>OMDA01000316.1_pt1 | contig 27063 bp, 23 predicted proteins | sample 1645141 | NCBI WGS metagenome assembly OMDA01 (sample SAMEA103958151, study PRJEB25191) | human gut metagenome | reverse complement strand
TTTGTTGCTCAGGTGCTTATAAAAAATATTAAATTATAGTGTTGCGGAAATTAGATATATCTTTTGTCAGTTTGGATAAAGGACGGTTTTCTAACTCTTCCTCATTCAAATATTTCCCCCAAACAAAATCAAAAACTTCTTGTGGTGTACGGAATAAACCTTGAAATCCATCCGACAGAGCTTGGTTCTGTTCCAAAGAGCCATAACTTGTAGACTTTTCTATGAGATCCATCACGTAGTCCTTATGTTTGTCATACAATACAGCAAGTCCTAGCCCATCTATATTTTGTTTTTCATTTTTGGATGGATTAACAAAACCAACAGAAAAATCGTCCTTTGACTTTGTACGCTTGATCTTATTGATATTCAACAGAACATTCTTTGTTTTATCGCAAATTCCAAATTTTGACTGAAATCCATCGAAATAGGGATTGACTCCAATATCATCTGTTGCTTTGCCATGATTACATGTTGAGCATGAAGGAACAAGGTTGTAAAATGACAAAGCTAGCAATGGATGCTTACTTTTGCTGTAAAAATGGTCAAACTCGGGGCGAGTTGTGAATTTCTTTCCTGCTGCTGAACTAGAAGATTTGACGGTAAAAGTATAGTTTCTATTGCAATATGGACAAGTCCTTATCTTTAGCCTTTCAAGTACGTCATTGGCTATACTCTTGGTGAAGCAGTTATATAGAGTTTCGAATATATAGGACAGAACAATTCGAACATCCTCACCACAGGTTGCATTTGCCAGTTTCAGTTCCTCCATCTCCTTTTTCTTGGCAAGAACAATATTGTCAAAGTCATGTTCAAACTCGTCAAGCTTGCTCAATACGTCATTTCCTGTGGCAGTCGAAATTCTTCTTAGTCGTGTTTCTCTCCTTACATATCCTTTCCATTTGGAAAAGACAGTATCGTAATACTCATTATGTTTCCCATTTCTCAAAAAAGGACGATGTTTATCCTCTCTTTTCTCAAAAAGGAAAGCATGCAAACTGTCTCGCCAGAAATGTGCAACAGAATCCAAATCACGATGATACCCTAGATATATCATATTCGGCAGTATTAGTTTTTCAATTTATTGTTGATGAAATTACGGAAAGCCTTACTATCAAGTTCCTGGTTGAGTCGTTTATATGTGTTATACAACATCATCAACTGCTGTCTTATGACAGGTTCACCAACAAGTTGTATCTCTTGCCTTATCTTTTCCAATTCACTTGCCTTGAAATCTCCGGAATGTAACAAAGCAAACAGATCATTTATCTTCTGATGGGCAAACTCTCCCATGGGAAGGCTTGGTAAGAAGAATCCATTTTTCAGGAGTCCATTGATATTCGCACCGAATGTATTTTCCTGCATGGAATAATCTGCTTCACCATTTTTCAGAAACAGCACATTTGTCTTTGGAATATCTGAAAGTATATAGGGAGAGTGGGTGACATAGAGCACATTGATACTCCGTATTTGCTTAAATGTCAACTGTCCGATTATCTCCATCAAATAACAGGTAAAATTACGTTGCCATTCAGGATGAAAATACAGTTCGATCTCCTCCAGCATAAGATTCACTGCTTGATAGTGTATCTTACCGCTACCGATAGAATCAATATTCAGCAGATGATAAATAATGGCTCCAACAGAAAAATATCTCTGTTTCTCGCCCGAACTTAAAGTATCAAATGGTATCAGGCTAGAGTCAGACTCCCTTCGAAAATAGATCTGCCATTTGTAGATTGCTGGTGGCAGATTTTCCATATCCAGCAGCTTGGTGCCATACTTATCTGATATTTTATTCAAGTTGATATATTTACCGGAAGCGTTGTCTTCCCATATTTTCTTGTCATTATATATTTTAGCACTTTCTCCATTGGTTATATAGTTGAATGCTTGACGGAGTTTCAGTGTGATGTGGGATTTATAATTCCATTCATTCTGCAATTTGCCAAAAGCTTCGCCTAGTTTGTTCGTATAGCGTCCATATCTACCATTCTTTATATATTTCATGCTGCCGGAAAACAAAGACTCTGTTTCATAGGCTAAGCATGGATATCCGAAAGTGGAGTAGGTCTCAAATATGGCTATTGTCTTGTAGATGATATAATGCTTGCACTTTTCTTCATTGGTCATATCCCCATAGGGCTTGAAGATAAGTTCTGGTGTCACTTCCAATCTTATTTTCTTCCCATTCTTAAGTTCAAGGCCCATTTGTTTCCAACAATCGCATACTGCATCTATCAATTCCAAGCGTTGGATTTGACAAAGATTGAATGATTGGAATTTTTCGAGTTCCTTCAATATCTTCTCATTCAAATTTCCGAAATCAGCCCGATTCTCTATTTCTTGAATTCTTGTCAGGGTCTTTATCAACTGGTGAACATCACTGTTTTTCGAGAGTAAATCGTTCTTTTGGGCATATTCTAAAGCAAGACAAAACAGTTTATTGTTATTTGGATGATTGATGATACGCTGGTATATTTGTGACAACAAGTTTATAGCATTTGAAATCCACATATCTTTTTCTTTGGAATCTTGCTCTTCCAAGTATGCTATGTCTTCCTGCAACAAGTTGGTGTCCCTATGTTTTAAGAAGAAGTCTGTGATGGTAATTTTCTGTAGTTTAGAATACCCAATGTCTTCCAGTTCCAAAAGCTCCGCCTTTTTATCATTCAACGTTCTGAAAGGATTTGAATGCGGGTTTGCGGGGCTGGGATGTACCATCAGAGATAGTAGACGTTGCATTGACAGAAATTTCTCCCGGTTCATGTCTATGTTGCCATAGCTTCTATAAGGATGAAGGCTCAATGGTGTTTGATATCCGTCGTTCTTGTGAAACACTCGATGAAGCCAGCAATTCTCTTCGTCTGTTTGATTATTGTCCTTGGATTCCCATTCGTTAGGAATATCCAACGAATTATAGGCATATAAAGAATAATTTGACACCATAGTATAGAAGAATAGCTTTTTCAGCATCTCTTTTCCTACTATACAGTCTTGTTTGTAGACATTACCTGTTTCCACATACCGGTATATCCGAGCATCATCTTTTGTTGTTACCAAACGATAGAAGATTCCGTCCAAATGGTAATACAGTTCGGCATTGACTCCCTGTATCCAAAGAAGAGTTCCGATTTCTCCAATTTCATGAATGATAGATGCATTGTTCAATATTCTGATGATCAATTCCACCAATGAACTCTTGCCATCTCCATTCATACCGACAATTGCAGAAAAATTCAATCGAACTCCCTTGCTTTGTTTTTCAGACAAGGAAAAGAAATTTGCAGAAAGCGGAGCTATATTACTACTTTGCCTTGTTATCAGCTTACTATCTTCTGATATACGATAATCGTTATTCAAGTAATAGAAAAGGTTTTCAACAAGACATTTGCGAATATGTTGCACACAACCAGGTAGTACTCGAACTGCAATTAGTTTAAAATCTAAAGATGTCTTAGATGTCGGCATAAATTATCTTAAAAATCATTTTGTTTAAAAACGGGCTACTAGGCTCCATCACCGAAAAGTAGCTTAATAAAAGCCCGTAGATTTTTTAAAATCTATATAAAGCAAGCTTTCTCCAAATAAAGTGATAAATTCTTGCAAAAGGCTCGCAAATCACCTCTTCTGGATAACTTGTCAAGAATCTGAGATTCCTTTTGAAACGACGCAGCGCTTTCTGCAGCTGATAAGAGAGCTTTCCTTTCTTTACAGCTAAAGTCTTCATCCTTTCATCATAATGTCCGAAGTTTCCTGCAGCCATCATCTCTTCCATGAGGAACACTCCATGTTTTTCCGAAACAGGACACAATAGTTCTTCATCATCAAGACCGAATACTTCTTGAAGTACAAACATCAAAGCTGATGCAAAGCGTTTCATACCACAATCACTGATATGTTTCATCAGTACATCAACATTCATCATCTCGGATTGACCTTGCCGATCATTCTGATATGCTTTCAGAAGGGCATAAAAGTCAAGAATCTGTCGCATACCAACACCTTCATCCAACAGATGCCTGTAAATGTGGTTCATCTGGAAGATTAAGTCATAGTCAACTCGCAGTTTCTTAATCGTTCCACATTCGTCAATTTCCTTATTTTCAAAAACTGCAGACTTGAATAACTTCTGAAAACATAGATTACTCCAAGGAGCATTCAAGAACGAAGGACGGAAATGAATTTCAACAGGAACTCCATTCACAGGCTTCACCTCTGCATGTAAATGGCATAAGGATAATAGGATTTTCTTGCTTTGACAATAATCAATGATTGACTTTACAGGATGCTTAGTCTTTTCCTTTGGCCAAATCCAGGCATCTACATCACCACAGATTCTTAACTGTCCGAGGGAATGTTCCGAGTTCAAGTCATCATAATACACATGATTGGCTTGTCCCTTCAATATACAAGTTTCAAAGCCATCTTTGTCAAGCGCCTCGGTTAAGCGAAAACATACATCAGTAGTCTGTCGGTTCCGATGCTTGATACTTTCTACCACCATCGCCCATTGCAAGATCACATTTCTTGGAGGCCATTGCTCTTGCGGCAAACGCTCAACACCTTCAAACATAATCCCAACAAGCGCCTGCTTCTTGGCTAGTCCAAAGATCTCATTCCATTCCTTTTCAGAAAGCGTATGGGATAATTGAACCGTTTTTCCTATGGCTGATTGAAGAATAGTATAAAAATCCTGCAATATCATTTCTTCAACCCTTGATACACTCCTCCTACTTCATCAGCAATCTGGTCCCAATCATATTTGCTCATGTCGTAATCCACATGCTGCAATGGGGTCTCGATAATCTTTCCGAGCTTTTCCGAAAGTTCATCCACGTTACCACAATGGAAGTAATCATCCTTTGGTAAGCCAACCTCCAGATTCGCAGGAATATCGCTCACTACTACCTTTACCCCATAGCTCATCGCCTCCAACAGGGCAATCGGCAAACCTTCGTGCGAAGATGGAAGACAATAGCAACGACAATTAGTCAACAGCGAATGAAGCTTTCTGCCCTTGATAAAGCCAGTAAGCACCACACCATTCTCCCTTGCCATCTGCTTCAATCCCAAAGAATACTCATCCTCGAAGTCTGTATCGCCAGCTAACACTAACTTTATATCCGTGGAATCCGTGAGATCCGTGTGCGACTTTTTCCACTTTACAAACGCTTCCACCAGATGATGCAGGTTCTTCTCAGGCACAAATCTGCACATTCCCAGGATATACTTGCCTTTCTCTATCCCCAATTCCTTGAAATATTCAGGATAGTCACAGATTTCAGGCTCAGAAACACCATTATATATAAGGTGTACATTCTTCGTCCTTCCATATTTACGGGCAATGAGGTTCTTGATGACATTCGAGATGACGATGACATCATCGGCAAACATGCAGCCCATACGCTCACCCATCTTCAGGATAGTCTTGGCAGCAAATCCCCACTTGTCCCTGTCATAGTCAGGACCATGATGCGTAAACACCACCTTCATGCCCAGCAATTTGGCGTATGGAACCAGCAGCGCAGGACCGATGGCATGGATATGCAATACATCAGCACCCAACTTCTTCGCCTCATTGATGGCACGGAAAGTATGGATGATAGCCTCGAAACTCTTCTTCTTAGGAGAAGGAATCGTTACCAGTTTCACTCCTTTCCATTCATGCAAGTCATCCTTCACATAGTTCGAGCGACGAATCAGCGTCACGTCATACCCACGCTCCACCATTCTAGGGAACAATTCCTCACAATGCGTCTCCACGCCACCCATGATATTCGGGATACCACGAGTACCTGTTACAACTATTTTCATAAAAAACTAGAGATTTTCAAAATAAAAGTATTACCTTTGCAGGCATGAATAAGATTTCAAACTATATCAAAGAAGCCATACAGTACTTCGGCATCATCTTGATGTCGATGCTCTCCGCACTGTGGCTTCTTATCAATCATAATAGGATCAAGTGATTACTTGATTTCGATATTTCTATCTGTTTCCTTCTTGGTTGCCTCATAACCCTGGCTAGTCACATCAGCGTTCACGATGTCCTCGCCACGCTTGCCCTTTAAAGCCTCCTTTGAATCGGCAGAAAGACCGTTGTTTACCACAGCATTCATATCGCAGGTAGAAAGCTTGTCAAGCTGTTCCTTGGTTACCTTACCATCACGATATTCGCAGCAGATAGGGTTCTCATACATAGAGTACTTCATACCGAGCAGGCTCTTCAGCTTGTGCTTAGCCACCCACAGGGCAGGAGTCTTGATGTACTTATGCATGGCAGGAGAAACAGAACCAATCATCCAGCAGTTTCTGTCACAATGTCTTACCTTCTTACGAACCTGCTCAGCCTCTGGAGAACTCCAAAGTTCATCCCAAGTCTGGCGGTTCAGGTTACCCATCACCTCCTTGTCCTTAGTACCATTACATGGCATCACATCACCGTATGGGTCGATGAAGAAGGTATCGAAACTCATATCGCAAGGCAAGAGACGCTTCTGACCATAGATATAGTTGATGAGACCATGGTTGAAGTAAGCACGGAACCACTTCTTAGGAGAGTTAGACTTCAACAGTTCATTTACCAGGTTCTCGAAGTTCTTAGCCACCATCGGACGGTCGTGGATGATGTTCTTAGCCTCAACAAAGTAGAAAGAGTTGTGGAGCGATGCGGTAGCAAACTCCATACCCATCTTGTTGCTCAGTTCATAGAGAGGCACGAGGTCTGGAGCGTTCTTGTCCTGAACGGTCATACCGAAGCCCACATCCTTCAATCCCATCTCGCAGAGCTTCTTCAAGGTAGTATAGCCACGGTTGAAACCATCGTTCAGGCCACGGATTTCATTGTTGGTCTTCTCCAAGCCCTCGATAGAGATACGGATACCAATCTGTGGAAACTCCTTAGCCAGGTCGATGATACGGTCGGTAAAGAAGCCGTTGGTAGAGATTACGATACGGTCGCTCTTCTTATAAAGCTCACGTACGATATCCTTCAAGTCCGTACGGATGAAAGGCTCACCACCCGTGATGTTGGTAAAGTACATCTTAGGAAGTTTCTTGATAGTCTCTATAGAGATTTCCTCCTCAGGCTTAGAAGGAGCCTTATAACGATTACACATTGAACAACGCGCATTGCAACGATAAGTTACAATGACAGTACCATTTAATTTCTTTTCTGACATAATATATTTTTGTATTTTAAATTTTAAACATTTTTGCGTTGTGCCACTTCAATACCCTTGTCGAAGCCGACAACAACATCATTAAACCCTGATTCTTCTTTGTTGAATTTCGGAGGATTTATATCTGGCTTTTTTATAGACAAAGCTCCAGCCACATAGTTTGCATAATGCTGCAAATCAGATAAAGCATCAGTTTCCAACCCATAGTTATCACAGTCTCGGTGAATACGGTTTAAAAAATCTTTGGTATGTTGTTGGAAATCGTTGTCCTCATAATCCCTTATAATTAAATTTGCGAAGAGTATCAGTAACTCTTTATAAGCAGAGCTATCCGCCAATGCAAAATTCTCAAAGATATATCTTAGTATTCCATTAACATCCCCTCCTTTATCTTTCAAGACTAAGAAAGCCTTCACTCCTTCAACCTGTAAATCTTCTTTTTTACTAAACAAGGCACTTTGGATATTGCCAACAATGTCATTATCAAGGTTTGGTTGATTTCCCATTTGCATCTTTACCTTCATTGGCAGACATCTGTATTCCTTTGCCCTCAGCCAATCTATTTGTTCGCTGATTTTTACGGATTCTTCATCTGTCCAACCATCCAAAGACGCATCGATGAAAAGACTCTGATAAGTTATGATGATTTGTCTGGTGAATTGTCTCAAACCTCCCAAGAACTCTTTGCTGTCGTTCCTTTCAAAACTTGCCTTATTCAATTCTATCATGTCGCAGCAATGCAACAGGACATCCTTTTTCTGTTCTTCCGAGATATACTTGCGAAGTATATTGATTTGGTCAAGTGCTTTGTTCCATAGACTGAAAGGTTCAGAGGTATGGTTGAATTGATATGTCGTTTCGCAGAAAGTCTTTACCTCTTCATTCAATTTGTTTAGAACAGATTCTTGTTCCTCATCATTCATTTCGATGTATGAATAGGTATGTATGGCTTCTGAAATGACATTCACTCCATTTCTCATCTTTCTTACTGCGTTAACAATTTCGGTTCTGTCCGCTTCTGTCAGTTCTTCTCTTTCCCATATCACTTCCATGAAGAATATAGCTTGCAAGATTTCTTCTTTCTTTTCACTCTTCAGCCCTGCAATAATCCGTTTCTTGATAGCGTCTGTGATGACGAAATGGAGCATATATCGGTCAGGGAAAGGATACCCTGCTCTTTGATAATCTGTCGCCACATTCTTTTCCGACATCATCAGCGACCATATTACTGCCAAGTTTGAATTATCCAAACAATCGTAGGCATATTTCAATACTTTATCCACAAAATGCGGAGACCACTTCAAGGCTGCTTTTACAAACCTCAGCACTCGGTCTTGGCTTACCTTTGTGCATAGCCTTCCCAATATTGTAGGCAATAGATTCAGCACCTTATAGTTAACCCAACTATTCTCTTGAATATCGGCATTTTCAAACAAGGTAATGTAAGCATCAAAGTATTCGTTAGCTTGTTCTTCAGCCAATGACGAAAGCTGTTTTCTACCCAATACTTCTTCCACTGTCTTACTGTTTGCGGAAAGCATCATCATATTCCAAGCCGTACTCCACGAGTACTCAAACATATTTCTAATGCAGTACTTTGTGAAATTCTGACTTATTGAAAACATGGGCATTCCCAATCTTTCTTTAAGCATCCACCATTTGCAAGGATAGAGATAGCCATGTACGAACCCTGCTGATCCCATTTTCCAACTGTTGGTGTAACTGCCTATTTCAAATAGGTGTTCCCTTACAAAGCCCTGAGTTGGTTCGTTCTCGTATGCTTTTCCGCTCAATCTCTCCGTCAGCTCGTCAAAGTTTTCTCCTTCAGCAAACTTGGATATATTGTCCGTCTCTATCTCATCGGTGTTATTCCTTTTGGAGTCCTTGTCACACCAACTCATTGTCTTTAAAATATACGTCAGACAAGACTTTGCATATAAATCTTCCTTGTTCAGCAACAGAGATTTGCAAATTGCATTCTTACATTTGTCCAATAATTGGTAGGCATCTAATGCTTCTCCAACGAAATACAGGATATTGGCTTTTTGAAGACAATTCTGGTAATCACTTATATCCACTTGCCATTTTGACAAATATTCCTTCACCTTGTTTTTATTATACTTGGCAAGCCAAAACAATGTTAATTGATAGTAAAGATGCCTTGAAGGGATTATCTGTTTGTCATCTTTCAATAGTTTATCACATAGCTGCAAGAACTTTTCGTTCTCACCATCATAGCGCCACATCTCCAACAATGACATTATCAAGGGCTGCATCATTTTCTTGTTCTCATTTGGCATGTCATCCAAATGTTCCACATACGCAGAGATGGTATCTACAAACCAACCAAGCTTCTTGGGCGTCGCAGAAATCGTCAACCGCCAGTTTAGCTCATATAGAAAATGAAGTTTCGTGGTGTCATCGGTAATGCGTTTGTAGTAGTATTCCAAAAACACAGCATCTTTGCTAACCGTTTCCATATCTGCCTCATGGGCTTTAGGCAGTAGTAGCCAACCTGGATACGTTTCTCTCACCACCTGCATTTCTTTGATTTTCTCTTCTATATATTCCTTGAATTTCTCGTCAGGCAAGTCTTTGTCTCTCAAATGATCAAAGCTCACTTTACCATTCCATTCCGATGGCTTTTCTTTAAGATAATTCAAGAAAAAATCGTATGCCGAATAATAACCATCCACACCTCCAACCTCAGCTAAGTTGATGATGTCTATCCCTAACTTTGACAGCAAGACTTTCTCTGCATCATGGAATCCCTTTCTGTAAGTGATGAGATAGGTAGGACATAACCGTTGTTGCCCGATGACATCTTTCAGCCATCCTATCCAAGCTCTGAAATTTGGATCTTCTCCAGAGAAGCCTATCAAACAAACCAGACTTTCCAGGAAACACTGCTTTGCTGTGTTTACCATCTCAGGGCGTTCAGTCGGATAACGCCTGTAGTCTTCCTGCGTCATGATATACGGACGGATATTTGGAAAACTACCATGCAGTTTGATGATGCGAGGCGATGGCTGATAGAGCAGCGTTTCCTTGTTCGTCACCAGTTTGAACCCATTGATGACTTGCCCGGCTGCACGTTCTATCAAGGTGTCATAGTTGGTGGTCAAGATGTCCTTCCAAGGCAACTGCACCAACAAACGATGCAATCTGCCCGGTTGGATAAGTTGGTCTGGTAAGGCTTCTTCCAAGATGTTGTCTAATTCGTTATGTCCAAACTGCGCATCTATCAATGAAGACAACCTCACCACGTCATTGGCATCATTCTTCTTGTCTTCCTCGTTGTTGGGATATAACTTGTCTAAGAACACCTCACGAAGCTGATTCCATGTTTTCATGCTCACATTGTTGGGGATTTCTGCATTCATGCTGAATCCAGCCCCAACAAAGGCTGTCACACTATGCGTACCCATATAGAGCTTGATCTGCTCCAACTTGGATGCGACAGATGATGGTATCTGATATTGCTTATTCATAACCTTGATTTTTAACGGTTCAATTATGAATTGTGATTATTACTTGTAGATGTTGATGAGCTTGTCGTAATAAGTTTCAGCATCATAGCGATGTTGTGCATCCGAAGCGATTTGTTGATAATCAAACTCCGAGTTCCACATCTTCTCAATCTTCGTCTTTAGATCGGCGATATTACCACTGCTAAAGGTATAATCTGTAAGTTCTGGTATTCCTCCGATATTGGCTCCCAATACGGGCGTTCCCAAGCATTGGGCCTCGATAACTGATAAAGGATTGTTCTCATACCATTCCGAAGGAATCACCGAGAAGCGAGCCTTGCCCACAAGTTGCTTGATGTCATCCCACTGCTTGAAACCGACGAACTCGATATTGGTATGGGCAACTGATTTCAGTTCATCCATCAGAGGACCGCCACCGATAATTACCAATTTATAAGGTAATTGGTTGGCTGCCTCTATCAATGTCTTTGCACCTTTCTCATGGCTCAATCGCCCAATAAAGCAATAGTACTCCTCCTTTTTCGGAAGAAGCTCAACATCATCTGTGTAATCTGTGGAAGAAAATTTGCATTTCTCCACATCAATAAAGTTGCAAAGTGTCTGCATCTTCGATTTCGAGAATCCCCCTTGCACCATCTTGTCAGCCATAAACTGGCTCGGACAGATAAAATCATCCGTTGAGGCCTCCAAACGCTCACGATTCCAAACGATAGCCTCTTTAAATCCGATGAACGAAGCCAACTTCGATCCTTTCATGCACTTGTTGTCCAAACAAGCCTTCTTGTCACCATTGAAACAAGTCTCGCAAATGGTATTTCCATTCTTCAGACAGTCGTATCTAGGACAGAGCAACTTATAGTCGTGCAGTGTCCACACTACCTTGATGCCCCGCTGATGCGCCAACTCTGCCATCACCGGTGATAGCTGCGTATGCACATTGTTGAGATGCACCACGTCTGGCTTGAAGTCATCAAGCAGTTTTTTAAACGTGCTTTTTACCTCATGCGACCCAAACGGACGGGTAAAAGCCATCAATTTGCTCATATTCTTTGGAAAGTATTTCTTCCACGGCGTATCCAAATTCTCCGGATAGTCCATGGCAAATACCGCCACCTCGTGTCCATGCGCCTTCAGCAGCTTTTCCAGATTGAGCATATAAATACAATCACCGCCACGGCGGTAATAAAACTTGTTTGCTAATAAAATCTTCATTGTTTATAAATGTATAAAAATCAGACACCTCTCATTTTATCCGACAATTGTTTCAACTTACGGAAATCCTCTGTTGTTATCATCCAACCACTATTGGGTGATTGAAACAATGCCCAAATGGTTACTATCAGTAATTGTTCTTGCTCAGCCAAACTGTTTACAGAGTCAACTGCATGAAGTCGATTCCAAAAATAATGGAAAACAACCAGTAAGTTTTTTATAAAGATATCAACAACATTTGAATCTGAACAATCTATTCTTTTCAGTTCAAACTCATCCTTGTCTACTTTTGTTTGCAAGGACATATTTTTATAAAAATTCAAGCCTATAAAACTATGTTCAAAAGCCCATACATTTTTTTCATCCTTAAAATCAGACAATATTTTTAAAAGGATATGTGAATAATTAGCATAATCAAACAACGCCAAATCAGCCATTGATAACATTGTCAAATTTTGTATTAACTTTACTGTATCGATTTGTTTCTTATTCAATTCTTCACATAAGCCCTCATATCTTTTTTGTTGGGCCTCTTGCCTAATAAATGAATATATCTTATCAATAACCTCCTTGTTAATATCAGAACGTTCCAATAGCAATAAAGCCTTATCAAAAGAAACATATAAAGATTCGATTTCTCTTTGTAACTTCGGTGCTCTAAGATTTAATTCTGGAAATAAAGACTTTATAACAAAAAGAAATTTAGAATATGTATGATCAGAAAGATAACAATGAAAAGAACAGCGCCTAGAATCCAGACATAGCGAAGTCAACATATCAAGCAATTTGGTCTGATTATCTATATCTTCAATCCATTCTTTAAAAGAAGATAAAGACATACATTTATCGGATAGCTTTTCTTTGAATATTTCAGCGACATACTCTATTGAATCCATAGAACCTGACACTGACACTATAGCATACATTGAGGCATTTATATCTTTTACTATTTGTGAATCAGATACTATAAGATTATCTGTTATTTCAAGCTTAATCATTGTCTTTTTCCTCCTTATTTCTATCGTTAAAAAACATCATTAAATCTTCCATCTTATATTCTCGCAAAAAATACGTTCTTCTGAACATTGAGTAATTTATTTGTATATCATATGGAAGTTTACGAATATCAATATCATTCCATACTACTATTTCCTCATTCAGCAAAGTAAGAATTTGTTTTCTTTGCGCCAAAGAAACAAATTTTCTAGGTAAACTTGTTTCACATGAGCTTTTAAAACTTAAGCTTACAAGCTTCTGAAGTTCCAACAATTTTCTTGGCGTTTTATCATTTGTTTCATAATAACATTGTACTTGAACATTAGGAACTTGCGTTTTTTCCAAGAAATGATGCAATCTATCTGAATAAGAATTCCAAGGAAATCTAACTGATTTTAATTGTATATGCATTGCATATAAAGCATCTGCAAGGTGGCTATATTCAACATCTATATCCGAATTGATTTCCAAACAATCCTCAACACCATATGTTTTATTCTTCACTTGAACTAACTTTATATAGTCATTCTCTTGCCAATCCCAAAAGTCTGAAATACACATTTCTTCATAGAACCTTCTTGCCATATCCATTCCCTCAAATTCAAAATTAGAGGTAGGATTATGGAAATACTCTTGAGCTAAAAAGAACTCTAAAAATGATTTATGAGCAAACTTATAATAGCCTGATACGTTACGATTAATCAGAGAACGCCTTTTCAATTCATAAGGTACTTCCGAATAATGAAAACGAGTCATAAAATCCTTCATTTGCTCAGGGCTTAGCAGCATTGACTTTGTATCTTTCCAGTTTTCATATATTGTCTGCGCTATTCTTATTGAAAAATCATAAAGCATATATTTTTGCTCAGACCTGGCTTCTTCAGACTGAATTTTATTCACCTCCCTCTGTAGCCATTTGTCTATCAAGACTCTATAAATTTCATATATTGTCTTAAACTCAGAATTACCATCCAACAGGTCATCCATATAAGAAAGTAGCAATGGTCTAGCCATAAGAACCTTGCATTTTTCAGCAATACGAGAAGCTTGTTTACGCCTTTTTTTATTCTTATACTTCAATGCTAAATACTTTTTTATATCATCATCCGAAAAAGGAGAGATATAAATTTTATTATAGCTGATAAGATTTTTATCTTTGGTTACGGAAACCCAACTTGTTGATGTAGGGATAGATTTTTCATTATCAAAGAATTGGTCGCGACATGTTATCATCACCAATCCAAAAGGTTCCATTACATCTTCTAATTTTCGTTTAAACTCCACAAAATTTTCTGAAGCATATCGGTTTTCATCCAATGCATCTAAAAGTAAAATCGTTTTCTCAGGTTTGATAGATTCGTCCTCGCTTATCTTTTTTATATCATCCAAGACTTTTTCATCATCCAATCTCAGTAATCTTATGTCCAAGTTCATACCTTTACGAGTCATATTTTGCTTTACATAATGGCAAAAGACATTAACCATAAAAGTAGTTTTTCCCATACCTGATCCTGCTAAAACCATATAGACACGCTCATTAGGATTATTATCTTTAAAAATCCTGTCACAAAACTTGTCCATAGGCTCTCGTGTTGTAGCAGTCGTTGCTTTATTAGGCTCATCAAACTCATGAGGAGGAGTACTCAGAAACTGAGTTTCAATATATTGTCTTTGACTCTCTTCTCCTAGATATTCTTTGAAGTCGTGATCCAAAGCACTATGAATATACTCATTTTGCATTTTTCTTGCACTAAATGGAGTAAGATTCCACAGATACTTCACAAGCTTCTTTATTCCCTTGCAAAATAAATATACAATCAAGCCAAACAGAAATATATCAACTACTGCTTGCAGATAAACAGCATTAACGTTGATATTCCAACGAGTCAATAGTTGATATCAAGACCTAGCAAATCAAAAATAGACATATTGTTTATTATTTTATATATCGTAAATATTCGGCAGTCCTCATAACCTTAATAAGTATATGAGTTCGCCACACCAGCTAATACTATATAACACAACTCTCTCTTCTTCAGTAACATTATCAATAATTGTTAGTATTACGACTCATCATTATAAAAATGCCAATTATCTATTGACGTCTTTTATTCTCAATACGCTTAAACACATAATTTTTGATAACGTGCGAAAAGCAGATCGCACCAATCAATGTAGTGAGACAAGTTGCAACATAGAGCATATCATTATTGTGAATGAATCTTTCTAAATGAAGCATACTTGACACTCTATAAAACATCATGTGACAGAGATAAATCTCCATACTAATTCCACTCAGATACTTAGCCACCATTTTGTTCAATACAATATCTTTAGAACCTATGGCATACATCAGCCAAGCAGCAAAGGCCAATAAATCTGGCAATATAAACAAGTCCTTGATATCAACAACAAATCTTAATACGGTAAGTACAAGACATGATGCCAAAGCTATGATCCAATGCTTCTCTACCCAACTCTTGATACCCTGACGATAGAGATAAATCATACCACCAGAGATAAAGAAAGGCGCACTATAGATAAATTTGCCAAATTATTCAAAGAAAACAGTTCATAAGTTGTACCTCTTGACCGTTTAAGAGATTCTTTTATATCATCAATCTCATCATACTATATATTTTTTTACTTTATATAAATCCAAGATTGGGGTGTAAACTCGACCCCTATATCTCTTAAATCTATAGGACTGTCATAAGATACAGGTGCCTCTATTTCAATTGCCATTCCTTTTTCGACATTCGAAAAATAGGAATCAAAGAAAGACTTATTTATTCCAGCTCCTTTAAAAGTAAACTGCCACAATTTTTCTTTCGGAGCACAGATTACCCTTTTACAGTGGAACTCTCCAACGACCTTCTTTGTTGGAGCCGTTTCATAAATTACCACCCGTTCAATATCCAAAGGTAGTCTTTTTCTATATTCATACCATTTTTCTCCAGATAAAATCCGTTCTACAAATACAGGTTTAATCGGCAATAATATACTTTTCATAATCTGTACCCTTTATCATTTGGTTAAAAATTTGTTTATCTATAGGGGATAGAGTTAATTTTTCATTTGCCTTCAATTCTTGAACATACGGTTCCATCTTAACAGAGTCATAAAAAGGGACCGTGTAAGAGTTTAGAAACTTAACTGCAAAAGGTATATGCTTGCTAAAGTTCCAATATCGGATTAATTGATTATTAGAAAATATACTTCTCTTTTTACAGGCAAACACAAAATCTTTCTCTGATTTAAAATTACATAGAACATCTTCCACTAATCCAATATGTGCAATACGATGTTCAGCTAAGCTATAAAAGAACAAGACATCACTTCTTTGGATTCCATTTCGAAGCCCACGACATATTATTATTTTTCTTATCGGATATAAATTTTCGTCAAAATTACAAGAGAGGTCATTGTGCCCAAATAACGCTTCCTCATATTTTTCATCCAGGCATATCAAAAAAGCCTGAGAAGGAGTCTTGTAAAATGGATAGCATTGGCGATATTTACCATTATCGTGTTTACGATAATCCTTAACAAGAACAGTTTCTTTTCCTTTAGTACCCCAATAATAGAATCCCCACCTTTGTAGTTGTTCATTCAATAGCAAACGAGATTTATACTTAGGGAAGAGTGTAATATAGATTTCATTTACATGTTCACGAAGTGCTAAATCATAAACGATATATAAAAAACGTTCAAATATTCTTGCTCCATGGAGATCAACCTTAAAGGACCCGATTTTTAGTCTTTTCGCAGAAGAAAAACAGGGTGATATCATAGAATAATCTTCTGTACATAATTCAAGTTTCAGATATAAAAAAGCTCTGACTTTCTTATGCTCATCCCAAACCACATAAGCTGTATCATCTTTCTTAGTGGAAAACCATTCATTAAAACGAGGATACTCTTGTCTAAAAGAATTAAAAAATGCATCTTCTACATCCACGGCCTCAAATTTTACTTTATGAATTGAGATTCCTCTAAACGGACTTTGTTGTGGATAATCAATATCACATCTATCCAGAAATTGAGATAGGGTATATATATATTGGTCGGTCCCAACTTTATTAGCCATGGCAAACAACAATGGATCCTCCGAAAGAACCATATCTATCTTGCCTTGCTTCAAGCATTGTAAATGCCCCATATTAGCTCGCAGATGGAATAGGTCCCAAATTTGCTTACGCTCATTTTTTAAAAGTTGAGATTTAGTATTTCTTAGATATACATTATACCATTCATAGAGAATCTCTTTATCTTCTTTCGAGAAATAGGAAAAATCCTTTATTTTCAAAACTCGTACATTTTTAAAAGGCAAGTTTTCTTTTTTGGAGATTTTACCATCTTCCCACAGGAGTAACAAAGTTAAGTCATCTACATATATTTCTGCATGAATTTTTTCTAGCCAAGCTAAAGCCAGCATCATTTGCTCACTTTCCCAATCCTTTTCATAAAGATGACTCATTAGTTCGTACGACAGCGAAACTTTAAGCATAATGCAAAAATTAAAGTTACAGTAATTAAGATAACTAACCAAAAAGCCCAAGCATATTTATCAGTAGTTAAATTCCACAAAGACTGTAAAAAGGACACCGCAGAGGAAGCAAGAAAGCCTAGAATAAAGACTATTGTAGAATATATGAGAACTCTACGATATTTATAATGAGAATAAACAACTTTAAAGTACAAGGAGAAATCATCAAACGGAGTACGAACATACTCGTCGACTTGTTTTCCTTCATCGTCTTTTCTAACTGTTTTTAAAATACATTTTTTCCAGTGATGGGCTAGATTTTCTCTATTAAGCTGAACATTATTTCCAAAATATGAATGCCATCGTTGCGTTTCCAGCAATCTACTATCCAATTTCATCGAACTTCCATTTTCCACTACTTCATCAGCATCAGCCATATAAAAGAAATGTACCTTATTCAGTTTGGCCATTTCATAATGGTCATGTTTCAATTTTTCGGAAACCTTCTTATCCAACTCACGCACATCGTTAAGACGGAAATCAAACATATAGCTACTGGAGAAAGCTGACTGAAACCAATCATTGGATACATTTCGTTGAATCGAAAAAGCATGTACATCATTTAGGAGTATTCTAAAACGCACATAGATGTTTTTAGCAGTATTGGGAGGTATGGTTTCAAGATTATTCGCAATCTTTATAACAGTGTAACCATTGTCTCGACTATAATTTATATCGACAATGTTCTCATTAGACAACTCATAAAGCAAAAATAGTAAAGATTCATCTTCATTTCTTATAAGATGATAGCTCTTAGTTGGCTTTGATGCTATCGTAAGATTTTCATTGAACACTGTGCACATGAGCTCACGATCACTTGCCAACCGACTCACTAAATCAACAAATTGATCTTTCTCAACTTTTGCTGGAATAAGCAAAACCAATTCTTTCAGGTTAAGAGGACAAACGACACCAAAGTCCAAAGCATATAGATGTTTTCTTTTATGACTTACAACATCGTTGATCTCTGTATTCCAAAAGTTAATATGAATCTCAAATTCATCTTCTTTCTTGGCTACATCTTGCTTTATGATTTTACATTCCTCTTTATGAGGACATGTATTTTCGTCTTTTTGCTCTAACGGCATCCAAAACAAACCTATACTTTTCATAATCTATTCCTCCTCAGCCGTAATAGGGCAAGTCAATTTACCATTCTGCCTACTGGCATTATTATACCACTGCAATGGACGAGCATTGCTTATCACATCAGCACCACCCAATGAATCTGGTTTAATATGATCTATTTCCCAGCCATTGTTATAACGGTCAGATCTATCTCCATACTTGTCCCACTTGATAAACGCTCCACATTGGTCTTTACGCCATACAGCAGGATCTTCACCTGGAACAACTTGTCCTTTGTTCCAAATCTGTCTTCTTTCTTCAATTGTCCAATTTGCCATAATTCTAAAACATTTAATTTTAAAACATTTTATTTTACTTTCACCCATTCATCCTTTTCAAAGTCATATTTCTTGATAACCTTTGCAGGAATACCAGCTGCCACCGAGTAATCTGGAATATCTTTGGTAACTACGGAGTTGGCACCAATCACACAATGCTTACCTATGTGAACATTACCGACAACTACCACATTAGTACCAAGCCAGGAGCCATCGCCAATAACGACTTCATCCGCAGGATTACTCCTCACCCCTTGTTTAGACACAGAAACATAAGGATTCTCATATGCATGATTATGATCTGCAACAAAGACATGTGGCCCCGTCAAGACATCAGTCCCAAAGACGATTCTGTTGTTTGCCGAAATGGTAGAATGCTCACCAATTTCAGTACCGGTTCCAAAGGATATCAAACTCCGAGAATTGCCAGCATAAACTCTTGTTGAAGGCCGAATTGTCACTGAGTTACCTAATGTAATAATACCCTTATTGACAAACTTTACATTGAGACCTATATAATTTGCCCCCCCCGATTTGAGACAGTTTGTTATTACTTTAAAAGCTGTAATGACAGCTTTAACAACATCAGTAATCATATTTTGTAGATTTTAAAAGTTTTCCAAAAATAGTCAAAGATCCCTCTTGTTCAATTGGTGGGAATGAGCCTTTGTATGTAAGCTTATTCACAAAAAAGCAACTAATTAAATGATGATAATACTCTTCAGAATATAGCTTGTTCCAATTTGAAATAATAGAATAACACATTCCGTTACAATCAGGTAAAGCATCAATATTTTGTTTAATTGACGGTATGTGATTACATAAAGCTAAAACCCAGCAATCCAAGAACAAATAAGTTACAGCACTATTATATTTTTCCCAATATGCTTCATAAAAACGACACATATTTTCAATCAACAAATCTCCTTTTTGGGCAACCATAAACCAACTGGTCCATTTCCATCCTAAATCATTAGTATATGCTCCATTCAATGAGAAGAAAGAATAATCAAAAACATAATTTGGAATCGGCATAGATATAAAATCAGTTGCATCAATCCAAATTCCACCATGTTCTCTTAATAATTCAAAACGTAATACATCTGAGAAATGAGCATGGCTTACCCCCCCATATTCATATTTACGAACTAAACTCTCTGGTAATGTAGCATAATGCGAATAGTTATTTTTATCAAGAACGACCACCTTTCTATCAAAGCACCACTTACGAATCGACGAAATACATACTTTCACTATAGGAGGTGCCTCATGCTCCCCTTGTAGCCAAAACACAAAGACATACCCATCGTCTGTATCGCTAGTTTTAGGAACTTCTGACACAACAGACCCTTTAAAACTTTTCCATAGCCAATAAGACACATAGCGATTTTTCCAATTCACATACCGATTTATCAAACCTTTTGGGAAACGCAAAATTTTCATCAATCGACTCAATGAACAAATCAAAACGACCTTAAATCCAAACTCCTTTATTTTTTTTATGAGCCCCATCATTTTCTTTTAATCATAAATTCAACACCATCAACAAATTTCTCCTCAGAACATTCTGTTTGCAAGAAGTTCAGTAATTTGGCAGAAGCCTCTTTATTCCCTTTTTCATTACCAATCCTCTCTGTAATAACCTTCTTCCAAACATCAACATCATTTGGCAACAAACAACCTCTACCATCAGAAAGATACTCTCTCGTTGTCATGGTATTAGTTGTTATGATATATTTCATATTTGCAGCAGCTTGGAACAAGACTATCAAACCTGCTGGAGCCTCCGTATCAAGTGGTAAAGCTACTATCTCACAGGAATACATTTCTTTCATGAAATCCTCCATCGAGAGATTATACTTAGCAATCACATTATCAGGTAACTCATTTTGAAATTCCTCATAAATTATTTTAGGCATTACCAGATGAAACCGGACATGAGGCATTACCTTAGCTACCTCTATCATAAATTTCCAATCACGACCATTTCGACCACCACAAAACACACTATTGGGAATTACATGAAATTCCCTTTTATAGAGATATGACTCATGGAATACATCATGAAGCAAAAACAGTTTTTTATTTATGCCCAATCTCTCTTTCAAATGTGTGCCATATTCCGTGGAAGTAACACTGGCTACAACTCTTTTGCTATTCAATGCTTTCCGATAAAGCCATGATACCACTTTGTTTCTCAGCGAGTCTTTATCTTTCAAAAGAATGTTGATACAAACAATCTTTCGTCTTTTGAATAATAGAATGCTTAACCAATAGCACAAGATAGCTTGAAAGTCGTACCAGCAAACAATGGTATCATTACGATGTGACAATCTCAACATTTTCAAGCAACCTTTTATCCATCCAACTATCAAACAATTACTTTGGGGAGAATAAACTTCTATCACTCTTTCTTGCAACTTGTATGATATGAACGAAACTGCGTTTTTATCACCAGGATTGTCAAATAACAAATATATCATAGTAGTAGGCTATAAATTCTAATAATATTTAAGATACATTTTTGCCGTAACAGAAACATCATAACACTTTCGCACATGTTCCCAAGCAGTTTCTACTTTTGCTATAGCATCATCATAATGCTCAAAAATAAATTTTATTTGGCTTGCCAAATCCTCAGCATTCCCATTTACAAATGTCCAACCAAACTTTTCCCCCTCAGTCACTTCTGCTGGCCCTTGACCTAACGACACCAATACTGGTACTTTGGCAGCCATCGCTTCTGCTACAGTCAAACCAAAGCCCTCTTTTCTTGAAGGCTGTACAAAAAGGTCATAATCTTTCAGATGCTCCGCAATATATACTTGTGATTTTTTGCCCACAAAATGCACATAATCATCTGCATGAAGTTCGCTCGTCAGTTTCTGCAAGTACTCTAAACTTTCTCCATCACCAATAAAAGTTACATCTACCATCCCTTTTAAGATTGAAGCAGCTTTAATCAACAAATCCTGTCCTTTCTTTTCATGCTCCAATCTACTTATTTGTATGATTTTATAAGATGAGGGGGCAAACTTGGTCTTTTGCAAGAAATTTGCAGTTTGAATACCATTACAAACAACTATACTATCCACACCATATTTATCTCGAAACGCTGCCCTCACGGCATTGCTTATGGAGAACAATTTGGGTATTCTTACCACTAATTGCTCACCACCGCAAATTCCAAGAGTAAACCTTGCCAACCACATTCCAAACATAGAACCATGCTTTATCGGCAATGCAGGTAAAGCATGAAGCGTCAATGATGCTTTACGACTCAGTTTCTTACTAAAAAGCATTCCATAAAACTGAGGACCATGAAGATGTATCTTGTCAGGATTTATAGAGTTCAACATCTTATTTAATCGGAACATAAAGCCCAACCCTTTTGAACCCAACTTACGGTTCAATGTATGTACCTTTACTGCCGAATCAATTTTATCCAGCAATGACTGTTCGTACAATCTATTAATCAACACAATATGCACCTCCGCCCCATAATGCGCTTGTGCATTTGCGATATTTAACAACATGGTCTCTATACCACCGAAACCAAGCCCCCAAAAAACATGTACAACTTTCATTTTTACTATTTTATAAATTTGATTGTTTTTGATTATTCTCGCAAGCCACATATACAGAACTATACTTGTAAATCATTACAAATATAAAGAAAAAGAGATACAAACTAGCAGACGCATCTGTCATCAAAATTGCAATTACATAAAATATTCCAAACAAACGACAACAGTTTGTCTTATCATTTCTTACAAGAGAAAATAATTCTCGAAAAAATCGTCCCCAACAAAATACCCCTATTATTCCAGAATTCATTAATGTCTGAAATAGATAACTTTCGAATCCCAAGAACCTGGCATCATTACCATATAACTCAATATTCCAAATATATTTGTAATAATAACCAGCAAAACCGTACCCAGCCCCTTGCAATAAACTTGTTATATTTAGATAATCTATACAATTACTCAACTGAGCTATACGCATTTCTATATTTGAACCGCCTACTGCATTTTTGCTTTGGGAATTATCTGTAAAGACCGAGAAAATCCCTGAAAACAAATCATCAATAAACTTATTACCTGAGAATACAAACAAGACGGCTACTCCTACTACGATGAAAAAAATCAATTTATTTTTCGAATATCTTACCTTATTCAAATAATATGCAACGCAAAATAGCAGCAAGCAAAGTAAACCAGTTCTTTGAGTAGTTAAATAAAGAGCTATAAAACTTGACGAAAAAGCTACCATTCGTAAATACTTAACAATGCAGTCTGTACAAAATACGAACATACAAACAAGCATACATATTAAACTACAAGCAATTTTGTCATCATAAATTCCCACAGCTATACCAGACACCCCCATTCTTCCTGTCGCATATTCATTTAAGTCTAAACTAATTCTACTCGACGTATTAAAAAAGTCAAAAATAGGATTCAATGAATAAACATAAGTATAAATAGCATATATAGAAAATAAAGTTCCAAAAACAGCTATCCATTTACAAAAAGTAATATAATCCTTTTTATTTTTTAAATACATTGCAAGCATTAAAGAAGGCAAGAACTCTGTTACGAATAGCTGGAATATCCCTGACCATTGAAATGAATAAGGAACAACAGTACCCAATATTGATAGACAAAAAATACTCAGGAATAGAAATTTAACAAGGTGAATATATCTTTTGTCAATTACAGAACTTGCCAAATAAGTGTATCGCAACGAGGACAACATAAATATCAATACACAAATAAAAGCCATAGTGTTAAAGCTAAAAGAGAACACACGAGCTGTATAAGGTATCAACATTCTTATTCCAAAATAATACATCAAACCATAAATTGGTCTTTTATTTGCAAAAACAATTAGTCCGACTATTACAAATAATAAGATTACTGAAGATAACATATATTCTATTTTAAAACAAAATCTATATCCGAAGAAAACTTTAAAAAATCTTCCTCTTTTGTTAACTCAAAATAATTATAATCAATTGATTTTTCTATGGCTGTAAAATCTTTGCTATACAAGAAATGGTTTGATATTTTATATTTGTTAAGCAACGTCGTTATACGGCTATTCATCTTTGCGTATTCACCTACAAGAGGCAAGACTCCAATTTTTTTATGATACTGTAAGCTGAAAACTGTGCCATGAAATGAATTTGTGATTACATATTCAGAGTTCTTTATTAAAGAAAGCCATTCACCTATAGTTGGGGTTACTTTTGGAAAAACATCTTTTCTACCCTGACTTGCTACATACACTATTTTCAAATTCCTTTGTTTTGCAAAATCAAAAATGTCTTTTACATCAATTCCTATAGGATTACCTAACAAATAGAGGAATAGATACTTATTTTGGGGAATCAACTTAGATTCATTTTCTTCCAAATAACTATAGTCATTCATGTGAAGTAATAGTGTCGGATCAGGCATTAATTCTGCATTTTTAAAACCTAGTTTATGCAGTTCTTTTACACCATCTTCTTCTCTAGCTGTAAGATAACAGAATTTTGAAAGATATCTTTTAATTCTGTTCCTTTCATACCAATGAACATGGACCCCCCCAAGAGATGGTGCACAAGCCAGACATTTAGTCTTTTTACTGGCAAATTGTAAAAAGAAAAGAGGTGACAACCCACTCCAAATTTGGTCACTTCCACATACAAATGCATCAGCCTCTACGCACGATGACAATAATTGGGAATATGTGTAAACTTCATTTGTTGAGTGAATATACTTCTTTAAAAAAAGATCAAAATGTCTATTTTGATAAGACTCTACAGGAATAAAAAGTTTTTCTTCTCTTTCTGTTATTTTTTTTATATAAAATATTGGATTTAAAAGAGCACGTATAACCTTTTCCAATAGCATTTCAATTGTGATAGGAAGTTTAGCTTCAAAATCACATTTTACCAAAAAAGCATCATGTCCCATCTTTTCAAAGAACTTCTGCATTGCATAACATTGCAGCAACTGTCCATAATTGTCTTTTGTATTCCAATATGTTAAAATACCAATCTTCATAACATATTTGCTTTAATTAACCAAACCGATTGCCTTAAGAAGCTTTTTCGTAAATTCTTTAGCTCCTTTCTCATTAAGTAAAAATGAATTAACAAAGAACGACCGATTATTTGAAAATTCTAAATCATCTATATAATTAAAAAACTTATAACCATCCTCTTTCATTTCTGAAAATAAACCATCAATTAAGACCTTACGCATAATAGGAGTGATTTTTTCTCCTAAAGTATGATACATTGGTGGTATTACTATTACTGGCATACCATTATGTTCTTTGCAAAAACGAACAATTTTATCAAGAAGAGATGCGGCATCAGAAATACCATCTTTATTAACCAAAGACAAAGGTTGCGCAAAATCCTTAATAGAGAATTCTAATTTCCAACTATCAATCCACCTATGTGAATCATTCTCCATTTCTACTTCGGATAAGACCTTAAACTTTCGTTTAACAATTAATTTGAAAAGATCTAAAAATAATGCATAAAACGGATAATGTCTGACAGGATGCTTATATTTTTCTTGAATTTGCAAATCCCGACTAAAAGAGTAACTTGGAATTGTTGAAGGATATAAAATAGAATAATACCTATCATCCATAGCTTCATAACTTCCAGCTAACGCCCCAAATGGACACAAAGGTATAATCACAACACTTTTCTGTGGATTCAAAAAACTCACATAATTGCGAAGTACAGCCCAATCTGCTGCTAAAGGATTGTGTGCCAATGCAAAATTTGCAGCTTTAATATTTATGCCTTCATAATTAAAAGCATAAAGAGCTGATGTTGAGCCTAAATTGATAACATCAGTATTGAAGACAGAATATGTATTAAACTTCCTGCAATTCTCGAAGAAAACATGATCAAACCAATATCCTCTTCTTATTAACGCATTAATAACGTGATATATTTTTTTTAGTATTATCATAATCCAGGGCAAGTTCGAGATTCTACAATATATTGATAATCAAAATTCAGTGCAGAAATCTTCTCTGCATCTTCCTTTGATAGAACAAAATCAAAAATATCAAAGTTTTCAGCTAACCTTCTAGGGTTTCTTGTCTTAGGCAAAGGTAAACAGCCTCTTTCCACATTCCAACGAAGAACAATTTGAGCCAAGCTTTTGCCATATTTATCTGCAATAGGCTGCAATTTATCTTTTGGAATGACGCCATGCGACAAATCCATCAAAGGAGAATAAGTAACAAATAAGCAGTTATTCTGTTCACAATAATCAACTAACGATTGTTTAGTACCTATTGGACTGGCATAACATTCATTTATCTCAGGTGCAACCCCTGTATTATCTATCAATTCCGCAATATGGCGCTCATTAAAGTTGGAAACTCCTATGTAGCGTACCACCCCTTCTTCCTTTAATTTGATAAACTCCTTCCAAATATCAATCGTATAATAAGGAAAAGGATAATGAATCAATAATGAATCCAAATAGTTTGTACCAAGTTCTCTCAGAGATACCTCTACTTTCTCCCGAACAATCTCACTTACGGTATGTCGTTGCATCACCTTACTATTCGGGTTGAAATACTTACCTTTTAAAGGTTCATAAGCGTATGCATTGTTATCAGATATCTTGGTCTGGATGAAAAGATCTTCTCTTGAAATGACTTTTTCATCCGCAAGTTCTTTTATTGCCAATCCAATGCCAGATTCTCCACGGTAATCATCAGAAGTGTCAAATAGTCGATATCCAACATTGACAGCGTCCTTGACCAAATTAGCCATAACCCTCCCTTGGAAAGGATATGTTCCTAGACCTATATGTGGAATTTTTTTCCCTTTTTTATTAAATAATTCTAACATACTTTATAATTAAGACAATTTTGCAGCTATAGAATCGACCATCTCGCCTACATTATCCCATGACATAATTTCACGAGATGTCAACTTAATGCCAAATGCTTTCTCCATTTCCTTGGTAAGTTGGATGTGGGAAAGACTGTCCCACTCCTCTATATCCTCAGCAACTGTGTCAACAGTCAATTCAATACCATCATTGTCAAAAACATCACAGAATATTTCCTGCAACTTTTCTAAAATTTTGCTCTTTTCCATTATTATTTATTTTTATAATTTAAAACTTACTATATCTTTCGCGAATTCAACAAGCAAGTGCAAAATTACGAAATGTTTTTGTAAAAGCACTCCT
>OMDA01000314.1_pt1 | contig 27231 bp, 24 predicted proteins | sample 1645141 | NCBI WGS metagenome assembly OMDA01 (sample SAMEA103958151, study PRJEB25191) | human gut metagenome | reverse complement strand
TTTTGCCATCCATATTGTTTGGAGGGCAAATGTAATATGCACCTATCGGAAATCTAGCATAGCAAGAAAAACGACAGTCGCTTATCCCGAACTCAGGTTTTTAGGTTTTTGGAAATATCATAGTCTGCAATCCTTTTTTAAGGATGCAGACCGTTATTATATTTGGGTTAATGAATGTTAGTTATATGCAAAGATACGTCAATTTTTTGGAAAAGCACAAGAGTAAATATAAAAAATAGCAGTGGTCAAGTAAAAATTATTGTATTTGTTAATATTTTCTTTAATATTATGTGATATCAATACAATAGTCCGAAAGCCCATAGTGGAAGTACATTGGCATAGCCTGTTTCAATGTCATCTTTCACCACATATCCATTGTTGACTTCTGAAATCTGTTTCTGTCCCTTTTTACGTCCGCCAATTTCAAAAGTCATGCCGTCCACAAGAAAATCGGATACAGGCGAACACATTACATCACCTGCAATACGCATTTGGTTCATAAAGAATGTTTCTCTTATATTGCCTATGTCTGCCCGTTTGGGAGCAAGCACATATATAAGATTGGTATTGTCCAGATATATTTTTTCGGTTTTGCCAAGACCTCTAATGCCACCTACAGCATCTCGCAGTTGGGCTATCATTCCTGCACGCTCCATATACATCAGATAGTCTTGAATATAGTTGCGGTTTATACCTGTCACATCAGCCAGTTTTTGCATAACTGGCTTAAATGGTACACTTTCAGCCACAACCATAAGCAGTTGTTTCAGTTTTCTGCCAACTGATACATTAGTGTTCAGATATATAGGAATGTCGCTTTCCATCGTTTGTACTACAACTTGCATCAATTCTATATCGTATGCAGCATCACTGCCAAACGGATAATATCCTCGTCGCAAATAGTCATGAAACAATGGTAGTGGATGGTCTATTCCAGGAATCTCATACTCATGGTGTAAGAGTTTTTCCATATTGACAACATCCATTTTTATGCCATGGAATAAGTGTAGGTATTCTCTAAACGATAGTCCCTGCATCTCATATATTGGAACACGACGACTGAGGTCGGCCATGCCTTTGGTTATTTCAAGGATGGAAGACCCCGAAATGACTAATTGTAAATCCGAGTAACTGTCAAATATCTGCTTCACTTCGGCCGACCATCCGTCGTACTTGTGAATCTCGTCAATGAAAAGATGTTTGCCTCCCATTTTATAGAAGCGGTCAGCTAAATCTACAAGAGTGTGTGATGTAAAATAAAGATGGTCGGCCGATACATAAAGTGTGTTCTTTATTTCCAATTGCGTCTTGATATGTTGCAAGAGCATTGTTGACTTACCAACGCCTCGCGGTCCGACCAGTCCGAAGGCGTGTCCTCTCCATTCTATTTCCCCATACTTATATCTTACTAAGTCGGTAGGAGTTTCGTTGAGCTTGCGCTTGAAATATTCAAATAATTGTTCCATATCATCTGCTTTTTTTGCAAATATACTTAATTTTGCATAAAAACTATGCGGTTTTGAGGGATTTCTGCATGAAATCTATGCAGTTTTTACTGAAAACTGCATAAGAATCATGCAGTTTATGACTTCTGACTATTTTGTGGACTTTAAACAATGGGTTATGTGTCATACTTTTTTTGCCTATAGTTCACTGGCGACATTCCCACTTGTTTCTTGAAGAATGTGCCGAATGCTGAGGCATTGGGAAAGTTCAGTAGGTCGGCTATTTCCTTAATGCTCTTGTCGGTAGTGGTTATTAAGGAAATGGCTTTTTGGGTTATAGCCTTGAACACCAGTTGCTGTACGCTGCTGCCCGACACCGACTTGACGAGCGACGTAAGATATTTAGGCGACAGACACAGACGGTCTGCATAGAACTTTACGCCACGCTCATGGGTGTGATATTGGTCAATGAGTTGCATCAGCTGCATGTAGATCACGAGTTTGCGGCTTGAGGCATTGTCGCCGTCTTTTGATATTTCTCGGAATATACCACAGAGCCGGTAGGTGAGCGACAGCAGTAGCAGTCGGCGCTCATTGGCTGCGAATACGTTGTCGTCGCTGTTGCCTACAGCCAGCAGTTCGGAATATTTTGTCAGCTCGCTTTCGTGTCCGGTGTGCATTACCCTGCAGTCTCGTGGATTGAGCATCTCGATGAATTTCATTCCGACAATGGTGCTGCCCAGAATGTCGCGTATGGAGTCAACACTATATAGAATGATTACCACAGAGCAGTCGTTGCTGTGGCTGGTGATGGAGAAGTAAACGTCGCGCGACAGAAATGCCGTCTCGTCCTTGTTTACCACATACTCCACATTATTGCAACTGATTTTGAATTTGCCCGATGTACACACAATGATGCCCACATCGGCAACCTTATAGTTGTCGAAAAATACCTTTGGAAAAGAATTTATATTACCACACGAACAGCAGATGTCCTCATTGTTGGCCATCTGCTGTTCGAGTATATCAATGCCGTTATTGCTATTCTTCATCGCTCCTGCCGTATGTTTGTGGCGAAGTTAGTGAAAAATATTGAATAATCCAAATAAAAAGCCCCACCCCCAGCCCTACCCCCAGCCCCTCCCCCGCAGGGAGGGGAGCGGTATGCTCCGACTACTTAAAAATACAACAAATAAGGCTATGACATTACGCCATAGCCTTTCCTATTATATAATCAATCAGTACACATCGCTCCCCTCCCTGCGGGGGAGGGGCTGGGGGTGGGGCTGAGGCTAGGGCTAGGGGGTAGGGCTTTCTCCCTCCTTACTTATCCTTCGATATATCCCTCTTTGGCCATGGCACCACGAGCATCAGTCCGGCGAGGATGACGCAGGCGTAAATGGTCCATCCCGACATCTCCTTTATTGCCGACAGGGTGGCTTGCACCTGCACTTTACCCTTTGTCGACATAGCTGCCATGTTCTGTGCTTCCGTCTCGCTCTTGCCTTGATATTGCATTCCGCGGGCGGTCATGTCGTACGTCATGGCGGTCTCGGCATTGGTGCGGTCGTAGTCGTGGGCGTATCGTGTGATGTAGTATTGCTGGCGGTGCTGGAACACCACCTGATACAGAGCCGAGCCTATGCCTGGTGCAATCACCATACGCACGGTGAGCATTATGCACACCCATGTAGAGAGCAGCTTGTACGGCATGCGCTGGTTGGCGTATACGGCGATGAGCGAGTAGAGCAACATCATTCCCGTGGCACGGATTACTACGGGCCACTTCATGCGTTCGAGCATTCCTGCTGTCTGCACCTCGAAGTACATAAACAGCGATGCTGCACCAATGAGCAGGAATCCCATGGCGAAGAACCACTTGAAGTGTACACCCTTATTGTTGAGTATGAGTATGGTGACCAGTCCGATGAAGTAGCCCAGCAATACCCAGTTGCCCAGTTCTGCCACCTGTATCTGGTCGGTCTTCATGCCCACGCCTACGAATATGTTCACGAGCATAGAGCTGGAGTTGCATATCATCAGTCCGATGAAGAGCAGTATGCCGCCCTGGATGCTGCGCGACTTGAAAGCCTTGAGCATGAAGTAGGGCGAGCGGCGTGTCTTTTCCAGATAGAAGAACAGCAGCGATGACACTACGCAGATAGCTGTGGCCCAACATATTTTGGGGCTGTCATACCAGTCGTACACCTTGCCGTATACCGTGACATACACAAACGAGCAGCACATCAGACAGAACACCACTACGTTGCCGAACTTAGAGAACGACAGTGGACAATGCTTCGTGGGGTAGGGGTTGTAGGGCATGCACACCAGTGTGATGAGCAGAGCCACGAGTATGGCACCAAGCATGGCATAGTAGACCATCTGCCAGTGGTAGTTGTAGGCAAACCATGCGGTTATCCATGTGCCTATCTGTCCGAGCAGCATGAAGAAGAAGTAGATGATGGGCTGGCTCGCCTTCTTCTCGGTGTCGAGGGCGTCCCATCCGGCTTCGTCCTTAGGCTCGTTGCCAGGCGTGACGTTGCGCGTAGCCTCAATGCCAAATCCGTACTTGATAAGTGTGAAGAGGTTGCACATCAGAAGCGTCTGTCTGACAAATCCCATGATGAGGCTGTTGAGAGTCAGGATAAACAGACTGTCGGTGTTGGCACATATATAGCTCTGCACAGCCAGAATGGAGAATCCAACGAGACTCATCATCTTCTGGCGGCGCACACTCACCAGCGAGTAGAAGAACGGCGAGAACGCCGCCATACCTATCGATGTGACGAAGCTGATGAAGGCTATGTGTTCTGACTGGATGCCAAGCCCGCCCACCATCTCACTACTGTTGACGGTGTAGGCACCGCTTACCGTCATGATAGGTATGAAAAGTATGACGAGAAAGGCGATGCCAAGGGGCTTTGGCACCCAGTTGTAGAACGGAAAATTCTTAGGCATGTGCTCCGGCACTGCCGTATATATCTCTGCTTGTGTCATTTACTTAAGTTGAGCCTTTACTACAACCATCATTCCGGCAGCCAACTTGTCGTTGTCTTCCTTCGAAATTCCCTCAAACTCTATGCGCACCGGTACACGCTGTTGTATCTTCACAAAGTTGCCGGCAGAGTTGTCGGTAGGGACGAGCGAGTATTTTGAGCCTGTTGCACCTGAAATAGCGGTGATGCGTCCTTCAAACTCCTTGCCCTCGAATGCGTCAACGCTCATCTTCACCTTCTGTCCAACATACAGTTTTTCTACCTGTGTCTCCTTATAGTTGGCTATTACCCACTTCTGTGTGTTGGGCATGATGTAGGTGATAGTCTGTCCTGCATTCACAGCCTGACCCTCTTCCAGTGCGCGTCTGCCCAGTTTGCCGTCGCAAGGAGCGGTTACCACACAGTAAGAGAGGTTGAGCTTTGCCATTTCCAGCGCAGCCTGAGTGCGCTCAATGGCAGCTGCTGTATTCTTCTTGCGTGTCTGCACCTCGTTAACACCCGAATAGGCAGCCTTCTGCTGGCGGCGTACGGCATCGAGTTTCTTCTTCGTAGCGTTGTATTCAGTTTCAATCTGTTCGAGCTGTATCGGTGTGGCGGCATTGCGAGCCACGAGGTTCTGATAGCGCTGGCGGTCCTTGTCGAGTTTGGCAAGACGTATTTCTATCTCGGCTATCGAAGCCTCGTACACAGTAGCCGAGGTCTGAGTGGTCTGCAGCGAAGCGTCTACAACGTTGGCTCCAGCTAAAGCGTCCTTCAGTGCTGCCTCTGCCTCCATTACACGGATGCGATATTCACGGTCGTCAAGAACGAGCAGTGTGTCGCCCTTCTTCACGTCTTGATGTTCCTTGAAGTATATTTTCTTGATATATCCCGAAGCACGCATGTTCACAGGCGATATGTACTGCTCTATCTGAGCGTCGTCGCTCTTCTCGTTGCTCTTGTAGTCCATAAACATGCAGGCTATCTTCACGATGCCCCATACCAGTATAGCCACGCCGATGAGGCTGACTGCTATCTGGCGGATGCGCTGGCGCTTAAGCTGCTTGGCAGTTAGTTCGTGGTTAGACTGTGTGTTGTTGTCGCTATTATTGTTGTTGTTTGTAGTGTTATTGTTTGTTTCCATTTTTTTGAGTTTTGAATTCTTAATTCAACATTGAATAATTCCTAATCGCAGGCGTAGCCGAGAACAATTCCTAATTCCAAATTCCTAATTCAACAGTTTCTCAAGTTGTCCTGTGAGTTTCAGCAGAGTCAGGTTCGACACCTGATAGTTGAAGTGGGCAGTCAGATAGTTGTTCTGGGCGTCGCTCATGCTCATTTCGTCTTGCAGCACCTCGGTCATTGATGCAATACCTTCGCGATAGCGGTCGCTCGTCACCTTATACACATCCTCAGCCAGCAGATAATTGTCGCGTTGCTTGCTGAAGTTGCGCTGATTGTTGGCAAGATCGTTCACAGCGTTGGCGTATTGTGTCTGCATACCCTTCAGTGCATTCTCGTATTGTAGTTTAGCGTTGTCGATGTCCACCTGCGCCTTTCTAATCTTCGAACGCTTCTCAAAACCATCGAACACGGGTATGCGGAGCGACAAACCAATGCCGTTCGATTTATACCAATGGTTCGACTCGCCCGAGTGAAACCAGTTCTTGAAATTGTCGGTGAAGGTAGCGTAAGTCCAGTTGCCGGTGAGCGCGAGCGTTGGCAGATAGCCGCCCTTGGCAAGCTTCTTCTGCTGTTCGGCAAGTGTTTGCTGCTTTCTGAGCAGCTGAAGTTCCGACAGATTCTCGTTCAGTCCGGTGAGAACCGCCATGTCCGTCAGCTCCACGTTAGCCTTCGTTACGGTAATGTCCTTGTCGGCAGGATAGTCGATAACGTATTTCAGCATGTTGTATTGCTGTGTGAGCATAGCCTTGGCGTTGTCGTATTGCACGCTGAGATTCTCCAGATTCACGTTCACACGCTTCACGTCCACGCTCAGAGCCATGTCGTTGTCGTGGAAAGCCTGTGTGATATTGCGCAGTTCTTCAAGTCGCTTGATGTTGTCCTTGATTATGCCAATCTGCTCCTCGGTGTTCTGCGCCAGATAATACATCTTGCTTATCTGCACAATCAGGTCTTCCTTGGCTTTGGCATACGATAGGGTGTTGAGCTGGTCGAGAGTCTTCGATATCTCCAATGCAGTGAGTGCCGTCTGACTATATAGTGGCATCTGTAGCTGAACACTTGCCGACGAGTTGTACTGCAGCGTCTTCGTCACGTTATACGGTTTGCCGTAAGCCTTACCATCCGTTACCGATACTGGCGGCGTGAAGTTGTCGTTAAGCGCTGCGCCTATATTAATCTGTGGCAACAGACGCGAGCGGTTCTCGCTGATATTGTGCTTGCCTTTAAGCACATTACCCTCATAAGTCTTTAAATTAAGATTTCGTTCAATGCCCATCTGCAGGCATTGACCCAATGACAATGTTTCTTGCGCCATGGAATAGCTTGCAAGAAGAGTCAAGGAAAATGTGAACAATATTCTTTTCATACCTATATTAATAATTCAGCTGCAAAGCTACTGATTTGTCATTGTGTAGGCATATTCATATAATATCACAAGTTGTTCACATTTTCCTTTTGTTGTTTTACTACAATAAAAAATGCATGTAAAATGCTTACCTTTTTCAAAAAGGCATATTCCTCCCGTTTTATATAATTATATATTATATATAAGGAGACATTAGTGTCCCGTTAGAATCGGGACCAGTTAAATATTAATCAGATAACTCCGGAAAGAGGGGACAATCGAGTTCTTTGACATTATTGAAATCAGTCCTTTCGAAGAGATCTACGAGTGGTGTCTTATCCATAAGAGTACAGCATTTGTATTGCAGATTCTTCTTGGCTCGCACAACAAAGAATGATTCATGCTGATGTATTTTGAAAAGTTCCTTGAAAGCATTGTATCCACGGTCGAATATGTAGTAAGATTCTGATTCATAAGGGATTTCCTTCATTGCCTTTGAGTCGAAGGCATACACATTGCCTTTCAACTTGAAGACATCCGTTACTCGTTTCTTCCTGGCTTGCTCCATCATATAGAAAGCAAAGTCTTCAAAGATACGGTAGTGATTCCAACATGTGAAATGCTTCACATAGCGGTTTCCATCATACTTGTCAACCAAATGGCGAAACTTGTTATTGTCGAGAAATTCTATCAATTGGGCGAAAACGTATTTATCTTTGTTCTTCGTGCAGTATTATAGATAACTGCAAAAGTACAAATTCAAATCATCGCACCCTTAAAATCTCTTGCAAAAGACTGTATTTCAATTAATTCAAAGAGCGATTGGTCCACTTTAACGGGACAGTAGTGATGGCATATATAGGACTTTTATCTGAAATAACCGCATTTGGTATTTATATTTTTGATTAATGTACAAAAGTATTATATCAAGCGGTAGGCGACCAACTGTCGTGTATGTAAGAAGGACGGAAATATGATGCAAAGAAAGATTTCTTTTGAAAAGCACGAAAGTTAAATCTACAATAAAACGAGAAAGGAGGCCAACATTAAAGGCATCCTTTCTCGTTTTATTGAGATTATTTCTTCAAGAAGCCATAGTCGTACACTTTAGGCTCTATGTGAGCAGCAAGTAGTTTCATGGACTGTCTGAGGTCGGCAAGCAAGGCATTATAGGTTGCATCCTCGCTGGTGGAGTTCATCTGCACCTTTCCACTCTTTGTGGTCTTTGTGCCTTGGAAGTGCATCTTTATATCATAGTAAGAAGCATTAGGGTTGGCTCCTGCTTGTTTGTGATAGTAACGCCATAGCTCTCTTCCTGCATCCAATACAGCTTGTGCTTCTTGTGAAAACTCCAAAGGTTCTGTTGGAGTGAATGAATTGCCATCTGTTGTTTGAGGCTCTTGTTCTGCGAATAGGTCTTGTATTGTTCCTTCTTGCTGAGGCTTTTCCTCTTTCACTTTGCCCATGATGAAGTCGTGCATAAAATGACTCTCGAAGTTGTCTTGTGCGCCTACCTCTTCTTCGCTGAATGGAATCCAATAGTTAGTGCCATGTTGGCTTTGGATGTTGTTGCTGTTGCTAAATAGCGTGAAGATAAGACAGTTATTTTGAAAATCTCTATCACTCTTCCATTCATCGTTAGGATAAAGGAATTGGTCTCGGTCATTGAGCCATGTGGCTTCTATACTGTGTCTAACAGCAAGAAAGATACTTATAATGATAAAATTAAATGGTGTAACCCACCAACCTCTAGGGGTTGGCATTTGTTCTTTCTTATTTATTAAGTATACCAACTTTTGGTTTTGAAAGTCATTTCTACCATTGCTCATAAAACCAATTTTATCCTTGTTTGCATCGTTTCGAAAAGAATTAACCCATTTACCAATATTGCCATTAGTGTTGTCATATGAGTATACTCCTTTTTCTCCCAAACAGTCACCGTTCTTGGCATAGACATCACTTGTAGTATGCTCAAATGTCACTTTTTCCTCTGTGTGCCAGATGAAGAAACCTATAGGGAATTGTCCCTTTACATTGTCGAAGCTATTGGCAGGAACTATAAAATTTCGACCGAGCTTCGCTCGGAAAGCCTGGCGGAAATCACGGAAGTTCGGTGCTTGCAGAGTTTTCAACTTTGAAAACTCTGCAAGCACCGATGTAGGGATTTCATCATAGATTCTCATGAAGAATTGAGCAAACAGCTCACGTCCTGCAATTCCAATGACTGGTAAATACTTTTGGTAAGTCATGTTAGTTACAGCTACGTTAGTCTTATTCTTTGATGTTCCACTGAGTTGTCGTGTTTCACCTGCCTCAGCATAAGGAGGGTTAATGTACACGACAAGTTTACGACGCCTTTCAGGGTCGTTGATAATGTCTTGTAATGACTGAGGAAGTTTGTCGAAAGAGTCATTGAGGAAGTCAAACTGGAATACATGGCTGTCGAGCAAATCGAGACTTTTCTCCTTGATTCGCTCATGCATTACCTGTACATCAGCATTGTCAAGCGTTGAGGCATAGACACGATACTTCTCTGTGAGACCAAAGAGCAGATTACCAGTACCTGCGCAACAATCCCACACATAATATTCTTTTTGCCAATCTTCGCCTAATTCCATAGCTAAATATTCTTGTGACTTTTGTACCCACTGTGGAGGAGTAAAGAAAGCTCCTTGATAACGACGGAGATCTTGTGGAATAAGCAAGTCTCGACGCTTGAGAATCAAGTCAAGATATTCTTTTCTTGGTGGACGTACATACTTATTCCAAAACTGATTGTATGCAGTTTTACCATCATTGAATGTAGCTTCGCTAAACAATTGAGTTGCCCCTTTGAGAATATTTTGTAGAATGCGGTATTTGTCACCACGAAGTACTACAGCAAGTTCTTCTCGTAATGTATAATCATTGCGAGATATAAGGTCAGCATAAAAGAAATCGACAACGCTGGTCTTGGGTACATCGTCCCAATTTACGGCAATAGAAGGCTTTACTTCTTCCACCCAACGTTGGAAAACAAAAATGAAGTTGTTCTTTGTTATATTGATACCATTGGTACGTTGCTTCCCCAGCTTGAAATTAGAGCGAATAAACTTTCTTAGCTCCTTCTCATCCTTACGTAGGTCGAAAAGGCTGATTTCCTTTTTGAGTTGCTCATGCAGTAAGTCATAGAGCATGTGGAACTCCTTAGTGCTATGATTGGAAGGGGTGACGTTCCAGTTGAAGTCATTTTGATAGAATACACTTACAATGTGATGGTATTCGATAAAGGCAATCTTTTCTTCATCGAATGCTCCAAGATAACGAGGTGGCAAGTATGATTCATGAGTGTGAGCTTTTCCTATGGTGATGATGAGTTGCACGAAAGATGCATAAATGTCTTCCGTGTTTCCTGCTTTTGCCTCAGCCCATAAAAAGTACTCTTGGTCGAATAGCTCGCCTTCGCTTGATTTCTTAGTTGTTACAGCAAAGTCTATGTCGCCCAATATTGGTGTTGCATCATAATCTTGGAAGAATTCTTGGCGAATTTTATTCTTTACTTCCTCTTCACGTATTTTATTTGTTGCCATAATTATTTGTCATTAAGTTATTCAAATAGTTTTCTTAGATCCATGTTCAAGAAAACTTCTGGTGAGATACCTTTCTCGCCTACGATAAATATTGCCGACGGATGGAATAGATTGCGGAAACGCTCTAAGCCCGTGGTATAAGCCTCTCCATTACTTTTTACTTCTATAGCTATGAATTTCTGATTCTTCTTGAGGATGAAGTCAACCTCGTCGTTGCCTTCTCGCCAGTAAAAAACTTCAAAACGATGGGTAAAAGCTTCGCTTAATATGTAGGCTCCTATGGCGGATTCAAAGAATTGTCCCCATTGCTTACTATCAGAAACGGCTTCTTGAAATGTTAAACCTAATTGAGAACTCAATAAGGCATTGTTGTACACTTGGTATTTAGGAATACTGGCACGTTTGCGGGCTACATCTATAGAGAATTTCTGTAGTCCTGTGACAAGTCCGCTATCGCTCAAAAGATTTAGATAGCCTGCCAATGTAACTGTGTTGCCAGCATCTTGCAATATTCCCAACATTTTTGTTAGTGAAAGTATCTTACCCGAATAAGCTACGCTCAATTCGAAAGTTTGACGAAGCAGAGCAGGCTTTCCTATTGGAGAATCCATCAAGATGTCTTTGTTTATAGTAGCATCAATGATGGCTCCGCTAACATAGTTCTTCCAACGTTCTTCGTCACCAATAAGCATGGCAGCTCCTGGGTAGCCTCCAAAATAGATGTATTGTTCAATAGTCATTCCAAAGGCTTCTTTCATTTCCGGATAACTCCAATGGCTCATTCTGATTTCCTCATATCGTCCCATGAGAGATTCTGCCAGTCCTTTTTCTAATAACACCCTTGATGAACCTAATAATGCCACTTTGATGTTGATGTGATTTAGACTATCAGCGTCCCATTCTTTCTTTACATATTCACTCCAGTTTTTAAGTTTTTGTATCTCGTCAATAACCAGGATCATTTCTTCAAGTCCTTGTGTGCGCATTTGAAGACGCGCATTATTCCAGCAATCGCTAATCCAAGTGGAAGATGTTGAAGGTATGGTGTCGGCAGAATAGAAAAGAAACGGTTTACTTAAATCATCCAATACTTGCTTGATAACGGTAGATTTTCCAATCTGTCGTGGTCCCATGATTACTTGGATGAACATTCTTTGTTCACCTAATCTATTGATGATGGTATCATATATCTTTCTTTTGTACATGGTCTGTTGCTTATAGATGATAATGTGATATGTATAGTCTTATTATATTTAATTGGGGCTTTTCAAGTTGTTTTACTCAGCATAATGAATAATTTTACTCAGTCGACTGAGTAATTTTACTCAACGGACTGAGTAAAATTCCATCTTTCGATGGCAAATATAGAACTTTTAGCTGAAATAACCGCATCTGGCATGTATATTTTTGATTATTTTACAAAAGTATTCTTTGGAATTACTCATTAAAACCCAAACAAAATCCACTCTCCTAAAAATAAAAATCCAAGCAAACCCTAATGACCGATTCGGATTAAAAGATATAAAGAAAAGAGGCGCTCGTTTTTAACTTCTACTGCTTTAGAAGGTCATTATATTGTGACTATGTCGAAAAAATAGATAATAATAAAGGTTCATCCGGAATATGGAGTGGTTTACATCCAGTAAAAAAAATCGTATCATACCTCCCTTCCACCTTTCCAGTTGATATATGACAATCGTATCATGCAAGTATTCCTTTTTTAGATGCAATCACTACTGTCCCGTTAAAGTGGACAAATCGCTCTTTGAATTAATTGAAATACAGTCTTTTGCATGAGATGTTTATTGTGAAAAAAGGATGCAAATATAAGACAGGCAGTAAAAAAGTATTACAAAATAAAAATCGATTATAGAGATTCAAGAAGCCGTTTTTTATATGTTTTAGCGGTGTCCGACACCATGTTTTTATTCAATTAGAGCTTCTTTGCACTCCAAAGGGACAACTTTTGGAGGGCAAAGAAGCTCCATTTGCAATGCAACGGAGGCCAAAATGCAATGCAAAAGTAGTCCTTTTGCAATGAAAAGGATAACTTTTGTACTGTGTAAAATTGCACACTTCCGTCGTTAACGCTGTAAGTTGTTGTGTGTAAATAATATATATATTGCACGCTCAAAACTCACGAATTTCGAGCCAAAGATTTCCTAGTGCGTTCAACTCGTAGTTTTGAGCGGTTAGAAATGCAAATATTGTAACAGTGGCGGTTGCATTTGCATTATTCTTTATACCATTCGAAGAGCTTCTGCACTCCTTCTTCTATTTCCACTTTGTGTGTCCATCCGAGCGAATGCAGTTTGCTCACGTCAATGAGTTTTCGCATGGTGCCGTCGGGCTTGCTGGTGTCAAACTCAATCGTCCCTTCGAAGCCTACGGCTTTGGCTACGAGATGTGAGAGCTGGCGTATGGTAAGTTCCTTGCCCGTACCAACATTGATGTGGCAGTTATATAAGAGCCATCCTGACCGGTAATGCCCGTGATGAGGGCAATGTTCTGTTTGCTCATAAACCAATAATCTTTTATGTTATGTGTTCTTCATACTGCGTATTTTGAGAGCAAAACCCCGAAAAAGTTGCGATTTCCCGTGGAAATCTATCAAAAATCAATAGATATCCACGACTTATCGATATATTTTTCTATCTTTGCATAAGATAGGCAGCACATCGCAAAATTATGGACAAACTGACCAAGGAGCAACGCCATCGTTGTATGGCATCGATACGCGGGAAGGGTACCAAGCCGGAGATTCTGGTGAGGAAGTACCTGTTCTGCCGAGGGTTTCGCTATCGGCTGAATCATCCTCGTCTGCCTGGTCATCCTGACATTGTGCTGCGTAAGTATCGTTCGGTAATCTTTGTAAACGGTTGTTTTTGGCATGGGCACGAGGACTGCAAGTATTATGTGTTGCCAAAGACTAACACAGATTTTTGGAAAGCAAAGATAGAGCGCAATAAGGCTCGTGACTTGGCTGAACAGCACAAGCTTGCATCTATGGGATGGCATTGCATCACGGTGTGGGAATGTCAGTTGAAGCCGGCTGTAAGAGCAAAGACCTTGGAAGGTTTGGCGTTCACTCTCAACCGTATATATCTTAAAGACCATAGCGTACGACGCTATGAAATACCAGAGGAAGAAAGGTCGATGGCAGCTGAACCCAATGTGGAATGATAACCTATTTCTTTGGATTTTAGCAAAAATACGAGTATTATATGTTTGGATTTTTGCTAAAAACTAAAGATTATATGTTTGGATTTTAGCATTTAGGCGGTTAATGTCCCATATTTTTCTTATCTTTGCGCAACCTAAGTAATTTCAACTATCAACATATGGCAACAGTAGACGACAAGAAGATTATCTTTTCAATGGTGGGAGTATCGAAGATTATCCCACAAAATCGCAAACAGATTTTGAAGGACATCTATTTGTCCTTCTTCTATGGCGCAAAAATCGGAATCATTGGTTTGAATGGTGCTGGTAAGTCAACGCTGATGAAAATCATCGCCGGACTGGAACAGCCAACACAGGGCGAAGTGGTATGGAGCCCTGGCTATACTGTGGGTTATTTGCCGCAGGACCCACCGCTCAACGAAGCGAAGACCGTAAAGGAGAATGTTATGGAGGGAGTGCAGAAGGTGTACGACGCACTTGCCGAGTATGAGGACATAAACGCTAAGTTCGCATTGGAGGAGTATTACTCTGACGCCGACAAGATGGACAAGCTGATGGCACGCCTCTCGGAGGTACAGGATATTATTGATGCCACTGATGCATGGAACATGGACTCTAAGCTCGACCGTGCTATGGCTGCATTGCGTTGTCCTAAGGGTGACCTTCCCGTTACTAACCTTTCAGGTGGCGAACGCCGCCGTGTGGCACTCTGCCGACTGCTGCTGCAGAAGCCCGACGTATTGCTTCTCGACGAGCCTACCAACCATCTTGATGCCGAAAGCATCGACTGGCTGGAGCAGCATTTGCAGCAATATGAGGGTACAGTGATTGCCGTAACGCACGACCGCTACTTCCTCGACGATGTGAGCGAATGGATATTGGAGCTCGACCGTGGCGAGGGTATTCCTTGGCATGGCAACTACTCTTCATGGCTCGACCAGAAGACCAAGCGCATGATGCAGGAGGAGAAGCAGGCTTCAAAGCGTCGCAAGGCTCTGGAGCGTGAGTTGGAGTGGGCACACATGGCTCCTAAGGCACGTCAGGCTAAGGGTAAGGCCCGTCTTAACGCTTACGAGAAGATGCTCGGCGAGGAGCAGAAGGAGCGCGAGGAGAAGCTCGAGATTTTCATACCGAACGGTCCGCGATTGGGCAACAAGGTTATCGAGGCACAACATGTGAAGAAGGCTTTTGGCGACAAGGTGCTCTTCAACGATCTCAACTTCATGCTGCCGCCTAACGGTATCGTGGGTGTTATCGGTCCTAACGGTGCCGGTAAGACTACGCTCTTCCGACTCATTATGGGACTGGAGCATGCCGACGGTGGTACATTCGAAGTAGGAGAGACCGTAAAGCTTGCCTACGTAGACCAGCAGCATAAGGATATTGACCCTGAAAAATCGGTTTACGAAACGGTATCGCAGGGCAATGAGACAATACGCATGGGTGGCAGAGACGTAAACGCTCGCGCCTATATCTCACGCTTCAACTTCTCGGGTACCGACCAGAGCAAGCTATGCGGCACGCTTTCGGGTGGTGAGCGCAACCGCTTGCAGCTGGCGCTTGCACTGAAGCAGGAGGGCAACGTGCTGTTGCTCGACGAGCCTACCAACGACATCGACGTGAACACTCTGCGCGCACTGGAGGAAGGTCTGGAGAACTTTGCCGGTTGTGCCGTAGTAATCAGCCACGACCGTTGGTTCCTCGACCGTATCTGTACGCACATCCTCGCCTTTGAGGGCAACGGCGAAGTGTTCTACTTCGAGGGCAGCTACTCTGACTACGAGATTAACAAGGCTCGCCGTATGGGCAACGAGGAAATCAAGAAGGGACGCTATCGCAAACTTATGGAAGACTAATCGGAGAGCTTAGGCGGTATTTCTTAATTAAGCGAATTGTCATAAACCATCTGTGAAATCATTTGCATAGGATTCATTTATAGTTTATGATAATTCGCTTTTTGATATAATCACTTATAACCATAATATAGAAATGAAGCGAACAATATTTCCGTATGATTTCTCTCCATACTATCCGGTTGGTATACAGCCGTGTCCCATGTATGTGGATGTCGCAAATCGTATTTACGACAGGATAAAGGACATGGATATCAACTTGCCTTATGCAGATAATCTGAAGAAAGAGATAGCCATAAATGCGGCAATCTATTATGAGGATAAGATGTCTGGTATAGGCCTATGGAATGCCTTTGTGCATAAGCACCAGCTTGCTTATAAACGCCCTTTGCCATTCTTTGATGATTTTGAAGTTCTTGATAAGAATGAGGTGAATGCCAAGGAGGTGGAACTGTTGGTATGGATTGTGCTGTCCCGTAACTTTGACGATCGCTTTCTCAATCCTTTAGCAATGAGGGAGAGTGCAGCAAATCACATTATGGAGGTGCTTACCGAGGATGATGATGTGGATGTGAACGATTCTTTGTATGATTTTATATACAATGAAGATGTGGCTAACGACTATTTCAAGTTGAAGCGTGTATTAATATGGCTTCGTCGTTCCTATCTTCTTTGTTCTCCTTTGTCTGATGAACGGTTTGAGGAATATTTGTATTCTTACTTATCGAGGTTTAGTAAGGGTGAAGCAGCGTACTACGCAGAAACTACTTTCTCCATGAGGAGTGAGATCGGCCCAATGGCGGAAATGCCTCATCTGTGGCTGGCAGACATGTATTTAGAGAACAATATGCCCGGTGAGTCAGAAAAACTAACGAACCTGAAATATTGCCAGCAGGATATATTCGAGGTGATAGATGCTGATTCGGAATACGCTGTGCTGAAGAGTTCGGATGATGAGGATTATAAGTTGAAGAACGTTTATCCTGACATTTTCTATAAAGGTTCATATGTTTGTGCGGCGCTTGTGAAGTATGCTGATAATGATTGGGAAAATAATGGCGTTGTGTTCAATTCAAAGAAAGAGATGTATGACAATATGCATGAGCATCAGGCAGAATTGAAGCGGTCTTACGAACGTGTCTACCCTTTATATATGAAACGTACGGAGGGTAAGCGTCTTGCATTCTTGTATGACACGAAACAATTGCAAGAATGGTTGAAGATGGTTGCAGATGGGATGGACACAACAGCTGTCTGCCGTAATTTGCCAAGTGGTCCGCAGGTGGGCTTTATCTCGGAAAAGGCTGGAATTATTTTTGCGCCCAAAATTGTTCATGCTATAAAATGCAGCTACAACCCTTACTATGGGAAATGTGATGCGCCTACATTGCAAAGAGAAACGATGGATGCTGTGATTAATATAGAAGCCATGCATCCGGAGTTGCTGCATTATCTGCTTGAGAATAATATGCTGCAGGATGGAGATCTGAGTAGTAACTGTCCAAGTGAATTGGGTAAGGAGATATTTACACGTAATATCGATTTTATTGCTCGCCATCATCGCAGACATCTTTATTGGGATCATGATTATTGATGAGTAGTAAGAGGTAATACTTAAATCCAAGTAAAAGGGCTCAAATAATATTGATTTGTTTAAACATAGCAATATTGTTTGAGCCCTTTTTTTTATTGAGTCCAGCGCAAGCAAAAGGTGTATAACAAAAAAAGTCCCGTAAATCTTGCGATTTACAGGACTCTGCTGCGGAGAGAGAGGGATTTTATACCACTCTACCAGCTTCCGTAACTCGTTGATATTCAAGTGCCGTCTTTAGGCATTTTCGCTTATTTTGCACGAAAAATGGCGCAGAACTGGCGCAAGACAAAACGTCTTAAAACACTGTGTATGAATGACTTTTGTTACACATTTTAACTATTTTAAGAAATCTATCGACTCTATTTTCTACTCCACCCTCAAATCTTTGAGGAGATTATGGCATTACGACACTCGCTTCTTACTTTTAAACAAGTCGATTGTCATTGTTTTCTGTTTATCATCTCATAGCCTTTGTATTATGTTTATGAATTGCCCTTATGAAAGAGGGATAATACTACACCATGACCACTATCTTACCATTATTATTCAAATGCCTATAAGTCAAATATGACTCTGAAAGTTGTATCTTCATGTAACATCGTTGATTTTCAAGATGTTACATAACTTTTATAGGCATTGAAATATGTAGCCTACTTGTAGCGTCTTGTAGCACGATGTAGCGTTATATCCTATTATTGGTACAAAGTTAGTATAAAACAATTAGAATAAAGATAAATTCCTCGTGTTTAACACTAACTTTGCACCAAAATACTGATGTTAGAGGCTACAAACAAAGTCCTTTACCTTTGCTTGGTATTCTTCCTTGGTCATACCTCCAGTCTCTATCATTGAGTCAAGTACATCGCCAAGCTCATCAAAAGCAATATCATGATGATATTCTTTTGTTGTTCCATCCTTTTCTCCATAGATACGGTAGTAATCAGAGCCTTCATCCAAAGCAATATATACCTCGCCTTGAAATTGGAAGCCATTCACCTGCATGACAAGTGCCGCCATAGTGAAGTCTTCGCCATTGACATTCTTGACAATTTGGGTAGCATACATCTTTGAGATGCCCCAACTATTGATAACGTCTATCGAGGTTGTGTGAAGCAATTGGGAGAAGATGGTGTTCACAACGCTTCTTACATGTTCTCTGTCTAATGTTTTCATTCGTATAATCTTTTAAGTGGATATTCTTATATTAAGCCAAAAGTCTCTTTGCATATTCACGCAATCTTTGCAAGTGCTCCTGTTGACTCATGTCGCCTGTCTCAATAACCGTATCGAGCACTCGCCCCAAGTCTTTATAGGCAATACTCTTCTTTTCCTCATGCAACATTCCGTTCTGTTCGCTATACAAGCCAAAGGTTTGCTTAACTCGGTTATTGGTTACATAGAGCCTGCCTTGATAGTTGAAGCCATTAACATCCATCATCAAAGCAGCCACGTTTTTCTCCGTTCCATCAACCATGATTTCTATTTGAGTTGCAACTTTGTTTGTTATTCCCCAACTATACACTACATTAAAAGGTGTGGTTAAAGCCAACTGCTGCAAGATGGTGCATGCAGCTTTTCCAATCTGTTTCTTACTTAATCTCTTCATATTTCAAAGTGGTTATGCAAAGGGCAAAGCAGTGAACCTTACCCCTTGCGGTAAGTACTAATCAAATTCAAATGGGTGTATATAATAATAGGTGTCCTCCGAGTCGTACTCGTATTCGTTGATGAAGTCCACCATTTCTTCCTCTGTCCGCTCGCCTTGGCTAATGCCGGTCTTCTCACACCATGCCTCAATAGCATCGCTGATGGTGTCATACACATCTTCACAAATATCTTCAAAGTTGCCACCTGAAGAACTTACACAACACTCTTCGGGAAAGAAACCTCCTTCATCGTGGACGTAAAATATCTCACATCCACATTCTATCTCACGATAACTTATAGAAAGTTCATTGCCAAGTACCTTATTCAATTCATCAAAGAACAGGTCGCAAGCCGACCATGCACTTTCGGTGTCAAACGACAACAGCCCTCCATCCTTGTTATCCTCGAACTCAGCCCAATAGATATGTCCACGTACTGATATACCGCTATGCTCATAGTCAATGCCATAGTGCTCTGCCAACTTGTAAAGATATACATCCTTACTATTCACCCCCATCATTTGAAGGGTGTTCCAAAGGTCGCTCAATGCCTTGCGTGAACCTCTCACCTTGTACTGTGTGTCACAAATATTGCTCATACTTCAAAATTTTTATTTTCCCTTTCGTAGAAAACTACTTCCGGGATTTGTTAGAAATTATGTGCCTTAAAAAGGTGTTATGCACATCGATGCAAGGTTTGGCACCAAAATACGACCCGTAGGCGTGGAGATTTTGGAAGCCAAGCAGAGCCTTGACCTTGCAGTCAATAAGGCATAACAAATACCTTTGCACAATAATTTCAATAAATCTCGGAAGTATTCATGCGATAGCATAGTCTGTTTGAACAATATTCGTTTAATGTTTTTATAGAATCGGTATATACAAAATGTTCGGGAATAACAAATTCTGACGCTGATTTTCATTTATTTTGAGAATATTTTTAAAAAGTTTGTCCGATTCTTGGAGAAAAGTTGCGGGTTCTCAAAAAATATTTGTAAATTTGTCTCGGACTTTCTATTTAACAAACCTATAACAACCGCTTGACGAGTGGAAACCATATATAGTTAACCAATTGACATAAACAATACACCAACTGGGGAACTAAACATTCTGTCAGCGCATTAATGTTTGTAAAGGAACTGATCCTTAGATTATGAACAACGAATCTAAGAAACATACGCCAGCATTGCCTAATGCTGACACCCGACGAGGCGGTAAAAATCCCTCCAGTGCTGGACTTACCTCCTGCACCTCCCCCGAAGTTCAAAGTCATCAGACAGAGAACTCCCATACAGGGGTGTCTTGGATTGCGTGCCAAGTGGTAAGAAGGTTTGGTACGTTTTTCGTGCCACATATGGACGCACAGCCTTGGCATGTGTGGAAATACAAAAAAAAGGCATCGAGACATATATCCCGATGACTGTGGTCAAAAAAGAAATAAATGGGAAGAAGAAGCTTGTTCAACAGCCTCTTCTTCCCAACCTTGTTTTTGCGTATATGACTTATGAACAGTCTCTTGAATTTGTAAAGGAGCCAGCCAAGACAGCAGGTTTCTTGAAATACTATACCGACAAGACAAAGCCCATTGAGCCAGACACCCAGCTCAATCCACCTATAACTATCCCTGATGACAGGATGAAGTCATTCATAAACGTTGTGGAAACAAAGAATGAACATATCTTGGCCACATCGAAAGACCGTTGCCATTTCAAGAGCGGTGATTATTTCAAAGTTGTGTGTGGCGACTTCAAGGGCGTTGTCGGTCAGGTTGTGAGAGCAGCAGGTCAGCAACGCATCGCTGTAGAGTTGAACGGCATCGGATATGTGCTTACAGCCTATATTCCCAGTGATTTTATGGAGAAAATTGAAGATGATTTGATAGAACTGGGATAGTTGCCCACTCCTCTACAGTGTTGACGGAATATAATAAATTCGAAAAAGACAGCATTATGATACACAACAAGCAGATACTCACAGGTCTCGACCATAGTCAGTACGAGCATCCATTGGACAGAGCCGCCTTGGAGAAACTGGAAAGCATCCCGTTCCTTACCACGGCTTGCAAATGGGTGACATCCAACTTCATCGAGCGAGTATATAACATTCAATATACGGGTAGCAACCTGAAGGTCACGAAAGGAAACTATCCCAAGATATATGAGTATCTTGTGGAAGCCTGTCGAATTCTCGACCTGCAGCAAGTACCTGAACTGTATATCACTTGGGGCTATGACATCAATGCCTGTACCATTGGAGCTGAGAATCCGATAATCGTTCTCAACTCCGGTTTGATTGACCTTTGTGACGATGACGAGATACTCTTCATCATAGGCCACGAAGTCGGGCACATCAAGTCGCAGCACATGTTGTATCATCTTATGGCGCAAGTAATCAACTGGGGAATAGACACTATCCCCGGTGGCAGTCTGGTAGCCAGCGGATTGCAGTTCGCCCTATACTATTGGAGCCGAATGTCGGAGTTCACAGCCGACCGTGCCGGTCTGATGTGCTGTCAGGACACCGATGCCATGACACGAGCCTTCATTAAGATGGCAGGTCTCCCCATCAAGGAGTTCAACAACATCCGTCCAGAGACCTTTCTCCAGCAGGCACGCGATTTCAAGATGCTCGATTATGAGGGAATGAACAAGGTAGTCAAGTTCCTCTCCATTGCCGATGAGACCCATCCCTGGACAGTTATGCGCTCTGCCGAGCTGTTGAAGTGGATTGACAGCGGAGAATATGGACGTTTCGTAACACGCCGTTATCTCAGATAGCCCATGAGAAAGAGATTGCATAATATCGACTTCGCTTCTGTCATGCATCCCGATGACAAGAAGAAGGTAGAATGGCTAAACAGTCTGAAGGTCCCCTACCTGTCAAAGTGGGACTTCATACGTGAGATAGCCAAGCACCCGCTTGACCATGACCTGAAGACGTGGTACGAGATATTCAAGGCAGATGTGGAGTACTATACCTTCAAGGATTTCCTCGCTGCCACCACCAGCAAATATCAGGAGGCATACAACGAGGTGGAAAACCAAGGTGAAGGTATAAACATTACAGCCGAAAGCCTGCCGCAGATGTATGCGCAGCTCGCTGAAGCCTGTGCCATACTTGACATCGAGGACATTCCTGCCTACTCCACCGATTGGTATTACGGACCTTACCATTTCTCCAATGGCGAGAAGCACCGCCGTATCGTCATGATGTCGGGCAGTGCCGACCTTTTCACCGAGGGGGAAATGATGTTCACACTTGGACATGAACTGGGCCATTTTGCTGCGGGTCACAAACCGTACCATATGCTCATCATGTCGTTCTACTTGCCTTTCATGTCAGATCCGACTTTCAAGGCATGGGCTTCGCTTGTCAAACTCCCTCTGTTTGAATGGTATCGCAAGTCCGACTATACAGCCGACCGCATTGGTCTGCTCTGCTGTCAGGACATCAATGTAGCACTCAGTACGATGATCAAGAAAGCTGGACTTCCGAGGAAGTATTACGACCAGATAAACATTGATGGCTTCATCCAGCAAGCACGAGACTTCAACGAGAACTACACTGGCACGCTCAATGTCATTGTAAAGAACCTCACCATCCGTTCCGCCGAGTTTCCTTGGTTGGTTGACCGTGCCGCCAAGCTCCTCGACTGGTACGAGCATGGGAATTATAATCAGATAGTAAACAGTTAAAATATAGCATTGTATGAATACACAGACCATTGCACTTCCTGCAAACGATAATATCCTCGCCATTCTCAACTTCAACAAGATTGCGAATGACCTGAAGAGAGAAGCCGTCAAGGCTATGGGCATGGCAGCCTGTCAAGCCCGTTGCCTCAGTTGCGGGCATTGCTCAGCTCAACGATGCGGTAACAGATAAACAAAGATGAACATCACGACGCTCCATAATAACAGCTATTCTTATCTACGGCAGACCAACGAAATCGTTCAGGGTGTCGTAGATGACAGCCGTTATGCCTGGACGTTTACGCCTCCCAGCGAATTTTCTTCGATGCCGGAGGTCTATATGTTCATCATTGCCATTACAGAACAGTGCAATCTCCGCTGCACCTATTGCTGTTACTCAGGCGAGTATGAGGGCAACCACAGCCACAACAGTCGGACACTCTGTGAGGGCGACATTCAAGCCATCTACGACTTTATCGCTAAGACGGCAAATACAAAGCCCATACGCATTTCGTTCTATGGAGGCGAGCCTTTCGTTAACTATCCGCTCGTTCAGTATGCCATACAAGCAGGACAGCAACGATGGGAAGACGATGTGACTTTCTCTGTTTCCACCAATGGCACGCTGTTGACAGAAGAACGCATTGATTGGTTGGTAAACAATGGTGTAGAACTTGCCATATCCATTGACGGTACACAGCCGTTCCATGATGCACACAGAGTGGATGCCAAAGGTAATGGTTCTTATGCCAAAGTGCGGAATGCTTTGGCGTATCTACACAACAACACATTCAATCAATACCCCAAAGTCGTATTGATGATGACGTTGTCGTCAGTCTCTACGCTGATATCCATTGCGCAAGCATGGCATGAAGACGAGGTGTTGCAGCATTATGCACCCACCCACATCAGCGGACTGACCCCAAACTTCTCACGAGGAGTGGAAAAAGAGGAATGGGAAACACTGAAGACACAATACACGAATCTTCTCAATGCTTACGAACAGCATCCTGAATGGTCTGTACTGCAAACATTCTTTGATGAGATTGTCGATTATTGGAAGAACAGACCAGTGTTTGAAGTCTCGGAAAGCACACCTCTCTCCACCTGTATGCCCGTCAACACCAAACTTTACATCGATGCCAATCTCCAGTTGGCAGTATGCGAGAAGTTCAACGACCGCTTCCGCATTGGTAGCATCAACGGTGGCATTGACTGGCAGAAAGCCAACGAGATGACCAAGGAGTATTACCGCAAGCGTGAGAACCTATGTACCTATTGTCCGGCAGTCAGAATGTGCAATATGTGCCTGACCTCTATCGCATACACCGATGACCAATGGGACTTCCTCTGCCACAACGAGAGGCTCTACCATCAACTGCACATGTTCCTGTTCTGCGAAATGGCAGAGCGCGGTATGCTCACAAAGCCATCTGTCCCAACATTACAGTCAGAGCATTGTACATTGAATGAGATAGAAAGAAATGACATCGCTGCACTGAGAACCATATTATCAGATGCAGACACCCGACGATACCTTCCCGATCTCTGCGACATTGCCCAAACAAACGATGGCATCAAACAGATACTGAAGTCCTTCCGCACTTACCTGTCAAAGAACGAAGGCGTCCTATGGGGAATCAGGAAGGACGACACCCTTATCGGTTTCGTTGCTACAATGGACTTGTCAACCAATCCCACCATCTTCTTCGCCATGCACCCCAAATACAGAAATCAAGGTTACATGCAAGAAAGCGTGAGATTGGCCACTCAATATATATGTGACACAAAGCTCACCAACGAACTTCATACCGAAGTGGATGTGAACAACATCGTTTCTCAAAAGGTCTTGGAACGTTGTGGGTATAAGGTCAAGGAAGAAGAGACGCTCAGCTTCTTGTACTTCTATCAGAACAATAACACTGAGTTACAAACTTCCTGAATACAGATATGAAGATGACAGTGTAAACAAGTGTGCATAATTGTAATACAAATCAAAAACGCTTAATTTTGCATCAGAAAGAAAATATAACAATATACCGTTATGAAGAAAGTAATATATATCACCCTTTTGGTTACTTGCGTAATCGGTCTTTCCTCTTGCAGAGGGAGCAGCGGTCAGAAAGCAGTAAAGCTTGCCAAGGAATACTTAGGCAAGACAGTGAGCGGAGCAAAAAAGTCACATCTGGAGCGTTACGCTGATGATGTTGCGCGTGTAAAGTTCACAAAAGTAAGTTGTGCATCATGTGCAGGCACTGGCTATGTGGGTTATTCCACTTGTGACAACTGTGATGGTGACGGTTGGGTTTATAAGGTAGAAAGGAGATAAATTATGGCATTTACAGATTTTTTACCTATACCAGAAATAAATCGTTTGTTTCAAACAAACGATGGTAGGATATGCATTGTTGTTGATCTCCTTGCAAAAGGAGATAATAGTTATGTAATTGCCAAAGATATAGTTTCTGAAAAACAATTTGAATGGAATGCAGTAGAATGGAACAATAATATAGATTCAATTTTGTCTGATACACATCCTTTTGTGCAGGAATATGCCAAATCTATTAAATCGGCTAAGGAGTTGATACAGGATGAGCTTGACGAAATCCAAACGAAAAGGAATGCTGGTAAAGAACTCAAAGGCAAATGTGGTAAGTTTAAGGAATTTTTATGGACCTTTGCTGGCGCAGATAAAGATTTGCTAAGAATGTGTCCTACAGATCATGCCCGAATAGCAGATTTTGGCGGCACCATCTTCATGGAAGGGCTTGTGTTTGGCTTATCATTTGGCTATGGAGCACATATGTTAACAGACTCCATGCTTATTTCTTCTGTTCTTGGCGTTATATGTTTTTGTCTGACCATATTTTTTGATGGTTTTATCACAAATACTATGTATTCTGATGGGAAAGTTACAATATCAAAGCGTGAGTTAATGTCATCAATGCCTAGAATTATTTTAGGGATTGTTCTTGGCATAGTCATAGCAGCACCTCTTCAACTAAAAATCTTTGAAGGCAAGATTAATGATTATATCATAAATGATCATTACAAATCTATTGTTGCTTCATCTACGTATGAAAAAAATGAAGAACGAATAGAAGCTTTGAATCAAGAACTACAAAAGCTTAATACTTCTATAGAAATCCAAGAAAAGGAGTATGAAAACGAACTTGTCTCAAATAGACTCGGAATAGGGCCTGTCGCAAAAGAAAAAGAACTTCGTATTGAAAATACAAAACGACTGATTTTAGAAAAATCACACCAACTTTCTCAATACAATGTATTACGTGATAGTTTGGTTAGTGTTGCAAAACATCCTTATGAAGCAGATTTTTCATTTTCATCGAAAATCGAGGCCTTAAGTCAAATTGCATCATTTAAGAATAACGAATCCTATATTTTGCCTATTGCCAATCTTCTTATTTGCTTTATGTTCATTGTACTTAGCGTTCTTCCTATTATTAATAAGATGTTAATGGCAGATGGAGTATATGAGAAATTGTTAAAACACGAAGAGGGGCTAACTGAAAAATTGACTCGTATCCACATAGTTGAACTAGAAAAAAAATTAAAGAACTAAAATATAATTATTATGACAATTAAGCAACAAATTGAAAGTATTATTGCAAATCGTCAGCAGTATCAGCCAGAGTTTGTACGGTACTTTGATGAAGTTTCCAAAATGAGAGACTTCGTGAATGGCGTTAATGGCTTTAAGTCAAATTCAGGTTGGCTTGCCATGGTTAATGGTAATCAAAAACTAAAAAAGGAGTGGGACTCTTTGGTCTTGGAAGCAGGAAAATTGCAGACTCAACTAAATGCACTTTGCGATGGTGAGAATGGATGCCTGATGGAGTGTCTTAAGCGTGTTAAAAGAGACTATCTTAATATTGGTTGTGTTGGTCCTTGGCGTCAAGGAAAGAGTACTGTCATTTCTAAACTGACTAATTTAAGTGATTATGTAATACCTCGTTCAAAATTCTTGACATGCACTGGCACGACCATTAATATTTTCAATGGAAATCAAGTTGTTTGGAAAGATGGTCAATACGAAGAGAAGGATGGCAATAAAGCTGTTGTTTACTATCACTCATTCAAAAGTATATGTAAGACTATTAATGATTATTTGAAGGATCTAGGTTTGAATGCTATGCCGTATGCAAGTACACGAGAATCTTTCATCCATAACTGCAATCAGTGCTATCATACTAATTCTGGGAATCCTGGCAATAATTCTAAGCTTAAGGAAATGCTTGACATGTATTTATTGCATGCTTCCGATTATGTAGATTCACTTAAACCACAAGATGGAATGTTCGATGAAATAACATCTCTTTCAAGTATAGAATCTCAGAAAAGACTTAGACCACTTGTTTCCTATTATGAACACACAGATGCTGAATACGCAGAGATGGGTATCCAAAAACCGCCTCAGGTTTTCTTCGTTTTGGCAGTAAAGAAAGTTGATGTTTATACAACATTCTTAGTTAATCCTTAATTCCGCAACACTTTGATTTAACTTTATTTATAAGTACCTGAGCAACAAAAAGTTGCTCAGGATTTTGCCATGTCAGATTTTTCACCTATCTTAGTGTTGCAAATCAAAATATGTATCAAACCCGACAGACATGGCAAAGGTAGCAATAAAATCTGAGAAACTCTCTCCTTTTGGAGGAATTTTTTCAATAATGGAGCAATTTGACTCCAATCTCTCATCTGTAATCGACTCAACCCTCGG
>OMDA01000301.1_pt1 | contig 27580 bp, 14 predicted proteins | sample 1645141 | NCBI WGS metagenome assembly OMDA01 (sample SAMEA103958151, study PRJEB25191) | human gut metagenome | reverse complement strand
TATGCTGATGTGTTCCAGAATGACTTTGGATAACACCGACAACTTATGGTCGTGACTTTGCGTATTGCCTCAAGTCGCATGGTGGGGTAAGGGGCGTTTATATGTCTTTATGGTGACATTCGATGCACTGTGCCCCCTTTTTACTAACGATGCAGATTATTTTCGCTTCTGTATCATATAGGCGCGTAGTTGCGGATTTGAGGTATTCAAAAGTTTCAAGCAGTTTTATAGCTTTCTTTTCGCCCTTTATTTGCTTACCCTTGACATCAAAACTACGCACTCCACGTGGCTCGAGTTGATGGAATTGATGTCTTTGGCTAATTTTAGAGCCCGACGTATGCGGAAACATATCTATCAATTTTTTACTGTTTTTTGAGAAAACGAGGTATGAGGGAACATATCGAAGTAATAATCACCAATAATACGCATTAAAAACTAATCACTGTTGTATTTAAACTATTCGAAAAGGATTTAAATATTAAGGGAAGACTCTATAGATCTTTTCAAATAATTAACGAGTTCAATTATCTCAGTCTCCATTCCTTCCCACTTGTCATCATAATCTCCCAAATAAGCCTTTTTTGCTTTTTCAAGTAAAGTAGCATGCTCTTTGGCTAATTTAGGTATCGCCCATTCAGCAGCCTGATCTTTTGAGCAAATTCTACCGGAAGAGGATGTCAGCCACATTCTGGCTAAAGTTAAAATCACATTGTGTTCGTCACCTTCAATGCTAGCTATCAACCCGGGTAAGGATTCTTTAATCGCCCTTCGAATATCTGTCATTGGTACAGGCTCAATCACTTCTGTTGCCTCTGGTCCGAAAAGGTTAATACTATTTTCTCTTAATTGAGATAAAAGAATTGCTAAATCGGGATCATAAGTTGGCTCAGGAATTGCTCCCTTATCAAACTGCTCCCTTAGCCACTCACCATACATAAATTCATGTTTAGGAGGAAATTTCCAAGGGACAACATCCTTTTGATTTATGACCGTAACTTCAAGTGGTCTAATAGCATTTATGTTTCTATATAAGGCAAAGAGGATAATTTTTCTGTCACTGATTGAATAATATTGTCTATCATACGAACACGCCCTTTATTTTATTTTGCATCTAATTTTCTAATCTCAGTTATCATTGGGCAAACTATTGCAATGCAAATAATTAAAATACCTGATAGTAAAAACCAATGATTTACATCGATTCTATCAGCAAAGAATCCAGAAAGAATTAACCCAATTGGCATAGCAAGAGACATGATACTTCCAGTTAAAGAAAATACACGTCCTAAATATTCAGGCTTAATTTTCTCCTGAAAAAGAGCTGTTTGCACACCGCTGTAAAACGGAACCGAAAGCCCCATTATTGCACAGCAGACTACAAATATGAAAAATCCACTTTGAGGAAGTAATCCTGAAATGGTTAAGCTTATCCCCATCATAAAAATGGATGCCGTTATTAATAAGATTCGCTTTTGGTAATTCCCAAATAACCCTAATAATAGACCCCCTATCAACATACCAGAGGCATAAGCAATCTCCGTAATAGAAATATGCATCGGTGTACCATTAAAATATTCCATAGTGATTAAAGGATATAATGCATTTATGGGCATATAAACAAACATATATAATGTTCCAACGAGTAATAAAGCAAATAATCCTTTATTTTGCCGTAGTACAGCCATTCCTTCTTTCATTTCTCTTATGAAATTTGGTTTCAAACTTTGCACTTGATCACCTAGCTTAGGAATACGTACAATTGCTACCGTAATAGATGCAATCACAGCCCCCAATACATCGATGGCAATAATAGCATTTAGTTCCCAAACGGAGTATAAGAGTGCTGCAACCGCCGGACTAACAATATAGCTTATAGACTGCAAAGACTGACTATAGCCTGCACATTTCGTAAGCTGTTCTTCTGGTACTAAAAGTGGAGTAACCGCATTGAGAGCCGGGGTATGAAAAGCTGTTCCAATGCTACGGATGAACAATACTACCATAACCATCCAGATAGGTAACTCCATATACAATGCAACAATAGCTAGCACGGCCCCAGCTGCTGCGATAATTAAATCAGCACCAATCATTATCTTCTTCCTATCATGACGATCCACTAATACACCAATGGCTGGTCCAAAGACCGCATAGGGTAAAAAACCTACAAGTGAAGCCATAGACAAGACCATCGCAGATCCTGTTTTTTCTGTAAGGTAAAAAATAATCGCCATTTGCAGGATGGCACTAGTGATTAATGATACTGCCTGCCCTGCCCATATTGTATAAAACTTAAGTTTCCAATTGTTGTATTTTTCCATTTATATTATCTCCTAAATTCTTATTTATATCAGCGTATATTTTAACACAACAAGTCGTTGTTTGTACCGGAGCAAGTTCTGCTACAAGTACCATGACATGTGTTGAAGCAACTGTTCATACAACGGTTGTTACATCCTGCGCATGACATTGCATTTGCAGTTTCTGACAAGATAGGACTTGACAGGAGAGCTGCACCAGCCAAAATAGGCAGAGCACCTTTAGCGGCTCTCTTAAAGAACTCACGACGAGACTGAAGTTCTTCATTCTTACCATTTTTCTTCATAAAATAAAAAATTTAAATTAACGTGAGTTCGACGAATATACTTTAGAATAAAGTAAGTTGCCTGTCATTTGAAATGTCCACGGTCTGTACTCGTATGGTTGGTTTCTTTGGGAAGTAACAGTATGCAGCTATACCTCCCAGAAGATTGACTACAAAATTGTCAAAGCTTCTATGTCGTGAATGCTCAACTTGGGCAATGTTCTTCAGTTCATCATTCACAGTCTCAATGATCGCCCTCTTCCTGAGCAGCAACTTGTCGGAAACGGACATCAAAGCTCCCTTCATGTTGCTCTTGAGTTTCGTGATAAGCTGAATGCCATCCACAAAAAGTCTTTCAAACAGACGCTTTCCAATATATCCTTTATCACCAACGAGCTTTCCATAAATGAATTCGACAAAAACTTTATATTCAAGAGGTTTTCGGTCGTCAACATCCCCAGGGGTTATCATAAAGTTGAGCAATTCACCTTTCTCGTTGCATATCAAGTGAAGTTTGAATCCAAAGAACCAACCCATGGAGCATTTGCCTCTTTGTGCGATACCCTTGAAGGTCTTGTGAATATGGATTCTCTGATTCTTGCATACTCGCAGAGGTGTGCTGTCGACAAAACTGATACCTGTACACTTGCCAAGCAAGACCTTCTTGATGAACACTATCAATGGGATGGCAATCTCCCGTTCCAGTTCAACGAAACGATTGTATGATACCACCTCAGGAAACAGATGGCGCATGTGTTTGCATACCTTTTCGAGATAGAAATGCTTCAGGCAGCGATACCCTGATGAATGAAAGAGAATCATTATAATCATGATTTCCGCCTTTGACATGCGGCTTTCACGGTGGTATTTGCGCTTTCCTTCTGCCTTAAACGTATATTTTGCCATCTGCGCATCATAAACTTTGCAAAAATCATCAGCAATACAGAAAATTTCTGTAACTTTGTCTTCGGTAATCATAGCGAAATTCTTTAGTTTCATTGTTTTTTATCCACTACAAAGTTACTAAAAATTTCGCTAATTACCATATTTTCAATGAATTATAATTCATCGAACTCACGTTAAGTTATGAAAGAGGGGGTGTGTCAGTTACTTCTGACACACCCCCTCTTGTACATCCTTACGACATCGGCAGAATCCATTTAGCAGTCAAAGACCTGGATGCACTGGGCTGTTTCATGCTGCCCTCCGCTATGGTAGATGTATCAGAGCATTATTGTTTCAATGCCTTACCATCAGAGTTCTTCATTTTGCAGTTATGTACCTAATCGCACCACCTCTATCGAAAGGGCGTTCACTGACAGCATTAGGTAGGTTCTATAAATTAGCTTGCGATGTATTTGCGACTATCGTGCCGTAGGTTTTTGTTTTTCACGAGGGAGCGTAGCGGGCTACGTGACTGAATGAAAGACAAAAAGATACGGTGCGAGAGGCGTGAAGACATCCAAGTAAAACAGAAACACTGCCTTACATTGAAAACTAATTTATAGAACCTACCTTTATTCATATAAGGAGAGTCCGAATCGATTTCTCCTTCAAAGCAGCAACGAGGTTTTGAAAAGATGATACCATCCTCTGCTTGGGTGACAAATGAATATGATTTGACTTTACGTCTCATAGTGACCATTTTGAGGGTGAAAATAGCCATTTTGTGGGGTCAAAATAGTTATTTTGAGGGGTGAAAATGAGGCGTATAGGTCAAAATGGGTGCTAATAATGCAGTTTGGATTTGGTACATATTTTAGGCGTATAGGTCAAGATTTTCGTCTTTTATTGCAAAATTCCCTATTTATCTCTCCTTACAAGCCCTATAACCTTGCTATTTCCCTCTGCCCTGACTACATATACGCCAGGAGAAAGCTCTGCCTCGCATTTGCCAAGGAATGGAGTGGCACGATGGCGGAGTATGCCATCGGTGGTGTAGAAGAGGACATCGGAATCTGTGGAGAGCCCCGAGACTGTTACGTGACAACGGTTGATGGATATGGTCCATCTGGCACCGCTTTCATCCCATCCACCGATGTCAGGACGCACACCGCCGATGGTCAATGAGAATCTACCTGTGGTAAGCACCGGGGATGCAGGATTCTCGCCCACAGTAATCTCGGCAGTATAATCATCTTCCATAAGATTCGTTACAATGCCCGTTTGATAGTCCTTGAGCCATACCTCGGTGGTGGCGGGTGAAACGCCTGCACTCCTATCGAGCGAGAAGATGTAACGACCGGTTGAGCCAACCCTTGTAGCCAAGGATATTTCCTTTTCAACAGGAGCAGCACCTACCAACGACATCATCTCGCCGCCAGCGCCACATACGGCTATGTCGGGGATAGCGGGATTCATCGACATAAACTTTGCTCCGTCGCGGTTGATGGAATATACCAAGGATGCGTACTCGTCGGAGGTGTTATCCACTGGCTGCAGACTGACAACGCCAGCCGCATGTGAAACGCCCACGCTCCGATAGGCATCCTCACCTGTTGCATCTGCGGAAGACAAGGAGATGTTGAGGGCGTTACGAGTGTTGCCCGTGTTAGTAGAAGCAGAAGAGGTATATAAGAGCTGGGCAAAGTGGAGATGCTCCTCTTTGTTGATGGTTGCAGTCTGTGTGAAGAAGGCTTCTCCGGGCGAGAGTGTGTTATCAGATTCCCACGATCGCTTCGTCTCATAGCTTCCCTTGGGTTTCATAGTGTATATGACATGCGGCACATTCATGGCATACAAGCCATCTTCCATCTGTTGGGATATTGGATATGCGCTAATGAGATATGGCATGCCCTTGAGGTTCCATCCCATATTATATACAGAGGTAAAGTCAGAGCCGCCGTCGGTTGATGAGCGGTCGTCATATTGAGTGAGGGTGACATAATCCTCATCGGCAGACTCACGATAAGGATAGCTAGCGGCTGTCGCACCGTATGCGGTGAAACGAAGAGTTTGCTTTGTAGCTGTAGAGCCTCGGTCGATGAGCATACCCTCGTTGGCAGTGCGAATGTCTGTGGAGAGCTTATTCCAGCATGGAGAGTCGCTCTCTGCAAAGCTGTACTTATAGTTGCTTCGTGCCTCACCGTCATACTCATATCTATAGAATGGGGCAACGGCGTCTTCCTTAACATTGTTATTATTTGTATCGTATGTGGTAGTTGTGACGAAAGGCATTACGTCAGCATCCCCAGTCTTATAGTTCATGTCAAATGGCAGGGAGAAGAGGGAGTATTGTCCCTCAATTGTTCTCTCGGCTGCCACATATCGGAGGTCGATAGTGTTGCCCTGACCGTAGAGCGAACCGCCCTCCGATGCCAGAACGTAGCCCGGGCGCAGGGGATTGTCTTTGGTAAAGTATGGTGAATTGTCGCTCTTTACATCACAAATCAGATTGCCATATTTTTGGAGATACACCACTGAGCCTTCGTGCGGATAATTCTGACCGTTATAGTTATCAGGGTCAGCATCGGCATAGAGGACATTGGGGACTACAGAGCCTGACTCAGTCATCGCACCCCTTGACCACCATGTCTCAAAGCATCCTTTATCCACCTTGGAACCAATGAAACGGGGATTGCCGAGAAGGTCGCGGTCTGAGGTATAGTCAACATATTGCTTGAGGTCTGTTGACACAAGACTCTTGCCATTGTATTTACCAGCGGCATCTTTTGACGTGCCATTGTCGCCTCTCTCGATATAGGAAGATCTCTCATGCAACTGATACCAGAGGTTGCGATTGCTTACATCCTCCACAGGTATCTCTCTATGATAAGCCGTAGAAGAATGACGGAAATACGGAGCGAAAGGCATGGCTGCGTCTGTCTTCTTATACATTATATTATTAATGGCATTTGAGGCGGGGGAGCCTTGAGTCAAGTCACCTCCTACGACTGTGCAGTTGAGCATATAGCCGTCGGAGCCGAGATTGACAAGGGCTGAGGTGGAGGCTGAGGGCATCGTGTTGTCACGTATGAGCGTGTTGTAGAGCAGTCCCGACTGTAGCTTGACGAGCGGCTGACCTGTATCAGTGATGTTATTGTTGGCAATGATGGAGTTGCGCAGGGCCACATTGCCTTTCTTTATATCCACCACGGGCGATGTTGCGACATTGGCAGAGTTGTTGTCTCCGCTGCCTATCTCAAGTCCGTCGAAAAGACAGTAGGTTAATTCTTCCTCAGATTTCACACCATTCACGATAGTATGCTTGGAATAAGAAGAAGCCATACCGTCGCGGTCGGCATCCATTGCCTTGATATATTCATCAATATCAGTGTCTTCGTATGACTTACTTCCGTCATCATGCGTTGTCTCCACTACTCCCTTATTGATAGCGGATGTTGACGGCAGACTTCCATAAAGCTCTACGTTGTTGCGCATGGTGATGGTCTCACCGGTAGATGTGGCCATACCCTTGACAAAGACATACGATTTCTTATTCTCATTCTTATGTACATCAGAATAAACAGCTGCGGCATCGATGGCCTTCTGCAGATTGCCCTTGGTATATGCCTTCTCCCATGAGAATCCGTTATAGTCGGAACTTGACGACACGCGTTCGGGATTGACATAGAGCACACGGCTCAGAGTGGCGATACACTCGTAAGCTCCACGCTCCATACCGGCAGAGCCGTAATAGCGGGTGTTGGCGGCAAGGTCGAAGTCCTGCTTCACCAAGTCCACATAATATGGGTCGTTGACATCATTTTCATTCGAAATATCCTTGTCAGAAGTATAAGGATATCTTCCCGTGAGGTCCCTCACGAGTTCCACATATTTCTTAGGCGATGCCTTACCGATAATCTTTGCACTCGGATTGACACGGAAGTCACGCGAAGCCTTAGCCCAATTGTCATCATCGGCAGCAGACAATGCGGGGGCAAAGAAGTTCGGGCCTTGCAGCACGTCGTTGTTGTCAGATGACAAGGTCACATTATTATTGACTTCATATTCTGGACTGAGAAACGATATGGCATTGTATGTCATGACGACACTGTCCTCTGAATTTATAAGTCTTGTACTTTCATCTGTCCAAAGCACAGAGTTGTGCATCTCCGACTTGCCCGGTTCAGTGTTCCTGAATTGAATCTCACCGCCATTGAGGGCAAAAGTGCAGTTTACCACCTTGGTATCTGTGGCGACGAGCGGACTACCCGTATTGCTATGGAATACGGAGTTATATATCAGAGCCTCGCCTCCACCCGCGCCTATAGTTACAGCCGGCACTTCTGAGGTAGCTCCATTGATGCGGAAGTCGCAGCGGTTCATCGTCAGCTTATAGAGAGGATAGTCAGATATTGTGCCGCTGATTGGATATTGTGTATATGAATCAACGGATGTTCCCTCCTTCGTAACGTATGACTTGCCTACAAGAGAGCCATTTTCACCGTCCTGATTCTTCTTCTGATCCTTATAGAACACTGCGGCACCGCCTGAACAACTACCTCCGGCAATATCTGTATGCGGCTTAGACTTAATATTACAGAAGGTCAATCCGTCGAGATATACAGGAACGACATAGTCTTTCACATCGGTAGTAACCTTCTTATCTGAAGAATTACCCGACGATTCCCTCTGCCTTACATCACCTATCACGAACACATGTCCGAGGAGGTTCTCACCCACGCCCGAGCGTTCCGAAGCAAAAAGATAAACGGGATAGTCGTGGATATTCTCCAATCCCTGTACATCCTTACTATAGCCTCCACGTATAGTAAGGGAGTTCACACCCTTGGTTGTCGATCCACTCCAATCGGGCGGCACTACACCCGTGGTGATGTCGGTAGTGATAGTGAAACCGAGATTGCCGTTGATGGTATATACGGGTTGGTATCGTCCTTCGAGCATACGGATTTCCTTGTCGTGTCCGTTGCGCGATGCGAGCAAGGTCTCTATAGCTCGCTGCACGTCACTCGTAGCCGTCTCCCAAGTCTTACCGTCAGCCACCGAGGCACTGGTTCTCTCCTGTTGCGTCACCCACAGCACATCTACATGTCCGTTCTCCACCGACGGGTCGAGCTTCACGTGCTGGTATTCATACACGCCGAGATCAATGTAAGTCTGGTGGTGAGTAGGGTTAGGGTCAGTGGAAATACGCAGCATCACCTTGTCCGTACCATCGGCGTATGTCATATACTCGTCATTACCGATTGGCACAGCAGTTTCACCCGTGTTCACATTTTCGTAGTCATACACCGTTTGGCGATAGATACCTGCACCCTTTGCCTTTTCTTCTTCATAGACAAACGTCGGGTCTTTACCGCTCAGGTCCTGCTGTAGATATGTCCATCCATTATCCACGAGGTTGTTGATACGACCTATCATCCAGTCGGCAGAGGTATAATATCCTGCCTTTCCCGCCTTTGATGACGGGTTGATAAAGTTCGGTCCGTTTATGGCATCGTTGTCAGAGGCGATGATGATATTGCAGGTAACGGGGTTAAGACCTGTTCCGTCGGAATCCGTGTCGGGATTACCTTCTTTTGACACCATGATAGTGTCTGCATCGAGATAGTTATATTTGCCAGTCCACAGCGAAGGTATGAAAGTTCCGAAGCCAGTATAGGTCTGGAGTCGGTAGTCAATCTTGTTTTTGGAGTTTACAGGGGCGTTGCCCTTACCCTCCTCGTATGCGCAGAACCACAGCATCTCGGCGTTCTTATTTTTATCATACTTATCCTGACTAAGGTTGGCTACTTTGTTCAATCCGCTTTCACCCGTCACTTCATTGCCCCAGAATATGGTGTTGACAATCTTATGTGGATTGTTGGTTTTCAATGTTTGTTCGCCATCAGAGTTCTTGCCTCCTTTATTTGACTTATAGCAATAGATAGCGGGATAGGCATAGGCGAGATTCTTCACGATGTCGCAGTTGATGACATGTAGTGAACCATTGTCGCCTACAATAATGGCACCACCTGCACCGACATCAGCTGAAGCACCATCGTCGGGGAAATTTGTATCAGCCTGGTTGTTGGCAAATAGCGAGTTGACAATAATGGTATTGTAACTGGCATTTACAGCACCTCCGCTACCACTATAGAATTTATTTTTCTCATCCACCTTCTCCCTTTTGGCTTCCGCATAGTTCTGCACGAAGTTGCAGGCAAATACCTTCAGCTCGCTATCGGTGAAGATAGCACCGCCAAGGTTGCCTCCGTTATTGCGGAAGTTGCAGTTGCGCACCTCAAGAGGTATGCTTCTATATCCTACAGGCCTCTCGATAGCATTGCCGCTGCCATCCGTATATGTTCTTAAGACATCACCTGTAGTCCAGTTGCCTTCGACACAGATGGCACCCCCCTTATAGTATGTTGATTTACTGTTCACGGCTTTCTCGTCATATCCCATTGCCATGCCGTCCTCGATCTCCACACCATCAATGATTACAGGCACACCAAGCTCGTATGGAACAGTGCCTTTGCCGGCATTTGAGTCATTTATAAACTTAGGTTCTGGCAGTCCTCCCACATGATTCTCGTCGGCAATACAAGCAATAACGTGATATACGTTTTCGTTGGAATTACCATTCACCACCTGTCCTGACAGGATGGTCTGCACTGCCATCTCCCACGGCTCGGCAATGTTGTTGTGGTTGATGTCGGAGAGCTTGCGTTTCTCTATGATCTTCTTGATGTCGGGATGGGAGATAACGACAGTTGAATTGCCATAAGTAAAAGTAGTATTATCAGATGGCTCAGCAGTGTTGCCATAATAAGTGTAATCCTTGTTATTGTCGCTTTGTTTTGTCTCGACACCTCCAACGATGGTCACGCCTTCAGGCACGAGATATGTACGTCCGCGGCTGTTCACATATTCTCCCTTGATGTTTCGCATGGGGTAATATGTTCCGCCGCTGAGGATAATCTCAAACTTCGTGTCTTTGTTTGTATATTCGCCATTCTCTTTTATCTTGCGTGCCTCCCTCACATATTGCAGTGCATCGTCGAGATAGCGCATAGGATAGGCGAACGACGAGCCTTCCTGCTTATAGTATTCACTCGTATTCTGGTTCTGCATCACCTCCACTGATGTCGTAGCCACGTCCTCCTCGTTTTTCACCACAAAGATGCGGGTCATGAGTTTGTCGGCAGTAGCCACAGGCAGCACCAGTTCGCCGATGGCCCTGGCCCCGATGTCAATGAAGTCGTTGCCCTCGAATGTGCGCGTTGTCTTTGCGAGGTCTTCGGTGGTAAGGGCGTATGTAGCGATAAGCTCATTGTAGTCCTTATACTCCATACCTCCACGCGCCAACAGACTGTATTTCTTTATCTTATAGAATTCGTAGGCATTGTGCATACGATTCACTTTATTGTTCTCCGCATCAGTATAGTCGTGGTTGTACGTTTCTGTGGCAAAGCGCACGCCCTTGTCCACATCAGTGTTCACGGAAATGTTGTTGATACCCGGTTCACGAGTAGTCTCTGTGGCGCAGAAGGAGATGGGATAGTCGTCGATGGTAAGGTTGGTGTTCCCTGCATCCGTCGGTGTTGTCATACCGTTGACGTTCGACTGCTCGCTACCCGTGTTCTGCCAGAACAGCACACTGTTTGCCCTGACATTCGGCGTGCCGTCGGTGGTGAACGAGATACCTCCTCCCGCTCCGCTTGCCGTGTTATATATGATGTCGGACGTGAAGATGCGGGCATGGTTGATAGTGGCGTTGACATTCTCGGAGGATGTCGATGCAGGTTCTTCCACGTATAGTCCTCCTCCGTCACCCTTGGTTACCTCGTTATATTGCACGATACTTCCGCTCACCAATGCGCCCTCTTCGAGATAGAGTCCACCTCCGGCATCCGTAGCCTTGTTGTTCTGCACCACGCAGTTGCGTATATGTGCATATCCCGTCACGATGGCTGCACCGCCCACTCGTGTGTCGGTTCTCTGTCCCGTGGATTGCTTCTCGCCGTCTGCATTACCGTCTTCTATAAAGAGCCCGTCGAGCACGGCGCGGGCTGATATGTTTTTAAGAGCATCTTGTGTCTTGAGTGTTCCCTCTTCGGTATATGTATCATTGGTAAACGTCACCACATTATACACGTTTACATCCTGGTCATCAGCCTGATATACACCGCTGAGAGTTGTGCGGTTTTTCAGTACATCACGATTGTCGATATAGTTGCCCTCAGAGACCTTGTAGAATCCGTTGTCGTCAGAACTTGTGAAGGCGTCGCTATATCCGCCCCACACCTCCACACCGTGGGGCACGATGATAGTATAGTCGCGTGTGTTCACCTCCTGTCCCGAAGCCGTCACCTTGTTTGAGCGGCGAGGGCGATATACAAAGCCAGAATACTTATAAGAAACATTCCCGCCTCCATCTGTTGTTTCCTCCGGCGCATCTCCCGCCAACTTCACAATCACTTGTTTCTTGACTACATCGTCTTTATGCTTCTCCAAATATCTTCCCGCAGCATCCAGTACTTTTTGCAACTTAGTCCAGCAAGCGGCATTAGCGGGATTGGCAGCCGAGCCAGTGCCTCGTCCGTTTTGAGTGACATAGAACACCGCCTTGTCTGTGCTTGTCGTCTCATCCGGCGTAATGCTATAAGCTCCATTAAACTCGTATGCTCCGATATCCACGGTACAGTCTTGGATACGGTCGGCATATTGCGCATCGTATGAAGGAAGCACAATATCGGCAGTACCCTCCATATTCTTTCCTAACTGGTCAGTTCCCATATTAATGGCAATAGCCCCTTCTTTCAGACTATAGTCACCATTGACCGGATCGTTGAAGAGGTCTGAGACTGACATATTCTTGTCTTCCATATAAACAAATGAAGAAGCATCAACATTAGTATAGGAATTGTCAAAAGTCTTATGAGCATTGCTATTCTTAAACAGACAGTTTTTCAGAGTTATATTACCTGCACCTGTAGTACAATCAAATTCTTTACTACCATTTGTTGTATTATTATAAATAATGGAGTTATACACATCTATTCGACCATTTGAGAACCAACTACCAGAATAAAGTGTCAATGGTCCTTCATTAGCCGTAATTGTATTATTATAGAATCTACCATTCTCAAAGAACACGCCAGTACCCTGCTTTTTATCTCCACCATTTCCAGTTATCTTATTTTTAATCACAGAAGTGTTAAACACAGTACCCGTACGCTGATAAAGTCCTCCACCAAAGACATTATAGTCAGTACCGCCTTCACCATTCAGTATATTACCATCAATCTCACAGTTTTCAATTATTCCACCATTTTGGAATATGCCACCTCCACGAGTATTTGATTTTGACGACAGAATATTATTTGTTATCACACAGTTAGCCAAACGTCCATTGATACGCAAAGCCACTCCAGCTCCACCGTCACGCTGATGTGTAATCTTGGTTCTTCCGTTGCGGATAACAAAACCATCCCAACTGGTAATGACACAGAATGGATTAATTGGGTCGTTATCAAACTCCAGGTTATTTCCTTGTTTCTTTCCATTTATTTGTCCACTTCCCTTAAAGTAAGGATATGGCTGGGTAAGCACACGCTGTGACTTATATGCCTTTGCATAACTATTAAGATCATATACATTGTTTTGGACTCTCGAACCTAAGAAATGGTCAATCTTTGTGTTGCCCTTATAGGCCTCAATCTCACATATGTCAACATATTTTTGAGTGTCGGCATTTGAATTTGAGTTGACCTTAATATATAAGTATTGACAACTAATAGTCTTACCAAAATCAAGGGTCTGTGATTTATCTACTTGAATATCTTTTTTATCCCATATCAGCGTGAAGGCATTCTCATTTACATATTGAGCTCTACCATCATCGGAATAAGATGATGCAGCATATCCTATTGTATAGTTGTTGGGATAATAACTGCGGTTTGTGATTTTCAGAGATGTTATTTCATTTGTCTTTCCCATATCTATAATTATCCACTGAGGCAGACCACCATTTTTAATTCCATGACCTGCATTATCGCTCTGCCAACGCGAATGCCAGAATGTATCATTATTTCCATCAATACATGCAGGTGCATTACCCTGTTTATCATCGGAAGAAAAGTCAACTACTGTCCACAAATTAGTGACATCTGCTAAGGAATAAGCAGCCAATACTTTATGCGCATAGTCATCCACCTGTGGTCCCCATGCTCCTGTACCAGTAACACCTGTCTCAGTCACCTCGTCATTAGTCAATGTCTCAAGGATAGAGGTCTTGGGTACACGCTCTTTCATACCAGGGGATTGAGGGTCGCCTCCCTTGCCAGGGAAACCGCCATATACATCCACTGCATCACGCATGAAGAAGCCTTCGCGACGGATGTATTCACCCTCGCCTATCCAGACTTGAACTCGCTTACTCTTATCAACAGTTGAGACATCTATAGTTGTACGGTTAGGATTGACTGTGCTTTGACTTCCGGGATTGAAGTGCGTCACACCTGGAATCTCTGTGTATTTGATTGAATTGTCTGCATTCCTCTCCAACGAGCGGGCAAAAGCCTCGTCCACTGCCCACTGGAGACCTGTGAGTTGATGGCCTTCTTCATACAACTCGGCATCCACTCCGCCGAAGCTATGGTTGTTCTTGTATTTGTCTATTTCGATATTTCCATTGATGGCATTCTGCCATGATGAACCGTCACCATCTCTTGTTTTATCTATCGTTCCGTCGGGATTACGGTAGTCTCTCACATAAATCACCTTGCCGTATGGGGGCATATAGCCTCCCTCCACATCCTCGTTGGATGTGTCGCCTTCTGCCACTTCGTTGTGGTTCTCAACAGCTCCGATGTCGGCGGCACCGCCATAATTGCGGTAGATATTTGTTGTTATGTCCTTGCCAAAGGCAGGATCGGTGGCTGAGGAGCCTGTCTCGTTGGCGGCATTCACCATTGGATTGGTGTTAGTCGGCATCCAGTTGGGGTCGCCGCCGTACATCGTCACATCGCCCTCCTTGTTCACTCCAATGTTGCTCGTGGGGTTGACGAACTTGGGATAGGTGGAGGTAAATGAGGAGTGATAGGAGAACTTGGAGGTGGCAATGTCTGTATTTGAAGACACTCCCAAGTCCATCATATTATTTGCAGATGATGCTCCGTCAGCTACTTTAATAGTTCCATCTGTTGATGTGAGGAAGGTAACCACCTTGGAGTCAGGGACTGACTCCGTGGCAGTAAGGTCGGTAATCTTCAGATTAGAAGAGCCGCTATTTGAGCCATATTTGATATTGGCATGAAGGGCAGTGTTCTTCACCTTGATATTGGCATTGTTTGTAGCCATAACGCCATATCCCACATTGCCACGTATGAGACAGTGGTTGAGAGTGAGCGTGGCGTTGCTGCCCGTAGCCTCAACGGTGGCAGCCTGCTCACGGGTGACGGCATTGTTGTGGAAGATGCAGTTCTCCACATCCACCTGCATCACGGCTCCTGGAGTGTTGCGCAGGAAAAGGGCAGAGCCTTGCGAGGCAGTGCAGTTGGCTACTATACAGTTGCGTATCTTAATGTCATTCATCGGAAGGTTGCCATAACTGTTGATGACGGCTATGCCCGCACCTCCCTCCAAAGCGAGGGTGGACAGCACACTGCTCGTCTGGGCATTGGCGAAGTAGAGCTGCAATCCATCCACAATGACGTTAGTCGCTCCATGGCGCACGGTAATGATGTGGCAACCGTTTTCGGCATAGTCGCTGCCCGTTATATTGGCAGTGATGCGGGTGGGATAAGCCTTGGGATTTCGCTTGGATACATCAGTGCCGGTGAGCGTCGAGGCGAAACCGCCATACAGCCGCACGTGGCTCGGAAGATCTATAAAAGACGAGCGGATATGGGGCAGATAGGAATTTCCCGCCGTTGTGGCAGTGCCCTGCTTGACAAGAATCTGCACGGGGCTGTCTGCCGTTGGAATAAGCGTTTTCACATAATCCAAGGCATCGTTGATATTGCTGAAAGCGTTCTCCCAAGAGCTTCCCAACGTCGCATCATTAGCAAGCGACACTACGGCATCGGTGGTGGGGTCGATAAACACAGTCCTTATCGGAGTGGTATTGTCCTCGACACTCGCCACACTACTGTCATACGCTCCCATAGGACTGTTGGCCACAAAGGCTCCAAGCACACAACGGGGCGCAAACTGCTTGCCTGTCATGTCGCGGACACGGAACGCATCAACGACGTCCTTGCCTTCCGTCTCGTAGTCAGAGCCATTGGGATAGTTGGCGCTCGTTGGATAGTCGTTGAGCTGCATACCCTGATGGCGCAGGTATGACGACGAGCGGGGTATCCAGTGCAAGGACACCTCGGAGGCTTGACTAACTCCCTTGTCTGAGGGCAGTGTGGTGAAGTCGGGATAATACCCTTTAGTTGTCGTGTTTCTGTTATCCTCGTTCAGGGAATACACACCGTTGGTGCGCTTCACCGTACCGCTCCAATCGACATAGTTGTATTTTGACAATGCCACGAAGTCAAATTTCACCTTCGGTGTAGTTGAGCTTTCGCGGTATGTGGCATACTGCACATTGTTGTTTGCAGCTACCTCGTTGCCCCATATCACGGAGTTAGCCACCATGCCGCCTCCATCCACATAGAGTCCGCCACTGCGTCCGTAGCGCCGGTTGTTATACACCACTCCCGCTCCCACACAGTTGTTGTATGTGATGGTGAGGTGGTTGAGCAGTCCGCCGTTGCGCATGAACACACCGCCAGCCTCAGCCTGCGACGTGTTGTTTGCCACCACGCATCCAGAGGCATACGAGGCATAGCGCGCCTTGTCGGTAGCTGGTATTGAGGAGAAGGCAATGGACAGTCCGCCGCCGCATCTTCCGGCATTGTTCTCTATGATACAGTTGCGCACAATGCCACCGTCATCACAAGCCACACCGCCGCCATAGCCGTCGGTAACGCCCACACCATCCGACTGGTTCTGTGCCACATAGCACTGCTCCATCACTCCTCCGCCGTCCATATACACGCCGCCTCCGCGCAGTGCTGAGGCATTCTGACGTATGATACAGTTGCGCACCTCACTGTTTGCCACCATATACACACCGCCGCCGTAGCTGTTGTGATAGGCATGGCGGCCGTCGGTCTCCTCGGGCACAGTGCGGTTGGAGGCATTGCCTTCCTGGATAGTGAATCCGTCGATGGCTGCCTTATTGGCAAGCCCCACGGCACGGTTTCTTGCGTCGAGACCAGAGGAATGGGTTGAGGTGTTCGTGGCAAACCACACCACGTGGTATGAGTTGCCGGTGAACGACTCGTCGTATTCGTTCTTCGCACTGTTCCATTTCATTGGGTCGGTAGTGGAAGAACTATGGTTGCCGCTGAGGATAGTAGTGTTCTTCAGTTTCCATTTCAAGCCCTTGGCATTGCCTATTTGGGTGCCATCCTCAAGTAGTCGTTGTTCGGGAGTGTCTTCAGGTGTATCGGCATTAAATCCGCCATACACCGTAATGCCTTCATATATGAGAAAAGAAGTATATAGCACGCCGTCGCCACCGGGTGTGGATGTGGTGGGGCGGTAAGTTCCCTTCGCCACATACACGCGTCCCTCGGTAATGCCGTTGCGGGTCATATAGTCGTGAAGCGACTCTATGGCATCCTGCAGGTTGTTCTTAGCTGCCGTCCACGACGTTCCGTCGTTGGCATAAGATCCATTTGTCTTCACATATCTCACAGGTCCGCTGAAGCTACCCGTCTGCGCAAAAGCCGTGGTGCAGAGGGCAAGCAGAGTTATTATCGTAGTGTATAATCTTCTTTTTCTCAGCATATTATTATCTATTTTATTTACTGAACCGGATTGGTAAACTTCACTATGTTTTCCACATCTGTCTCTGAGTTGACATGGATTGTCGCCCTTATCCATGGGGTGAAAATCGGATAGCCTTCGATGTCTTTAGGAACTTTGTTGAGGGCTGACTTCATTATCTTTATCTGGGCATGATGACCTGTGGTGGCATGGTCTTCTGCAGTGAGAAGGGAAGTGTACGTCCCATCCTCTTTTTTCTCTGAGGTGGTGTAATTGTTCACCAGTATCTTCAACGTAATGTCGTAATAATAATCTCCAGAACTTAAGGTAACAAGTTTCGGCATCACATAGATGACCTTGCGACCGTAGTACATGCCCGACTTTTCTGTTTCCGGGAGCACTTGGTAGTATTCCTTTCTTGTTTTGTCTTTTCCATTAGCATCTGTATATGACTGACTATTTCCCGTATCCTTCTCTTCTCCGAGAAAAGCCGCATCGAATGAGCCAGAGCTTGACTTCACATTCATTGGCTTGAATATTGGCAGTTTTTCCATAGGCAGGAGTCGCGCCTCGATGAAGGAGAAGAACACCTTGTTGTAGTCTTCGGATGTGTTATCCTTTGTGCTGCGCATTGTGTCATCAGAACTATTTGATTCCTTTTCCTTCTGCTCCCATGGCTTAGTGCCTTGAAACTGCTCGTCGATAGTCCATTGCAAGTCAACCTTTGTTGCCACGTGATAGAGCACTATGTTGATGTTCGGCACATTGGAGGCATAGTCTGTTATTGTGCCGTAATAATCACCTTTGTCATCCGTCTTGTTATATGGTGTGGAATATACATCCTGCATATTGTTGCGCAGGGTGATATTGGAGAAGATGATGTTCTTCACGGCATCCTCCGTGCCGTAAGTGCCAGTATATGTCTTTGATTCGTTGATATACTCTCGCGGATTTGAGTCGCCGAATTCGCTTGGCCTTTCACAATTAAAGGAGAGATGATTACTGTTCTCCAAAGAAGAGGCATTAGTGGTATGCAGCGGTTTATATGAGGCGGCGGCATAAATTTTGCCATTTCTCCTGTTGAGCGGGAGATTGATGCTGACGTTGCCTTTATAGGTGTATATGCTGTCGGTGCCCGAGACGGTCTTTTCCCATGATGAGGTGAGTTCGTTGTCGGGGATTTCTATCTTCTGATATATGACGGACTTTGTGCCGTTGGTGCTCTCGTTGCAGAGGAAGAGGTAGATATATTGGGGGAGATGGAATTGCTCGTATGTGCCTGGGTCGCCAAGGGCGCGAGTGACGGCTAACGTCGAAGCAGGCTCCTCATTGCCTATGCCCACATCAGTGGGATTGACGAATCCTTCGGCGGGGATGGAGATGGAGATAGGCATCTCCACGGTCTCCAGACCGCGGGAGGCAAGACTGTCGTCATCCGAACAAGAAGTGACGAAGGCAGCCGCCAAAAACATCATTACATCCAATAATATGTTTTTCAAATCAATATTCATTGTTGTTTTTTTATGGAGGAGTTATGAGGGGAAGTTATGAGGGGAAGTTATGAGGGGAAGTTATGAGGGGAAGTTATGAAGAGCCAAATGTCTAAGCGCTGAGAGTAATGGCCCATTTTAACTCCCCATTTTAACTCCCCATCTTAACTCCCCATTATAACTCCTTATTTTATAACTCCTTATTTAATAATTATATCTCCGGCTCATAAGTCCCCCCTTGCTTCCAGTCCAGCGTCACGCTTACTCCCACGTCGTGACTCTCGGGAGTGAGCGAGCCATCCTGCTTCATCTTCATTTTTATTATCTTGAGATAGCCCGCGAGGAGGGGTTGCTCCACAGAGATTATGTTCTCAGTGACTGAGCCGTCGGGAAGTGTTATGTATGCCTTTATGCGGAAGAGGGCTTCTGCCTGGGAGTCTGCCCTTGTCGGGGCTTGACTGACGGCGGAAGCGGTGGCTACGGTGTTGTTCCTCGACGGGAAGCTCACGGCATAATGGCAGGTGCGGTGCTGACCGGGGAGAGGTATCTCAGTTGAGCGCACCACGGGATTGACTGTGAAGGCGTAGGTGCTGTCAGCCACGGCGAAGGAGGTGGCGAAGTCCTGGGTGAACACCTTCATGCCGCGTATATCCACACCCGTGGTATCCACCACAAGGGCGGCGCAGCTGTTAGCCATATATAGATCAACGTAATATATATCGGTGCAGCCGCACACCTCTATCACCTGTCTTGCGGTGAAGAGACCGGTGGTGTGGCTGTTTAGGGTGTCGGTGAGGTTGTAATACTGCAACTTCATGTCATCGGGATGGGTGTCATCGAGGGGGCGGATATTTTCAGCGTCGGCTATATTTGCCACAACGAGATTATGGTAGTCACGTTCTGGCAGATACACCACGTATTCGGCTTGCGACGCATCCATCGTATGCTTTTCCGTTTTATACAGTTTGTCGTCTGTGTCATAGAATGAGAGAGAGATGTCGTGTGCCCAGTCAGTGAATATACCGCTGAGTGAGGAGCTGAGTGCTTGTGCCACGGGGCGTTCCTCCTCCGTGCCGAGCTGTGTTTCGAGTTCGGTTTGGATGTTTGTTCTGAGTTTCAGGCGATATACGATTTTGTTGTCCAATCCGCAGTCGGAGTTGTCCTCGTCGATGATAGAGCACGACGAGAGCATCACAGCCGCAGCGGGCAGCATCAGCAGACAATACTTGCTTCTCATTACCTTATTATATATATGATATTGTTGTTGTTAATACCGTTATAATGGCATCACGACAATAGATGTCGTGACGCCATTATAACAGAGTATTTATTGTATTACTCAATAGGAACATCAAATGTCAAACCACTCTGCCACTGAAGGTCAACTGAAAGACCGAGCTGGAGATTGGAAGCACGAAGGTCAGGGATAGTGACGTATGCGTTCTTAAGACTCTTGAATGTAACATTCAAATTTGTTGTATAGTCCTGAACGAAAATTCGCTTTGTACCTTTACCTGGGAAACGATAATCAGAATCTGCCGGGAAGTTTATCGTCTGAGTGTCACTTGAAAGCGACATTTTACCTACAAGATAGAACTTCTGACCTGCTGCTACTACACCATCAACACCATAAAAATCAGTATTTGATGTATTAACAAGTTCAATTGCAAAGTTTACATCTTTCTGGGTGGCACTAGCACCAGGTACCATATTGTCAAGGAGCAACGTATAGAAAGGGGTACTTGTAGAAGTATCATCTGAATAATTCTTTGCAATTACGCTAATTTTGCCATTTGAATTTTTTGGCATACTTCTATCAAACACTGTCATTGTGAAATTATCAGATGATGAAAGGAAATTCCAATCAACCTGTCCGGGTTGTCCTCCTATAAGAATACCTGTAACAGTAAATCCATCTCCTACAGCAATCTGCTGGTTATCCAAATTGCTATAGAAATGATTCTGATTATCCTCTAATAAACCGGTTTCAGTGACAGCTTTAATAGTTGTCTTCAATGAAGCAACACCATAATTAATTGTATTCTGCAAAGCAATTGTACGTGTACTTGGCAGAACGGAATTTCCCCAATTTGTCCAATTGTCACTATCCCAAGCAGTAGCTGTAGTAGGCCAAGTCGTCATATCCGAATTAGTAGCTTTCAAAGGAGTATTTACAAAATATTCCAGACAAGCTGGATAAACAATATTATCCACATTCACATTGTTATCTGTAGTACCGATACTTGTACTTGTTGTCTTGTAGGAAAAAGCAGAAGTTGATGATGAATATTCCAAAATCATAGCACCCTGAGGAAGACCTTGGGTTTCAGGAAACTCAGTATAATTCTTATCAGATGATTCATAGCTAAGGATGTAATTTGGATCTGTAGTCTCAGAAGATACCTTTATTTTTAGATTTGTTCCATTCTGATTCAATATAGCTGTACAAATAGCACCAGCCAAGTCTTTTGCATTAGAAGAAGTCTTTTCAGAAATCGGCTTCATAATGTTATAAAGACTCTGAACAGATGCAAGAATAGCCGCAGCCGAACCTGCCTTCAGCGTTACAAAATTTGTGTAAGCTGCTTTCAAAACAGACAGATCTTCTGTTGCATCATTAGCTATATTATTCCAATTAGTAGTATTTGTTCCATCAGAATAATTTGCACCTATAATACCATTAAGATAACTCGCAAATTCGGTCTGAACGGAAGAATATGTACTTTGGGCAGCAATTTGCACTGGTTTGAAGTTGATATTACCAACAGATATTTTACCATTAACATTTGCTGTCAGTTTTCCTTTTTCGAAATTGGAACTCATATCTGTACCACTGGGGCCTTCACCATAGAACAAGAAATTATTGGTACCTACAGCAACGTTTACATCATTATAAACCTTATAATCTTTCGCATCACTGCCACTTCCATCAATATGCATTTCACTGTTGTTTGCCTCTATACTTCCTAATGGAATAATAGATGAAACTGAAGTGTTAGAAGACGGACCATTTGTTGCTTCATCACCTGTTAACGTCAGTGGGAACAAATAGATATTCTGCATTCCCAAGAATTTTGAACCACTCATCTGAGTGTTATCAGAAGTCATTCTTGTCTGATTCTTTGAACCAGGCGTTGCGACATTTATCGCAAACTGGGTCTTCACGCTCTTGCCGTCATACGTGGGGTTGACGGGAGCATCGGTTACGTCGTCGGAGGACGAGCAGGCTACAAAACCTGCGGTTGACAACAATGCTATCGCACCGTTGAGAACATAATTGTTAATTCTGTTCATAACTACTAAGAAATTTATTTATATAATTTATTTACCTATTCTATTGGTGTTTTTGCGGAAGATACACCTGTCTCCCAAATAGCTACTCCAACTGCTCTATGTTGCGGAGGGCATCCTCATTGCCTGAGGCTGCGGCACGACGGAAACGGCGTAGGGCTTCTTGCTTGTTGCCCGTCATGTAAAGAGCCACACCAAGGGCGTTCTGCGCACGCTCGTCTGACTCTACGGTGCGGAGCATCGTGAGTGCCTCTGTATAACGCTCCTCACGCAATAGCTCGGAGGCACGGTTGATTACCGCGGCGGCGGAATCGGGTACATAGTCGTAGTATATGCGAATGTATCCTGAATTGCGCTGGTCGCTCAGCACGTTATCCTTCAAGTATTTATATGTCTTTCCGCCATTGAGTCGCTTCATCTTGCGTTCACGCTCGTCGGGGTTCTTCTCGGTGTCGATGATGTTGAGTAGCTGGTCGCGTCCCTCAATGTTGCTGTCGGCAATCTGGTCGCGCAGCTCAGTCCATGCCTCACCTCCGTTGCATAGCTCAAACATGGCATTGCCAGTCTTTACCCTCTGCTTGATATAGTCGCGCAGGGCGGCAGCACGGTTCTGACCCAAGAGGTTGTTGCGCTTTACGCTACCCTCGGGCGAGGCAAGACCGATAATCTGTATGAGCTTTACGCTCGACGTGGAGTCAGCCATAATCTGGCGAGTGATGCTCACGATGGTGTCGAGAGTGGCGGCATTGTCGCGGAAGTCGTGCAGCAGTGTCCACTTGTCCAAGGGGAAGAAGACATACAAGGCTCCCTCCTCCTTGCGCAGTATGCGGGTGCTGTCGTAAGGACGATACTGGGATATATGCTGCAACACGGGATTGTTGCGCTGTAGCTCGCCCGCCTTGCCGGTGTTGTCCTCAACCGGGGAGAACACGGGATGGAAGGGACGCTCGCAGAGGAAACTGTCGCAGCAAAGGACTACGGCAGGAGTTACCTCGCAGCAACCCTCCCCCTCTACTGACGTGCAGAGCTGAAGTGTGGAGCCTACTACCCAGGGATAGCGGTCGGTGGGCAGATAGGCGGTGCGAGTGATGACTGAGTCGATACCCGAAGGCACATACGAGGGTACAGTGGCATTGCGGTCGCCAAGCACCACGCGGCGGCGCAGCTTCTTGGCATTGAGCTTGCCGCGCACAGTGACTGACTCCTCAAAGATGGTGTCGGTGCCGCAGGTGAAGAGCGGAGTCACCTGATAGGAATAGTCGGATGCCGGCTGAGGCAGGGTGAAGGAATAGCGGACACGGTAGCCATTGCCCTCGCGCTCCACACCGTCAACACGCAGTGACATCTGCGGTGACGTCTGCGACATGGCATCTATACATGCCATAACCGTGAGAGTGATAATCAGAAAAAATCTTTTCATAAATATATCCTTTCCTTACCTTTATTTTATTATATACACTATGTTCAACGCCAACTTGGGCAGAACAAGAAACTTGTTGTCGGAACCACGGTAGGTGCCGCACTTAGGGTAGTCGTACCTGTCAGACCAGGTATAGCCGAGGTCGAGACCCGCCTCAGCCTCAAGACTCCAATGGGGAGAGAGTATCCACGAATAACCGTAGGATGCACCTATGGCGGCAAGGTCGCCCTGTCGGCGCTCACCGTCAACACCACCATAAAGTCCAAAGGGAAACTTGATGTCGCTTACGTTATAATGCACATAAGCTATGTTTGCTCCGAAGTAATGTCCTGAGAATGATTCGCACAACCAGTAGCGAAGTTGTGGGGCAACAAGCAGATGCTTGAGTTTCTTGTTGTCGGAAAAAGACCATGGGTTAAGGGCGACATTTATCCCGGCTGTCCATTTGTTGGATAGCCTTACCTCTATAGCTGCATTGGGAGTTGTGGTGGCATCGTAAAGGATGTTGCTTTTCAATGCCAAGCCTTGGGCTTTTATGGTTGAAGTGTTACCCATCAACAATAACAACATCAACAATATTACCTTTATCCCTATCGTCTTGTATTTGCTCATTGCATCTGTTTATATATGACCTTATTCTGTTCATTTATCATCGACCTCCCAGTAATGGTTTACGGTATGATGCGACAGGTTTATTTGTCGATTAAGTTGCTACGCAACGGTTTTCCTAAATTGACGGTGCAAAGTTACTGAACTTTTTTGTATTGCTGATGATTTCTGCAAAGTTTTTGATGCATTGAAAAAAAAATTGGCGCTTTAGGCAGAAAGAAAGCGCAAATACCAGCGTGAAAGCCGCATGTCAAAGGCGGAAATCATGGTGATAATGATTCTCTTTCATTCATCAGGGTATCGCTGCTTGAAGCATTTTCGTCGAACTCACGTTAAATTAAACAATATGCCTTTCGGCATTATTTGACAATCTCAATAAAATCAGTAGGAATATACGCAGTAGCGACAAGGCACAATCCCGAGATCTCAACAACAATTCTTTGTTGTCCTGCTATTCTGGCAACTTTTCCAACCACTCCCTTGAAGTCACCAGCTATTACTCGTACTTTATCTCCACTTTTATAGTGACACTGTTCCGCTGTAACAATGCGTACATGCTCACTATCAGTACTTGTTGCTTTGATAAAATTTATCATTGCATTGTATGGTATAATAAGCGGAGGATTTTTACCGTTTGCCTCTGGAGGAAGCGTCTTATCCAAATAATATTTTATAAAAGAGATTGGGGCATCAACTGTCTTTTTCACAAAACTGTCTGATTGTTCCCTTGTGGCGTATATAAAAAGAAAGTTGGGAAGAAGAGGCTGTTGTATTCGCTTCTTCTTCCCAGCAATCACTTTTAGTACATAGTGCATCGGCACGTATGTCTTAATATCATTCTTCTTTGCTTTCTCTACGGCTGCATTTACCCTGTTATAAGTAGCACGAAGAACAAACCAGTTGTAACCTTCCTGCTGGACATATTCCGAGGACACCCCTGTTTGTGAGCTTTGGGCTTCGGGGGAGACATTGGAGGCAAATCCAATGTGAGGAGGTGAATCGCAACCTCGTTTGGTATGCGCATTAAGCAATGCGTTCATATCGGCTTATATGTCGTTGCTCGTTAATAGCAATATAGACATAAAAAGAGCGTGGAAACGTCTGTTGTCTATTCCACAGTCTGAGGCTCTAGCAATTGCCTATCATAGTTGAACAGACAACGTCAGAGCCCACGCCGATATGAATAATCATTTCCATTAGGAGACCATAATAAACAATTGTTGTGCCCGAAAAGGTACAATCCGTGCTTACAGGTCTCCGCAGGAGCGATATTATCACACCCGGGACATCTACCGTTGGCTTTGCTCAAGACTATGATAACTGTTAATTTGCTAGATTACAGTCTGTCTTAAACAGAGCGTTAGTAAACGCCTTCATTATGTCTGGACTATCTTTCCCACCCAATGCCCGCTTTGTACCGCTTTGTCATTATGACTCCGCCATACTCAGCACGGCGTAGGCTGCCTTGTATGCCATCACGAAAGAACACGTCTAACCTCAATGGCTATAAACATGGCGATAATAGTCCGCTGCAAAAGTACAAAGAAAATCTCAATACAACCTCATTTTGTTATGGAAAAGTATGTATAAACCTTAAATTTAACCATAATTAACTAATTCTTGCTCAAATCTCGTATATTTTGTGTAAGGAAATGGCCTCTTATTGGCGTAAAAAGCAAAAGACAGATGCGAATGTCACATCTGTCATTATTGTTGTCGCACATGTCTTTCTTGAAAGAAAGCCTATGGCTGGTTTATTTCAGAATGATTTTCTCCTTTGCTGGATGACATAAGGAGAATGTACTTTTGCCGTCTTTGTTTGTATAGCAGAAGTCGCATGAATTTATAATATCCATGCCAATCACCACATCATAGTCTGAATTGTCGTTAAGCAGAGCCTGAACATTCAACTCTGCTGTTCCTGTTGGAAGGATAACATGAACAAGGTAAGTCCAGGATTCGACATCACCTCCTGCACTCGAAATAAGAGCCTTGTTCTTCGGTTGTAACCCTAAAGCATTTACAACTTCCTGTGAAATCAATGTATTGGTCGCTCCTGTGTCCCACAATACATTTTCAACTTGGCAATGAACAGGAACAGCCACGTTTGCCGACAAATCTACGGCTGGACAGATAATGACGTTTGTAAGAATAGCCTCTGGCTGGGATTCGTATTCTTTTGTATATACAGCCATTCCTACCTCAACTCAATTTTTCCCGTATATGAAGTTTGTTGAGGAACAGGCTCGTCAGTGATAAGGCGAACCAAACGGACATAACCTGTCCGTGCAGCTCTATTTCCGTTAATGACGGGAGCCTGAACTGCGGTTGCAAAATCTATTGTCTTGTTCTTTATAACTTTCATATACCTACAATTTAAAAAATGTCCCGCTGGGTACGCTGTTCTTATGGGAAGCGAGCGGGATTTGTCAATGCAAAGGTAGGCATTCAATTCCAAAAAACCAAACAATTGGAAGAAAAACTAATCTAACTACCCTAAATTTAACATTTTATCAGGAAAACTACTAAACAATGAATACGTCTTTCAAACGCTATTCTATTGCCGCCGAATTATTAACCTGCATTGTCTTTCAGCATTATATGCCGACTGAGATACAACCGAGGTACAAGACATCCATTTTCGCCCTATGTAGAAGCCACAAACAAGGCTCTCTCACCCCTCCTTTTCTTTTTCGATTGTCTCACTCTTTATGGCTGATGAAAGTGGGACTTTTCATCAAAAATGCGCTCTTTGGATAGCAACCAGCCAAAATTGCCCAAAATATTTTCATAAATAATCTTAAAATTGCTTTTTGCCCCTGTCATAGTTTTTTCTCTTTGCCGAGTGCCTTGAACTATAGATTTTCCCCTGTTCAAAATTTGTACCGTTTTGAATTTGTTGTTTTCAAGAGAGTGCTGTAGCTCAGCGTGTTAGGAGATATAAAAAGGCTTCCACATGAACAGCGTGGTTCGTCAACTATTAGAGCAAAAGACGGATGTGGTTATGGTCGATACGGGTGATTCCTATGAAGGTATCTGTGGTTACTACAAGGGAACCTATATTTCTTACTCGAAGGAGAAGCCCATCTCCATGAATCCTTTCAAGGTAACAAAAGAAGAGTATGACTTGAACTTCGGGGAGAAGAAGAACTTCTTGAAGTCTTTGATATTCCTGATATTCAAGGGTAACGACTTTCCAAGCAAGATTGAGGACATGCTCATCAACCAGACCATCGTGGAATACTACGAAGCCTACTTCCAGCCCTTCACCAAGTTCACCGAAAAGGAACGTGAAGGGTTGAGACAAAAGCTGTTGGTTGCCTCCAAGATGGAAGAAGACTACGACAAGTTCTCCCACAGCATGGAAGACATTGATGCCCAAATCAGAGAAGCCGAAAGGGACAAGCAGGCAGAAAGCAGGGCACTCATGCTTCCGGCAGAAGCCCGGCGACTCAAGCTGCTCCGCCAGTGCCG
>OMDA01000298.1_pt1 | contig 27679 bp, 26 predicted proteins | sample 1645141 | NCBI WGS metagenome assembly OMDA01 (sample SAMEA103958151, study PRJEB25191) | human gut metagenome | reverse complement strand
ACGACTCATAAATCTACCCTTAATCGTGTATTGGATGATAGTTGCGGATTTTAGGAATATGAGCAATAAAAAAAGATACAGCATGATTTTCTACATGTCTGAAAATACATGGAGCATGAGTGGTATACCCTGCCCAGATTGCGTGGATGAAAGCAATTATCAGGCATGGAGCAGATACCTGTCAAAGAAGATAGACAAGCTGCTATGTGCGGAGACCATGCAGAAAGCAGAGTTTCAAGAAGAGTTAGAAGCGGTTCGTAGAGACAAGGAAGAACGCCTTGCCCATCAGAAAAGACTGGATGAAGCTGCAGAAGTGCGTAGACGGAGAAGTTGTATGGAACGTCCGAAGATAGACTTTGTTCCCAAGGGATTGTACATAGACCTTGAGGAAGCATACGCCAAGTACTTCCAGCAAGTGGTGACCTTCTTTCCTGATGACAAAGATGACTTCATGTATATGCTACGACTATTGGAGCGATGGGAGAAGAAATCGATACCAGCAGTGTTGGCAAAAGGACGACCAGACGCAGCTTATGCCATTGCCATGGGATTGTGTGAACATCTGCCTTTGCTGATATTCAGGGATGACATTAGAGATTATCTGAATGAATACAAACTACGCATCGGCAAACTGATATATGCGAGCTTCGCAGCATTGGTGGATAGTGTGGCAGCATGGAACAACGAGGAGAAGCGAGAAGAGGTCTTCACCTACATCTTTACACATCTGTCACGGTTTGATGATTTCAAACGAGTGCAGAACAATATACAGATGTTGGCACCAAGCAAGAAATTCACGGGAGAGCCCGTGAAGATCGAGCGAGAGATGAATGACGAAGAAGAACGCGCTGCAAGAGAGGCTGAACGTAGGCGACGGGAGAAAGAGCGACAGATACTGGAAGCAGAGAAAGAAGCCAAGTCGTTGATACCACTGAACAAAGACTATGAACAGAAAATCTTCAACAGAAGAAATGTGGATTGGGACTGTTATAGCATCTGGCAGCTGATGTTGGAAGAGAACAAGAATATCGAGAAGTTGCTTGCCGTTGGAGAATACCAGACGGCAGCATTGATGTTCCTGCAACTGACAAAATCCATGTGCAGACACTTCGTGATAGACAGGCACTGGGAGTATTTTGATGATATGTACAGTCCAGAATATGCCATAAGAGACATGGTGGAGGAGTTTGAACGATTGGCGAAGGAAGGTAAACTGCCAGAGGATGTGAATGCTTATTTGCATGAGGCGTGGAAAGAGATAGAGGGAATGGAGAGTTGCACGGATTATGGGGTGCCGAGAGGGGCTTTGCCCTTTTAGGGAATGTGGTATGATTAGTCAAAATCCGCTACTGGGTGGTCATAGACAAAAACAGCTGCTGAGTGAGCTTTAACAAAAACCGGAAAAACCCCGTATCTGTTTTCCGAGTCTTCGACTTGCTTTTCATCCAGCTAAAGCCTTACGAGAGTGAACTCTCGACTGCTTTATCTGAATGCAAAGCTGTGGCACGATGTGCCACTTGGAAAACAGATACGGCGATAAACAGAATAAAAACCGTTGGCGCTTGCAAAAACTGTGGACATCACTCGGAAAATACATACGGCTATAAAATTGTTGGGGTGTGAATTATGCATCGGATGAATCAAATATATCTATGATAATTTATGAATAGTGTTGAAATAGAAAAGAAGATTAGGGAATTGGTGGGACACTATCTGATAAAGGACTATCATGTAACTGTAAGGCGTGGAGACGTGATACTATGGTTACCAGATATATGTAAGGATAGCCCATTCAACAAATTGATGGACGAGGTATATGGGGCGTTGGATGACAGCATCCGAATAACCGTGATATACCCGAACAACGGCAAGAAAGTCAGTGAGTTCATCAAGGAAAACATGGAAGAGATAAAGCGCATGAAATTGATTTAATGCGTAGATAATAATTTGTGGAACTGCCATTTTTGAGTATTTCGATTATCTAATTACATTATGCGAAAAACAAAGTTTGGTTATATAAAGGACGGGAATTATATCCGTATTGGTGACAATATGCATGGGATATATAAGACCTACGATGATATGCGTTTCAACTGGCAGTTAGTCAGTCAGACAGAAGGTGACATAACGAAGTACTACCTGCTGAACAATAAAAATGAAGCCATTGAATACGTAGGACGAAAAGACCCATGGTCACCACTGACAGTAGGCACCAAGGAGCAATATCTCTATATGGATAATGCGCAAGGCTCGATGCAGGACGTGACAACCTATGGAAGAGAATATATTACTGGGGAAAAACGCAAACAGCAGAGCAACAGCATCTATAAAACCATCAATGGAGAAGAATGCCTTGTAACATACGCCTATTATGCTATCAACAAAAACAGAGGAAAGGAATACAACAGTAAGGACGCATACGTCTGTGAACATTTCATGCGCAACGAGTATGCCATCAGCAACAATGACCACCATATCATTCTGGAAGGATTAAAGAGCGTAAAACTCTCGGATGACAATATCGCAGAGGTCGTGTTTGTGGGAGAAGACAAAACCACGTGGGTAAATCTGTACACCATGCAGGAATTTGATGAGCGTCCGGTGGTAGAGAAGATGGGATTCATGGACGTGCTGAGAGTTGGCTATAACTATTATTTCTATAAAAACAGAGATATGGCAGGCATACCGATGCATCATCGGGAATGCGTAGCAAATGACAGGATATTCCAGTTCTTGGACCTGTATATGATACTAAGAGACCAACCTAATAAAGTCTACTATATATCTGGAGAGCGCCGAAGAAAGGAACAGTGGTATCTGATACTGATTGACATCACCAATGCCAATTCGAAGACTCATAAAGAAATACCCTCGATGTGGTTACCGAGACGAAGTTGATATGAAGGATATTCAGCTATACGACTATCAAAGAGAAATGAGTGAACGGATTGAGGCGGCTTTTCGGTCGTGTCAATCCGTGATGGTGCAGATGCCGACAGGTACGGGAAAAACGATACTTCTTGCAGAAGTAGTGAAAAGAGAAAAGGGAAAAGTGAAAAATCCGTATGTGTGGATTGTGGTGCATCGGCGTGAATTGGTAGAACAGATAAGAGAAACGCTTGAAACCATGATGAGTAGCTTTTCTACTTCTGGCACTACACCTTCCCTCTTATTGTATGATTCTCGCATAAAGGTAATGTCGATACAATGGCTGTCGAGACACTATCAAGAAATGGAGGAAATTCCATCATTGATAGTTATAGACGAGGCGCATCATGCCGTGGCGAAAACCTACAAGGAGGTGATGGATGCTTATCCTGAGGCAAAGAAACTGGGACTGACAGCCACGCCCTGCCGACTGACCAAACGAGGGTTCACCGATTTGTTTGACGTGCTACTGCAGTCGTGGTCAGCAAAGAAGTTTATTGCCGATGGGTGGCTATCGCTGTATGACTATATGTCCATCAGAGAGGACAGCGAGGACTGGCGCATGGTGAACTCGCTGAAGAAACGAGGTGCCGACGGAGACTTCTCGCTGAGAGAGATGAGTGAGAAAATGAATGTGCAACCAAGTATCGAGAGGCTTTGCGATACGGTGATAAGATATGCAGCAAACAAGAAAGGCATCACTTACGCCATAGACATAGCCCATGCGGAACATATAGCGAAAGCTTACAGACAACATGGCATAAATGCAGTGGCGATAAGCAGCAAGACACCACTTGAAGAAAGAAAGGCTATCATTGAAAGGTTTAAGGGGACAAGCATTGATAGTAAGCCTAACTATGCCTCTTTGAGCCTTACTAAGCCGTTAGATACAGATGTTAGCAATAAGGCTGATAGTACGGATAAGACTGATACTCCATTGGCGCAAACAAATAACATACAAGTGTTGGTGAATGTCGATTTGTTTGGTGAAGGTTTTGACTGTCCCGATGTAGAGTTTATCCAGTTGGCAAGACCCACACTGTCGTTGGCGAAGTACCTGCAGCAAGTAGGACGTGGCATGCGTGTGTTTGAGGGCAAGAAGTATTGCTTGATATTGGACAATGTCGGGCTGTACCGTTTGTTTGGACTCCCCTCAGATGACAGAGACTGGCAAGCCATGTTTGAGGGACGTGTCGCTGGTAAAGGCATTCTGACAGAAGAAGTGGAAGGACCGTATAACATAGCCTATTCCATTTGCAACGGACAAGAGAGAATCACTTCGGACGCACGAATAGAGCTAATCACCGTGATGACACATGAGGGACAACGTATGGACTTGGAAGAAGCATACGGCTACGAGATAGTCAGCAACAAGGAAGGTCTGTCGGGTGTTGTGGATAAGGACGGCAAGGAAGTGCTGGCATGTGAATATAATAAGGTAGAACTGAAAGCATACGGAATAGCCAAGCTGTATTCTCGACGGAAGATAGACAGAGAACGTCCATGGATGGACTTGCGTAATGGTGTGCGATACTTCAAGCGTCCGAGAATCGAGAAACATGGCTTTATGGAGTTTTCCACTACAGACGGGTTGCGCCTCTATCCGAGAGTAAAGACACGTCAGATGGACGAGAACAGTTTTGTATTGCGGAATGCGTTGAATAATGGGACAGACGAAGGGCTGCGGTTCCGCAATTACTTTGTGCAGCCATCAGAGCCAGACAGACTATACATGTTCAAGGAGAAAATAGAAGACCTGTCGATTTGGGAAGACGAGCAAGGAGGTTTGGCATGGCGCAAGGCTTGGGATACCATGTTACATCCTATGACAGCTGAAGAATTAGTAGAAAAGAGAAACACATGGGAAGAAGAAGTCAAGCAGTTTGAAGAGGAAAAGAAACAGTACATAATTTTTTTCAGACCAGAAATAAAAATAGATTACATCGGATGCAGAACACAGTTAGCTGACTATAAAGAACCTGCCAATCTGAGAGTCACCTGCGTTACGAAGAACAATTACCAAGTATATTATAGAAGAAATTGGCTGGATAAATGGGAGTCATTAGGCAGTTATGCTAAGATATACCCCCAGGCATACGGTATAAGAATAGTTCAGAACAGAGAAGGCAAATACCTTGTACGCACAGAACTGTACAAACCAATGGAAAAGCCAGAACAGACGTATGAGTTCGCAGAGCTGCAGGACAACGCCCTGCTTCATATTACGGAGCAAGGCAAGGAATACTGGGTATATTTGGAGAATATGACCTGCTTAACCCGTAAGCCAGAATTTGTCACCATTGGTTTCCTGAATTTCTTGAAGATTGGTGGAGTGTATATGAGACGTGGAAGAAACAATGGTGAAACTTACAGAAGAGCAGAGATAAGGATGTACGATGACATTTGCTTTCTGGGATCAAGAGAGGTATTCGTCAAGACGGCATATAGAAAATACCATTATTACATACAGCAACGGTCATTGGACGGCAAACATTTTGTGCTGAGTGATAGTATGAAACCAAAAGAATCGTCAACATGGTTTGATATGTACTATGACGGGAAGAATCCTCCGATAGTAGAAAGACGAAAGAAGGACTATGAAATATACGGAGTGAAGAAGTAGCTTCATAGAATGAGTATAGGCAAAGGCGGATGTGCAAGATGGAGAGTCTTGAGCATCCGCTTTTGAGTTTTATGGCATAGTATGAACTTTCGAGGAAAAGCTGCTGCAAGGTGGGCTTTAACAAAAACAGATACGGCGATAAACAGAATAAAAACCGTTGGGGCTTGTAAACTGCGCATAGAGAATACATACGGTCGTAAACAGAATAAAAACCGTAGGGACTCTTAAACTGTGCATTGAGAATACATACATCGTAAACAGAAGAAAAACGCTTGTGGCTATTGGGATTGGACGATATAGTCCAATAACACCTTGGCATCGATAGACTTACATTTGTATTTTATTGACAGATGAAGATGGGGAGCTGTGGAGCAGCCAGTGGAACCAGTGATAGCGATTGGAGTACCTGCTTGGACAGGTTTACCTTGTGGAACGAGAATGTGTGAGAGATGGCAGTAGCTGATAGTATAGTTACCATGACGAAGAGTAATGAAATTGCCAGAACGTTTGTCATTGCCGATGCGTTCTACAATACCATCAAGTATGGCATAACAAGGTTCATAGTTGGCACGCAGGTCAATACCGTTATGAAACTTTCTCTTGGCAGTGAATGGATCATTGCGATAGCCATATGGTGACGTAATATAGATATTTTGAAGAGGAAACGAGATTTGTGAGCTTGCAGTAACAGGCTTATTTGTTGTAAAATCATTGGTAGCCGTCGAGTCAATGACTGATGGTAGCTTAATAGAAGAGGTATCACGAGAAAGTGGTGCCTCTTTTTTTGCATGTGGTGTTACGACCTTAACCTTGTAACGACGATTATGATTATCTACGGAGTAGAACTGAGCATGAACTGTTGTAAAAACAGAGAGTCCGACAGCAGTTATGAAGACCAATAAAAACTTTTTCATGTAGACAAAAGTAGTATTAGGAAAAGGAAAGGCAAAACTGCGAAGATTGAAGGAACGAAAATATAACATCAAATAAGAATCAAGTATGATTATTCATTGATTATCATACTTGAATTATAAATTAGCATAAATGTAAGCTACAAGAATGAGCGATATTCTTGTAATGGCTGCATTCCAATATAATTTTGCTGATGTGTGGCGTATGTTTGCGATGAAGGCAAAAGACTGCATAGTTGAAAATCAATAAATACAATCAAATATGAAAGCAAGAATAGAAGAACATGAAGTGCCGTATGAGACACTTGCCAAGTACGGATTGACACGAGAAATGATTGAAGACCTGCCCATGCATGTATTGGAAGACATTGGTCAGGGAAGACGTTCGCCAGTACTGCCCATACAGGTGGAGGATGAAAATGAGAATGTTATCAAGAGTAGAACACGTTTCGCTTTTGTACGCATGGAAGATGGTAAGGTAGACGTAATGTTCTATCCAGTACTGAGCCAAGCACCTTTGGCGCAATATGATCAGGAACAACAGAAGCAGTTGCTATCAGGAAAAGCCATCCTTGCAGATATGATGATTGACGGGAAACAGAGCAAAGCATTCGTGCAGTTGGATGCAGAGACCAACCAAGTGATGTATGCCCCCACACCAGTCATTGGTCGCAACCTGCAAGTACTGTCAGGAGAAATGCACCTGAGTTCAGCAGAAGTAAAAGTCATCCAGCATGGTGAACCGCTTACATTCGTAATGGACGAAGACCCTGTAACAGTTGGCATTGACCTGAATGAAAGCACTGGCGTCAGACTATGCCAAGGTGATGACAGGAAATGGCAAGAGCAGACCAAAAGAGAATGGGATAAATACACATTCGGATGTTATGGCTGTTGGGTGATGGACGATGACGGTAATCTGGACTATGTCAGTGAGGATGATTATACGGAAGAGTTGTGGAATGAGTTGTCACGCAAGCGAGAGGGACATCTTGCGAGAATCGGACATCATTAAAAAAGAATAGTAGAATCATACAAGAAGAATGGCAAAGAACAAATATTATCCAGAGGAAGTACTGGTAGAAAAAGTTCAGAAAGGAGAATATGGTTGGTTGGATTATGTCAACCATTACTCAGAGGAATGGCAGGAAGAATACACACAGTACTGCTTAAACAAGGGATTGTGCATCTGCGAGGACAGTGCGAGACAGTTTGTAGCATATAAAGACAAATTGTTGGAAGAAGCACTGGAGCGAGGGGATGCGTAGAAGTATCACTAAAAACACGAGAAAAGAATGGCGATAAGAAAACAATTGAATCCAAGGCAGATGGACATATCCCCAGAGTTGCGTGATCTGCTTATGCGCAATGGTATGCAAGCGCATATCATTGCCGATAGCAATGGGTATCAGTTGGCTGTGCAGGGACATGACAGTCCGTTGCTCACCTACAGACTCACCGAGAAGCAAATGCTTGCATTGACAGACTGGGGAACCAGCTATGCCAACAAGACAGCCTATAATACCTTCACGAGTGTTGTAGGCAATGACTTTTATCTGCCTAAAAACTTTGTACATGCCCGTAATGCCAACGGACGTGTAGCAATGGGACTACATGGGTATCGTGTAGGAATTGGTGAGTATGGACGAACAGGAGGGTATTGTATGCACCCTCCTCACTTTTTGGGATGGAAACCGAGAATGCAGGATGGCTGGCATCTCAGAAGAGTTGGCGGTCAACTTTTCTATCCGCAAGCCCCAATGGTGTCAGAGCGTTGGGACAGAAGAATGAATCCAGGCGAACTGCAATCAGGCGGTTATGGGTTCTATTATAAGGGACAAGCACAACAGCCAGTTGTAAATCAAGATGTACTGCAAAATCTGCAAGCAGTGGTAACACCAGTGGTAAGCAGACCAAGAAGTAATGAACCAGCCAAACCCTACAAGGAGTTGATAACATCCCCTGTCTATTTCTCCAACGAGAAATGGCAGGAATGTCTTTCATCGCATGGTATCATTATTGATGAGCAAAGCAAAACGCTTACCATCCAGTCAAAAGCTACGAATGTAGATATGGTGTATGACTTGAAAGAAGACGAGTTGAAGGCGTTGACCAACAACTCCATCAAGCAAATGCCAATAGACAAACGACTGAACATACTGAACAATGTTATCAAAGATGACTTTGCAGACAAGGTTACCATGGATATGCTGAACAGCAAAGAGCGCATCAACATAGTATTGCGTCCAGAAGTGCAGCAAGAAATGGAGCAACGACAGCAACCAGTCGTTGAAGCCGGACAAGACGAAGAACTGACAGTGGAGAGAGAGCCACAGATTCATGGTGACGCATCGGTAAACGGACAAGACCTGAACCTATTGGACGAAAGTAAAGGTTGGTACCGAGAAGTAAAGAACGGACGTGAGGTGCAAGTGGACGAAATATATGTCGAAAAGATACAGAATACAGAAGCACCAGTTGCAGCAAACGAGCAAGCAAAAGAGCAGGGACAATCAGCAAAGCAACAAGAAAAGGGAGATGTGAAATACCGCATGACAGCCATTATCAACGGAGAATCCATCAGTCATGAAATAAGCCAGAAACAATATGACAAGTTTATGGCAGTGGATGACTATCACCGTATGAAGCTCTTTTCCAACATCTTTAAGGAAGTGGACATGAAGTCACGTCCTGAAGCAAGCACTGGATTGGGAACCAAAATCTTTGCAGCTTTGGCGGCAGGAGCCGTAGTGACATCAGAAGTAGCGCATGGAATGAGCCATCATACCCATCCTGAAATCTATGTAGATTGCACGGAAGGAAGACATCCCCCACGCCCCTATTTCAAGCCCGGAGTAGACATGCCCAATGAGGTGGCAGCGAGAAATTTCGAAGCACAGATGAATCAGGAAATAACAGAAATACGACGAGGATATTAATGAACGGAGATTTGACATACAATGACTTCTTGCAACGATTGCGCATACAAGACGTGCTCATGGATGCAGGTTATCACCTGAATAAACGAGATGGATTGCGCTATCCGTCGTATGTGCGGACAGACAGTGACGGAAGGCGTGTGCATGGGGATAAATTTCTGGTGACACCCAACGGTCAATGCTGTTTTCAGCCACCACGTCAGAAATTGTATAATGTAATTTCCTTCATCAAGGAACATCCAGAAAAATTTGACGAATATCGAGCAGGAATGTCCACGGACAGATTGGTAAACTTGGTATGCAACCGTTTGTTGAACAATCCAGTGCAAGAGCACTACAACCAGATATTGGCACCAAAAGCTGCAAGTAAGCCATTCTCATTAAAAGACTATGATTTGTTGAAGTTTGACACTGGAGATAGAAACACCCAAAAGCCATTCTATTTCTACTTCAAGCCAAGAGGTATAGACCTGTATACACAGTATGCATTTAACAAGCACTTTGTTCTTGCGACCAAACACAGGAACGACGGACTGAAATATACCAATTTGGCTTTTCCGTTGACCAAACCGGGAGACAACACCATTGTCGGACTGGAAGAACGCGGTCGTCCAAGAATGGATGGAAGCAGCACATATAAAGGCAAGGCCGAGGGCAGCAATGGAAGTGAAGGTCTGTGGATAGCCAACTTGAAGAACGAACCTTTGGATCGTGTAGGTGGTGTCGGATGGTTTGAGAGTGCCTATGATGCAATGTCATTTTATCAGATACACCGTGAGGCAATAAAGCAAAATCCCGAGCTATCCCGTAAGGGCATATACGTATCTACTGGCGGTTCACCAACCAAAGGACAAATAAAAGGAATGTTGGAAGCCACACCGCAAGCTCAACATTATCTATGCTTTGATAACGATAAGGCAGGACGTGAATTTGTGGAGCTATTCAAACAAATTGCGAAAGAGCAAGGTATAAATCCAGACAACGTTAGAGTCATGCCAATCCCCATGTGGGCCAAAGATTGGAATGATGTGTTGTTGGACAAACCAAGTGAGGAGCATATCAAATCACTGGAAGGAGAATTCGAACCATTGGGAGTACCAGACGAAAGAAAACCAGGAGGAATGAGGAGGTAAAAATGAGAAGAATTATATTGGTGATGGGAATAGCTCTGGGAACAGCCATGAATGGAAAGGCACAGATAACTGCATCAAATCCATTGGAATGGATGGCACTGGCAGAGGGTAATGAACTGTTGGAAAAGCAGATAGACAGTCAGATCAATGGTCAGAAGAAAACAGCCATATTACAGAATACCATTGCAGCCGAGTTCAATCAAATGCACAAATGGCAGAAACAATACAACAGCTATTTGAAAGACATCAGCGGTTACGCCTCTTCGTTGAAAGCCTGTACCCATCTATATGATGACGGAGTGAGAATCTTCATCACTTTGGGCAAGTTGCGCAAAGCCATCAACAATAATCCGCAAGGCATTGTTGCGAGTATGTCAATGAACAACCTGTATATTGAGACAGCTACAGAATTGGTATCAGTCTTTACCTTGCTGAACGATGCCGTATCGCAAGGAGGTAACGAGAACATGATAACAGGAGCAGACCGAAGCAAGACCCTTTGGGCTTTGAATGACAAACTCAGCAGTTTCAGTAAGAAACTCCATCGGTTGTATCTGAGCATACGCTACTATACATTCAATGACGTATGGAATAATGCAACGGCAGGAATGATAGACAGAAACAATGCAGAAGTTGCAAGGCAAGCAATGGGACGATGGCGAAGAGCAGCACAAGTGACAGGAGAATAAGAGCCCTTTGTAGGAATAAGCCTTATTGAGCCTTTTTAGGCAGACTGATTCATAGAGTGTAATTGGCGGTTTGTAGGTGAATGAGCCTTTCTAAGCCTCTTTATGCCGACTAAGCCATTGATGAAAAAATTTATGCAATGAACAGAATTGGACGGATAAGTAAGATAGGACAAATACAATGTTGTACAAAAGAGCAATGGAATAAATGGGAGTTGTAAAATATATAGGAGCAATGGTGATAGTGATGCTACTGAGCATTGCTAAAACCTATGCCCAGTCAGACCCGACGTTGACGGGAATGATACTGATGTACACCAACAAGGCAGAGAAACAGTTGAAGAACCAAGAGCAAGTGATGTTGATGATGACCACAGGGCATATCTGGACAAAGGAAGAAGTGAAGGCAACCACAGACTTGCATCGAGAGTTCAACAACTACCTTGACTCGTTTCGTTCGATTGTATGTTATGCAGCGCAGGTATACGGATTCTATCATGAGGTGACGCAGCTCACAAATAACATGGGTGGACTAATCAAGCAACTGGATGCCCATCCGAGTAATGGATTGGCCGTAGCGTTATCCACCAAGCGCAATAAAATCTATCGTGAGTTGATACTGAACAGCGTAGAAATCGTAAATGACATACGAACAGTATGTCTGTCAAAGAATAAGATGACAGAGAAAGAACGCATGGAAGTAGTGTTTGGAATTCGTCCGAAATTGAAAGTGATGAACAAGAAACTGCAACGACTGACAAAAGCTGTGAAGTACACAAGTATGGGTGATATATGGTTGGAGATAGACGAAGGATCAAAGCCACAAAAAGCCAACAAACAAGAAATCGTGAATGCTGCAAAAAGAAGATGGAAACAAGCCGGACGAAACGTGATGCCTTAGCAATAAGCTGAGATAAGCCTCTTTAAGCCTTCCTAAGTTGAGGATGAAGGTTGGCATAGTAAGTTTTGTAGGGAATTGTAAGGCTATAAATAGTAGGTCTGATAAGGCAGATATGAGACCAAATAAATAATGAAATAACAAAGAACGATAGAATATGTCATTTTGGAGTAAACTATTAACAGTAGGTGGCAAGGCATTGGGAGCCGCAAAGACTGGAGCGAAAGCCTCTGCAAAGTCTATAGGCAATTCTGTGATTCATCCGTCACAAACCCTGAGCCACGCTGGCAAAGCGGTAAAGACAGCTACAGTAGGAGGAGCTGTAGGATATGTCGGTTGGGAAAAACTCACCACAGACAAGAGTGTGACACGCATTGTTAGTGATGCCGTTATCGGAGAAGAAGCAACCAACGCCATTGCAGGAACAGCCAGCGATGTAAAGGAATTGAAAGACAAGGCAGGAGAAGCGGTAGACAGCATGAACAATGCCATGGGCGACATCAACAGCAAGTGGAGCGGCATGAGCAAGTTCTTCCGCAATATCTTCAATGGAAACGGACTGGATATGTTCGGCAGTTTCTTCAGTAACCTCGGCAAAGGCAAAGTTTCGGGATTGAGTCTGGCGGGACTGGTGGCAGCAGCTTATCTCATCTTTGGTCGTTTCGGATGGTTGGGCAAAATAGCAGGAACCATGCTCGGCATGATGTTGGTGGGCAATAATGCCAACCTGAATCAGATGATGGGAAGTGGTAACGCAGGAGAAAGGCGTAGTGCAGCAGTGACCACTGCCGAAGAGACACAAGTAAGAGGAATGAGAAGATAAAAGAAAAAGTATGCAATATACAGAAGAAATGATATTACAGTCCAAGAGCGGATATTGTATGCCGTTTGAGGAGCAGCCTGGTAAAGAAGTAGCAATGACATTGGGATATGGAGAACAGACACATCCATCTACAGGAGAAAAGTTCTTTCATCACGGACTGGACTTTATGGTCAACCATTATCCTCTGTCCGCTGTGGCAAGTGGTACCGTATCGGGAGTTGGCAGTGACAGCATACACGGCATCTACCAAACGATACGATATGGTAAATACGAGGTGACCTACGGACACCTTGCCAATGTGTATGCCAACTTCGGAGACCCAGTAGTAGCAGGACAAGTAGTAAGCCTGAGCAGCGACCGATTGCATATCAGTGTAAAATTCGACGGAGAGGAGCTGAATCCGCTGGAATTCCTGACCATGCTTTATGGCAATATTAAAGCATTGAAACATCAAGGAAGAATCGGGGCGATAGACATTGACGATTTTGACATGAACATCGCCACACAATATGACAACGACAGAGAAGAAATCGAGTCATTGATGCTGCGTTATCTGCCTTTATATATGGATGACCTACGGCATGGACAATACGCATTGTCGCCCCATCGGGAACAATCGCTACGTAATATTTTCTCGTTGGGAGCCATGAAACGCTACTTCTTTGAGGTTATGCCAAGCATGAGCAATCCGTTGGGTATCAGTCAGAGAAGTGTACCATTGGCATGTAAGGTACAGAATCTCTTAATTGGGGATTTTCTTGACTATTTGGCGTTGCGCCACAATGTGTTCCTATCCACATTGAATGAAACATTAAAAAAAAAGTCCACAGCGACCTCTTGAGCAGTAGTGGAGTCATCGATCCATTAATGAATTTGGAGGTGGACATTCAGAGCTTCGACATACCGAGAATAGTCAGCGTATACCCCGACCGCGCAGGAGTAAGATGGTGGACCAAAGCCTGGTTCAACAATCATGAGAACGGAGAGAGTTCTGTGGAGATAGAACGTCAGCAAGCCATTCTGTTTATTCTTGACCGCATAGAGAAAGACGAGTGGCTAACTGCATATTTCCCAAAGCAGATGGAAGTATACCATCATGCGATAGAGCAGACCAAAGAGCAACTGTTGAACCAAACCCTGTAAGTAACAAAGCAATGAGCATAAAGAACAGCAAACGATTTGCGGAGATAGAATATAGTCTGCAACATTACTTTGAAGGCAGTGTCTTGTCTGTAATGAAACAAGTCAGAAAGACATTGAACGCCAAGCAAGTCAAGGAACTGGCAGACTACCAGCGTAGTCCGGCAGGTATCATGGCATCATCCAATCCTATGTTGATAGACATGGGTTGGCAAGCAGTGCGCACAGCTGGCGAGTGGAACAGCAAGACCACCGAGGACTATCTCAGGATGTGCAATGAGAAAATGCAAAACGACAAAGCGATGCAGCGTGACTTCGCATTGTTGTCAGCAGAATGGCGTAAAGCCGTGGTGGAACAAATCGGACGCACAAAATACGATGCACTATCCAAACAAATAGGATGCGATTTGGCATATGCCTATATCGGTCAGCGGATGGAAGACCTGATGATCAACAAATTGGTTGTGGATGACATCCCCAAATCATCGATGGAATACATCATGCGAAAGGCAGCCAAGCAAAGTATCTGGGGATTTACTGAGGAATTGATGAAGTCCCCATTAACCAAAGAGATTGAGGCAAGAAGCGAGAAAGCCTATAAGCCAAGTACCACAGAGAAAGTTACGGGACGAGTGGCAGGTTCTGCAGTAGATGCCGTATCGATGGGAGCTTTTAATGGTTGGACAACCTTCGCCAAGTTCGTTGGCTGCGATGTAGCATTAGGATATGCCTTAGACAAAACCGTTGGCAGTACAGAGCACCGCAAGGAGCAAGTAATGGAGCTAAGCATCAGCAAAGGAATCTTTGGCAGTAACAGCAATGTCTTCAACGGCTTTCGTAAACATGCCAATGAACTTGAAGAATCTGGAGGCTTCCTGCAAACGCTTAACGGACAGTTATCACATAAAATCAAGTTACCAACAAAAAAATACAAGCCTGTGACATGGACAACAAACAGCAATAACAAATCCCCTTTCCCGGTGTTTACACCCAATACGGACTTTCTGAAGCCCAAAGACATACGTAAGGATCCAAAATACAAGGATGTTCCGTTGATTGTAGCACCAGGAAAGGAAGATGACTATCTGAAGGAAAAAGCTCAGCAAGAAGCGGCAAAACAAAAAGAGGCAGAGCGCAAAAGTACAGAAAGAGAACGGGGAACTGACAGTTCAGGAGAAGCACAATCTGTTGACGCATCATCAGATGAGGATCAAGCCAATCAGTTGCAGCAAGCCAATGAAAACGGATGGGAAGGACTGTTGGCAAATTTCGGGTTAGACGGTTTCGGCGACATCACCCATAACCTTGGCTATGTGCTCGCCATGTTGCCAGATATGTTAGTAGGATTGCTTACTGGCAAGACAAAGTCCTTGAACATGGACAACAGCATGATACCATTGGCAAGTATTGTGGCAGGAATGTTCGTGAAGAATCCGATACTTAAAATGATATTGATAGGTATGGGAGGAGCCAATCTGATAAATAAAGCCGGGCATGAAGCATTGGAGAGGAAAGCCAATGAAGGCGTAGTGCCAGATAGATATGCAGCAAGCAATCGACAAGTCGCATACAGACAATATGCAGACGAGCCATTGAATCCACGTTTAAGCAATCCAGTGCTAAAAGGCAGTTGTTTGATTGTACATATTGACCGAGTGCCCTGTACCATTCAATTGCCACAAACCGTGGTGGATGCATATCAGGCAGGGGCGTTGCCGTTGAATACCCTTGCCAATGCGATACTTGCAAAAAATGAGCAGATGCAATCTGTGGCCATGCAGCAGTATGAAAATGGTCGTGAGGAGCGTGAGACAGTCAGCAGATCAAGAGGAATACAGTAAGAATATAATAAAAGCACAATATGAAAGACAAGAGTCAGGCAGAGAAAACGGCAGCAGAGAGACAAGTGGAATTACTCTCTACGGCGTTGGGCAGTGCGCCATCAGCAAAAGGATATTGGTTGAACGCATCGGGTAAGACCTATCCAAGTTTCTATCCCAAGGGATTGACAGTAAGTCCGTTCAATGCATTGATCATGTCATTGCATTCGGACAAGTCAGGTAGCAAGACCAACCTTTTTATGCCTTTCTGTGAGGCAAAAAGACAAGGAGTGGCGGTAAGGGAGCATGAACGAGGAGTACCGTTCCTTTTCTATAATTGGAACCAATATGTCAATCGTAACAATCCAAAGGATATTATCAGTCGAAACGACTATCAGGCATTGGATGCAGAACAGCAGAAGCAATATAAAGGTGTACACAATCGAGAGATACGCACACTGTTTTGCATTGACCAGACCACAATGCCATTTGCCAATGAGAAAGAATACAAAAAACTGTTGGCAGATTATGGCACAGCTGAGGAAAGAGGTCAGGGAGAAGGAGATGAGAGAGCCATGCATGTTCGCTTCAATGACTTCCTATTGAAAATGCGTGACAATCTGGTACCCATACGTACGGACTGCAGCGGTGTCGCACATTATGACACGGAAAAGGATGCAGTGTATATGCCACGCCAAAAGGACTTTGAGCATTACAATGACTATGTGCAAGAAACATTGCGCCAGATTGTCTCTGCCACAGGACATCAGCAGCGGTTGGCACGTGAAGGCATGGTGATGAAAAATGGTACAGCCCCATCGGAGGATGCCATAAAAAGAGAACGATTGGTGGCAGAATTAGCTTCAGGAGTGAAAATGTTGGAGTTGGGACTGCCAGCGCGATTGTCAGAAGAAGGCTTGCATCTGACAGATTACTGGGTTCGTGAGTTGAAGGAAAATCCCTGCCTGATAGATGCTGTAGAGAGTGACATAAACAATGCCCTTTTAGTGATGCGCAAGGCAGAGCAAGGAGAAAAGATAGAATACTCCACCATGCGAAATCAGCGAGAGACCAAAGAACTGATGGACCAGTTGCCTAAACACTATCTCATAGCGGATGAAATCAAACAGCATCCCGACAAAGACAACAAGACCATCGTATTGGTCATCGACAAGGATAAAAAGACAGCCGACGTGGTTATGCCGTCAGGAGCCTCATTAGAAGTGAACAATGAGATACAGGGCATGAGCAAGCAGCGCATCCAGAAAGCATTGGAACGTGAAGGCATCGAAACCGTACGCTTCTACAATCCTGACGGAGCATTGGGGTACCGCCCCGATGACAGTTACTTTGCGGACAAGCAAGTGGACATCGCCCGACTGAAAAATTGGTCGTTGGAACATCTATCCACATTAGATGCCAGTCCTGCTGTAGAGCGAGCCAAGGATGTTGGGTTCAGTCAAGTACAGATGATACAAGACGACAAAAACCGTTGGGCATTGTATATCAAGCCCGAGGGACAGAACGGATATAGCATATATCCAGACAAGGCAGACATCAACCAGTTCTTTAGTACACTGAAGCAGTCGATGGACAATTTTGAAGCAGTAAAGATGGAGTTGGCAAACAAGTATCACCACCGTGCTGCCGTACAACCTGACTTGAAAGTGGACCTGTTCGGGAGCAATGACCAGGACATTGATATGAACCGCATAGAACGTGTGTGCGTGTTCAAAACCAAAGAAAATGGCATTCTATGTTCAGCAACCATTGACGGAGAGAAGATGAAGCCCAGATGCATTACCCCACAGCAATGGCAGCGGTTATGGGTAGCAGAAGACAGAAACAGCTATAAAACCCATTTGGCAGCAACCCTATTTGCTGACGTGCTGAAAGCAGGAGAAAAACAAGAACAGACATCATCGGAGAAACAGGAAGTGGAGACCGAGGTGAAGCAGGAACAGCAAGGAACCACAGAGAAGCACGAAGAGGAACACCGGGAATGTCACGAGGAAGAAGATAAACAAGACAAATCCGAGGAGAAGGTCAAGGAGGAAAAAGCAACTGAGGAAAAGAAAGCAAAAGAAGCCCAAGGCAAGAAAGAGCAGAATGCATCTGGCATAAAAAAGCAATGGGATGACTTGAAAGCCAAGCACCCAGATGCATTATTGTTGTTCCGCATTGGTGATTTCTATGAGATGTACAATCAAGATGCACGCAAAGGGTCTGAGATATTAGGAATCACGCTGACCAAACGAGCAAGCGGCAATATCAAAGAAATGGCAGGATTTCCATACCATGCCCTTGACACCTACCTGCCCAAACTGATACGGGAAGGACAACGAGTAGCCATCTGCGATATGTTGGAAGAGCCCAAACGGCACAAGCAGGAGGAAGTGAAAGAGTTGGTAGAACCATCGAGAGGAATGAAGCGGTAGGTTTAAGTACAGTAAAAGGATAACAAAAAGTAGTAAGAACAATGAGCAAGAACCAATCATACGCCGACAAATATGCAGAGGCGGCTATGGAGCAGATGAAGCGTTATGGCATTCCTGCCTCCGTTACCTTAGCGCAAGGCATGCTGGAAAGCAGTAATGGAGAGAGTGAACTGTCACGATTAGGGAATAATCACTTTGGCATCAAAGCAACAGCTTCGTGGTTGAAAAACGGAGGTGAATATCTGGTATATACGGATGATAAGCCCAATGAAAAGTTTTGCAAATACAGTTCTGTGGCAGACAGCTACGAGCATCATTCCAAGTTCCTCGCTAATAATCAGCGTTATGCCAAGTGCTTTCAGCTGTCACCAGATGACTATAAGGGTTGGACTAAAGGGATAGCCAAAGCCGGGTACGCATCAGGTATGGGATATGCGGCACATCTGCAGGACATCATCGAGCGGAATGGACTACAGAAGTATGACCAGCAAGTGATGAGCGAGATGAAGGCGCAAGGAAAGTCATTCGGAGTAGAGAACAATCCAAGACAAGCAGCAAGCGAAGAACGAGTACAAGACAAACGACCAAATGGCAAGTATTCATTCCCTTTGCTCCGTGAAACCTATCTATTCATCACTTCTCCGTTCGGTATGCGTCAAGATCCGATGGACAAGAGCAAGCAGCAAATGCATAAAGGCATAGACATCCGTTGTAAGCATGATGCTGTATTAGCAACCGAGAATGGCGGTAAGGTGGTAGCCGTCAACCAGAATGTGAATACAGCAGGAGGAAAAAGTATCACGGTGGAATACAATCGTGAGGACGGCAGCAAGGTGCAGACCACCTATATGCATTTGTCGGAGGTAAATGTAAAAGTGGGCGATGCCGTGTCAGCTGGACAAAAGATAGGTGTGACAGGCAATACTGGAACAAGAACCACTGGAGAGCATCTGCATTTTGGAGTAAAAACAATTGCAGCAGACGGGACAAGTCGGGACGTGGATCCGTCCTGTTATCTGGCAGAAATCGCACAAAAAGGCAACATCAAACAGCAAGCCTTGTATAATGGCAATGACCTGTTGGCAAAATACAAAACCGATGTGCCAAGCAATACAGAAAACATGTCACCCGATGCATGGATGAAGAAGTTGCTGTCGTCTGAAGATAGCGGTGTAGGATTACCAGTTGGCAATGACCCTATCTTGGAAATGGCAATGACAGCTTTCTCTTCGTTAATGATATTGGCTGTGAAAATAGATAACAAAGAAGCCGAGGAACAGAAGGCAGCTATTAGTCAATCTGTCAGTGAACGGTCTGTAGATTTGACGTCACTGGTATCAGGCATGAAAACATGCAGTCTGAGTATTGGTGACAATGGTCGTGCGATACTGTCGGCAGACAATGGCAATGTCAAAATAAGCCGTGAACTGACATCAGCAGAATTGAGCAGACTGTCCGCCACCTTGAACGACCAAGGATTGAGCGAAGAGACCAAACGGTTGCGAGTAGCAGGAATGGTAAACAGCATTGTCATCAGTCAACAGGCTTCGCAAAATTTTGAGCAAGGAATGCAGGAACAGCAGGGACGCAACGAAAGCATGCACAGATAAATGAAGTGTGATGATTGAGATAACTTTTTGAAAAGTATAAGACTATGATGAAATGTAATGTAACTATTTGCGGTGTGGTGAGCAAAGCTGCCACATGTCGCACGAATAAAGAAGGAAAGCCGTTCGTAACATTTAGTGTTGCAGTGGTCATCCCTGCCAAGAACGGAAACAATAAAACAATTGAAGTTAGCGTGTTGAAGGATGGAACACTGACGGAAGTAGGCAATATTGTGACGGGACAGCGCATAGAAGCAGTCGGTGTGCTTATCCCCAGGAAACATGGTGAGAACATGTATTACAACATGAATGCAACAGCTGTCAATACCGATACAACTGTAAAGGCAGACAGCATTGTAGGACAGTTGGAGTTCCGTGGAAAGATAGGTAAAACCATTGACGAGAAAAAAAGCAAGAAGGGTGAGCCGTACCAAATGTTTTCAGCTTATTCAGCTACTAAAGCAGAAAACGGTTTTGAATATATCTGGGTACGACTTGTCCGTTTCAACAAGGAGCGTGAGGCGTGGTTAGTACCAGGATGCCGAATAACGGCAAAGGGCGAACTGGAGTTGTCACTTTATAACGACCGACTCACATTCTCATGTAAAGTGGACGAATTGGCTGAATACGTACCACAGCCGTATAATCCTAATGCTTGACGCTTATGGCAAGATACAACAAACCAACCAGTGATGGTCCGAGCAGTGAGGAAAAAGCTTTGGACCTGTTTGCTGAGATGATGATAGAAAAAATCCAAAGCATTGACAAAGACTGGAAAAAGCCTTGGTTTACAGATGGTGCACTGCAATGGCCGAAGAACCTTAATGGTAGAGATTATAATGGTATGAACGCTCTTATGTTGCTCATCCAATGCGAGAAACAAGGTTGGAAGATACCCCGTTTCTGTACATTCGACTGTGTGCAGCGGTTGAACAATACGGAGAAAAAGGATGCCAACGGAGAGGCATTGCCACGTGTGTCTGTGCTGAAGAGTGAGAAATCGTTTCCTGTTTTCATAACTACATTTACCTGCGTTGATAAGGACACCAGGGAACGCATCAAATATGATGACTACCGTCAACTGTCGGAAGAAATGCGGAAGCAGTACAATGTATATCCGAAACTACAGGTCTATAGAGTTTTCAATGTACAGCAGACCAACTTGCAGGAAGCTCGTCCCGAGATGTGGGCAAAGTTGGAAACAGAGTATGTAAAACCGGTGCAGGAACAAGGCGAACAATTCTCATTCGCTCCTATCGATGCAATGATTAAGGACAACCGCTGGATCTGTCCCATCAAGCCACAATATGGAAACAATGCATATTTCTCAATTAGCAAGAATATGATTGTAGTGCCAGAGAAGCAACAGTTTGTGGATGGAGAATCGTTCTATGGAACCTTGTTTCATGAGATGGCACACTCGACTGGACATGAGACAGTACTCGACCGTTTCAAACCTACAACATTCGGTTCATCTGAGTATGCACGTGAGGAATTGGTGGCTGAATTAGGCAGTGCGCTTGTCGCCCAAAGATATGGAATGGCAAAACATATCAAAGAAGACAGTGCGGCTTATTTGAAATCATGGTTGCAGAGTCTGAAGGAGTCACCACAATTCATCAAGACCACGCTGCTTGATGTGAAGAAAGCGACATCAATCATCAATCAACATATTGATAAGATGTCGCTCGAACTGGAAGAAGCACAAATGGAGGATGTTGTAAAAGAAGCAGACCAGAAAGTTGTAGATAATAAGACTGTTGCACCATATTACGCTTCCGTTGCCTATCTGCAGAGTACCGATGACACAAGTGTATTGGATCGTTTGAAAGATATAGGTGACTATGACCGTCTGCTGCAAGAGGCAAAGGAATATGACCAAGGCGATGCCATTGATTTGGAACACACGTATAAGAGTGCCTTGCAAAACCGTGGTGACGATGTACTGGTGGAGGATGCCGACTATGCCGTGGTGTATAATGGTAGTGTTGGCGGCACCTATGAGGTAATGCGCAAGGTGACAGAGGAAGATGTTCGTGACAGTATTACTCGATACGGATTGCCTTCTGAGGCATCAAAGGAGGTGGAAGAAGTGGGCAAGGCAATGATTGCCGAAGACTTTTCCGACTTGGCGAAGCGCAAAGCTCCAGTCTTTGAAATGCCAAATGGCGATGTGCTGCATCTGCAATACGACCGTGAGCATGACAGTTTTGAGCTCGGAACTGTTACCAATGCCGGGTTGGCAGTGCAGCATATTCTCAGCTATGACCACAGCTTGTCACTTGCAGACAATATCGAGGACGTGTATAACACGCTTTGTGAGTTGCCAGACTATCAGTTACAAGAGGAAAACGCGGAAGAAGAAAATGTAGCAAAGGCTACGTTCCGCAGATAAGAGAAGTCAGCCGTAGGGAGAAGTTATTGTCCTCTCCTTACGGCTGGCTTTTGTTTGGTCTAAGCGTTGAAAGCGTTACTGAGTGCCGTGTGCAACTGATAGACCATATCCTCAGCAGCGTTCATGTCCGCTACGATGTCGGCTATGTGGTATGGCGCACCGTTATGTCCGTGTCCGTCTTCGCCAATCCACAGGTAGGCTTCGTAATCCGGGTCGTAGTCTTGGTAATAGTCAAAGATATTCTCCAAAAGCACATCGGGGTCGTTGTCAAAAGTGTTGGCTGAGAAAGAGAAATCCTGTCCTTGGGGCGTGAACTTTGCAAAATTGAAAGTGATGCGTAATTCATTCTGCTCCTCGATAGTGACAGCCCAACCTTCTTTTTCGGCTACACTGATAACCATGTCTTGTATCTTTTCCATATTGTGATAGTTTTTGGGCCGTAGACTGGTTTGAGCAGCCTACGGCAGATGTTACAAATTAGTTCTTTTGGGGCTTTGAGTAAAGGCGATGAAGAAAGCTACGCAATTCATTGTCTTGTATGTTCTTCAGTTTGGTTGGTGTAAAACCTTTTACCTGACATACATGGAACTTGTCATTAATCCCATATTTGGAGCCATCAATCTCTATTTTCTCCAATTCGTTTGCTGATACATAGCCGTATTCCGTTTCGCACAATCCGCATACAATAGTGAATAACATAAAGTCATTTCCTTCAGTCTGTCCTTCAAGAACAAACCATCTGATGCGTCCTATGGTAAATACAGCCACACAAATAGCGTCTTTGCCTTTTTCCTCTTGAGAGTAAAGAGGAAAGTTTTTTATTGCCTCCATAAACTGAGGCGTAATCAGTTTGTTCGTCATATCAATACTATTTTGCTTGTTCATAAATGTTCGGTTCGCTTGTCACGTTGTAGATATAATCACCACAACGTACTAACAATGCGTCCTTGCCATAATAAAGGCTTTTCATGCATTTTACACTGCCTGTCTTGTGGAAATTAGGGAAACGGCAGATGTCAAACCGCTTACCTTGTTCTTTTGTCAGTCTTTTTACTTTCATATCCGTTTGAATTGAATTTTATTTTCTTCCCTTTGATTGAAGCCTTATCAGCTTCGCTTGTCGGGAACTTGATTTTTCGTGCATTTCTAAACTGCATGACAAGAGTGATAAGGCAAGCAAATGACAAGGAATTGAACGGAATACCCAATATCTTTGATTTGGGAAGGCTGCCGTTCCATTCCGAAGTGCTTAGCCCAAAGGCGATGCTTGACGTTCACTCAATGCAGTAACTTTGCATAGAAAAATGATGGGCTGACAAGTGTAAGTAAACAAAGGAGACAACTATTCCAATAATGTTGCGTGCAATCATTAGGCTATATATAGACAAACAGTTTAATGATTAAAAATGGAAAGAAAAGCAACATTTGTAGCCATCGAGAATGATGGACAGAAGCGAACAATTGAGAATTGGAAGAAGGCAGACATACTGCTATTACTGGAAGCACTGAGAATAAAGAATCAAGACCTGTATGTATTCATGCAGGATTGTGTGGCAAAAGGCTATCGGGAAATGAACCTTGTCGGTATTCAGTGTGAGGAACCGCCACCATTGGGGCATTATTGTACAAGTGAGATGAAAACACCAACATTCAAGTCATCATTCAACGATGGGCAATTAGAGATATTGGTAAAAATACTCGATGACATGATGGTATTTGCACATCCAGTAGCACTGACCAAAGAAGTGTTGGGGGCATTCTTCAGATGTGAGCAGACGGAATTGAAAGTACGTAACCTGCGGTTGTTGTGTGTAGCAATGCAAGCCTTGTCCAATTACGGATACATCGGAAAATACTGGCAAGCTCCCATATACAAGCACAAGCTGCTTAGGGCATATAAAAAAGAGGGATATATCAACAGAAGTGATTTGACCACAGCAAACCATGCTATAAACAATGTTTTGATGGATGAACGTGTGAAGACAATAATAAAAACAGTCAAGAGTCTATGAGTAGCCAAATGCGAAAAGAACTGACATGTCAGTGTGAGCATGAAGCCACTTCAACTCACAGCCGTACCTTTGCAGTGGTTTCAAGAAAGCCGCTAAACAATCGCAATTTATCACATATCAAAACTTTCGAAATGAATAAAACAAGTACATTCCTCGTTGCAGGAGCTATGTTTGCTGCAATGACTTCGTGTTCAGAGAGTGACGTGTATCTATGTGGATGCAACACAGACAAGGAGCAATGCCAGTTAAGTATCAGTGAGGTGAACAAAGAGGGGTATCGTCTTACTCGGACAGCTACGGAAAAAGAATCCTTCGTAGACGGTGATGCTTTAGGCGTGTGGGTGGATGACATCGTTAATGACACCTATAATGGTACAGTCTACTCAAACATCAAGGTAACAAAAGGCACAAATGGATGGACATTCCTGAACAATGTAGCCTTGACAAGCAGTAAGGCACGTGTGTATGCCGTTTATCCGTATAACGAGAAAATGCAAGACAAGAAGGTAACACTGTCTGTTGATGACGATACCGATTATCTGTATGATGTCGTATCAAATGCATCAAACACAAACCCAACCGTGCAGTTGACAATGAAGCACATCCGTTCAAAACTCATTGTAAAAGTGAAGAGAGGCGACTACACAGGCGATGGAGTCATTACAACTGGAACCATCTCTGGTTCCTCGATGATGCTGAATGGTAGCTTCGATGTGAAAACAGAAAAGTTTCAGTCAACAGAAGGATCAGGATCTCTGAGTTTTACGGGAACAGTCTCAGAAGAAGGAATGCTGGAAGATCAGTGGTTCGTATTCAGCAAGTTCGGCGGTTCTGCCTCTAAACTGTCATTCAATCTCACCATTGACGGTATAAAATACCCGACAGCACAATCAACAGAAGGCGTGATATTTGAGAAAGGTAAGAAATACATCTACACCCTGACCATCAGCAACCACAAGGTAGAAGTGTCCAAAGTGGATATTGAACCATGGGCAGACGGTAAGGACGAGGATGTGACCATAACAGATTAACGCTTGATGGATGAAGAGTATATTATCGCGATTGTCGTCATTGTCAGCTATCTGTCTGTAAGGATAGCTTACTGGTGGGGCAAGCGTTGGAAAACAAAAGCCACACATGCCTATATGATAATCGGACAACGTGGTGCCAGTATTGAGGAATGCGAGTGGGGCTATCGTAATGCCCTGCTCGCAGGAGAACAAAAAGCAATGATGTTCTATGCTTGTGCCGCCATGCGTAAGTTCATGGACGAGCAACCACTGACACCCAATGCGTTTGAAAATGGTCTTGGTGAAACAATTCCATTCGTATTCTATGACTATTATCTACCTATGAGAATTAGGAATTTTGGGACAGAAGACCAAAGGGATTTGTCTTGGCTTGTCAATGAGTTCAAGGAAGGTAAAAGAGATGCTTCGGAATATTATCTGACAGCCATAGCCAAGCTCGGATTGAGTGGAAACCTGACAATCCTGTTTATGCCATGCAGTAATGAGCGGAACTATTATTTGCGTTTCTGCTCTCTGGCGAAGCAACTCGGTCGCTACCGTGAGCTGACACCAGAAATGTACAGCATGACATATATAGCGCATAGAAAGAGTAAGCATAAAAGTATGGATAGGTCGAAAATATCAGTAACCTCCAACATAGTGGTGGACGCCAATGTGGTGGGAAAACGCAATTGTGTACTGATAGACGATGTCTGTACTACAGGTGATTCAATACGGACGCATATAGCAGAATTGCAAGCTTATGGCGTTCGTGTTGTAGGAGTCGTATGTTTAGGTAGAACAGCTCGCATCCCGAATCGCGATAAGATAATGGAACAAGCAAAGAAGGACAGCAATCAAAAATTTGAGACATGAACAACTTGACGATTATCGGACGGCTTGGTGCAGAGCCTGTCGTTCGAACAACAAAAGAAACAATAGTTGCCCGTATATCACTCGGAGTCAACCATAAAAAAGACAATGTAGAAGAAACAGAATGGCTTGAAGTCATACTGTGGAACAATCTGGCATCAGTAGCCCAACAGTATTATCATACAGGTGACAAGGTATACGTGAAAGGACATTTGTCATCAAACTCCTATGAGGACAAGGAAGGCGTAACGCACAATGTCACCCAGATTGTGGCTGACGACATTGAAAAACTAAGTACAGCCAAAAGAAACATTCAAGAACAAAGCAAGTAAAACGGACATGGGAGTTAATAAGGTAAATCTTGTGGGAAGATTGGGCAAAGACCCAGATTTTCACTATGTAGACAAAACTACAACAGTGTCACGTCTACGTGTAGCGGTAAAGGATTGCGACTATGATGCAAATGGCGACAAAGGTAAATACACGACATGGGTAAATGTCGTGGTATGGAACAGATTGGCATATGTTGCAAAGAATCGACTCTACAAAGGAGCGGCTGTTGCTGTTGAAGGCAGAGTGGTCAATCACAGCTATGTGGACAAGAATGGCAACAAACAGTACATGTTGGAAGTAGAAGCAAACAGTATCGAATGTCTGAGTGCCAAGAAAACACCCGCTACAAAAGAGACTTCATCGGATGCGAATATCGCAAAAGTAGAACAGGAAAACGTGTTAGGCTCGATAGAGGAAAAAGGAACCTATGAGACTTATGGCGATGTAGCCATTGAGAAATCCGCTTTGGAACTACAAGGGGTAGATGCCTCCGAGGAACTTTCCATCAAAGATGTCGAAATGCCCAAGAAACGTGGTCGCAAGAAGAAAGCAGACACATTTCCAGAATAAAGTATAAGATGAAATCCAAGATGCAGATTAGTTCGTACTGCATCTTGGATTTTTCGGCTATTTTGGTTTTGAAAGTCACTCTTTCCAATCGTATGCAAAAGTTGCTATTTTATCCGAGATTTGGATATGATTTCCCTGTTTTTTATTCCCTCATTCATAGTTTTTCCGTAAAAGCGAGTAGTTTGATCCGAAAGCGAAAAGAGAAAGCTGTGTGGCTACCCATCCAATGAATGAAACAAGCGACCACACACAGCTGGCCAACTTGAAAAATGAATATTTTCCATCTAACAGAACTTGTTCTGCCAGATGGAAATATCCAATTTTTCTATTCTTTTTTCTTTAATGGATCTAGTTTTACAGTACCATATCTATTAGGCATAGTTGCCGACTGACAATGTATATATGAATTACAAGTATGGGTAGAGTAAACATCTCCATATTTTGCAAGCCAATACACTAAACGTCCACTTGGATGTTTCTTATTCCCAGCAGCAGATATATAGCACTTTTGGGGAGAAAGAGCCTCTATAATTGATGTAT
>OMDA01000297.1_pt1 | contig 27721 bp, 21 predicted proteins | sample 1645141 | NCBI WGS metagenome assembly OMDA01 (sample SAMEA103958151, study PRJEB25191) | human gut metagenome | reverse complement strand
TTTGGCAACATTTGCCAATAGAAAACTGAAGCGGGCTTGATTTTTGTTTTGCTGTAGTTCCTTTTTTATCTCGTGGGCATGTGATTGAAAATTCTCATCTTAATTTCATGTTTCATTTTTCAAAACACTGAGGGAGCGCTTTCACGGCTCCCTCAGTGTTTTTGAATCGCTCCCACAGTGTTTTTAAATCGCTCCCATAGTGTTTTTGTTTTTCTCCCTTAGTGTTTTTAGAATGAAACATTGAAACTAAAAGTGAAACATAAAAGTCGTATGTTTCATCCTTCTAAAAGTATTGATAATCAATAAGTTGAAACATAAAAATGAAACATGAAGCATAAAATATGCAAAGGTAAAATATACGTAACCCCAATGCCTATTTAGGGCGTTCTGAAACATTTTGTAGAGGATTTCAAACTTCGAAAAAATTCGAATCATAAGCTAATCTCTCCGAACTTTTTGTTAGCGAAAAAATCCCCATATCTCCCAGAATCGCCATAAACTGCATAGTATAAGTACAATAAAGGCTGGCAGATACGCTTCCCGAAAGCGATATCTGCCAGCCTATCTTCCAGGCGGAGAGAAATATTAGTCCTAACTCGGCCCCAGCTCAGTTCACGCCTTAATCAATGCCTATTTGATGTAAAAGGTGAAACCATAGGCATTGCCATCCACGGAGACGTCAACAACCACATTCCCTTTATTCAGCGTTGCCCACTTTCCATCGACCTCTGCGGTTTTGAAATGGAACTTGTTCCTTAGTTCCGATTTTATGTAGTTATAGGCACGTTTGTTGTAGACACGAATCGAGACGAAAGGTCCGAAGCCAACGCTTCCTGCTATCAGCACAGAAGAATTACCCTTACCATATTTAATCGGACTGCCGTCTGCCGCCACCATACAATTCTTATAGTAGACATCCTCATAATAGAAGTCGTTCAACTCAGGGTCGTGATAGCGCCCGCGAAACGCATAGCCGCTCCTTTCCGCAATCTTCTTAATACCAACGTTGCCCTCTTTCACACTCTTTATCAGCTCACCAATACTAATAATATCATTGAAAGACGCACGCGGCGCAGCAAACTGTCGCGGCGCACCCGTCATAGAGGTCTGGCTATAGCAGCAAAGTGTGCTAATTATGAATATCAGAAAAAATATTAATGTTTTCATATTGTATGGTTTCTGTGTTGATACGAAAAGTGTGAGATTTAACTTTCAGTTACATCAAAATTATTTAGATATGGATTGGATGTGGGCGTTTGAACCGACCCCATAATATGATAAAAAGGAAACAAAGAAGATCATGTGAAGGAGTGAATGATCAGTAGCCATTCCACATGTTATTCCCTCCATAATGGTTCCGTTTTCCATCCCTGCGGAAAGCCGAGAGCTTTTAAGTCAATTTTAGGAAACCGAATGAACAACCATATTAGTTTGGATTGCATATCATTATTGGGGGATATAACATTAAGAAAGTACTTGATGATGCAAAGATTAAAGTAAGCACGCATGGAATCTGTTGGCTGCGTCATCCATTCTCCTGCGGGACTATTGGGAATTGCTGGCTGAATAGCATTCTGCTTGTTCCATACTCTTGAATGATGACCACAGGCATTTCGAGTAACAGCAATAACCGTGAGCCATGACTCAAACACATTGAAAGGCAACCCCAAACGTTTGGCAATACGCTTGCGTATGCGATTTTGTTTAATGTTGCGATAAATGGCATTGACGTTTCCAATAGTAAGCAGTTCTCCTAAAATCCACGATGGTGGGTAAGGTTCTGAGTAGGTTCGTTTGAAATGGAGAATGAACTCCTCTTTAGATTTGCTGTATTCCTTGGATATAGCTCGCATTGTTTCATTAAACCTGGAACTATCCAAGAAGTAAGAAGAGTCAGTAAGCCGTTTTGGGCATCTTCAACAAAGGATACATATAAGCAGACAATCTGTAATAACCAATATTGTCAAGGTACTGTATGGCTTTGTTTCTGTCACAAATCTGCAAACCTCGAGATTCAAGTAAATTAACGAGATTTTCAAAAGATTCAAACCGTTTTGTAAAAGGAATAAGATTCGCCATATTCAAAAGTGTATAAACAAAAACGCCTCGCACGATTTGAGCATTGTTAAGAGGCATGGCGAGGACTAACAGTGCGAAGATACGAAGATTATTGATAATACAAACTTTTTAGCAGAAAAAATAACGGGAAAGTGAATTATTTGACATATTTATATTTAACAATGTTAAATCGGACCTTGAAATCATACTTTACCAGCAAAACAAAATGGTTTCCGAGATAAAAGTGTTACGTTTGTAACGTCTATACCCATACTGGAAGCCCCGATGGGCAGAGGTTGGGCAGACATATATACATATAAGGCGTAACTACACGCTTTGGTTTTGACTTGTTAGAACTGCATTAACTCAAGTTCAGCCCGCTCTTGTTAAATCCGAAACTTAGGTTAGTATTGCTACCATTCTTTGCAATAAATGGTTTCTCACCCTTACGAAGGGTCTGCATTCAGTACACGTCAGTTTTTCAATAACTTGTGGGTCTGGGTTAATCCCCAACACGCAATTAAATAACGAGATGGTGAATGAAATATTTGGATTATCTGCTGATGCAGCATAAAATTTAACGAAGTATTGATTAGAGAGGTTTTTCAACTATCAAGTAAAAATATGACTACAATTTTATTGTTTCTCAGAGAAAAATATTAATTTTGCCACCGCTTATGCCCTAAGTGTTTCAGATTTCGAATAAAAAGGGCTAAAAAAGGAATTTCAAAAAAACCGAAAACAACAAAATGGATATTCAATTTGAAAAAGTTGGCAAAGTAAGCGGTGTGCTTACAATCAACATGGTAAAGGCTGACTATGAAGCTAATGTTAACAAAGCATTGAAGGACTTAGGTAAGAAAGTACAGATGCCTGGCTTCCGACCTGGCCATGTTCCTGCTGGACTTGTTAAGAAAATGTACGGCGTTCAGGCTAAAGCCGAAGAAGTAAACAAGTTACTTCAGGATAGCCTTTTCGACTATATCAAGACGAAGAAGATTAACATGTTGGGTGAGCCTCTTGGCAGTGATAAGCAAGAGCCTCAAGATATAGAGAAGCAAGATGACTTCACTTTTATCTTTGACATTGCTATTGCTCCTAAGTTTAAAGCTGAACTCAGCGAAGAAGATACGATCGATTACTACGACATCGAAGTAAGTGAGGACTTAATCACAAAGCAACTCGGTGCACTCCAACAGCAAGCTGGTCACCCTGAGAGTGTTGACTCATACGAAGAACGCGACATTCTCCGTGGTACTTTGGCTGAACTTGACGAAAATGGCCAACCCAAAGAAGATGGCATCGTAATTGAAACAGCATCTTTAATGCCCGCTTACTTTAAAAACGACGATCAAAAGAAGATTTTCGAAGCTGCTAAGAAGAACGATGTAATCACTTTCAACCCCACTACAGCGTACGAGGCTAACGAGGCTGAGTTAATGTCACTATTGAAGGTGGAAAAAGAAGACGTTGCTAACCATACAGGCGACTTTAGCTACCAAGTAAACGAAATTAGTCGTTTTGTACCTGCTACACTTGATCAAGAGTTCTTTGACAAAGTATTTGGTAAGGATGAGGTTCATAGTGAAGAGGAGGCTCGCAACAAAATCAAAGAAAGCATCAACGAACTTCAACAAAACGATAGCGACTACAAATTCTTGCTCGATGTACGCGCCTACATGGAACAAAAGGTTGGCGAACTTGAATTTGCTGACGACTTGTTGAAGAAAATAATGAAAGCCAACAATAAGGACAAGGATGATAAGTTCATTGAGGATAACTATGCTAAGAGCATTGAAGAACTCAAGTGGCAGCTCATCAAGGAACAGTTGGTTAAGGCTAACAAAATTAAGGTAAACGACAAGGACATTAAGGCTGCAGCTGTACAAGCCGCTCGCTTTCAATTTGCACAATATGGCATGAACAACATTCCTGACGAATACCTTGAAAACTACGCTCAGGAGATGTTGAAGCACCAAGAGCAAGTTAACCAACTCGTTGATCGTTGTGTTGATCAAAAGTTGGGCGAATCCCTTAAACAGGTTGTAAAGCTCAACCACAAGTGCATCTCAAGTGAAGACTTTGCAAAAATGTTTGAAGAGAACAAGTAATCTCTGCTTGCATTAAAGAATGCACAAACATTATTAATAAGTGTGCAAACATACAAATTATAAAATCAATTTTCAGAGGCATTGATTATCAGTCCTATAGAATTGCTTTCAAGAATTTGTGTGTTTGCACTTTTTATTACTCTTAGGCTACTATGACAAAAGTGGCTATTAAAAAATATTATAAGTTATGAATGTAACATCTGACTTTAAAAAGTTTGCCACATCAAATGCCGGCATAAGTTCTATGGTTCTTGACGATGTTATCAAGTGCCAGAACCAATATCTTAACCCCTATATATTAGAAGAGCGTCAGTTGAATGTAACACAAATGGATGTGTTCTCAAGATTAATGATGGACAGAATCATCTTTTTAGGTACACAAATTGACGATTATACAGCTAATACATTGCAAGCACAGCTATTATATCTTGATTCAACAGACCCTGGCAAGGACATCTCTATTTATGTTAACTCTCCTGGTGGTTCTGTTTATGCAGGATTGGGGATTTATGACACGATGCAGTTTATTCAGAGCGATGTTTGCACCATTTGTACGGGCATGGCGGCTTCGATGGCTGCTGTGTTACTGGTTGCAGGTCAAGAAGGCAAGCGCTCTGCCCTACCCCATAGCCGTGTGATGATTCACCAACCAATGGGTGGCACACAAGGACAGGCTTCGGATATTGAAATTACTGCACGTGAAATTCAAAAGCTCAAAAATGAACTTTACACTATCATCGCTGAACACTCACATACGGACTTTGATAAAGTATGGGCCGATTCGGATCGTGACTATTGGATGACAGCTCAAGAGGCAAAAGAGTATGGTATGATAGACAAAATATTTGAATCTAAAAAGAAGAACGTAGAATAATGGCAAATTCAAAAAGAAAATGCTCTTTCTGTGGACGTTCTGAGAACGAAGTACCCATGTTGCTAACAGGCGTGAATGGTTACATTTGTTCAGACTGCGTTCAAAATGCCTATAAAATGCTTGAGGAATTCTTACCTGATGAAGTATTGGGTAATGCTAAGCAAAAGGGGCAAGCGAAAAGGATTAATCTGAAAGACGTTCCAAAGCCTAAGGATATTAAGGAATACTTAGATCAATATATTATTGGGCAAGATGATGCAAAACGCTTTATGAGCGTTGCCGTATACAACCATTATAAACGTTTAGCTCAAGCTGACAACAAAAAAATGAGCGAGGACGATGATGTTGAAATAGAAAAATCAAACATCATCATGGTTGGTTCTACGGGTACTGGTAAAACCTTACTTGCACGCACTATAGCTAGACTACTTGACGTACCCTTTACCATTGTAGATGCAACGGTTTTTACAGAAGCAGGTTATGTCGGAGAGGATGTTGAAAGTATACTTTCACGTTTGCTCCAAGTTGCAGACTACGATGTAGCAAAAGCTGAGCGAGGTATTGTGTTTATAGACGAGATAGACAAAATTGCCCGCAAAGCTGATAATCCTTCTATCACACGTGATGTTAGTGGAGAAGGTGTGCAACAAAGTTTGCTCAAATTACTTGAAGGTACGATGGTGAATGTCCCCCCCAAGGGTGGACGAAAGCACCCTGATCAAGATTACATTCATGTTGATACTCGCAATATATTATTTATATGCGGTGGCGCATTTGATGGCATTGAAAAACGTATTGCACAACGTTTGAACGCTCACACGGTTGGTTACAATTCTGTGCAGAATGCAAAGAAGATTGACCCAAAAAACTTAATGAAATACATTGAACCGCAAGATTTAAAGTCGTTTGGTTTGATTCCTGAGATTATAGGTCGTCTACCAGTACTTACCTATCTTAATCCGCTTGATAGGGAAGCTCTTGCACGCATATTAGTTGAACCTAAGAACTCTATAGTAAAACAGTATATTAAACTTTTCAAGATGGACAATGTTGACCTTGTTTTTGAACAGGAAACGCTTGATTATATTGTTGACAAGGCTGTAGAATTTAAGTTAGGCGCTCGTGGTTTACGTTCTATCGTAGAAACGATCATGATGGATGCGATGTTTGAAATTCCGTCTACATCGAAACGAAAATTTGTAGTTAGCAAGGCATATGCTGAAGCACAAATGGAGAAGCGTAACAGCTTGTAAATAATACATATAGATTATTTACAAAAAAATAAATAAGTCATCAATTTTAATTCATCTCTTTTTGCTTTTATATTAATAGGCGAAAAGAGATGAATTTTCATGTAAATAAATGCATACCACATATACTATTTTCAAGAAATTTGTTATACCTTTGCTTAGGTAAAAGCATAAAACCAATATCTTAGAAGCCAATTAAGGTAAATAAGATACTAGTGTAAGCCACTAACCTCTAAGCAACCAAAAAAGCTATGAAGGAAGAAATACAGTTGAAAACAGCGTTAAAGCAATACTTTGGCTTTGACACATTTAAAAGTAATCAAGAGGCGATAATAAAATCACTTCTTGAAGGAAAAAATGTGTTCGTTCTAATGCCAACAGGTGGTGGTAAGTCCCTTTGCTATCAATTGCCATCGCTTATTATGGAAGGTACGGCTATTGTTATATCACCGCTTATTGCCTTGATGAAAAATCAAGTGGATATGATTCGTCATTCTAGCCAGAATGATGGTGTTGCCCACTTTATGAATTCTTCTCTTACAAGAGGTCAAATAGAAAAGGTTAAAAGCGATGTTCGATCAGGCATCACAAAATTGTTGTATGTGGCTCCTGAATCGCTGACGAAAGAAAGCAATATTGATTTCTTAAAGACGATAAAAATTTCTTTTTACGCTGTTGATGAAGCACATTGTATATCGGAATGGGGACATGATTTTAGGCCTGAATATCGTAAGATTAGACCTATAATTAATAGTATAGGTAATGCTCCCGTTATAGCTTTAACAGCTACAGCTACCGTAAAAGTAGCAACCGACATTAAAAAGAATTTAGGTATATTAGATGCCATAACTTACAAAAGTTCCTTTAATAGACCCAACCTTTATTACGAAATCCAGCCTAAGACAAAAGATATTGACCGCGACATTATCAAGTTTATTAAACAAAGACCAACGTGTAGCGGAATAATCTACTGCTTGAGCAGGAAGAAGGTTGAAGAGTTAGCTGAGATTCTAAAGGCAAATGATATAAAAGCTGAGGCTTATCATGCTGGAATGGATTCGGCCGCACGCTCAAGAACGCAAGATGACTTTTTGATGGAACGCATCAATGTTATTGTTGCAACCATAGCATTCGGAATGGGAATTGATAAGCCTGACGTAAGGTTCGTCATTCACTACAACATACCCAAGAGCCTTGAAGGATATTATCAAGAAACTGGGCGTGCTGGCCGTGACGGAGGTGAAGGTAAGTGTATCGCCTTTTATTCAAGACAAGACCTAAAAAAGTTAGAAAAGTTTATGGAGGGAAAGCCTGTGGCAGAACAAGACATAGGCCGACAGCTCCTAAGAGAAACCGCCGCATACGCCGAAAGTTCGCTGTGTCGTCGAAAACTTCTTCTCCATTATTTCGGAGAAAATTACGAACGCGATAATTGTGGCAATTGCGACAATTGTTTACACCCTAAAGAAAAAGTGGAAGCTAAGAAAGTATTGTTGAATGTTTTAGAAGTTGTTCTAGCTACTAAAGAAAACTTCGCTGATGATTATATAAAAGACATTCTTCTGGGAAATCGTACAGAAAATGTTAGTGACTATCACCATGACGAGCTAGAGTGTTTTGGTTGCTGTGAAGAGACAAGCGAACGGCTATTGAATGCAGTTATACGTCAAGCACTTATCTCAGGGTATCTTGAAAAGAACATTACCAACTATGGTGTACTGAAATTGACAGATAAAGGACGTGAATTCATGAAGAAGCCCACAACCTTCGAAATTACAGAAGATAGGAATTTTGACGAAGAAGCTGAATCTGAAATGCAAGACGAGTCAATTATCGCAGTTGACCCTGCATTATATAGCATGCTGAAGGACTTGCGAAAGACTTTATCAAAAGAGCTCGAAGTTCCACCTTATGTTATTTTTCAAGATAACTCGCTTGAAGCAATGGCAACCTTCTACCCACAAACCATTGAGGAATTGCAAAACATTCCTGGAGTTGGTGCGGGCAAGGCTAAGCGTTATGGCACTGAGTTCTGTAAACTCATAAAAAAGCATTGCGAAGAAAACGACATTGAACGTCCTGAGGACCTTCACATTCGCACTGTTGCAGACAAAACGCAAAAAAAGAATAGAATTATTCATAGCATTGACTTAAAAGTTGCTCTTGACGACATTGCAGTAGCCAATGGCATTGAATTTGACGAGTTATTAGATGAAATTGAATCGATCGTGTATGCGGGAACTCGTATAAACATTGACTACTTCATTAACGAAGTAATGGACGAGGACAGCATTAACGACATCTATCAATATTTCAGAGAAAGCGAAACCGATGACTTAGACGAAGCGTTTGACGAATTGGGAGCTGATTACACTGAAGAGGAAATCAGACTTGTTCGCATTAAGTTTATATCTGAAATGGCTAATTAATAAATCTGATCTGGTAAGAAGTAATACAACTTGAGAAAGCATTGCTTCTATCTTTTTCACTTATTATCAAAAAAATGACTGAAACAACAAATAACGAGAACTCAGAAAAAAAGAGTTTAAACTTTATTGAGCAAATTGTTGCCAATGACTTGAAAGAAGGTAAAAATGGCGGTAGACTTCAGACACGTTTCCCGCCCGAACCTAATGGTTACCTTCACATTGGCCATGCCAAAGCTATTTGTATGGATTTTGGTGTAGCACAAAAGTTTGGTGGAGTATGCAATCTACGCTTTGATGATACAAATCCACAAAAGGAGGACACAGAGTATGTTGAAGCCATAAAGCAAGACATTGAATGGCTTGGATTTAAGTGGGGTAACATTTACCATGCGTCTGACTACTTCCAGAAGCTTTGGAATTTTGCCATTCGTCTAATCAAAGAAGGCAAAGCCTATGTTGATGAGCAAACGAGCGAAGAAATTGCAGCTCAAAAGGGCACACCTACACAACCAGGTGTTGAAAGTCCTTACAGAAATCGCCCTATCGAAGAAAGCTTACAGTTATTTGAGAGAATGAATTCGGGCGAAATTGCTGAGGGAGCCATGGTACTTCGTGCCAAAATCGATATGGCAAATCCTAATATGCACTTCCGCGATCCTATCATTTATAGAATCATCAATAAAGAGCATCATCGCACTGGTAATAAGTGGAAGGTTTACCCCATGTACGACTTTGCACATGGTCAGAGCGATTACTTTGAGGGCGTAACACATTCTATCTGTACGCTTGAGTTCGTACCTCATCGTCCCTTATATGATCACTTTATTGATGAATTAAAAGAGGATAAAAATTTAGATGACAATCGTCCACGTCAGTACGAGTTTAATCGCTTGAACCTAACGTATACGGTAATGTCGAAGCGCAAGTTGTTGGCATTGGTACAAGAGCATTTGGTAGATGGTTGGGATGATCCCCGAATGCCGACCATTTGTGGTTTGCGTCGTCGAGGTTATTCACCTGAAGCCGTGCGTAAGTTCATCGACATGATTGGTTATACCAAGTTTGATGCCCTTAATGACTATGCAATGCTTGAAGCTGCTGCTCGCGAAGACCTGAATGCTCGTGCACTGCGAGTTAGTGCAGTACTTGACCCAGTAAAGCTTGTCATCACCAATTATCCAGAAGGAAAGACCGAAGAAATGGAAGCTATCAACAATCCTGAGCGTGAAGAGGACGGTACACATAGCATTACATTTAGTCGTGAACTATGGTTGGAACGTTCTGACTTTATGGAAGACGCTCCCAAAAAGTTCTTCCGTATGGTTCCTGGCAAGGAAGTACGATTAAAAAATGCGTACATTGTCAAGTGCACAGGCTGTAAGAAAGCTGCAGACGGAACGATTGAAGAGATATATGCTGAATATGATCCTAATAGCAAAAGTGGTATGGAAGGTGCAAACCGTAAAGTGAAGGGTACTCTTCATTGGGTAAGTATCGGACACTGCGTGAAAGCTGAAGTAAGATTGTATGACAGACTCTTTAACGTTGAGAATCCTTCTGCTGATGAGCGCGATTTCCGCGAATTACTTAATCCAGATTCACTCACTGTTTTGACCAATTGTTATGTTGAGAAGTTTGCTGTTGAAAATCCTACTGGAAACCGCTACTTACAGTTCCAACGCACAGGATATTTTACAGCAGATAAGAACTCTACGCCTGAACATCCTATCTTCAATCGTACCGTAGGATTAAAGGATACTTGGGCTAAACAAAAATAAATATGTAAGGCTTGAAAGCACCTTTGTGCGAGAGCCAAATATATATATAAAAAACGGCTACACTTGCATTAGAAGTTATAACTGATAGCATAGTGTAGCCTTTTATGTTTTCACTTATTGAACAAATATCTGTTAAAGATAAAAATAAGAACGATATGGATCAATACTTAGAACAAGCCATTAAAGAATACGAAAGAAACATTTCACTGGGCAAAACGTTTTATATGGATGCATCAGTTCTGATGGACATAGAAGAGTACTACGAAAAACAAGGAAAACGATATGAAGCAGAACAATTAATGCGTTTCGCAGAAAAGTTACACCCAAATAGTGAAGAAGTATTAGTTGTTAAAGCATATAGAGCGAGAGCCTTGGGACATTGGAGTGAAGGCCTTAACATTATTCGTAATATACCCAATCAACAAAACAAAGATGTTCAACTATTTTATATCGAGTGGGACGTTGCAAGTGGCAGATTAGATAAAGCAGAGAAGAGAATAAAAGACTGCCTACCACCAACCATGTTAAATGACGACTATGATTGGTTCTTAGATATGGGTGAAATGCTATTAGACTATGGGTATCAACAACGCGCATTAAAATATCTACTAGCGATTCCTCAAAAATATTCCTTACGGACACATGTTGACGAATTGATAGCTGACGCATATTTCCAATTACAACTGTATACTAAAAGCATTAAGGCAGCCAATAGATTAGTTGATGCAAATCCATACGATACCAATGCATGGACTCAATTAGCAGATATTCAACAAAAGTGCCAAAAATATGCTGAATGTATTCAGAGTTGTGACTATGCGTTAGCAATCAATAGGAACAACCAACGTGCCATGAGTTTAAAAGTTTTTGCAACATTTGCAATGAGTGATAATAAGCGGGGACTTGCTCTATGTCTGGATTACATGAAGGTTATTCCTGATGATTATAGCATAAGGATGTATGCAGGTGAACAACTTTATGCTGCAGGTCGAATAGACGAGGCAAAGACCCCTTTACAAGATGCGCTGCGATTATGTCCACTCGAGAATCCTGATCGAGTAAGGATAATCAACGACCTTGTATACCTCTATATAAGTTGCAATGACATAGATAATGCTGAAGAGACAATGCTATCGCTTGCGATGTTAGGCAACTCATTATCTTCCATTTACACTCAAATGGGAAATATTTGTAGTGAATTTAAGAACAGTACCCTTGCGATCAGTTGCTATTACAAAGCCATACATAGTCCCAAAATAGAGGATAATGAATTGCTGTTAATACTGCAATTATTAGTTAATGCACAATATTTTCGCGATGCGTTACCTTTGTGGCATGACATATACAATTTATTGCCACACATTCATATCACGCAACCTTCTATCTATGCTTACATGGCTATCGGTACATATATGCTAAATGAAAAAGAGGCTTTTAATAATTCATTCGAACTGGCTGCTAAATTTGCAGCAGATGCACTAAAAACTTTATTTAGCCTAAAATATCCCAATGCTTCAATTGATGAGATAAGAAACTTAGCGAATATAAAGATTGATAGTGAATTATCAGAAAAGGACTGAAAGTATTATTGGCGCACCCGACAAACCCTGTGGAGGACTGTGCAGATACTAACCCAAAACTGTTGCTAAACGATACATGAAGAATGGCATGTCTATGACTCCTTTTACCTGTGCGCGAAAGCATTTAATCTTTGAGTTCAGCGATTCAACTGAAGCGTTTGTCTTACGTCCGTCAAAGTAGTTAAGAATTTCTTCCTCATAGAATCTTATGGTATCGCGCACGGATTTGACTTCACGCAGAGTGCACGAAGCCATGTTCTCAAAGTCTATCTATATATGAAATTCGCGAACGTTACTACCTATGGAAATAAGGAACTCACTCTTCACTACTTTCCAAGGAGAAGACAAACTGAGAGCTATTGAAAAAAGCATATTTGTATCCTTGACTTCAAAGATAATAGTTTTGAGGGAATGAGCTAACCGCTACCTACACGAATCAATATAGACCCTTAATTATAAGGGCAATAAGGTCCTGAAACGCATCTCATGCAGAGCCATCTCTTCGTCGCTAAAATTTTGTTCAGTCATCCATTTTTTAAAAGCACTTATAGCAAGTGTGTGCATCTGCGCTCTACCCGCATTAACACCGCTTTGAAACGGACGATAGGGAAGGTGCGTTTTATTAAAATTTCCGTCAGCCATTTTTTGGGGTTTTATATTTGGTGTGCAAAAATACGTACAAACTAATACAAAATAAACTTTTTCATCAAAAAACTTTTGTGTTAACCACCTTTGCATTAACTTTGCTGAGCAAAGGTGAACGGGCCTTTCGTTTATCTTTGTACTTTAACCAATAGAACAATAAACTCTTTTTAAATTTATTATATCACTATGACTATTGAAACTTGCGACTTTAAGGGCAAGAAAGTGATTGTCCGCGTTGACTTCAATGTACCCCTTGATGAGAATGGTAAGATTACCGACGACACACGTATTCGTGGTGCCCTTCCTACTTTGAAAAAAGTATTGGCTGACGGTGGTTCACTCATCATTATGAGCCACATGGGTAAACCCAAAGGCAAGGTTAATCCCAAGTTATCACTTGGACAGATTGTTGACGCTGTAAGCGAGAAGTTAGGCGTAAAGGTTCAGTTCGCTCCTGACTGTGCAAAGGCACAAGACGCTGCTGCTACATTACAACCAGGCGAGGTGCTCTTACTTGAGAACCTTCGTTTCTATCCTGAAGAAGAAGGAAAGCCTGTTGGTATTGACAAGGAAGACCCTGCATACGATGAGGCAAAGAAGGCTATGAAGGAAAGCCAAAAGGCTTTTGCTAAGACTTTAGCTTCATACGCTGATATTTACATCAATGATGCTTTTGGTACTGCACACCGCAAGCACGCTTCAACTGCCGTTATCGCAGACTACTTCGATGCTGACCACAAGATGCTCGGCTACTTGATGGAGAAGGAAGTTCAAGCAGTAAAGAACGTACTTGACAACATCAAGCGTCCGTTTACAGCCATTATGGGTGGTTCAAAGGTATCAACAAAGATTGGTATCATCGAAAACCTTTTGGGTAAAGTTGACAACTTGATTCTTTGCGGTGGTATGACATATACTTTTGCCAAGGCACAAGGTGGACACATTGGTAAGTCAATCTGTGAAGACGACAAGCTTGACGTTGCACTTGACGTTATGAAGAAAGCCAAGGAGAATGGTGTAAACTTGGTTCTTGGTACAGACTGCATCGCAGGTGACGACTTCAAAAATGACTGCAATACACAGGTTTGCCCCGCTGGTGCTATCCCCGAAGGTTGGGAAGGCTTAGATGCAGGTCCTGAAACTCGCAAATCATTTGCAGCTGCTATTGAAGGCGCAAAGACTATTCTTTGGAACGGTCCTGCAGGTGTGTTTGAATTTGACAACTTTGCTGGTGGTTCAAAAGCAATTGCTGAAGCCATTGCTAAGGCTACAGCTAATGGTGCCTTCTCACTTATCGGTGGTGGCGACTCTGTAGCATGCATCAACAAGTTTGGTATGGCCGACAAGGTTTCTTATATCTCAACTGGTGGTGGCGCATTGCTCGAAGCAATTGAGGGTAAAACTCTTCCAGGTGTTGCTGCTATAGAAGGCTAAGCAATTCTATGTAATGCCTTGATATTACATTCGAATTAGTTTTTAAAACGGAAGTTTAGAGGTTTATAGGTAAACGCTAAAGGTTTAGCTTTAACGTTTCCGCTAAACTTCTAAACTTCTTTCTTTTATCAATGAACAAGCACTTACTCTTCATCGTCACTATATTAGCAATCATTTTTGCTAACTCATGCAGCAAGGAACAGCCTAATGAACCTTTAAAATTTGGAGTAGAACGCTACGACAGCGCTGCATTACATATAGCCTTAGTTCCCAACCACGATTGTTTACCCCTCTATTACGCCAAGCGCACTGGCATATACGATTCACTTGGGCTGAAAATACAGATAGCATCTTACCCTTCACAAATGGATTGTGACACAACACTCATGGGCATCGCCGACGGAGGATGGGCTGATTTAACGCGTATAGCACATTATGGAGGAAAAATGACTCAAACAAAAGTGTTATGGCGGGGGACGCAACAATGGCAATTATTCACATGTGGTACGTTACGTATTAATTCCTTGAAAGCCTTAGTTGGGCGCACCGTCGCGATAGCACGTTCAACAGACGAAGAACTTTGGTTTAGCACCCTACTCAAACAGGCTAAAATAAATAGTGATGATATATTTTTCCCACAAATTAACGACTTACGCCTCCGAGCTCTGATGCTAAAAGGCGACCAAGTCGATGCAGCACTACTCACGTGGCCTTATACTTCATTAGCCTTAGCCAATGGACACCGTTGTATTGCTCAACAATCTAAAAGTCAGTCCTGTGGTGCCTTTGTTATGAAAGTGCGTAAGTCCGAAGACGCCAACAAGAAAAAGCAATGGGATTTGCTCGAAAGAGGACGTAAAATAGCACTCGACTCAATACGAATAAAAGGAGCTAAGGCATATAGTATCATTCTGCAAAAAGACTATAAGATACCGCAAAACATTGCAGATACTATAAAATTCTAAAAGCGTGTCATTTCAGTAGTAAACAAGATAGGCAAATATGAAACAGTTAACTTATCAATATTTGTATAAAGATATAGTAGAAGCGTTGCGACAGGAGCATTTGTTATCGGCCCTACAGTTATTACAAGGTATGGCTACAACATTAAAATCATGGAGTGTGAAAGAAGAAACTGACACATTACTTGAGTCATATCAAATACTATTAAGCTATATGGCAAAAGGTGTTGACGACCCTGAGCGCAACAAGATGTACGTTGGATTTAGGCGTCGCACCTATGAATTAGCAGAAGTACTCAATAGAGTTGGCTTACTTATGAACGACACGACTATCTATGCTACAAGCTTTCGCACACTATGCCAACTCTATGGAAATGATTATACATTGTCTGATATTCTCTATAGCCAGTATCCCTTACGCGACAAGTTTGATGCAATCTGGCTTTCAGCGGCATGGACTGCAGATGATGAGTTAACGGTAGCAAATTATATGGCAAATAACGCGGTCAATGAAATTGACAAATGTTTACTCCTTAGTGCTACAACCATAGCCGCAATGCAGTTTTTTGACATCGCAAAGTATCGTATACTAATTGATGCCGCACTCTCAACGAACATTAAGCTACGTGTCCGCGCATTAGTCGGAGTCATTTTTACACACATCATTCATTCTGAACGCATTGCACTCTATCCAGATGTAAACACACGCTTGGAATTAATGTGCGACCTTCCTCGATTTTCAAAAGAAATTGAGCATTTACAAATGCAACTCTTCTTAAGCCTTGAGACAAAGCGCATTGAACGCAAATTACAAGAAGAGATTATACCCCAAATGATGAAACGCATAGAAAAGCTAAAAATTGATACCAATACAGGACTTGATGAATTAAATGAAAAATTAAGTGAAGAAGACTTTAATCCTGAATGGAGCGATAACGCGCAAGATAAAAAACTAAATGACTATATGCATGAGTTTGTTGAACTACAACAACGTGGGGCTGACATGTATATGGGTTCATTCAAAATAATGAAACAACGTTTCCCGTTTTTCAACACCATAAGCAATTGGTTTTGGCCCTTTACGCTAAATCACCCAGAAGTACCTGAAAGTGCGCGCGAAAGTCGTCTTACAAGACTTATGATTAATAACGTGGGACTTTGCGACTCTGACAAATATTCGTTGTGCATGATGTCAACGCACATACCTTCTCAACTTAAGAATGACAAGTTCCAAGAAAGTATGCTTGAACAATTGGAAGAAGTCCAAACTAATCACGAAACTGATGATGAGACCTTGTTTAAGAATGAACTCCGCTCATACGTACAAGGCTTTTATAGGTTTTGCAACCTCTTCTTACATCACGAACAATTTACGAACCCCTTCCAACATGACCTATTTATCGTGAATTACGCACCTTTTGACAAGATGCTGCGTGATGATAGTTTCCTCTTGCGCATGATAAACTTCGTGTTTAAAGACCAATCATATGCCTTGGCAAACAAACTCTTTGAACAGCTCTCACCTAACAACTATGATGCAGAAGTGCTACAAAAGTGGGGCATCTGTAACGAACACGAAGGCAACATAAGAAAGGCTATTGAGTGTTACAAACAATCAGATCTATTGAAGGGACATTCTCAATGGACATTAAAGCGACTTGCCCATTGCTACTCTCAAATGGGAGAGTACACCAAGGCACTTACATACTACGACCAATTGGCGGAACAAAATAATGAAGATGTTTCCATCGCACTTAAACAAGCAGAATGCCACATCCACCTCAAACAGTATGAAGAAGCATTCAAGTACCTATTTAAGGCAGACTATTTAGCACCCAAAACACGGGTAACAGAACGAGCCATCGCATGGTGTTCGCTGTTAACGCAGAAGTATTCTCAAGCAGAAAAGTACTATACAAAAGTTTTAGATGACAATCCTACTCCAACAGACTATTTCAATGCGGGTCACTCTGCATGGCTTTCGGGTAACATAGCTGAAGCCATCTCACGTTATCGTAAAGCAATCGCTGATAATCCTGACATAGCGTTCTTAAACAATGATAAGGATTTACTACACGCAGCTAATAAATCTGACGAGGACATTGCAATGATAACCGACGCGGTACTATCAAATTTATAAAAAAGACATTTCAATTCCATGAGACTTAGACATTTATTTGCGTTCGTTCTATCTGTTACTCTTATACAAACACACGGACAAAACAACACATTTGCAAAAGACTATTTTTATCAAACCTTAATGAAAGGTGAAGTAGGTCAAGCACAAAGTCAACGAATCTCTGTAAAGCAAATTACGGCTAAACGTCATGAACTTTGGCAAGCCTGGCAAGCAACCAATCGACAGTACAATCAAATCACACTACCTCACCTCATGAGTTTAGCCACATGCAATCCCTCAAGTTGGCAATTACCAGATAGTTTAGAGCCCAATGCCACCCTCCCCTTTTACTACGGATATAAAGGCGAAAAACCCACAGCAGGCTTTCCCCTATTTATTTATCTTCACGGTTCTGGTCCCAAGCAACAAGAATGGCAAACAGGACTTGCTTTGGCTCAAAGTTTCAAAGACGCACCTTCTGCATACTTTATTCCCCAAATACCCAATGAAGGCCAATGGTACAGGTGGTGGCAGAAGAGCAAACAATACGCTTGGCGAGCATTGCTGCGAAATGCTTTACTATCTGATAGTATCAACTCTAACCAATTATATGTATTCGGTATATCAGAAGGCGGTTATGGGTCACAACGCTTAGCTTCGTATTATGCTGATTATTGGGCTGCAGCAGGCCCTATGGCTGGAGGAGAACCACTTAAAAATGCTCCTACTGAAAATCTGGGCAATATTGGTTTCATACTGCGAACGGGGGCTAATGACACAGGTTTCTATCGCAATCTTCTGACTCGCTACACGTTACAATCACTTGATAGTTTGGAACAACTCTATCCTGCAGGCTATCGACATAAGGTAGAACTTGAAGCCAATCGTCAGCACTTCATAGACTATTATCAAACAACTCCCTGGCTACGTCATTTTACCCGCAACCCCTACCCTACTCACTTCACGTGGGAGGACTTTGAAATGGACGGAGAACACCGAACTGGTTTTTACAATCTGCGAGTAATAAAGCGACCTGACGCGAAACTTCGCACCCGATACGATGTCGACATCAACGACAACGAAGTAAACATTGTCGTCGAAAACGTTTGCTATAAAACCATTGAGCGTGACCCTATTTATGGTATAGAATTAAAATTTAAGAAAAGCTACACAAATGCCCAAAACGGTTCTTTCGTCCTTTACTTAGATGAGCATTTAGTAGACCTTACCAACAAGGTTACAGTAAAAGTCAACGGCAAGGTAGTTTATAATAAGCGTCCACAACTTGACTTGAAATACATGCAAGAATCACTTGCAACTTTTTACGACCCACAACGCATCTATCCCACAGCGATAAATATCAATTACTAATTACAAATTTCCACCTTCTAAAAAAGAGGGTGGAAATTTGTTTATAAAGATAATACTCGTGAAGGAGGTTCCTTCGTGGGGATTATCTGTTATTTATTTTTGAGTGCAAGTTCTCGCGTTTTATAGTCTGGCAGATAGTGTGCCATGAGTGCATGAAAGCGGACATTGTGCGAAGGTTCTTTAAGGTGGCAAAGTTCGTGTACAACAACACTTTCAATTGCTTCTTTGGGATAGAAAATAAGGCGAATGTTAAACGTCGCGATGCGTGCGGTTGGCATCATTGTCCCCCATTTTGATTTCCATAATTTATATTGTATAGCTCTTAATGGCTTTTCGTTCATTAAGGGTATCCATTTATCAACGTAATGAGTGATAAGTGCTTTGATTTCTTTGTAATACCATTTGTTTACAGCGTTGCGTATTTCGTCTGCATTGTAATCATTCGGAGTTTCTATAACTAAATTTTCACCCTCAATTTTTACGCTTATTTCTTTTACTTGTTTATGTTCTTCAACGTGAAGAACATATTTTTTTCCTAAATAGTAAAAGACCTCGCCCTGCTCCATAGCGTGTTGTGTCTTTTGATTTTCTTTTTGAATTCGAGCCTTACTGCGTTCAAGCGCACCAATTAGCCACTCTTTGTTTTTATGTAGGAAGTCCATGACTTCTTCTTTCGGGCAAGAGATTGGAACCGAGAGTTTTGCTTGCCCATTGCGGCTAATGTAAAGTCGGATAGTTTTCACGCGCTTTACATTCACGTCAATTATAATGCCTTCAAAGTTTGATAGCATTGCGCCTGTTGTTTGAAAATTAGTAATATCAAGTCTCTTCTTTCAAAAGAGATTGGGAAAGTTCAATGAGTTTTTGCGAAGTTTCGCAAATTATCGTTAGACTTATCGAAGCTAAGCTATTTCAACCATTTCACGCTTATATATTTATCAGTTTGACTGCCATCGCACCACTTGTATCACTCAAGACGCTTGATAATTTAATGGCAGCAAAGGTATAATGATGAATAAAAGTGGACAAGGCGGCATCGAGGATACGCTAACGTTTCCTTCCCCTAAATAATGGGGGAAGGAAACTTTATTTACATTAACAAAATTCGAGTAGCTATTGAATCTTGTATTGTTTAGCAATCCAATCCATGTTTAGCTACTTCTTGTACAATCTCTTACTTACGGTTCAAATATTCGTCCACTTGTTTGGCAGCCTTTCGTCCTCCCGCTATACAGCGAACGACCAAACTTGCACCCGTTGCAGCATCACCTGCTACAAAAACATTTGATGCAAATGCTGGCTGTTGTGGACGGAGGAAACCCATTGCCAAAAATACGATATCGCATTCTATCACTTCTTTCTTGCCCGTTGGTACCATAAGGGGACGTCCTCCTTCTGGGTTAGGTTGCCATTCTACTTCTTCAACCTCGGCACCACAGACACGTCCGTCTTCCGTTCCAATAAATTTATTGGTCGTTAGTAACCAACGACGTTCGCAGCCTTCTTCATGACTTGAAGATGTCTTAAGCACCATGGGCCACTGCGGCCAAGGAGTATTAGGATTGTGTCCAACTGGTGGCTTAGGCATAATTTCAATCTGTGTAACACTTACTGCACCTTGACGATTAGAAGTACCAATACAGTCACTACCCGTGTCACCACCACCGATTACCAATACGCGCTTCCCTTTAGCCGTTACACGTTCGTCGTCTGAAAATGTTTGGCCTGCGAGTACTCGATTTTGTTGTGACAAGAGTTCAAGCGCAAAGTGAACCCCTTTGAGTTCACGTCCTGGCACATTTAAATCGCGAGCCTGTGGTGTGCCTGTACAAATGCAGTAGGCATCATACCCTTCGGGCAGTTGAGTTACATCTATGGGAGTATTCACCTTAAATGTAATCCCCTCAGCCTCCATAATTTTAATGCGGCGATTAATCACCGCCTTTTGCAATTTAAAGTTAGGAATGCCAAAATATAACAAACCACCAACGTACTCATGTTGTTCAAACACCGTAACTTCGTATCCACGATGATTTAACTGATTGGCAGCTGCAAGTCCTGCAGGTCCAGAACCTACGACTGCCACCTTCTTTCCATTACGCACAAACGTCTGTGGTTTAATATACCCCTCACGAAAAGCGGCTTCAATCACAGAGCATTCGTCTTCACGAATCGTTACAGGTGCATTCATTGAGAGCTTCAGCACGCAACTCTTTTCACACAATGCAGGACAAATACGTCCCGTAAACTCAGGGAAGTCATTGGTAGCAGTTAAAATATCATAAGCCATTTGCCATTCACCTTTGTAAATGGCATCTTGAAATTCTGGTGGGCGATTGCCTAATGGGCATGCCCAATGACAGAAAGGCACTCCACAATCCATGCAGCGCGATGCCTGCAATCGGCGTTCACTTGTATTGAGTGTTTGTTCCACTTCGCCAAAGTCCGCCACACGTTCGTGAATGGGACGATAGCCAGCCTCTTGACGGGGAACAGATAGAAAAGCTTTAGGATTTCCCATAATTCTCGTTATGAATTAATGAGTTATTATGTTTTATTTTTTAGTAAGAATACTGATACGTTTAGTAAGTTCCTTAAATAAAAGGAACTTACTGAACGATTAATAATCACGCTGAACCTCAGCTATCTTTTGCTGCAACTTACGCATTTGCTCTTCAGCCAATACACGTTTGTACTCAATAGGAGTTACTTGAATGAAGTCATCAACATAATGGCTCCAATCATTGAGCATAGTACGTGCCAATTGTGAACCAGTGTAGAGATAATGCTGGCGAATGAGCTCGTGTAGTTCCTTTCGCGATGCTGAGTCTTCTATCAAAGAAAGCTCAACCATCTCCATATTACAGAAGTAGTCAAAGTTATGATGCTTATCCCAAACGTAAGCTACACCGCCACTCATACCTGCAGCAAAGTTACGTCCTGTTTCACCAAGTACGACAACACGGCCTCCTGTCATATATTCACAGCAGTGATCACCAACGCCCTCGACTACAGCTACTGCACCCGAATTACGCACAGCGAAGCGTTCGCCTACCTTACCATTAATATAAACTTCACCACTCGTAGCACCATAGAGCAAAGTGTTGCCAGCTATGGTATTATCTTCTGCATTAAAGCTTGAGCGAACTGGGGGCATAACCGATATGCGACCACCGCTCAGTGCCTTACCCAAATAGTCATTAGCTTCGCCCTCAAGCTTAAAGCTAATTCCCTTAGTAAGGAAAGCACCAAAACTTTGACCTGCAGAACCTTTGAACTTAATATTTATCGTTTCGTCAGGTAGTCCATTCTGACCATACTTAGCAGCGACAACGCCTGAAAGCATAGCGCCAACAGATCGATCAGTATTGCCTATCGCATACTCAAGTGATACGTCTTTCTGACTTTCGATAGCTTGCGAAGCAGCTTTCAATATAGACTGATCCATTACGCTTTCAATATCATGGTGCTGTGCAATGACGTGATGAAGCGCAGCATCGTTGTTGACGCGGTGAAGTAAACGACTGAAATCGAGCGTTGCAGCCTTTGTACTAGCCTCTGCTTCACGAATCGTTATAAGATCAGAACGGCCCACAATATCACTAAAGTGGCGAAAGCCCATTGCAGCTAAATATTCACGTACCTCTTGTGCCAAGAAGCGGAAGTAGTTTACAACGTATTCATAATGACCACGGAAGTGTTCACGCAACTCAGGATTTTGTGTGGCTACACCAACAGGACAAGTATTGGCATGACACTTACGCATCATTACACAACCTAAGACAATCAGCACAGTCGTGCCAAAACCAAACTCCTCGGCTCCGAGCAATGCCATTGATATTACGTCACGCCCTGTCTTTATCTGACCATCTGTCTGTAAACGCACCTGACCACGAAGGCCATTCAACACTAACGTTTGTTGCGTTTCTGACAAGCCTATTTCGGGTGAAATACCAGCATAGCGCATAGAAGAGGCAGGCGAAGCTCCTGTACCACCTTCAGCACCTGATATAACTATTAAGTCGGCCTTTGCTTTTGCTACACCAGCAGCAATCGTTCCTACCCCACTCTCCGCTACCAACTTTACGCTAATCTGAGCCTTGGGGTTAACGTTTTTCAAATCAAAGATTAGCTGAGCCAAATCTTCAATTGAATAAATATCGTGATGTGGTGGAGGCGAAATAAGCGAAATACCTGGTATAGAGTGACGCGTCTTGGCTATAATCTGGTTTACTTTATAGCCAGGCAACTGGCCACCCTCACCAGGTTTAGCACCTTGTGCCACCTTTATTTGAATTTCTTCAGCATTTACTAAGTACTCGGTCGTCACGCCAAAACGACCTGAAGCAATCTGTTTCGTCTTACTGCAAAGCGATATGCCATCAAACGTCTCGTGGAAGCGCTCATTGTCTTCACCTCCCTCGCCCGTATTACTACGAGTTCCTAACTTATTCATGGCCAGAGCCAAGGCCTCATGTGCCTCCTTACTAATAGCACCGAACGACATCGCACCCGTTACGAAGTGCTTTACAATATCGCCAACGGACTCTACTTCGTCTATAGGGATTGGATTTAGCTTAAAGTCAAAGAAATCACGTAAGAAGATTGCTTTATCCTTATGATCTACCAATTGGGTGAACTCTTTAAACTTCTTATAACTACCCAAGCGAGTAGCCAATTGAAGAGTTGAAATCGTTTCAGGATTCCACGCATGTTGTTCGCCGTCCTTTCTGTAGCTAAATAAACCCGCATAAGGCAATAGGCCCTCTAACTCTCTGTCTTCATAACAAGGTGCATAACCTTCATCATGGAACTTGACATAATCACGTGCGATTTGGTCAAGATGTACACCACCAATCGTGCTCGCATCCGTGCCAAAATAGCTTCGCAACAAGTCTTCGCTCAAACCTATAGCCTCAAAGATGCGTGCACCGCGATAGGAACGCAAGGTGCTGATACCCATCTTGGAGAGCACCTTATACAGTCCCTTGCAGATAGCTTTGATATAATTTTTCTCTGCCGTCTCGTAATTCATCTGTACTTCACCACGATTTACTAAATCGTCAAGCACAGCAAAGGCCATATATGGATTAATAGCACTTGCACCATAACCAATCAAAAGAGCTGCGTGCATGACTTCACGCGCTTCACCACTTTCAACGACAAGGGCTGTCTCCATACGTTTTTGTACCGAAATCAGATACTGATGAACTGCGCTTACGGCCAATAGTGATGGGATAGCAGCATGACTTTCGTCTACACCACGGTCTGACAAAATGATATAGTTAATACCATCATTAACGCTCTGCTCTGCCATGCGGCACAGATTGTCTAGTGCTTCCTTAAGGCCTAGCGCTCCCCTTGCCGATTCAAACGTCATTGGCAACTTTACAGTATTAAAGCCCTTATAGCGAATGTTACAAAGTATGTCTAACTGTCGGTTTGTCAATATAGGTTGTGGCAAACGCACCATTTTACAATGGCTCTCGTTGGGAGAGAGTATGTTCATGCCTACAGCCCCAACGTATTCTGTCAACGACATGACCAACTCCTCACGAATGGGGTCGATAGCAGGATTAGTAACTTGAGCAAACTGTTGACGGAAGTAACTAAACAACGATTGTGGTCGCTCTGACAGCACAGCTAATGGCGTATCATTACCCATTGAAGCGATAGGTTCACTACCGTTCGTTGCCATAGGTGTAATGGTGCGCTCTATGTCCTCACGCGTATAACCGAAGACTCGAAGACGAACATCAAAGTCGTCTACTGAATTCTCCACCTTGCGGCCACTCTTCAGTTCGTCTAATTCTATACGATTGGTTGACAACCACTGGCGATAGGGATAGGCTTTTGCTAATTGTTCTTTTAACTCACCGTCATAGTACACCTTTGCCTCCTGCGTATCAATCAATAATATCTTGCCTGGCTGCAGACGTCCTTTCTCTTTTATATCAGTAGCCTCAAAATTGATTACACCAGCCTCTGAAGCTACCACCATTGTGTCATTCTTCGTAATAAGGTAACGTGCAGGACGCAATCCATTACGATCGAGCATACCGCCAGCATAACGACCATCGCTAAAGAGCAACGCAGCAGGCCCATCCCATGGCTCCATTAAGATAGAGTGATATTCATAGAAGGCTTTCAAGTCCTCTGATATAGGGTTCTTATCATTAAAACTTTCAGGCACCAACATTGCCATAGCATGCGGCAACGTTAATCCCGACATCACTAAAAACTCAAGCACATTATCAAGCGAGGCTGAATCGCTCATGCCTGACTGAATGATAGGACGCAATTGACTAATGTCGCCTAAGGTCTCGGTTGAAAGCACTGACTCACGAGCTGCCATCCAAGCACGATTACCACGAATGGTGTTAATCTCACCATTATGCGCTAAAAGGCGGAATGGCTGTGCCAACCCCCATGTCGGGAATGTGTTGGTTGAGAAACGTGAGTGAACGATAGCCAAACCACTCGTAAAGTAAGGTTGCGTTAAATCTGGGTAATACTCGCGCAACTGTGTAGAAGAGAGCATACCCTTATATACAATATTTTTTGACGAAAGCGAACAAACGTAAAAGTCTTTGTTCGTTATGCGCTTTTCTACTCTTTTACGTATTAGATATAATCTGCGCTCCAACGACTCTGCATCACCACCCGTTATAAACACCTGTTTCACCGCTGGCTCTGTAGACAAAGCATCCTTACCCAAAATTTCGGAATTGGTAGGTACCGCACGTAAGTGCATCAGTGTCAATCCCTCACGCTCAACTTCTTCTATAAAGACGCGAAGAATGTCTTCCTGAGTCGTCTCGTCCTTTGGCAAGAAGAGCAACCCCGTACCATAACATCCCTTTTCAGGCACTGGAATGCCTTGAAGCAATATAAACTCGTGCGGTATTTGTAACATAATACCAGCGCCGTCACCAGTCTTATTGTCTGCACCCTCTGCACCACGATGCTTCATATTCTCGAGGACTTTCAAAGCAGAGTCAACCAATTCATGACTCTTGTTGCCATGAATATTGACTATCATGCCAACGCCACAGGCATCGTGCTCGTTTTCTGAACGATACAACCCTTCGTTAAGTCTGTTACTTATTTGCATAATGTCCTTGTATGTTATTGTGCTTTATACTTTCCCATAAATTATATAATAGGTAGCCATACTGTGACAAGTTTCACCTTTGTTACGTATTACTTCCTATTCCTTTGCAAAAATACAATATTCATTTCAAAATAACGCTTTATGCTTAAAAGAATTTCATATTTCTATACATTCTATCGTTTTACATTACACTTTGTAAACTAAATCTTCTTTTATACGCTAATATGTAAATACACCGTTTCGTTATTCACTCACAACGGTTTAACGCTTACAAGCTTCGCCTTCTCTGTCATTACAAACGCATTGTACAATCCCTCTAAAATGTAAAAATGTTCGTTCTGACATGCTTTACAGCATAACACAAGAATGTTTTACACTTAATTCAGTTCGGATATTGCTTCATTTACTTACATTTGTACAGTAAAGCGATAACACAACCAATTATATCATGAAAACAGAAAACATCATACAACAACTCGAAGCCAAGCATCCAGGCGAGACAGAGTACTTACAAGCCGTCCACGAAGTTCTTCTATCAATTGAAGATGTATACAACCAACACCCTGAATTTGCACAGGTTAAGCTCATCGAACGCCTTGTTGAGCCTGATCGCATCATCACTTTCCGCGTGCCATGGATTGACGACCAAGGTGAAGTACACGTCAATCTGGGCTATCGTGTACAATTCAACAACGCCATTGGTCCATACAAAGGAGGCATACGTTTTCACCCCTCAGTTAATCTCAGCATTTTAAAATTCTTAGGATTTGAACAGACCTTTAAGAATGCTCTCACTACCCTACCGATGGGAGGCGCAAAAGGCGGGTCCGACTTTGCACCACGCGGACGAAGCGAAGCTGAACTTATGCGTTTCTGTCAAGCCTTTATGCTGGAACTTTGGCGCAACTTAGGCCCTGACCAAGACGTACCAGCAGGTGATATCGGAGTTGGAGGACGCGAAGTCGGATACATGTTTGGTATGTACAAAAAACTCACTCACCAACACACTGGGACCTTTACTGGCAAAGGCCTTGAATTTGGAGGTTCTATCTTACGAGCCGAGGCAACTGGTTATGGTGCCCTCTACTTTGTTCGCCAAATGTTAGCAGATTACGGCAAAGATATTAGTGGTAAAACCATTGCCGTTTCAGGCTTTGGCAATGTAGCTTGGGGATCTGTCAAAAAAGCCACAGAAATGGGAGCTAAGGTTGTAACACTTAGCGGGCCTGATGGTTACATTTACGATCCCAAAGGTGTGAGCGGCGATAAGATTGATTATATGCTTGAACTTAGAATGTCGGGCAACGACATTGTGTCACCATACGCTGAGCGCTATCCTGAAGCAACCTTCTTCGCTGGCAAAAAGCCTTGGGAGCAACATGTTGACATTGCACTGCCTTGCGCCACACAGAATGAGTTGAACCTTGAAGATGCCAAACAACTCTGTGACAATGGCGTTGGTCTCGTAGCCGAAGTGAGCAATATGGGCTGTACAGCCGAAGCCGTTGATTACTTCATTGCACACAATATGCCTTTCGCTCCAGGTAAGGCAGTTAATTCAGGCGGTGTCGCAACTTCTGGACTTGAAATGACGCAAAATGCCATGCACATTTCATGGACTGCAAACGAGGTCGACCAACGACTACACCATATCATGAGCGCCGTTCACGACCAATGCTTACGTTACGGAACGGAGTCTAACGGTCAAATCAACTTTGTCAAAGGGGCCAACATCGCTGGTTTTATGAAGGTTGCCCGTGCCATGATGGCACAAGGTGTCTTATAGAAACTATAAGTGTGCTCATTAGCATTTACGTAAACTGCAATCTATCTGCCTAATTGGGGGGCGGGTTTTCAACCCGCGGCAGCAGCAGGTTGCTTATAGTCGCTTAGCGCGAGAACATACATAACATACAATTTTACATACTTATTTACATACTATACTCAATTTGTGCCAAGGCACAAATTGATACAAACTGGCTACGCCCTTGCGCTT
>OMDA01000279.1_pt1 | contig 28401 bp, 31 predicted proteins | sample 1645141 | NCBI WGS metagenome assembly OMDA01 (sample SAMEA103958151, study PRJEB25191) | human gut metagenome | reverse complement strand
CGGCAAGGATGCGGCCGTTTCTCGACTTCACCTCCTGCATGTTCGAGATAATCTTCTCATATAGCTGATGATGGGTTGCAAGGAACACAATCGGCATATCCTGATCTACCAGGGCGATAGGACCATGCTTCATCTCGGCAGCAGGATAACCCTCGGCATGGATATAGCTGATTTCCTTCAGCTTCAACGCACCCTCCATTGCCACAGGATAGTTCACGCCACGACCCAAATACAGGAAGTTGTGGGCATAGGTAAACATTCTCGAAATATCCTTGATCATCGGAGCCTGCTCCAATACCTTCTCCGTCTTCTGCGGAATCTCGGCCAGTTCCTCAATCATCTGATAGTAATCAGCATTGTTCAAGGTACCCTGCTCATGTCCCAAAGCCAGGGCTAGAAGCGTAAGAACCGTCACCTGACCGGTGAATGCCTTCGTACTTGCCACACCAATCTCCGGACCCACGTGGATATAGATACCCGTATCCGTTTCACGGGCGATGGAAGAACCCACACCATTCACGATACCGAAAATCAGCGCACCCTTCTCCTTCGCCAACTTAATCGCAGCCAGGGTATCAGCCGTCTCGCCACTCTGGCTGATCGCAATCACCACATCCTCAGGCTCAATCACAGGGTCGCCATAGCGGAACTCACTGGCATACGCCACCTCCACTCTCTTGCGACACATCTTCTCAATCAGCTGCTTGCCAATCAGTCCGGCATGCCAACTGGTACCGCATGCCACGATGATGATATGCTTCGCCTGAACCAGTCGGTCACGATAATCACGAAGTGCAGAAAGAACGATGCGGTTGTTCTCAGGATGCTCCTTGTCAGCAAAGAGACGACCGCTCATGCAGTCCTTCAGACAGTTTGGCTGGTCGTAAATCTCCTTCAGCATAAAGTGGTCAAAGCCACCCTTGCTCAACTTGCTGATATCCAGATCCACGGTCTTGATATCATAATGACATGCCGAATGCTCCAGGTTGATGATATTCAACTCCTCTCCCACTCGGATGTCCGCAATTTGACCATCATCCAGATACACCACCTTATCCGTATGCTCTACGATAGGCGTAGCATCACTGGCGATATAGAAGTTCTGGTTATCCTTACCCACGCCAACCACCAGCGGACTAGACTGACGTGCTGCCACCAGATGACTAGGGTTATTCTTCTCGACAACGGCAATGGCATACGCACCGATGGCATCGTTCAAAGCCTGGCAGACGGCAGAAACCAAGTCCTTGCCATTCTGCTGGTAGTAGAAATCTATCAGCTGCACCAGCGCCTCAGTATCAGTAGTACTCTTGAATTCATAGCCCTTTTCAACGAGCTGTTCCTTCAAAACCTGATAGTTCTCGATGATACCATTATGCACCAAAGCCAAGTCACCGCTCATGCTCACATGAGGATGGGCGTTGGTAGCAGAAGGCTCGCCATGGGTAGCCCAGCGGGTATGGGCGATACCCACATGGCCGCTGCTATCCTTTTCGGCAGCCATCGCCTCCAGGTTACTCACCTTACCCTTTGTCTTATACACATTCAGCTGGTCCTGACCATTAATCAAGGCCACACCAGCACTGTCATATCCACGATACTCCAGTTTCTTCAATCCCTCAATAAGAACAGGATAAGCATCATTCTGTCCAATATATCCAACTATTCCACACATTATTATTTACTCTCCATTATTATTTGTTATTTTTGATTTGTTTCTTCCAATCCAGGAATCTCAGAATGAGCGTAATCTGGTCTTCCCACTTATCACTCAATCTCATCGCCTCCTCCTTACTGTAAGCAGGATGGCTTTTGGTAAATCCGCTGAAAATTTCATCAATACATATATTCCCCTCCGTTTCATAGAGGGAATTCACAAAATCAAACATCCGCGCCTCATCACTGGGATGAAACGACTCTGGATGTTCAGACAACCAAAGATTGAATTTACTTTTACTTTCTTTGTTCATAAATTTATATTAAATATGATATACTTTTCTTTATTAGTATGTGATGTTAGTTAAAAGCTATCAAACGATAGCAGCTATTAAAAAATTTAGTGTCTCATCCGATAAATCGCAGAATGCCAGAACGTAGAAAGGATACTCTCATCAAACACCATTCTGTGTTTCCACCTATTCATCCACAATCTCTTCGTCTTGACAATTCCATACGCAATTCTCTTTTCCATAGGAGGCACCTCATCCTGAAATTCAGGGTGGAGAATATCTTCCAACACCCTATCTCTCAGTCTGACATTCTCCTTTTCCACAGGAAACATCTCCTTGGGATACCCCAGATACTCCACACAAATCCCATTCAAAGCATCAAGAAACAGATGCATCTTAGCCCGATGGGCAACATCCCTCACAAAGCCCCAGTCAATCTCATCAGAATGGCACTTCACAAACGTAGCCCAATCCAGCACATGCCTCAACGTCGTCTTTTCCGTAGCGAAATCAGTAGCCATGTGTCGGAGCAGATGGATAGAATAAAATCTGGCAGAAGGCAAGACCAATCCCAAAGCAGCCTCATCGGTACTATCCTTTGCGAGTTCCCCCAACAAATCATTAATCCAGATATTCACCTTATATGGCGATACATTAAGAACCGTAGCATGATTCTCCACGGTACATTTCCCGAAAGCGAAGATAGAATGATGCTCATCATCGTACGAAATCTGAGCCCCCGTCTCTTTGGCAACCACGTCATCGATAGCCTTCACCATCTCCTCGTCATGCCTTCCCTCCTTATCCATCAGGAAGATATCAATATCCCCACAAGGCCGGTGATTCGGTTTAGGATAGTGAAGAGAACAGCCATATTAAAAGCAAGAAGAAGTTCATCAGAATATATTAACCAAACAATTTTACTTAATTACATTAGGATATTCCAATATCTGAGTATGCAACAAATCCAAGAACATGAGCCTGGTATAAACCGGAGAAGAATGCAACGATTTCAGAGAACTCACCTTCATTGTTGACAAAGCAATAAGTCTTACCAAGTCGCTCTTGAGCATACAACAAGGCATTGTGATGAAAGAAGTCTTCCAAGTCTTTATCTCCTTCTGTTTCACCACAACAAAAAGGCAAAGATGCAAGTTCTGCGGTCAAAGGCATGAAGTCGCATCTTTCCATAATATCAAATTGATAATTATTCACCAGCCAATTTAATTAAAGAGGAAGTTTAATCTTTACATTTTTTGAGCGTTCCATCATTCGACGGATTGCATCTTGTGCTCCTTCAGGAATCACAGTTGTGGCAGTATTTCTACTACTCTCTGCAATCTCTATAAAGCGCTCTGCAACATCACCTGTCAATACAGGAATTGTTTTAATAGCTATTGCCATAATCTTATCTCCTATTATTTAGTTTATATAACTTGCCGCCAAAGTTACGCTTTTTTCTCGAAACCACCAAGAGAATCACAAGAAATCTGCAAGTTATCTGCAAATAACCACGAAATCAACCGTAAACTATAAACTATTAACTGTAAACTGCTATTCCCCCGGCGGTCCCATCCCGCAAAATATGGCGCAGGGCTTTGATGCCCCGCCAACCTTAGAGCATAGCGGTTCTGAGCACCGGAGGGCGGTTACATCCCTAATCCCTATGGTAGGGATTTAGGGCTTGGGTATAGGGTAAGGACCCTCCCGCAGGGGTTTCTGTCCCCTACAAGGGGAACCGAAAGGGTCGTAAAGACTATTGAAGACAGGTGGGGCAAATATAGCACTGTAGGGCGGTTACATCCTTCCTTCAGAGGTTTCTGTCCCCTACAAGGGGAACCGAAGGGGTCGTAAAGACTATTGAGAAGGCTTGGTGAGAAAGGTGAAGCTCTCCTTGCAGGAGAGACAGAGAGGTAGAAAAACCTTTGAAAAGGGTCATTGGGATTCCCGAATCTACTTCATGAACTTCGCTTGAATGAATTGCGGCACTTTCCATGCCATTTTCAATTGTTTTTAGAAAACATCACTATGAGAACCAGTATTAGTCATCACTAAAACCAGCTCATCATTATATTGTTTCCATATCAACAGCCAATCTGGCATAATATGACATTCCCAACTTCCCGCATATTGCCCAGATAGTTTATGAGGCTTATATTCAGGAGGTAATTTTCCGGTCTCTTCTAGTATTCGAATTACCTTCTTTAGCTTTTCCATTGGAAGATTACGTTTTTTACAACGCTTTACATCCTTTTCAAAGCGACTGGTGGCTATGATTCTGTATTTCATATTCCCAACTTTTCAAACATATCATCAGCACTTTCATACTCCGTCACTCTACCATGACGAATATCATTCATTGCTTCTTCTATCCCAGACATGCTTTTCTGATGATTAGGAACAATCACAACGCCTTTCATTGCCTCAAGAACTTTCTTGAGTCCAGCCATAACACTATTATCTTCCACTTGTATAGTTAATGTTGCCATAACCTATAAATTTAAACGTTAAACTTTTCCGCAAAAGTACGCTTTTTTATTGAAACCACCAAGGAAAAAGCCGAAAATCTGCAAGTTATCAGCCAATTACCTTCAAATCCCCCCAAATATAAATAGCTAACTATTAATTGTAAATTGTAAACTCTCTTCCCCAGGCGGTCCCATCCCGTACAACCATGGCGAAGACCGCTTTGGTCCGCCAACCTTAGAGCGAAGCGGTTCCGAGCACCAGAGGGCGGTTACATCCTTCCCTTTTCGAGAAGGGAAGGCTTGGTTAGAATGTGGAGCTCTCCTTGCAGGAGAGACGGAGAGGTAGAAAAGTCAGCACTGTTGGGCGGTTACATCCTCTCGTCCCTGAGGGGGAGAGGCTTGGTGAGAAAGGTGGAGCCTTCCTTAACGGTAAGGAAGGTTTCTGTCCCCTAGAGGGGGAACCGAAGGGGTCGCAAAGACTATTGAAGGTAGGTTTTCGAAAAAAGGGCTACTAAGCTCCATCCCCAAAAAGTAGCTTAAATGAAAAGGAGAGAGGGAGCCGTTCACCCATATAACTATTATTTTATTCCATGTATCTTCTTCCATAAGGCAAACCACGTTCTGAACAATGGTTCGCTCAATGCCTCAGTAGGATAATGCTTCACGAATCTAAGATTCCTGAGATTCATTCTGAAGTAACGATGAATCTTACTTTCACCAACCTTACTTCCCATCCTATCATCATACTGTCCGAAGTTTCCTCCTCGCATGATTTCATCAAGCAAAAACCTACCTTCCCTTTCATCCATCGGTACAATCATTCTATCTTCTGATAGCCCGAACACCTCCTTCATCACGAACATCACAGCCTGAGCAAACTTCCATAATCCAAGATATTTCAATTTATGCCGTAAGGCATCCAAATCTGTGTTAATCTGTGTCATCTGTGGGAGACTTTTATTAGAATCCGTGAGATTTGTGAGATCCGTGTGCCACTTCAATAACACAAAGTAGTAATCCAGAAGCTGCCTCAAACCGATACCCTCCGTAAAGATATGCCGATGCAGATGAGAAAGGATATAGATAACGTTGAATGAAACCTGAGGCACATGAATTTCCCCATACCCATCAGGCAACGAAACCCGATGATTACACTCACCCATCACCTCCTTAAACCATTTCTGCATCCTGCTATTATGAATAGGGAAAAACATATATGAAGGAGTAAAATGCACCTCTATCGCCGTCTTCATCACAGGGAAGTCTACATGGTGATAACGCATCACTTGATTCGGGCACACCTTATTTATATATTGCATCACTCGTTTTCTGCCACCAGCGAGATAGATGTCTATATCTCCAGGAGTTCGCATATAAGGGTCAGGATAAAGCAACGCATTCCCCTGCCCCTTCAAGATGCAGTTAGCAAAGCCCTCGTTCTCGAAGTTCTTGCAAACTTTTACGGAATCCTGAAACAGTTTGATATTCTGCTTCCGAATCATTTCCGCCATCACCATCCATTGCATCAGTAGCTTCTGCTCTGGCGCCAACTCCTTTGGCAACCGCTGGATACCATAAAACAGCACACCAAGCAAGGCCTGCTTCTTGGCAATAGCATACAGCTCCTTCCAATCCACCTCCTTCAAAGAACCAGGTATTTCCTTGGCAGAACCAATGCAGAATCGCAAGAAATCAAAGAAAATCTTTTGTTGTTTCAACATAAAGTTGTACTTTTGCACGCATGAAAGAGAAATTACAAAGAGCCATCGGTCATATTATACCGACGCTCCTATTCATTATATTACTTCCTATATCGGTAGTCTTCACCCCCATTCACTGGCTGTACAAGACTATCCGAAGATTTTTTCTGCGATAAATCTTGCAGGAAAAAGCAAGCCTGCCTTCACATAACGCTTACGGGTATGCGGTTCCTTCCACATTCGATAAACAAAGCGAAGATTTGTCTTATCTACCCATGCCGGATAATAATCTATCTCATTTCTGGAAGTCTGATGAATAAATCCACCACAGGTAAATCCGACACCCTGATAACCGGCATTCTTCACCTTTAGCAGGAACTTCTCTTGCATCAAGGCTCCCATTCCAACTATCAAGAAATCTGAATTCAGTTTAACGATATGCTTTGCCTCCTCGTCCATTTCCTGTTCTGAAGCAAAGTAACCATTACGATAACCGGCAAACTTCACCTTTGGATAGCGCTCACGGAATATCTCCACAGCCTTCTCCACCTGCTCCTGCTTAGAAGCCACAATATAGATGGTCTTTCCATGTTCCCCTGCATACGATAACAACTCCGGTGCCATCGAAGTCATATCAAAACTTCTTCGAGTCACCAACTTGCCGTAAACCAACTTGATGGCTTTCACCAGCAAGCCACCATCGGCAAAAATACCATCCATCTTACCAAACAGCTCCTTATTATCCAGAGCTGTAAGATAAGATACAGGATTGAGGTAAGTATAAACCTTACCCTTTGTTTCAAATATCTGATGAACGGAAGATTTTTCCGTTGATAATATTTTATTGACTAATATAGATTTCATTTTATAAATCAGACATTTTTCTTATAGTAGTAATATTATTAATATATCGATAAGATTGAGGTACTCTAAAGTTATCACCAAACACTTCAGAAACCAAACAATCTTTAGAAAAACGATACACATTTTTTACTACTATAGCATAACCATAATTACAGTTATTGAAATAGGAAAAGAAATCACCCTTTGCAATGCTTCCCACCTTTCCAAACTGTTTCCAAAGAAAGTCAGGAAAGTCACATATAACTTTATCGACTTCAAAATAGCCTATCAGTTTCTTCATGGGAAAAGAGGCATACACATATACTCTTTCCACATTCATATCAAAGATTTGTCGTCTAAACTCCACCTTTTTCTGACCACACATTATCGCATTAGCATACTGAGGCTTAATTGACATCAAGACAAACTTCTTTTGATATGGCTTATTGTAGTAATATTCATATTTATTATCACAATAAACTGATTTTACCCTGTCTTCTATTTTAAAGCCAAAGCGTCTGAATAAAGGTTTAAAAGCATCCACATGCTCTTCAGATACAGTAATCAAAGGCTTAGGATCTTTCAACAATCTGATTGATTGCTCTATGAGATAACTACCACACCCTTGATGTTGATGAGATGCGGCAACTCGCAATGTACAGATTTTCTTTTCTTGGATAGAATCTTTTAGTATTGCCAATCCTATAATTTTACCCGTATGCTTATCCAACAACAGAATAACAATTCTCACACCTTGGTTTAACTCATGATACACCTTATCAAGCCATTCCGTAAAAAAAGGATAATTACAGTCTAAGCCTGAAAGAAACTCAGATATTTGCTTAAAATAAGCTATACGATCTTCGTACTTTGTAGAAGTATCAATTATGAAAGAAACAATGTTAGTATTCATGAATGACCTTGTTTATAATATAAGCGAAGAAAGAAATTATAGCCAAAAGACACCAACCCCACCACGGAAAAAAGGAAATATAATATTTAATATCATTTGGTATAAAAGAAAGCAATTTATCATAAGACAACAATAAACTACAAACAATATTCGCAACAACAGCAAAAATAATCTGTTTATTACCAATATGTTCCTTCACAAAGGTGGTAAAGAAGGAATAATTTTCATTCCCTTTAGTTTTGAGAAATACAATGATGTATCTATCCTTTTCTATACTCTCAATATCCTTCAAATACTTATTAAAAGCTGCAGTCTCCAATCTTCTGACATTTCTCAATTTACCTGAGTCTATATAACTAATGTCATAATCATCAGGAACACAATGAAACAAGAAAACAGATTGGATTTCACAAAATTGAAGCCGCTGTTCTTCCTTAAACTGATATACATTCTCAGGAAGATTGCGAGTTTCATTAACCTTAAAGTCATAAATAATCGTTTTCTTGTTGATTCCGGAATGAACAATGGCGACATTCTTTATAGATAATTCAACCAGAACCCTAAAATAAACTGCAGCAGCGTCTTCCCGAGGAGTCTTTACATGAAATTTTACCAAGCCGTCTTTATCAAGAATTTCAGGACAAACAGAAACTATTGCCAATTTATCTCTTTGACTAAAAGTTATGACTGACCCTTTGCGTGAATCTCCTTCTATTGGCTGTTGATTAATCATTGTATCATTGAATATCAATTTACAATTATCTCCAGTAGCCAAATTTTCATGCAAACTATTTGCCTTTCTAATATTATTAGCAAATGGTACTGCCAGAAAGACATCAAATTCCGGACTAAGTTGATCTTTTTTAATTTCAATACCAAATTCCACAAAGGCAGAAGAATCTTTCAAGTTCCATGTACAAATGTGAAATCGCTCAATGCAAAGATTCTCCTTACTTAAAATAAAATAAGTATTATCCATAAATATATTATCAAATACACTATTTAAGAATCTTCCAAAATATTTATTCGATTTTAAATTCTTTTATTACCTTAGCAGGCACCCCCCAACCAAGCAATTGCTCGGAATATCCTTTGTCACAACGCTTCCTGCTGCTATGACAACATTGCTTCCTATTGTCACAGGCTTTGCTATAACAGAATTTGCTCCAACAAAGACATTGTTGCCAATTTTCATTTTTCCTCTATGCCATGTAAGTTTTCCATTTTCCAATGGTTTCAAGAAATGCATAAGTAAAACGCAATTCATTGTTATGGTAACGTTATCACCAATCTCAAACAAAGACGGATCAATTGTATCAAATGTAACATTTGCTCCCACATGAGCATTTTTGCCCAATTTTATACCAGCTAAACGCAGTAAATGAGGCCTGATTAATTTAGACGAAAGCCAACGACTCATAGACAAACGCAAAAGTAAAAAACTCGGGATTCTTTTAGTATAATGATGAACAGCCATAAACTTATTTAAAATCTATCTTTAAATCTTCTTTGTTATTTTATCAACGATTACTCTGCCTGTATTCAATTCAGCATTCCTAACAAACAACCTATTTGAATGGCTCAAACATCGTAGTCTTCAATTATTTATATTTTTGGTGATGGTGTTTGAGTACTTCATCAAACAATTCATACCATTTCTTCGCAATTGAATCTATAGAGAACAGCTTAGAACGAGTCATTGCATTCTTTGCCATATCATTTCTAAGGTTTTCATTTTCTATCAATTGCTCCATATACTCCATAGTCTTATTCTTACTATAAGGCTTTGGAGTTATAAAGCCAGATTTCCCTTGCTCGATAATGTCATATACGGCCTCGTAACTACCATAGACAATAGGTACACAACCGAAACTCATACTTTCTATGATAACTAGTCCAAAGCCTTCCAAATCGGAAGTGAGCATAAAGATGGATGCATCTTTGTAATAGCGGATAGGAGCTTCCACCTGGAAACCTTCAAACTTAACCCTATCAATATGGTGCTGGGCAACATATTCTTGCAACAAACTCTTATGTGGGCCATCACCAACCAATACAAGTTCCCAATCCTTATGTCTATCAGCGATGCCCTCCCAAGCTTCGACAATGCGATTGACTCTCTTGTTCTCAAAATCCATTCTACCAACATAAAGAATCTGCTTTTTCTTGTTCTTCAAATCGAAACCAGACAAGTCAACAGGAATTGTTACAGGATTACCAATCGCTGTAATGTTAGCAGAATCTTTGATTCTAGCATATTTAATCAGAGGCTCGATAAAGGCATTAGATAGCATGATGTATTTTTCGTTATGCTTACAAGCATATCGAATACTCCACTTTATTACCTCTTCCTTCGCCTTTAAGATTGAAGAATACACCAATTTACTTATCGGATTTGTAACATTCTTAACCTTATCCTGAGCCTTGATAATTACTTTCGAAATATTAGGAGCACCATGTAATACAGAAACCAGTTTACAGTTCGTACCTTTAATTGCTTTATTGCAAAGTATAGTCGTTTTGTAAGGTAGTCCCCATTGATTCACGATGATATCTATCTTCTTGTCAACGATAACCTGATGTAACCGAGCTACATTATCTTTTGCCAAAACAGGATGATGTAGGGCCACCAATTCAACCCCTTCAATGTTTTGGTCTTTAAGTTCTGGATGTGGTTGCTCCAAAGAGGCTATCGTCACATGATGTCCATCAGCAACAAAACGCTTGGCAAGCACAGAGGTTACCACCTCTACACCGCCATAGTTGGGATAAACCCTGTAAAAAAACAATATATTCATACGAGTATTATTTTAATGCATTCAGTAAGAAATTAAGCGATTTCTGCTTCCACTCGCTTAGTATATTATTGCATTCTTTAAAATCAACATCAATCGATTTTGGATGCAAATCGCCTTCCAACGTATCATAAACAATGCGGTGCTCCAAATTGGTTATCTTCAGAATAGATAATACTCTACTATTCATCATACTATTGGGGTTCACCAATGTTGTAAATGGAATATTAAAGTTGATAGAAAAAGCAGTGCCATGGAAACTATCAGTCACAACATATTTAGCCTTTGCCCAAAGACCAACCCATTCTGCAGGACCTATTTCATAGAGATGTATAGTTCCATCATTAGGCTCCTCGCTGTAACCTGACTTAATATTAACAACCTTCAAATTAAGTTGGGAAGCAATATCATGCGCCATCTTTCTAATGTGAGGAGAGCCTGACAAGGTATATATCAGCAGATAATCGCCATCTATCTTCATATCTTTGGCAACTTCTCTTTGCCAATCTTCTTTAGAAAGCAAGAAAGTAGGATCTAATACAACCTCAGCAGTTTTATTACTATATTTCTTTACCAAACCGGCACCATGCAATTCTCTTACTGAAATTACATCAATATTCTCAAAATACTTTTTGTAGGCAGGACGCCACTTCTTCGGTATATCATAGATACTGACACTTGCAGCATAAGATATTTTCTTCGCCTTATATTTATTAGCAAACATAAGGAAATACACATCCAAGCGGTCCGTATGAATATAATTCCAGATTTGGTCGCTTCCTGCTATATATACATCATATTTCAAATCTGTCGTAGTCGAAATATCATCCAAAGAATAATATTTAGCAGAATGCTTCACCTTCTCCTCAAAAAACTTCTCAAAGAGCAGATGTTTCTTTTCATTGATTTCCTTAAAAGCACTCTCGTCGCCTATTTTTTTCTTAGTTTCCTTAAACTTGCGAAAAATGGAAACAAAAGCCTTGAATCCTTCGTTTTTAAAGCGCTGCTTGATAGCACCTAATATTACATCAGGATTGCGCTTCATATCTATATTGCGCTTCTCCAAATTAACAACTTCGGCATCAAAACCCAAAGAATTAAGTTTCCATTGAAGCGCAAAAGCCTGCAGCTCTGCACCATAATTATCACACTTTACGTATGTTATAATTCCTATTTTCATTATTTACACATCTTATAAATTATTGTTTTATAAACATTATAAAGATTTAAAGCATAAATCAAGTTCTTAATTTGAGTACCAACCCACCATTTAAAACTTGGTTTATAAGGAAATCCATATTGCTTTGAGAAATCTTCTAATGAAATTCTTTCATCCATCATTGATTTTATTGCAAAATCTCTTTCCTTTAATCGTTCCATCGGATATTTCAAATTGGATTGCTCTACTATAGCCTCAGACATTGTTCTTTTTTCAATATAAGCATACTTGTCAAGTTCTGCCTTAATTTCATTAAGAATACCAAGATTATCAATAACCAAAGAAACACCAGATGAAACATTTTTGGAAAACTTTGAACCATGTCTTCCTATTCCCCAGAAGTCTGCAATAGTAAATGTTCCTATACGCTGCGTATTACAATACTGACAATTAAAACAACTTTCTCTAAATATGAAACCTTTAAAAAAGGCATCCATATATGCATTCTCTGAAAGTGACAATAATCGCCATTTAGATTTAGAAAACTTGATAGCTGGTCGATAATCCCAGCTATCAAGTTTTCTAAATCTAAATCCCTCTATATTCTTGCCCATAAGGGCAAGTTTTTTTTGCAACTTTGAAAGGTAGCTATCAAATACGCCTTGTGAAGGTGCGCCATGACAAACCAAGTCTAAGGTAAACAGTAAGCCCTCATATCTCTTGCCACCAAGGAAAGCATAAAGACCTGCTACCTGACAACCAGTACCCGTGAAAAGTACTTTTCGTCCTCCTAAGAGTATTTTCTTTACGTCCTTATAAGTATTTTTCAGATCACTTTGAACATACTTACTACCTCTCAACAAATTCAATTGTTCTATCGAATCAATTATGGTATGATGAACATAAAGATTTATATCCATTGTTGCACCGACAACGACCCCACCTTGTTTGAGAATCCATCTAGCAAAAACAGAGAATGCACCACCAGAAGAACTAACATATCTATCATTCTTACTAATAACAGCATACGCTTCTTGACGAGAATAATCTGTTCGCATCAAAGGATGAAGTTCTGGGCATGTTTTTTGACATAATCCACACTCTTTACATTTATCTGTATTGATAACAGGCTGCAAAAAACCTTCTGCATCCCTTTCCATTCTTATTGCATTTGCACCACAAGAAGACGCACAAGCACCACAACCAGTACAACTAAATTTATCCGCTAACTTTATCATTTTTTCTCCAATTATAACCTTCCAATCTTCCTTTTAATATCAAATATGATTTATGACACGCAAAGAAATCAAATTTTAAGAAATGAATAATTATACCACCTAATGGTCTTATAAATTGTTTTATTTTATAAGAGATTGGAAAAGAATGCTTTTGCATCAAATAACCTGCACCGCGAGCATAACTATAACTTCGCTTCAAAATACTATCTTTATCATAAATATCTGATGTTGGATGATGTATGATAATACTAGGATCATAATATATCCTATAATTTCGCTTTTCCATCAAAGATAACAAATAATCTGTCTCTTCGCCTGCACCAATATTATAGGGCGAACCGACACCCATATCCTCATCAAATATCAAAGAAGAATCATATTTAAAAAACAGAGTATAAGATATAGCTGCACAGCGTTTTTGAGCTGTCAAAAGAGCAGCTTTTTTAGGGAAAATAGAAGTTAATTCACTCTTTTCATTAGTTCCTTTTCCAGAAACGCCCTGATAAGATCCTCCTTCAAGATACTGAAGTATCCGAAATAAGGTGTCTTTTTCATACCAACAATCATCATCAGGAAAAGCTACATACTCTCCTTTAACCCTAGATAGACCTAAATTTCTTGCATGCGAAAGAGAACAAATCGAAGTTTGTTGATATGTAAAATCAATCTCTGAGTTTAAACGACTAAAAAGTTCTCTATTAGAACCTTGATCAATAAAAATCAACTGAATCTTAGAGAATTCTATATTTTCTTGATTATTCAAAGAATCGATGAATCTAATTAATTCATTTTGCCGATTCTGAGAAGTTTGAATTAATGACAACATAACTTTTGAAGGAATAAATATAATAAGGAACAAATATACCAACCATAGAAAAACACCACCATGAGATATTAGGTATGCGCAAAGATTTTGCGATTAGATGCAAATCTCCATTTGTCAGTAAAATATAAATAGAAGAAAGCATGAGAAAGGCCATATAATGCCAACAAAATATTATCATTGTTCGCCCCCCCATTGTTTGTAACATCTTTTGTAAAACAACTGGTAAAACTGCAAAAGGAAATACTGACACTGCATAAAATGCGAATGCCGTAAGAATTAACTGAAATATCACTACCAAATTATAAGAGTCTTGAAAAGACGTCCTTAAAAAGAAACCAGAAGGAATCCAGAGAAGAACGAACAAGATAATAGGCAATATACGCTTTTTCATAGATGTAATAGGACATTTGTTCCTAAGAATAGCCCCCATACAATAAAAAATCATTGCTTTTATAGGTAAATAAAAATTCATAATACAAATATGATTCAAACTTTCTATTGGAATTATTAATGCAAAAATATAGAAAAAAAATAGAATATAATACTTAGAACACCCCACCTTATAGGCGACATAAATAATGATTGCATAATATATTTCGGTCAAAAACAAAACCTTTAAAAACCATAGTTGTTTTAAAAGAGGTTCATTATTTCCTATTGACATAAATAAAGTACGACAAATTTGAAAGACATATTCCTTAACTGTATATGGTGTATCATATACTCCGATTTCATAAAATACATTATGTAGTAAAACAACCGGAAGAACATATTTTAAAAAAGGCACATAGAGAGTCCTTATTCTTTTTAGAAAGAAAATTCTTAAAGATGATTTAGAACAGAATTCTGAATCGTCTTTGCATGTATAGCCTGAAACCATAAAAAAAAGCGGAACATGTATTAAATAAAACATTTGACCTATAATAGTAGGACAAGCCGTATGACCAATAACCACCATTATAATAGCTAAAGCTTTTATAATATCTAATTCTACAATTCTTTTCATAATAATATTACAATTGGGATATATAATGATTTATATAAGGAACAACATCTTCGTAATGATCATTAACTAGTCTATTATTATACATAAAAATAGTATAGACAATAACTAGAAATCTATATAGATATTTCTCATCTTTATTTGGAATTTTATACCATAAATAAGTATATGTAAAAATTCTAAAATACATGAAAGTAAAAGCTATTCTCATAAAAATCCATGATATTGGAGTTAATAAATTTAAGAGAAGTATTCCGATTACATATATAACTAAAAATATTGATTTTTCAAATCTATGTGTTATAACGATATAAATAGTAAATAGGGTATTGATGATATTTGATGTATTAGAATACAATCCAATATTATCTTCATCAGTTAAATAACCAGAATAATTAGAATTACCATCCTCATAAAAGCTGGCAAGAAAACCCATTTTTTGAAGGATTACTTCACTAAACAAAATACCGATTATTGATGATGCCAATAAATAAACTATCATATTCTTCGAACTGAATATCTTTTTTTTATAGTATAAAACAACAGGAATAAGAAGTAACAATAATATCTGGCTCTTATGAAAGAAATATGATACCAATATAGTTAGTATCGCAAAATTTAAATATTTCTTCTTTTCAATAACCCATGGTAAAAATGAACATATTATGGCAAAACAAAAATGTTGACGCATGGTATTAAAAAAAGAAAAATAATAAGCCATTCCTAGTAGGAAAAAAAGTGTAAGGGAAGGATTTATCGAATACCTTTTGATGATACGACAACAAAGAATAAATGTGATTGCAAAAACTACATGAAAGAAATAAATAGGCTCTGAACATATATATGTTTTAAAAAAGGCCATAAAAAAAGCAAAACCGAGTTCAAACTGTCCCATAACCTGCCCCCATGTATGAGGGTTCATCATAATAAAATAGAATTCAGCAGAATATCCCTTTATATCGGTACCGACAGTTTCTGCTCTAGTTGAACCTAAAAAAAATAGAATAAAAAATAGGAAATAGTAAACCTTCTCTTTATTCTTACTAGAACTAAAAAATGCAAAATATGCAACTATAATAAATAATATCCAGTAAAATAACATATCTAAAAATGATTTTTCCAAAAACTCTTGGTATATAAAAGTTTATTAAGCACATCCTTACAAGGAAGATGCAATTGATAACAAATCTTGTGCTCCATCAATACATACCATGGTAACCAAGTTGCATCATAATGATGTATAGAAGCAGAATTAGCCGTCAAATCTAATCGACCTGTAGCATAATCCTTAGGACAAAAATACTCCTTTGGATATATCAACACACCTGCTACCTCTTGAATATCGCTTATATTTTTCAAGCCATACTTGCAAAGCAAATCTGTTGTTATCGTAACAACAGTCTCTCGGCTATATGTTCCATCAGGAAGAATGTAATGCTTATCCTTATAGATATCTAAGATTTCCCCATACAGTCCTAGGCCTGGGTTTACCCCAAGTCCTAGGCCTGGTGCGACGCCTAGCTGCGCTGGCGTTGCACTAGCCTTAGCCTCATTCTCACATCCCATGAAAGGACCTTTAGCAATGATGTCATCCATATTCTTGATAACCTCTACATCGGTATCAAAATAAAGGCCACCATATTTATAGAGAATCCAGAAACGGGCATAATCACTCACAAAGGCATACTTCTTTGCCTTATATGCCTCTGATGTATATGGAATGATATTCACATCAAAGTTACTCTCATTCCACTCCTTTATCTCATAATCAGGGAGATACTTTCTCCATGACGCTATACACTTCTGTGCACTCTTTGGCAGAGGATTCCCCCCAAACCAACAATAATGAATTACTTTTGGTATCATAATCTACTTTTAATCTTGTGAATGATTCTTGTAATTAACAATCGATGATATTCTTTTGCATCGGTAGCAACAATCCATTGACCATTGAACTTGATTGCATTAAACTGATGCCCTCCTTCTTTATAGAAAGAAACATCAGTAGGTAAAATAGATTCTTGTAAGATTTTCTCTTTATACTCTGTTGGAGAAAGTTTCGTTATTTCAGAAACATGAACGTTGTCACCATAGCGATGCGTACAATCCTGGGATACTCTCAACAACTTGCCTTGATATTCTATCCAACAACCAGCATCGCGACCGACCTTATTACTTTTAATAATAGGTGAACTAGGATGGGTTGTATATGGACCTTCTAACTTATCACTAATATAGAGTTCCAAGACATTCACAGGTTCACTATATTGCAACATAGTCATCAGGTAATACTTACCATCTTTCTTGAAAATAGAAGAATCACCATAACCCATGCGAATTTCCTTATCCTTCGGTTGCTCCAATAACTTTTTAACAAGTCTAAATGAACTAAGAGTTTCATCCGTTGCTTCATATAAACGAATGCTCCTATCTTGCCCTGTTTCCGGTATCATATATACCTTTCCTGCTTCTTCGAAGACCCAAGGGTAAGAGAGATGAAATGGTTCTTTCAAGACAACTACAGGCTTAGACCAATGGACTAAATCAGAAGTAGACGTCATCATGAGCACACCAGGTGTATAAAGCCCCTTACTCTCATAAAACAGATGTAGCTCACCCTTATATTCAAATAAAAATGGGTCAGCAACTATAATGGTCGGATTAGCCTTAGCACAAGGCTTTAGACAATCCACCCCAAATATTCTCTTTCCCTTTTTTATATTAAATATTTCCTCTTCGTTATCAAAAGAAAGAAGTTGTATCTTAAAACATTCTATCATTTTTTAAATCCTAATATTTTCTGAATTTTATGAATTGGAAAATATATAAAACGACGTCCCCAATATACCAGAGCTGGCTTCATATCATTCTTATTCCACAATAACACGCTATCAGAATGATGAAAATCTTTCAACCATTGCATAAAAGATATGCCTCTAAGTTTTTTAAGGCAATCCATCATATCTGGCACTTCATCCATGCAATTAAATTTTTCTTTCGGTTTGAAATCATCCAGATAAAGCTTATTATCTAATGTTGATACTGCCCATCTAAATGGTAAATTGAAGCCACCATATGTAAAGAAATAGCTCCATCCTGAGTTTCGATAATTAACTTCTAAGAAATAGTGTTCACCCTGCTTATCGACCAAGAACTCAATACAGAATATTCCAGTAAATTTTGTTTTGCGGATTAATTCTGTTATCTTCTCTATTAATGCTTGATCACGGAATGGGAAGAAGTACATATAATTGCCAAAACTATCCTTAGTCATACGATAATAATGACAGGCGTATGGCATAAATACTTGTTCTCCACCATTAATACTGATACCATCAATACATAATTCGTTTTCTTTCTTGATAAACTCCTGAACTAATATTTTATCAGACTTCATAGTCTTATAAGCAGCTTTCAGTTCTTCTTCATTCTCACAAATATGAGCTAATGCTTTCCAATTTCCGCCTGTAGAAGAAGTTACAGCTTTTGTAAATACAGGATACTTCAGAGTCTTAGGCATTTCTCCTACTTGAAGTAATTCTTCCTTAGGGATATTAATGCCACACTTTACAGCAGCTTGGGTTATATCATATTTCTGAAGATATTTTTCTATTCCACCCTCTCCATGAGTAAAATAGAATTTATCTTTTAATTCATCATAATGTTCATCGAGAAGCAAAGTTACATTATCGCTACCATTATAAATAAATGGTTTGAGAGGCTCATGGCTATAATGCTCCATAAGAAAAGCAAAACCTTCTTCAATGTTATCAAAGATATGCAATTCACCAACATATTTACTGTTATTTACCATTACAGGGTTATGAGCACACAACAACACAATTGGCTTGATACCCTCTTCACCTAAACTACGGACAATTCCTAATGGATTCTGATGCTCTTCTACAAGACAAATATGCTTGTGCTTATAGACTTCATGATTCTTATTTATCATATTTTTAAATATTTGATTTTTTCAATGTATATAAGAAATAAAACATTCCTGCTAAAATGATAGTAATGACGATTACGCCTAAGATTACTGATGCCATCTGGACTAAAGCCAATCCACCACAAGCAAACAATACCATGGCACAAAAACATTGAGTCATACTCCATGACACCTTTCCAATTGTCCAAGCCTCCTTGTCTGGTGTAAGCAATGTCGCCACGACAAATGAGCTGGAATCAGACGAAGTAATAAAGAATAAGCATATTGTTATCAATACTACAGCTGACATAAACAGGTAGGCGGCATGGCTTGTTGTTATGTTTTCAATAAAAACAAACAATGAAGTTGTTATATCATTTTGCATAGCAGGGAAAATAAGATCCTTAATTTCCGTTCCAATGGCTCCATATACACCAAACCACAACATGGTTACCAAAGATGGCAATATCAAAACACCAAGAATGAATTCCCGAATGCTTCTACCTTTAGATATTTTTGCAACGAAAACAGATACGAAAGCTGCCCAAGCTGCATACCACATTTGATAGAAAACCGCCCAAGAAGCAGCCCAATCATCAGATTTCGGATTGAAATAATCATTATAAAAAATATAATTTCCAAAGAATGTAACAAGACCTTTTCTTATATACGAACCATAATTTGTTACAGAATGAGTGAGATAGGCAAATAATATAACTAGTAAAACTAAAATGCCGACAAGAATGGTTGAGGAATTGGATAGCCATTTTACTCCTTTTTTCAAACCTGAGTTTACTGACCATGTTGCTATCAAGCAAATTCCCATCATCAGAATATAAGGATTAGCATTTACATGAAACACATATTTAAATCCACCACATAACTGCGCTACGCCTAATCCTAAAGAAGTACAAAGACCCGCAACAATCCCTAACGCCATCACGATGTCAATTGTTCGTCGTAAAACGTAACTAAAACGCATAGGAAAGATAGAACTGATTTTAAGCTCACGTCCTTTGTTAAAATGGAAATATGCTATAATAAGTCCCAACATTGCATATAATCCCCAAGCATTGAAAGTCCAATCATATAATGTTAAGGAATATGCGATAGATTCAGGAGATCCAGATACCCATCCTACATAAGGATTACTATGCAAATGAAACAAAGACTCCTGGCAATAGAACATGATTCCGATACCCATTCCTGCCATGAACAGACAGGAGAACCAGGAGAAATTACTATACTCAGGCTTGGCATCCTTGTCGCCAAGTTTTATCTTACCATACTTTGATGCTGCAAGAATCACCAAAATCAGGAGAAACAAGCAACATAACGAGCCTACATAACCTCTAACAGCAATACATGTTTGCTTAAAAAATAAGCTGAAAGCTTCTGAATCTAACCCAATAAATGCTATAACTCCTAAGAGTAACACTATCACTGAAAATGCTATAATAGAGCAAATATTCTTTTTTAATTTACTGATCATTTTAAGAAACTATATAGTTACATCAAAACCTGCGACTATTCTCGGGTGAGAATCAAAAAGATTGTCTCCCCACAGATACAAATTATATTTTTTTACGCTATAGTATGCACCAACAGCCATATCCATGTCTTCATCCATCTTCCAAGAATGAATTTCACCAACCATAGGAGTAATGCAACTCTGCTTGCCGACCTTAAAGCAATGACCTAAATAAATCCATTGCTTTATAGTATTGGGCGCTCCATCATTAACTCCCCACCATGTATTCGCACACCAGAAGGTATTTCCATCTTTGGTAATATTACCATTTAAATACAATGCAGAGGTAAGATACGAAAACTTAAAATTATCAGACAGATTGAATGAAGGGGTAACTTGAACACCAACATTAAAGTATTTAGATAAACAGGCACCATATCTCATCAAAACACCCCAATAGCTGTTACCATTGCTGGTATACAAGTCTAAACCTGTAGCCAATGAATTACTCAACCCATACTGAAAAGTAGTATAGGTTTCCTGTGAATTAATACCAGGGCGCACTTTCATTGATGTATATGCATACATTCTATTTTGCCCTACCGTCTTTGCGAAATAAGGGACCTGAGCCTTAGCATAACCCCCTAAAAAAAAGCACAAAAACAACAAAACTTTCTTCATTTTATTCTCATGTTTTTATTTATATCAGCACTAGTCTAAATTTACAAAAATTTCTTCGCTATTTTATAACATTTAAAATATGCAAGCAAAGTAAATATTCTATCTCTTCTAGACAACATCGAAGAAAAGATATCTTTAAAATATAGTGGATAATAACTATAAAATTCAGTTGAATTTATCAAATGATTCCTTACTGCGCAAATCTTTGTCTGCAACGCTATTATTCGAATAATATTATCAAACTCAACTGGCAATAACCTTTCATATAATCCTAGCAAGTTTTTCCACAACATATATGTATCCTTATCAAATGTAGAGGTAATTGATCCTACATTGTCATTACAATAATGATAGAATCCACGAGATAAATGAACAACAGAAATTTTCTTCTGTAACAACTGTATAAATATCAACACATCTTCACAATAATTAATTTGTGGGATAAATCTTACATTATATTTCTTATACAATGAATGTCTAATAAGCTTATGCCACAATGCACCGAAAACACGATCCTCAAGAATATCTTTTAATACTTCAATAGGATTGTTACTTTTCATTTTTTGAAGCTTATAAATTTGCTGATTGTTTCTCTGAAGATAATAATCGGCAATAACTATATCTGCATTCGTCTCTTTTGCTTTATCATAAAAGCATTGGAGCATATCAGGCTCTACCCAATCATCACCATCAGCATGAATAGAATATTCACCCCTTGCTTCATCTACGCCTAACTGACGAGCAGAAGCAACGCCACCATTTTCTTTGTGAAAGACACGGATTCTTTGATCCTTAAGTGCGTATTTATCACAAATGTCTCCAGATCTATCCTTGCTACCATCATCAATCAAAAGAATTTCGAAATCAGGAAAAGTCTGCGCCAACAGGCTATCCAGGCATCGTGGTAAAAACTTCTCTACATTATATACCGGGACGATAACACTAATTTTTGGATTAGCTTGCATTATTTCTTAATTTTAAAGCATTAAACAAAAAAGACATAGATTCCTCCTTTAATATATCATAGATTTTATCAACAGCAGAAAAATCAATTTCATTTAAAGAGGAAATATCATCGCCGATATTGACTAGTCTATCTTTTAGACCAAACATATCAAGAAGTGATTCAAACCTAGACATACCTCGTTCTTTATTACCAACAACAACAAATTGCTTATGGAATATGATTGAGAAGACACATGCATGAAAAGAATCTGTTATTACAAATTTTGCATCATAAAAACCTCTTAACCATTTCTCTACAGAAGGCTTTATGCGATCATGCAAAGGTCGTGAGTCATCATATTCATATGGATTATTGACATTAAATGGCTCGAGTTTTTTTTCTTGCGCAATATCTCTAATATATTTAGTCATTAACTCACTGCTATCAAGTACATACGTTAGCAACGAGCCATAACTTTTCTCTACACAAGATATTTTAAATAAACTAATATAGTCATCAACGCTTAAAAGTAAAGTAGGATCAAGAACATGAGAAGCTGATTGATCGAAATATTTACGACATAGCTTTACCGCACTTTTTTCTCTTACAGATACAGCATCGAACATTTGAACTAATTTTCGGCATTCCACAATCTGAGCATCTGAATATTCTTTCTTATCTGTTCCAAAAGAGGCTGCATAAGACAATCTTTTGATATTCCATTTACTTGCAAAAGCAAGATAAGCATTTTTAACACCTTGTTTTCTCCATCCCTGATCAAAATATATAGGACGCCAAACCTGATCACTTCCAACAACTATTGCATCATAAGAATCTCCATCTAATTCTTTGAAATTACTTATCTCCTTTCGATGGATATAAGAATTGATAAATCTTTGAGTATTCTGTGAGACGACTGGTATAACCTTATTGTTTTGATAATACTCATAGAATATCTTTTGATTTCTTCCTAATAGTTTTTTAACGATACGCTTTAAAAAGCATTTGGGTATATCTTTAAATGGAGGAAGTGGACATTTATTTGGCGTATCGAATACCACCACCTCATGCCCCATTCTTTCCAACGTCGTTTGCAAGGCATACGCCTGCAATATCCCTCCATAATTAGTATGGAGGGGTAATGTTAATATTCCAATTCTCATTCTTCATTTCCTCCTTCATTATTATTATCTCGATAAGTTCGATTAATTCCCTTTATTGATACCTTGAAACCGTAATGTTTCAACCTACTTGATACGCTCCTAAAACTTACCTTACTAAAGAAAGGTATTTCAGGACGTTCTCCTTCTTCAAGATTATCTTTGGCTATAGCAAAGACAACCTCATATCCAAGAGCTGAGATGTTATCTGTTTTTGGCACTTTAAAATTATCACCCAATAATCTATTTGCTTTTTGACGATATTCCAATGAAAAGAAATTATCTGCGGAAACAAATATCCAAGCACTTGGCGAATATTGGTCTGAAACATAAATGTTAGAAGAAGTTTATTTTCCTAAAGCAGATTTGATAACTTTTACTCCTTTATCGCCTAAAACTTGCTTTACAGCATCTTTAATCGCTTTTTTAGCAGCAAGTTTAGAATCTACTACTATGTTGCAAAGAATCTCTAGAGCATTACTTTCATCCTCTGTCTCTGTAAAGACCTCAAACAAAATAGGATTCTCATTCGTTTCTGATGACAAGAACTTATCAACAGCTGCAAGGAACTCTTCTTTATTACTTGCACAAAGGTATTCATATCCCAAGTCAGTGGCATAATCCTTTACCAACTTATGTGATTTATTTCCATAGTGGCCAGCTGCAGCAACATATCTATCCGCCTCTTCACCCAGAAAATAACATGGATGATTGTAATTACGAAATTCATTACCTTTACCATTATTGATAAGCATAATGCGAACATTATTACCCACATGGCGATTGCCCACTACATTCATATCGTAGAAAAAGGCCAAGTCACCGAAAATTCCAATGTATGTTTTGTCAGGATTTACCAATGATGCTCCTATCAAGGTTGAAACTCCACCATCTATTCCAAATCCTCCAACATTGCACTTGGCTTGAATTCCTACAGGCAGTTTAAAGAAGTTCCATGAGCGGAGACTATGGTATATGCCAAAATGCAATTCACTATGATCTGGTAACTTTCCGACCATTTGTTGTGCCATCCAAATATTACTGAAAGGTAAATCAGGAATTTTAGCCTCCAACTTTTTAATTTCTTCATTCAAACTTTCAAAATATTCTCTATGCGATGCATTTTCTTGTGAATAATGTCTGAAAAACGTAACCTCTGGCATCATAAATACCCTTCTGATATTTCCAAAAGTATCTCGTAAGGCACCATCAGGACTTACTCTCCATGAATGGTTGGTGTTAATCGTAAACTGGTCCCCAGAAACCTCACCAATGTGTATGCATAGATTTGCAGTAGAAAGAGGAGAACTCCATTGTTTCTGGCAGAAGACCAACTGCCCTTGTACTTCATATTTTCCTCGATAACCACTGGTGTGGTCACAACAAACGACAGCATCGTAGGTTGCACAAAAAGCATCGATAGCATCGGTTAACTCTTCTGTAAAGTCAGCATGTGATCCTATTCTGACTACAATCTTACCTTCTTTCGGAATCTTCGGCCATACTTTATCGAAGGTAGTATGTCTATAAATCGCATGAACTGGCGGAATCTCGCTTACACTAAAGTCTTGACTATACTTCGTATACATATTGATATGTGCAGGTCCACCCCCATTCAATGTTAAAGCCAGCATAGCCTTGTTTGCCTCTATCTCACAATAACGTTCATCTTCAGAATCTTTGACCATAGGTATGGTTACACTTTCCATAGCGATGTCATTCGGAATACCACGACGATCAATTTGCTGATCTATCAAATGGCCAAGTTTGTGATTACCCCTTGTTGAGGTTATGGCAAGAACAGGCAACTTACGATAGTATGCTTCTGTCAATCCAGGCATATAATTACGAGAAGCTGTAGCACCTGTACAACTGATAACAACAGGCTCACCAGTCTCTGCTGCCATACCGCAAGCTAAATAAGCCGCACTACGTTCATCTACCGATGACCATACCTGAAACCATGGATCATTTTCGATACTAACCACAAAGGTCATATTTGTGGTTCCTGGTGAAGCTATCACTCTATGAATACCATGAGCCTTCAATAAGGCGATTACTATCTGAACATTTCGTTCATTGGTATATTTAAATTTTGATTCCATCTTTTTAATTTTATTTCCAACGTGCATTAATTGTTTTTCCCTCATTGCATACTAATATCTGACCATTCAAGCAGTTTGAAGCATCAGAAAGAAGGAAGGCGGCAACTTCAGCAACTTCCTCTGGCAAGTAATAGCGATGAGTAATATTACCATAACGCAAATCACCATTAGCATCTCCACCTACCATATCCGATACGGTTACTCCAGGAGCAACGGCATTAATTCTGTAACCTTCGTTCACATAACGATAAGCTAGACCTTGAACCAAACTATTCAATGCAGCTTTCGTCAAGCCATAAGGTCGCTCATCAACCGTCATACTAGTTTCAGATGAAGTAAAGAGAATATTCTTAGTTCCTTCTATATGAATTTCTTTACATTTTCCGATAAATGCCTGAGTCAGGAAGAAACATCCTTTCAAATTGGTATCAACTTGGGCATCGAATTGTTTGGGAGAAACATCCAAGAAACCATTTTCATGCAGAGAAATTCCAGCATTATTAACTAAGCAATTGATACCGCCCAACATTTTATCTGCTTCATCAAGAAAAGCCTTGAAAGAAGTTGTATTTTGTACATCAAGTGTCAAATACTGACAATTGATCTCTGCTGCACTCTGCTTCAAGGTTTGCTCATTACGACCAGCAATCAATACCTGTGCACCTTCCGAAACGAATTTCTTTGCCATAGCAAAGCCCAAACCTCTTCCACCGCCAGTTATCACAATCTTCTTGTCCTTTAAACGTTCATTTGGGGAAAGATAGTGGATATTGGCATAGATAGGCTTAGCCTCGCCATGAAGCAAAAACGAAATCGAATGTTTAATTTTAGACTTTATTCCCATCTACTTTTTAATTTTTCCTATTACTAATTTTATCTTTTCAGCTACAAAGTCTTTTTCCTTATTTGATAAGCCTATAAAATACTCAGATGCAGCTGTAACTAAAACACTAAGCAGGCATACCAATATCAGACGAAGCCAACCTGCATCCATCGTCAATATCAAGATTCCAGGAATAGCGAAACCAACTAGTATGACAGGTGCGAGTTTATACAAGACCTCGCGGATATACATCATCACCGGAAGTTTCACCATGTCTTTCAACAAATACAATCTGACAAATAACAAGATTGTATAAATGATGAAATAGAGGATATAGCCTACTTGTGGTTCAAATCCTAACTTGAAAGCTATCCAAGACAAAGGGAAAACCAAACATCCTACAGTAGTAACAATAATCTGATAACGTTTAATCTTACCTGTTGCAAACATGGACGTCACCAAAGAATTAGCCAAAACCGTATCCATAAATGAAGATATGATTATCCATTGCAAGAATATCACAGCATAATCAGGTACCGTCTTCAACCATATCGTCAATATGGTATTTGTCTCCAATATAATCGGCACGGCAAAGAACATCATTAAGAATGCTGAGAACTTAGCGCTTCTGCATACAAGTTTGTGCATATAATCTAAGTCACCCTGTGCATACGACTTGGTTATCTGCGGATTGACTGCCGTAGTAAAGTTATTGACGAACTGTTTTAAGGCTGCATCAACCTGTGTGGCAACGCCACGAGCAGCATTGACAGCCACACCGAAGTAAAGGTTCATCAAGATATTCACACCCTGGGTATTCAGCATATAGGCACCATTACCAAGGAAATTCCATCCTGCAAATCCAGTCATCTCTTTCAATACAGGCTTGTCCAAGATGAAATGGTAAGTACATTCTTCAAAATGCCTTTTGCAATAATAGCCATAGATGAATCGAATAATTGCCCCTACTAGAAGCAAGAGTACTGCATAGGTTTTCAACCGATCAAATGGCGATATAGTCAGCATATAAACAATTATCAGTTTCAAAGTGACCTCCACCACACTGATATAGGCAAATGCCGACATCTTCTCATGGGCTATGATGGCTGCATTATAAGGGACACTTAAAAGATTCAATACAAATGTGAGGATAGCACACTGGAATACCCAGTTGGCAGCATTCAAACGTTCTACCGGGATATTCATCTTGGTATTCAAAAACCATATTCCTACAGCCTCTGCTAATATAACAACCAGCAAAGACATTCCCAGCTGGATATTTACACCTGTAGAAAATACCGTCTTGAGACGTTGCAAGTTCCCTTTACCTAACTCAAATGTTATAAATCTACTGATGGATGCAGAAAGTGAACCACTAAGTACCGAGAACATGGTTACAATACCTCCTACCACATTATTGATACCATAGTCCTCAACACCAAGTGTATTTAATATCACTCGTGATGTAAAAAGGCTTACTGCCATTGTAAAGAGCATTCGCACATACAACAGCAATGTATTCTTCGCTATTCGTTTATTATTGTCTGATGTTTGATTTGACATTTACTTTTTCTTTTCTATTGATTTTAAAAACTCGTTTCTATCATTTTCCCTAATGGTATCGTCCTCAACCTCTGGCGAATGAAAGAACTCTATCAAATGGTCCTTCAGCTGAATCAACATACATTACTCCTCCTTATCTGCTAATCTCTACTCTCATTCAGTTTTACCCTCTAACATATTCATCAGATTTTTGATCTCGTCCAACAAATTATCCATATCACCTATCCACCTAAAGTTATGAATATATGTTATCAATAACTTGGAATAAGAGTCAGGCTCTTGCTCTTGCTGTATAAATACTCTAGCACGTTCTGAAAGCAACTCTGGGCGGGTTAGATTACATAATTTTATCGTATATTCACCTTTTTTCGTCAGCCCTTTATACAACAAACCATCAACTATTTCGATATTATCAAAATATCGATCTATATGTGGATGTATTATCAGATAATCCGATGATTCTGTAGGGAGGTCTGTTATATCTGTATTGTCCAATACTTCCTGGATATTCTTTGCAGAATTGCATTGTGGACAAGCCAAACATAGATTAAAAGGTTCATACATCCATTCCGGATGCACAGACTTCGGTACTATATGTTCGATATGAAAATACCCTGTAGCGGAACTGACATCCATACGACAATATACACATTTTCTATTTTGCTGTTGACGGTAAGTAAATCACCGTTAGAACGTAACTACTGATTTTCAGCAGTTAGCACATCCAACATTTTTCAAAAAAAGCATATTATTAATTGGTATTGCCAGAGCCGCCAATTAGGCAGCCTTGACATTCACCTTTTTGTTCGAGTTATAATTACATGGGA
>OMDA01000261.1_pt1 | contig 29089 bp, 20 predicted proteins | sample 1645141 | NCBI WGS metagenome assembly OMDA01 (sample SAMEA103958151, study PRJEB25191) | human gut metagenome | reverse complement strand
ACGGCGGACGGAATCCGATCGGACGGCGGACGGTACACGATGACAATCCGCCTACTTTCACCCCTTACACCCCACCAATTAAACCGATTTTTATAAACTAAATCTACAATAAAACAATGAGAAAATTCATCCTATTGTCTGCCGCTACGCTCTTTTCAGCCGTAGTTTCGGCCCAGACCGTAGCACGCATGGACGACTTGAAGCCCGAGCAGAAGTCGATGGCTGTAAGCCTCAAGCTCACGGGCGAACTGACAACGACGGGCAACAGCGACTATCGTCAGTTGCGCGACCTCTGTTTCCAGGTGCGCTCCGTAGACCTCAGCGAGGCGCAGAGCACCGCTATCCCTAACAACGCTTTCCACTCGCGCCACCAGCTCGAGCAGATCACGCTGCCGAAAGCGGCGAAGTCGATAGGTTCGCAGGCGTTCTTCGCATGCGACAAGCTGGGCAAGATAACCATTCCGGCTGGCGTAGAGACTATCGGCGCTGCCGCATTCTCGGGTTGCACGGCGCTGGAGGAGATAACAATAAAGGGCGCTCCGCAGATTGCTGAGTACGCCTTCGCACGACTCGCGGGTCTGAAGACCGTGCGCGTCGACTCGAAGATGCCGCCGAAGGCTGACGCTACAGCGTTCTACGGACTCAACCGCCAGAACGTGAAGCTCATCGTGCCGAAGGGCAGCGAAAAACTCTACCGCAAGGCTGCGGGCTGGAGCCTCTTCTTCAGCGACGCTAAGGAGCCGTATCAGGTGAGCAAGCCGGAGGACTGCCTCGTGCCGTTCCCCGTAGAACTGAAGATGCTGAAGGGCGCCGACCTTAAGGTGAAGACCGCGTGGAACATCGTAGCTGCCGACGGACTCTCGAACGAGGCAGCACAGGCTCGACGCGTGCTCACAGAGCGCATCGGCAACATCGTGAACAGTCGTCAGCGCGGCACACAGATTACGCTGGCGATCGACAACTCGCTCAGCGACGACGAGGCGTACACGCTCGCTGTAGACGCCAAGGGCGTAACAGCGAAAGGCAAGACAGCGCGCGGCGTGTTCTACGCGCTCATGACGCTCGACCAACTGCTGCGCGGCAACGGCGCTACGGAGTGTGCCGACGCCATCCCGGCACTGTTCATCAGCGACAAACCGCGCACGCACGTTCGCGAACTGATGGTCGACCCTGCCCGTACGTTCATACCGTTCGAGGACCTGAAGGCGTTCGTGCCCGAGATGGCGCGCTATAAGCTCAACGCCATGCACCTCCATTTGGTTGACGACCAGGCTTGGCGCATCGAGATAAAGAAATACCCACAGCTCACGGAGCAGGCTTCGTCGCGCTGGGGTCAGGACGACATTCAGATGCCGTACAAGGGCTACTACACGCAGGAGCAGATGCGCGAACTGGTGAAGCTGGGCGCTGAGTACCACGTGGATATCGTGCCGGAGATAGAGATGCCGGGACACGAGGTGGCTGCCATCAGCGTGTTCCCCGAACTCACTTGCCACCAGCGCCAGGTGCCGGTGCGCACAACCTGCGGCGTGTCTAACGAACTGCTCTGCCCAGGCAACGACTTCACATACGAGTTCCTCGGCAATGTATTCAAGGAGATTACCGACATCTTCCCGTCTAAGTATATTCATCTCGGCGGCGATGAGGCTGGCAACCCAGCGCTCGACTGCTGGACCGACTGCCCGAAGTGTCAGGCGCTGAAGCAGAAGCTCGGCATCAAGACCACCGACCGCTCGGAGAACTGGCGTCTGCAGGGATATCTGTTCGACCGCATGATAGAACTGCTGCGCGACAAGTACGGCAAGACGCCGATGTTTTGGTACGAGTCTGACTTCAAGGAGATTCAGCCCGGCTGCGTAACCTTCGCTTGGCGCAGCGGACAGACGCAGGAGGCGCTCGACGCTGCTGTGCGCAACAACGCTCGCATCATGCTCTGCCCCGGCGAGCACTGCTACTTCGACTATCCGATGGCGAAGGACGATATGCCGGAGGTGAACTGGGGCATGCCAGCTACAACGCTGAAGGATGCCTACTCGCTCGACCCGGCGTGGGGCATGAACGAGCAGTTTGAGGAGTACAACCTCTTCGGCGTGGCTGGCACACTATGGAGCGAGTGCATACCGACCGTAGAGCGCATCTACTATCAGGCTTATCCGCGCGCTATCGCTCTCGCAGAAGCTGGCTGGACAAAGCAGCAGAACCGCTCGTGGAAGGGATTCCTCACTCGTCTGAAGCCGACAATGAAGGACATGATGCGCCGTGGCATCACATGCTCGCTCGAAGTGAACGGCGAGAAGTAATATCGCATATAATACGACTTCAAATTGAATCTATACAACGCAACTTGGGGCTTGCATCTTTCATACAAGCCCCAAGTTATTTTTTACACATAGTAGTGGATGTGCTGTTCACAAATAACCACCCACATATACATAACATTTTACAAAAACACATAAATAATAAATAAATAGCACGCTATTCTTGTATTTCTCACAACAAAATCGTATTTTTGCAGTAAATCAAAACAATAGAAATATGGCACAATTCATCAATCCTTTCTCAGATTGGGGATTTAAACATATCTTTGGTCGTGAGATTTCTAAAGACTTGCTGATTTGCTTCTTGAACGACCTGTTTGCCGGCGAGTTTGTAATTAAATCGCTGGCGTTCGGCAACAAAGAACAAATCGGACTGTCGAAAGATTCAAGAGAGGTGATATTCGATATCTATTGCACGACGGACGAGGGCAAAGAGATTATCGTGGAAATGCAAAACCGAGGACAAGAACACTTCATTGACCGGGCTTTGTATTACACCTCACGCGTGATAGTGAACCAAGGCATAAAAGGAGAATGGGACTATGATATACGACCCGTCTACACAATATGCTTCATGAACTTCATCGACCCGTTGCTACCATTGGGCAAGTTCAGAACGGACATGATACTCGCCGATAGAGACAACGGTAAGATGGTGTCCGACAAGATACGCATGGTGTATCTGATGCTGCCGTTCTTCGAGAAAACAGAGACGGAGTGTGAAACCGATTTTGAACGCTGGATATTTGTTTTAAAGAATATGAATACATTTGAAAGAATGCCATTCCTGGCTAAAAACGCTGTGTTTAAAAAGTTGGCTGAGATTTCTGACCTTAGAACTCTCAGCAAAAAAGACATGGACAAATACGAGGATAGCATCAGAATTATGCGCGACGCCTACGCCACATACAAATACGCTATAAAGACCGGATTGGAAGACGGACGAAAGCAGGGATTAGAAGAGGGAATGGCGCAGGGAATAGAGAAAGGAATGGCGCAGGGAATAGAGAAAGGAATGGCGCAGGGAATGGCGAAAGGAATAGAGAAAGGAATAGAGAAAGGAAAAGCAGAGGCTGAGCGACAGAAGAACATTGAGTTTGCAAAACTCATGCTAAGCGACGGCGACTCTACTGAGAAAATACAAAGATACACGGGACTTACGGCAGAAGAAATTAACGAAATTGCGCAAAGCCTACATTAATAAGGAGTCGCTATTGCGCAAGGTAGTGTAAACAGAACTGTGTTACGCACAAAACCTGCATAAGTAAAAATAAGAAATCCGCAATGCTGAAAAACAAGCATTGCGGATTTTTTTGTTATAGTATCTGAAGCACCTCCTTGAGGTCCTCAATCTTTTTGAGTTCGTCCATGATGACACTCACTTCGCTACGGTCGTGAACGCGAATCTCGATGGTGCCGTCGAAGATGCCCTCCTCACTCGAGATAGTGATACGGTGCATATTGACGTCGAGCTTGTCGGAGATAACCTCCGAGATGTCGTGCAGCATGCCCTTGCGGTCGATGCCGCGCAACTCTATCGTCGCATCGAAGAACATCACCTTGTGCATATCCCACTTTGCGTCGAGGATACGATTACCGAAGCTCGCCTTCAGTCGCGAAGCCACATCGCAGTTGCGGCGGTGAATCTCTATGCGGTTCTTGTTGTCGATGTATCCCATGATGTCGTCGCCGGGGATGGCGTGGCAGCATGTCGGGAAGATGTATTGCGAGATGTTCTCCTCGTTGATGATCACAGGCTTCTTCTTATTAAAGCCCTCGCCCACTATGAATAGATTCGACTTCTTGTCGTCCTTGCTGTTGTCCTTCTTAAGGAATGGCACAAACTTGCGCCATCCGCCCTGCTCAGCCTTGCGCTCGCGCAGCTCGTCGAGGTCCTTGTCACCGAGCAGGACGGAGCGTTTGCCAAGCATAAGAAACAGATCCTCGTGCTTCTTCGCCTCATGCAGTTCGCAGAGTTTATTGAGCACCTGCGTAGTCATCTCCAGTTCGTTCTTGCGCAGCCAGTCGTCGAGTATCTGCTCGCCTCGCTTCTGCAGTTCGCGGTTGTCGCGGCGCAGTATCGCCATAATCTTCTGCTTCGCCTTCGCCGTGAAAACGAAGTTTATCCACGAAGCCTGCACGTGCTGCGACTTCGACGAGAGTATCTCCACCTGGTCGCCGCTCTGCAACTTGTGGCTCAGCGGCACCAGTTTGTGGTTCACCTTAGCGCCGATACAGTGCGAACCGAGGAACGTGTGTATCTGGAAAGCGAAGTCGAGCGCCGTACATTGCGCCGGCATGGTCTTGATTTCGCCCTTCGGTGTGAACACGAATATCTCGCTTGCGAAGAGGTTAAGCTTGATGGTATCGAGGAAGTCCATTGCGTCGGGCTGCGGGTCATCGAGAATCTCCTTGATAGTAGACAGCCAGTTGTTGAGTTCCGAATCTTCATCAACGGTCTCTACGCTCGACTCCAGTCCCTTCTCCTTGTACTTCCAGTGAGCGGCAAAGCCCTGCTCAGCCACTTCGTCCATATGGTCGGAACGTATCTGCACCTCTATCCACTTGCCCTGCTTCGACATCAGCGTCACGTGCAAAGCCTGATAGCCGTTTGCCTTCGGGTGGTTCACCCAGTCGCGCAGACGGTCGGGGTGCGACTTGTATATGCGGTTGATTGCGACGTATATCTTGAAGCACTCGTTGATTTCCTCCGAGCGTTCCTTCGGCGTATAGATGATGCGCACAGCAAGAATGTCGTAGATTTCGTCGAACGTGACGTGCTTGTTCTGCATCTTGTTCCAAATGGAATAAGGACTCTTCACGCGCGCCTTCAGTTCGTACTTTATGCCCATCTTGTCGAGAGCTTCACGTATAGGAGCAGTGAAGTTCTCGAAAAGCATGTCGCGCTGCGCCTGCGTGTCGGCAAGTTTTCCCTTGATATAGTCGTACTCTTCTGGATGCTCGTAGCGGAACGAGAGGTCTTCGAGTTCAGTTTTTATCTTGTTCAAGCCCAAGCGGTTTGCGAGTGGAGCGTAGATGTAGAGCGTCTCACCGGCAATCTTATACTGCTTGTTAGCCGGCTGCGACTGCAGAGTGCGCATGTTGTGCAAGCGGTCGCAAATCTTGATGAGTATGACACGGATGTCATCGCTCATCGTGAGCAGCAACTTCTTGAAGTTTTCTGCCTGCGCCGACGCCTTGTCGCCGAAGATACCACCCGAAATCTTGGTCAGTCCGTCCACAATCTGCGCAATCTTCTCGCCGAAGATATTCGTGATATCCTCAACAGTATAGTCGGTATCCTCGACAACATCGTGCAGGAGTGCGGCGCAGATGCTCGTCGACCCGAGTCCCATCTCCTCCACCGCGATGCGTGCCACCGCAATAGGGTGCATGATGTATGGTTCGCCCGACAATCGGCGCACACCTTTGTGTGCCTGTCGTGCGAAGTTGAATGCCTTGGTTATAATATCAACCTTCTTTCGGTGACGCGATGCCACATATATATCGAGTACTTCCTTGAAGGCTTGTTCTATCATTTGGTCATCAGCAGACTCTCGCTGCTTGTCTTTCAGATTCTGGTCGTCCATGATTCAGGTCTCCTATATATTAATAAGGTATATGTGTATGCGGCAGGGTGCAGAGATTCGCACCAGTCTTACTTGATGCGAATCTTCTTGCCTGCACGTATGTTGCTTCCGCTAATCTTGTTAAGCTTTTTCAGTTTTCTAACGGTAGTGCCGTTGCGGCGTGCTATCTCAGAGAGCGTGTCGCCCTGGCGAATCGTTACGTTCTTGCTGCGTACGCGGCGCGACTTTCTGCGCGACGCCTTGCTGTGTCTGCCGCTTCTGCTTGAAGAGTGGCGCGACACTACCGGAGCGTCTGTGTTTATAGCCACTTCCAGGCGCTTTGTGAGCAGTTCGTCGGGTTTGTAGGCGTAGATAGAGTCTTCGTTGTCGATGAAGCTGCCCACCATAGCCAGCGGCAAGCGAATTGCAGACGGCTTTGTGCTGCCGTTCACAACGCTATGGCGATACTGCGGGTTGAGCTGCTTTATCTGGTCGACATCCATACCGAGCACCTGAGCCACCTGCTCGAAGTGTACGTCGCGGTTTACGACCACAGTATCGGTCTTTACGGGCAGGTCTGCACGCATCGGACAGATATTGTGCTCACAATAGTAGTTCATTATATAGTTGGCGGCGATGAACGCTGGTACGTAGCCACGTGTTTCTTTCGGCAGATAAGGATAGATGCGCCAGTAGTCTTTCTCGCCGTTTGAGCGGTGGATGGCGCGGTTGATGGCCTCCGGACCGCAGTTGTAGGCTGCGATAACGAGGTTCCAATCGCCGAAGATCTTATAGAGATCGCGCAGATAGTGGGCTGCTGCGTACGAAGCGCGAACAGGGTCGCGACGTTCGTCAACAAGCGAGTTCACTTCGAGTCCGTACTTCTTGCCGGTGGTGAGCATGAACTGCCAAAGACCAGTGGCTCCGACGCGCGAAACGGCGTTAGGATTGAGCGCCGACTCAATGACCGGCAGATACTTCAATTCGAGAGGCAAGCCATACGACTCGAGAGCCTCCTCGAAGATAGGCATATAGAAGTTCTGTGCGCCGAGCATTACGCTCACAGAGCGACGCAGACGTCCGCTGTAGCGATCGATGAACTTCTGAACGACGTCGTTGTAGGGCAACTCGATGATGGTCGGGATGCGGCTCAGACGCTCTTTGTACACTTCTGCGCTGTAAACCGGATTCACATCAGGCATGTTGCAATCGAAACTCATGTGGAGATAAGTCTTGCTGTTGTAGTTATTGAGCAGACTGTCATAATCGTGAGTAAGCGCCTCAGGCAGGTCAATCACTTCCTGCTTGCCCTGGGCGTCGGTTACTATTATTTCGTCGTCATTATTCTCGCTCTGCGCGAGAGTCTGACTTGCAAAGCCGAAAAACGCTGCGGCTATAATTATCAATGATTTCTTCATAATCTTTTGTTTGTCTTTAGAAATTCAGGCTGCAACTCAATCCCAAGCTGTTGGCCTTGAAAGGGTTCCGTTGGCGGTTGTCGTTGATGATGGTCGGCTCCAGCTTAAGGCTCAAATCCTTCGAGATATCGAACTCTGAGAGCGACGCGTCGACGTATGCGTCAACGATTGAGAGAGCGTAGACACCCACCAGGCAGAAGAAGCTAAGGTCGCGCCAGCGGCGGAACTTGTCTTTGCGCTTTTTGAAGAGCGTCTGATAGCGTTGTATGTTCGATTCGTCGATTTTCGCTCCGAGATGCAGGAACTGGTTATAGCTCTGCGTGTTCGGGTCGTCATCCATCAAGTCGAGATAAGCCTGCGAGTAGTCGGTGTACATCTGATTGTTCCAACGCATGGCGTAGATGCAACCCACGAATCCGCCATACACAATCGGCAACTTCCAATACTTGCGGTTATAGATCTGTCCGGCGCCGGGCAAAACTATGGCGAGCCACATGGCACGCTTCGGATTGGGGCGCCATGTGCTCCAGTCGCGCTTCACCTTGTAAACGCTGTCTGCCTTTATAGGCGAGAGTGCGTTGTCGGCTACGCTGTCTGCCTTTATAGATGTGAACGAAACATCCATACTATCGGCTGCGGTCTGCGCCTTCGCCGTCGTAACAAACGAGAGCAGAATCGCAGCAAGCGCCAATGTCTTTAATATATATGTAATGTTCTGTTTCACTATTGTTTCTTGTTTATGTTTTGTCTGCAAGCTGTTGCAGGTTCTTACTTCATCTTGTCGAACACAGCCATGATATGCTCCAGTTCTTCTTCGTTTGCGAAGGGTATTGTTATCTTTCCCTTGCCTTTGGGCGAGCAGGTGAGCTGCACCTTTGTCTGCAGGAACTCCGAGAGGTGGCTACGCAGGGCGTTGTACTCCTCTGGAAGCTTTGCCTTTGCCACAATCTTCTTTGTTCCGCTGTTGACGTCTTCGCCGTTCTTGAGCATCTGCGCCATTTCCTCCACCTTGCGCACGGAGTAGCCATTCTTGAGCACTTCGTTGAAGAGTTTTATCTGCAGCGAGGGCGAGTCGATAGCGAGCAGAGCGCGAGCGTGTCCCATGTCTATCTCCTTTTTCTGCAGGGCTATCTGCACCTGAGCTGGCAAACGCAGCAGACGGAGATAGTTGGCTATGGCTGTGCGACTCTTTCCTACGCGCTCCGACACCTTCTCCTGCGTCATGCCGTCGGCGTCGAGCAGGTGTTCGTATGCGAGTGCAATCTCAATGGCGTTGAGATCTTCGCGCTGAATGTTCTCGACGAGCGCCATCTCCATGATGTTCTCGTCGGCAATGGTGCGTATGTATGCGGGAATGGCTGTGAGACCAGCCATCTGTGAGGCGCGCCAGCGGCGTTCGCCCGCAATGATTTGGAAGCGTTCGTCGCTTATCTGTCTGAGCGTGATGGGCTGAATGATGCCAATCTCACTGATGCTGTTTGCCAGTTCCTGCAGCGCGTCGGGGTCGAAGTCGCGTCGGGGCTGGTTAGGGTTAGCCTCTATCTGGTTGAGCGGTATTTCGTTTATGGTTGATGTGCCCTGCGTGCGCACTCCTCCGGTGTCGATGAGCGCATCGAGTCCGCGTCCGCCTTCAATCTCGTCGAGTCCGCGTCCGAGCACGCTTCGGTTATATTTCTTGTGTACTGCCATCGTCTTGTTTGTTTACTCTTTTTTCGTTCTTGTTGATAATCTCCTTGGCGAGTGCCAAGTGGTTCTTCGACCCAGCCGAGTCGGCGTCGTAAAGAATCACGGGGAGTCCGTGGCTGGGACTCTCGCTGAGCTTCACGTTGCGTTGTATGACAGTCTTGAACACAAGTTCCTGGAAGTGGCGCTTCACCTCATCGTATATCTGGTTGGCGAGTCGCAGGCGGCTATCGTACATGGTGAGCAGGAAGCCTTCTATCTCCAATGCCGGATTTAGCTTGCTCTTTATTATCTTGATGGTGTTGAGGAGTTTCGTGATGCCTTCGAGCGCAAAGTATTCGCACTGAACGGGTATCACCACCGAGTCGGCAGCGGTGAGTGCGTTCACGGTGATGAGTCCGAGCGACGGGCTGCAGTCGATTAGTATGTAATCGTAGTCGTCGCGTATCTGGTCGAGCATGTTCCTTATTACGCGCTCGCGGTTCTTCAGGTTGAGCATCTCTATCTCTGCTCCCACGAGGTCGATATGGCTGGGAATGACGTCGAGTCCGTTGATGTCGGTGGTGTAGACTGCGTCGTGCACGTCGGCGTGGTCGATGATGCACTCATAGAGCGAGCAGTCAATCTCCTTGATGTCTACGCCCAATCCGCTCGACGCGTTCGCCTGCGGGTCTGCATCCACCACGAGCACCGTTTTCTCGAATGTAGCGAGCGATGCTGCCAAGTTTATCGTTGTTGTCGTCTTGCCTACGCCACCTTTTTGGTTGGCCAATGCTATTATCTTTCCCATTTGAAGTCAAAATTATTTGGCAAAGGTACATATTTTATATGAGAATAGGCTCGTTTAAACCTTTTTTCGTACATTTGCAGTTGAAATAAAACTAAAATTATGAATACTAAAAAGCCATTAATACTTATTTCGAACGACGACGGCTACCATGCCAAGGGTATAAACTCGCTTATTGACATGCTGCGCGACATTGCCGACATCATAGTCTGTGCTCCAGAATCGGCTCGTTCTGGCTTCGCTACGGCGTTCTCTGCCACGGTTCCGCTGCGCTTGAAGCTGCGCCGCGACGAGGAGGGCATGCAGATGTGGTCGTGCAACGGCACGCCGGTCGACTGCGTTAAGCTGGCGCTGCAGGAGTTGTGCGTCGATCGTCTGCCCGACATGATTCTGGGCGGCATCAACCACGGCGACAACGCCTCGGTGAACGTTCACTACAGCGGCACGATGGGCGTAACCATCGAGGGCTGTATGAAGTACATACCGTCTATCGGCTTCTCTCTCTGCGACTTCGCGTCGGATGCCGACTTCGAACCGCTGCGCCCATACGTGCGCCAGATTGTGCAGAAAGTGCTCGCAGAGGGTCTGCCCAAGGGCGTGTGCCTGAACGTGAACTTCCCGAAGCTAAAGGAGTTCAAGGGCGTTAAGGTGTGCCGCATGGCTATGGGCACGTGGTACAACGAATGTGCGAAGATGCGCCACCCGCACGGCTACGACTACTACTGGATGACGGGCGCCTACCGCAACGACGAGCCGGAGCAGGAGGACACCGACAACTGGGCGCTCACACATGGATATGTATCAATCACGCCGACGCGCATCGACGTTACAGACTACGACTTGCTGCGAAGCTGGAAGAACAAGTTTTGAGCCCCTCCCAACCCTCCCCATCGGGGAGGGCTTAGTTAGCAAAGGCTTAGAAGACTTAGAAAGGCTTAGAAAGGAAAAGGCTTAGAAAGGCTTAGTTAGGCTTAAACGCCACTTATAAAGAACATGAAATACTACTTAATAGTTGGCGAGGCATCGGGCGACCTGCATGCCTCGCATCTTATGAAGGCTCTGCTCAAAGAAGACCCTGAAGCTGAGTTTCGCTTCTTCGGCGGCGACATGATGTCGGCAGTCGGAGGCACACGCGTGCGCCACTACCGCGAGCTGGCGTACATGGGCATCATCGCCGTACTGCTCCACCTGCGCACTATTCTGCGCAACATGGCGTTCTGCAAGCGCGACATCGTGGAGTGGCGGCCCGACGCCGTGATTCTTGTCGACTATCCGGGCTTCAACCTCAAGATTGCGAAGTTCGTTCACGAGCATACCAAGATACCGGTCTACTACTATATCTCGCCGAAGATATGGGCGTGGAAAGAGTATCGCATCAAGGAGATAAAGCGCAACGTCGACGAGCTGTTCTCGATACTGCCGTTCGAGGTGCCGTTCTTCGAGCAGAAGCACCACTACCCTATTCATTACGTGGGCAACCCGACGGCAGAGGAGGTGCGCCAGTTCCGCGCAGCGTACAACGTATCGGGCGAGGAGTTCCGTCGTGAGCACGGGCTCGACGAGCGTCCTATCATAGCGCTGCTCGCCGGAAGCCGCAAGCAGGAGATTACGGGCAACTTGCCGCAGATGATTGCTGCGGCGCGCAGATTCGGTGGCTATCAGTTAGTGCTTGCTGCGGCGCCGGGCATCGACGCCGAGTTCTACGACGCGTTCATCGGCGGAAGCGACGTGCACGTGCTGCGCGGCGAGACCTACGCTCTGCTCTCACATGCCGACACGGCGCTCGTGACGAGCGGCACGGCGACGCTCGAGACGGCGCTCTTCCGCGTGCCGCAAGTGGTATGCTACAATACGGCGCTGCCTAAGCTGGTGGGCTTCTTGCGACGCCTCGTGCTGAAGGTGAAGTATGTGTCGCTGGTGAACCTCATCGCCGACCGCGAGGTGGTGCCGGAGCTGGTGGCCAACACGTTCTCTGAGGCTAACATCGCCGAACAGCTCAAGCGCCTGCTACCCGACGGCGCAGCGCGCAGAGAGATGCTCGAGGGCTACGAGGAGGTGTGGCGGAAGATTGGCGAGGACAGTCCGTCGGAGCGCACAGCGAAGGAAATGGTCTTAAAAGTAAAAAAGTAAAAAAGTAAAAGGGTAAAAAGTAGCGGAGGTCTCCGGCCTTCGCAGCAAGCTACGTTGACAATAAAAAATGCATTTATTGATGCTGCGGAGGCCGGAGACCTCCGCTACTAAGACAATAAAAAAATGCATTTTTGTGCTGCGGAGGCCGGAGACCTCCGCTACTAATCATGCAAATATTGTACAAGCAAACTCCCGCGAAAAAACTCATTCTAGAGATTTGGAAACCGCAAAACGGGCGTTTTCGCTGCTGTTCTTCACTCTAAAATCATAAAAATTGAGACTTTTCGATGTAAAACGATAGGTTTTGCATTGTATTTCCTATCACTTTACCCTGTAATTCGATAGACTTTACACGGTAAAACCTATGCTTTTACCGTGTAAAGTCTATCGAAAAGTTTGATTTCTCCTAAGCTAAAATTGCACACTTTCGCAATTATCACCACAACACTTTGTAAGCCAAGCGCTTACAACTGCACGCTCAAAACTCGCGAAAAACGCACAAAAGATTTTGTTTTTGATTTTTCGCGAGTTATGAGCGCTTAAAAACTGCAAATATCGTCTTGGCAAAAACCGTGCCAAAACCAATTAAAGGAACTTCTCCACGAAGCCCACCACCCTGCGCGCGTACTCCTCTTTATAGTCGGCATATGCATCAGCGTGCTTGCTGCCGTGCGCTATCCAGAGCGCCTTGGGCTGCGGCTTCGCCTCATAGAGCGGATAGACCATCCATGTAGGCACGAACGTGTCGTTGTCGCCATGGATGAAAAGCATCGGCTTCGGGCACTTCGCCACCTGCTTCAGCGGCGACGCCTCGTTGAAGCCCCAGCCGTACTTCGCCTTTACGACCCACGACGCCGTGTACATCAACGGAAAGTCGGGCAGCGAGAAGCGCGCCGAAATCTCGTTCGAGAACTCGTCCCAAACACTCGTATATCCACAGTCCTCCACGAAGCACTTCACGTACCGAGGCGTCTGCTCACCGCTGACGCACATCGTCGTGGCAGCGCCCATCGATATGCCGTGAACCACAAGGCGCAGCGAGTCGGCAGTCGTGCCGAACATCTCTGGCGCAAGGCTTATCCAGTGGAGCACGTCGAGACGGTCTTTCCAACCCATCTGTATCGCCTCGCCGTCACTCTGCCCGTGCGCATAGAGGTCGGGCAGCAGCACGTTGGCGTTCATCTCGCGGTTGTAGATGCGCGCTATTGGCAGCATGCTTGTCGCGTTGTCGCCGTAGCCATGCACGAGCACAGCGGTGCGTCCCTCGGCATGCGGCGAACGCACGTAGAGGGCGTGGGCGCGCTTGCCGGTCTGCGGCATCACGACGAACGTGTCGCGCAGGGCGCCGGCGGCTTGCAGACTGTCGAGCCACGGCTTCACCTCGGGGAAGCGCTTCTCTATCTTCGACATATCCGAGTCACGGTCGCGCTGAACACTCACAAGGGCGTAGTCGACGAGGTAGAACGAGGCTGCCGTGATTATGGCAAGGAAGAGCGCAAAGGTGGCGCCAAGGGTGACGAATAACTTTTTATGTTTCATACTATCTATATATAGGAGGCTACTTGAGATACGGCTTCAGCACCTCAACCCACTTCAGGTATCCCTTGCCGAGCAGGTGCAGTCCGTCGTTGGTATACTCCGGGTTCATCACGTCGGTAGAAGGTATGACAAGCGACTTGTACACGTCGATGTAAGTTACGCCGTGGCGTGCGGCTACCGCCTTTATCTTTGCGTTAAGCGCAGGAATATCCTTCTTGCGGTCCATGTGACCCGAGAACTTGTTGAACTTAGGGTTCACCGGGAACACGCTCTGCACGTAGAGCTTCGTCGCGGGCGACTCGCGCTTCACGCGCTCCACAATCTTCTCCACGTTCTTCGCAATCTCGTCCATGCTCTTGCCGTGCGCAAAGTCGTTGGTACCGATGAGCAGGAATATCTTCGAGGGCTTACCCTTCGTGATGGTGCTCAGACGGTCGAGCACGCCCTGGGTGGTATCGCCGCTGATGCCGCGGTTCTTGGCGTGCGGATTGCCCAACAGCTCAGCCCACTCGCCGCCGTTGGTGATGCTGTTGCCGAGGAAGATGATGTCGCTCTTGCTTGTTGGCAATGCCTCGAAGAGAGTGGCACGCTGATAATAGAATGTAGAGTGCTTTTGCTCCTGAGCCTGCATCGTGAATGCGCAGAACAGACTCAACATGATTAATAGTTTCTTCATAGTTCGTTATTTGTTTTAGCGCCGCATCAACCGGGAAGCGGCAATGGTTTTTAAACATTTTCTTAACCCGTTTGACAAAAGTACGAATAAAAAACGAAAGGAGCTATTATTTTTTGCATCCTTTTGCACAAAAAACACAAAAACGAATAAGGCTTATTCGGCAAAAAATACTTAACTTTGCAGACGTTAAATCAAAGTGTAACAAATATATGGACGACTATCACGCGGAAAACCCGAATTTGTAATGCAGGAGGACGCTCTCACGATGCGGTCTCCCAAGCATTGTTTAACCCAAGGAGACAGCTTTTATGAGAACATACTGGAACACCAATTCTACCCTCAAACAAATTGAAGAGTGGCAGCCGAACTGCTGGATACAAGTTACATGTCCAACAGACGAAGACCAGCAATTGCTGGAAGACAAGTTCAACATACCCGATTATTTCCTTTCCGACATCAGCGATACCGACGAACGTGCGCGTTACGAGTACGATGATGGCTGGATGCTTATCATCCTCCGTATTCCGTACGTGAAGGAGATACGCTCGCGCACGCCGTACACCACCGTGCCGCTCGGCATCATTCACAAGCGCGACGTCACCATCACCGTATGCTACTACGAGACGAACATGATGATCGACTTCGTGTCTTATCACCAGAAGCGCGGCGAGGGATTCACCGACTATGTTGACATGACATTCCGCCTTTTCCTTTCTTCTGCCGTGTGGTATCTGAAGCGTCTGAAGCAGATAAACACGCTCATCGAGAAGGCGAAGCACAATCTCGACCATAACGTGAACAACGAATCGCTCATAGCACTCTCGCGTCTGCAGGACTCGCTCACCTACTTTGTCACCTCTATCCGCGGCAACGAAACCCTGCTCGCGAAGCTGAAGTTCAAACTGCAAGTGGACGAGTTGGACGCCGACCTCATCGAGGACGTAAACATCGAGATGTCGCAGGCTCGCGAAACGACGAACATCTACTCCGACATTCTCGAGTCGACGATGGACACCTACTCGTCTATCATCAACAACAACATGAACACCGTGATGCGTACGCTCACCTCCGTGTCTATCATCATGATGTTGCCGACGCTCATCTCCTCGTTCTTCGGCATGAACCTCATAAACGGACTCGAAGACTACCGTTTCGGCTTCATCGTGGCGATAATCATATCGGTTATTATCTCCGCACTTTCATGGATTATACTGCGCCATAAGCGACTGCTTTAAAGCAAAATGCAAAAATAAATTGCGTTTTTTGTCGCTATTCAAAATATTTTATTTAAGTTTGCAGTCTATAATAAAATGTGAGGATGTTGGCTCCGCGCCACATTCGTGTGAATTACCCTTATCATAAACTTAAAACAGTTAAATGATGGACTCTCAAGAAAACGCCCTGTTGCAAGGTGCACAAGAAGAGCAGAACGTAGAGCAGACAGCTGCCGACGTTCAGCCAGTAGAGAACACTAAAGTCTACAAAACCAAACAAGAAGTCGTTGAACGCCTTAAGGAAATCGCCGCAAGCGACGAGGCTCCTGTCAAGGACGAAATCGACCTTTTGAAGACGGTATTCTACAAACTCCACATCGCAGAGCGTGAAGCACGCCTGAAGGAATACATCGACGGCGGCGGAAACCCTGAAACCTATCAGATGGTACCCGACCAGGACGAGGAGACTTTCAAGGCTCAAATGGCTGTAATACGCGAGAAACGCGCGCAAATCATGCAGCAGCAGGAGGCCGAAAAGCAGGCCAACCTGGAGAAAAAACTCGAAATCATTGAGAAAATAAAGGCCATGACTACATCGCCCGACGAGGCAGGCAAGTCGTACAACGAGTTCAAGGAACTGCAGCAGCAGTGGAAGGACATCAAGAACGTGCCGGCTGACAAGGCTAACGAGCTTTGGCGCAACTATCAGTTATATGTAGAGCAGTTCTACGACCTGCTCAAGCTCAACTCTGAGGCTCGCGAATACGACTTCAAGAAGAACCTCGAGATGAAGACCAAGCTCTGCGAGGCTGCAGAGAAGCTCGCCGACGAGGAGGACGTCATCAGCGCGTTCCACCAGTTGCAGGAGCTGCACCAGCAGTATCGCGAGATAGGTCCGGTCGCAAAGGAACTGCGCGAGGAGGTATGGGCACGCTTCAAGGCTGCGTCTACCGTAATCAACAAGCGCCACCAGCAGCACTTCGAGGACCTTCGCGCTAAGGAGGAGGAGAATCTGGCTCGCAAGACCGCCCTCTGCGAGAAGGTAGAGGAGCTCGGCAAGGTTGAGAACAAGGGCGCTGCCGACTGGGAGAAGCGTTCTAAAGAGATTATCGACATTCAGAACGAGTGGAAGACTATCGGCTTCGCTCCGCAGAAGATGAACGTGAAGATATTCGAGCGCTTCCGCGCTGCCTGCGACGACTTCTTCGGACGCAAGGCCGAATACTTCAAGGCGCTCAAGGTCACATTCTCTGAGAACATCGAGAAGAAGAAGGCGCTCGTAGAGAAGGCGCAGGCGCTTGCCGACAGCACCGACTGGAAGGCTACAAGCGACAAGCTCATCGCGCTGCAGAAGGAATGGAAGACCGTAGGCATGGTTCCGAAGAAGATCGGCGACCAGCTCTGGCAGGAGTTCCTCGGCGCATGCAACAAGTTCTTCGAGGCTCGCAACGCAGCCGGCGCAGGACAACGCAACGAGGAGCACGCCAACCTCGAGAAGAAGAAGGGCATCATCGAGCAGCTGAAGGCGCTCGCAGAGAATGCTGCTGAGGCAACGAAGGAGAAGGTGCAGGCGCTCACAGAGGAATACAACAAGGTGGGACACGTGCCCTACAAGGAGAAGGACAAGCTCTACGAGGCTTATCACGAAGTGCTCGACCACATCTACAAGGAGCTGAACATCTCTACAAAGCGCCGCCGTCTGAACGACTTCAAGGCTAACATCAAGAATGTGGCAAAGCGTGGCGAAGAGGCTCTCGACAACGAGCGCGGACGCTTGGCTCGCCGCTTCGAGCAGCTCAAGCAGGAGATTCAGACCTACGAGAACAACCTCGGTTTCCTCAACGCAAGCTCTAAGAAGGGCAACAGCCTTATCGACGAGATGAACCGCAAGGTGCAGCACCTGCGCGATGACCTCGAACTGGTTCGCCAGAAGATTAAGGCTATCGACGAGGAGAACAAGTAAAGATTAGTTCGGGAGGCTTCGGAAGGCTTAAGAAGGCTTAGGCTTAAGAAGGCTTAATAAGGTTTAGCCCCAACAAACAATAACCAAAAAAGGAGTCAACGATTGTTGACTCCTTTTTTGCTTTATCAGCGTAAGCGGAAATCCCCGCTTTTTATTTCTTCATATCCCTATCCACCATTGCCGCGACGCACGAGTCAGACCACACATTCTCGGCGGTCTCTATCATGTCGAGCACGGTGAAGACAGGCAGGATAATACCCATTATCGCAACCGGCGCGCCTACGCCCGACATCAGCGAGAGCGTGAGGAAGAAGCAACCCATCGGCACTCCGGCGTTGCCGATGGCAGCCACAACCGAGATGAAAAGCCAGAGCAGCATCACGGGCAGCGAGAGTTCGATGCCGCCGTTCTGCATCACGAAGAGCGACGTCACCAAGATGAACGCCGCGCAGCCGTTCATGTTGATGGTTGTGCAGATAGGCAGCACGAAGCGCGCCACCTTGCTGTCGACGCCGAGGCGCTCCTCCGATGTCTGTATCGTGACGGGAAGCGTGGCAGCCGAACTCTTGGTGAACAGAGCCATGAGCACAGCCGGCATCATGCGGCGCATCACGTGTACGGGGTTGAGTCCGCGCGCCATGAGGAACAGCGGCAGCACAACGAAGAACTGCAGCAGATTGCCGCAAAGTATCACGGCTACGTACTTGCCTATAGAGGCTACGACCGTGCCAGCCGACACCTCAGCCGAGAGTTGCGCAGCAAACGCCACGATGCCTACGGGCAGCACGGTGATGAGCCAGCGAATGAGTCGCGACACGACGTCCTGCAACGCAGATAGTCCGCGCATGAGCAACTGCTTGTTGTCGCCTTCGGGCATCTTGGCGAGCGCCAGTCCGACGGCAACGGCGATGAGCAGCACCGAGAGCACGTTGCCCTCGATGAACGGACGCAGGAAGTTGTCGGGCACGATACCAATCATGTATTTCAGGTACGATCCGTCGGCTACTTCCGCAGGCACGGCATCGCCCAAAGTGCTGTTGCGCACCATGTCGATGGGCAGATTGTCGGGCGAGATGATGATGTAAAGCACCATTCCGACGGCGGCTGCCGCCACGGTTGTGAGCAGCGTGTAGCTGATGGTATGGCGGAAGATGCGGCGTGTCTCGCGCTGCATGCCGAAGGTGGCGAGTGTTGTGGTGACGGCGAGTGCGATGGTGGGCACGGCTATAAACTGAAAGAGGCGTGTAAAGATGGTAGCCACGAAGTTAGCCGCCGTGTTCACCCACTCCACGCCGAGCAATCCGAGGCACGAGCCCACAACCAATGCGCCAAGCCACAGCCAAAAGTTCTGCCTTCCGCCGCAGCAAGTGTGTTTTGTTTCTGTTTTTTTCATTATAATCTTTAAAAGAAGTTTTTTTATTTGTAAAAGAACGGGGTATAAAATTCTAAAGAATGATTTATAGAACCTAAAAGGAAGATTTATTAAACCCTATTCCTATTGCGTTTTGCCTTAATTCCAACGGTCGGCGGCGTTCGGTGTCCGCACGGGCGGCGTTCGGTGTCCACACGGGCGGCGTTCGGTGTCCACACGGGCGGCGTTCGGTGTCCGCACGGGGAGCGTTCGGTGTCCACACGGGCGGCGTTCGGTGCCCGTCGGAAAGCGCAGGGCTTTCAACGTTTCGCCTTGAAGAACTCGGTCATAAGCGTTCGACATTCTTCCTCCAGAACGCCGCTCACCACCTCGCACTTCGGGTGCAGAGCCTTCGGAGCGAACACGCGGAAACCGCGTTTCTCGTCGCTCGCACCGTAAACCACGCGTCGCACTTGCGCCCAGCCCAAGGCACCTGCGCACATTATGCACGGCTCTACGGTGACGTAAAGCGTGCAGTCAGCAAGATACTTTCCACCGAGTTGGTTGGCAGCCGACGTTATCGCCTGCATTTCGGCGTGCGCCGTAACGTCGCCGAGCGTCTCCGTGAGGTTGTGCGCTCGCGCAATGATGCGGTTGCCCGCCACAACGACGGCGCCCACGGGTATCTCTCCCTCGTCGCGCGCAGCCTCTGCCTCCACAAGAGCGCGGCGCATAAACTGCTCGTCTTTATTCTGTTGTTCGGTCTTGTCCATATTCATACCTTATTATATATAGATACAAAGTTACGGAGAAAGCGAGAAACTACAAAACATGCTCGTCTATTTTTGTCGCTCTGCACGAATAATCAGACGCTACAGAACGCTGTGCGCCTACGCCATACAAGCACATCATGAAAAAAAACAACAAATTCACTTTTAGTTAAAAAAATATCACAAAATATTATGCGTTTTAAAATATTATTTCTAACTTTGCGATATGCAAGATGCAAGCAGACAATACGCCTGCAGCACCATTTAGACAAAAATAGAGAGAGAAACACACACAAAGAGTTATAAAAACAATAATTTAAACGATTAAAACACATTAAAGCAAGAGAGAAAAAAAGGATAAACCACAAAGGCGCCGCCGATTAACGCAGATGTTAAACAGCTGGCGCGCAAGAGAGAGAATTAACGCTAATAATTTTTTTATTTTGTATTAGAAGATACACATTTGTATTAGAGAGTACAGAAATAGAAAACACACAAGAGAATTTTAAAAAACGAAACATTAACATATAACCGGTTCGTATTCTGCCGGGTATGCATTGTGCGTTCCTATGGTTTGCGAACTGATTACTAACAATTAATTAATTAATCGCATGAAGAAGTCACTACTTTACAGCCTTATGGCACTCGTTGCCACTTCGGCATCCGCAGGAAGCAACTTCCCAACAAACGGCAAACTCGCCAAGTTGACGGAACAGTATCGCACCAAGAAGCTCGAGACTCCGCTCGTAAAGCTTCATGGCTTCGACTCGCCCGCAGCGAGCCTCGCTAAAGCCAAGACCTCTACACCGTCGAGCACGATGGAGGCTAAGACTTACGGGTTCCTGTACGACGAAGACGGAAACGTGTGGTACTACACCCAGGAAAACGACTATCGCGGCACTGGTTTCAACGCTTCTATCAACAAGGCAGTCATCAACGTCTACAATCAGAACCACGAACTGGCAGGTACGTTGAACGTGGAAGTACCCGAGGGTATGGACGTTAACCACATAGATCCTTACGGAACGGTGACTAAGAAATTCTTCGACCTCGACAACAAGACGCAGGAAGTGCTCGTGGAGTTTCACCAGGTGGGCAACGCCGACAACAACTATCAGGGCTCTTACTACACAAAGGCTTACCGCATTGAGGACGGCACACTCGTGCAGGAGTTCAACGGCGCCGGCGTCTTCCTTAACATACCGAAAAACTCATGGACCAAGTATCAGCGCCTCATCATAAGCAACGCCAAGTACGAGGCTATCGACGGCAAGACTTACGAGGACGGCAGCCCGTACTACACCACAAACGACTATATCGACGTTTACAAACCCGCTTCTTGGGGCGCAGGACCGGCTGTTGAGCATCAGTTCGTAGTGGACGAGGCCTATACCTACTACGGCAACGACGGCGCACCGGTGCAGGTGTTCAACGTAGACGGCACTCCTTATTATATGGTGTCGCACTACGAGAAGCCGTGGCTCAAAGGCTACGACGAGGAGACTTACAACCCGATACCTACTCCGGACAACAAACTCGTCATCAAGACTTACGACGAGCGTTTCTCACGCGTCGACTCTCTCGCTGTGCCCGTTGAGCAGAATGAGGACACACCGTTCGCTATGGCGCTCATCGGCAACTTCGGCTCGAAGACGCTCACCAAAGACTATTTCAAGAAGGACGACAAGCTGGCTTACGTCGTTACGTTCTTCGACTATATGACAGCTCACGACGACTATCGCTACCGTTTCGTGGCATACGACCATGAAGGCAACAAAATAAACGACATCTGCGACGGCGTATACAATGCTTGGTTCGACCTCAACTCGATAAAGGGCGCTGAAGACCAGATGGCTTTCATGCAGTATACAGCCGACGAATCGTCGCAGCAGCTGCGCATCGTCAACCTCCCGTCGTGCCAAGAGGCTATGGTTATGCCGGCAGAGATTGAGGGCAACCTCATCAGCACCGTCATGAACCGCTACGGAAGCGCAGACAACTACAAGTATCTCATGAAACTCAGTCACGGCGGCGACGACGGCAATGGCAATGTCATCGCACGCGTGGCATGGATCAATAAGGATCTCACCGTAGACCACTACACCACTTTCAACCTCGGACCGCAGGCAGAGAACTTCGGCATTTCTCTCTCTGACAACTATCTCGACCCGTACTTGTTCGATACCAACGACAAGCTCGAATTCTGCTACCAGGCAAAGGTTAGAAACGAGGAGACTGGCAAGCTCGGCAACGTATTCGTTATCGCTGACGAGGACGGAAACACTATCCGCACCTTCGCAAACTCGGACAAGGGCGTGGCTACAACTGTAGGTTGCTACAACGCTACCGCTACACGCAAGGAGTTCTACGTACAGTACAACGACGAAACCAGCAACAAGTATTATCTTGAGTTCTTCCTGCTCCCATTCGAGAAGTATCACAACGGCGGCGACGGCACTAAGCAGAACCCGTACCTCGTAGCTACTGCGGGCGACCTCATCGCTATGAAGGACGATCCGAAGGCTTTCTACAAGATGGTGAACGACATCAACCTCACCAACTTCAATATTGTTAACGACACATGGACACCAATCGACGCTTTCGCAGGCAACTTCGACGGCGCTGGCCATGCTATCGACAACCTCTACATCAACAGCTCTAAGGCAAGCGTAGGCCTCTTCGGCGACCTCGCAGAGAAGGCTTCTATCAGAAACCTCGTGCTCACAAATCCCGAAATCGAGCTCACCACCAACAACAGCACAGTGGGCGTTCTCGCAGCAAGCGCTGTAGGCGACACAATCAAGAACGTGCATGTGTTTGACGCCGACATCGAAGGCGAAGCAGATGGTATGATTGGTGGCATCGTTGGTCAGGCATCTCTCGAGACAAGCCTCTCGTCTGTATCGCTCAACAACTCAGATATTGACGCTCCGCAGGCAAACAGCGTAGGCGCAATCGCTGGCGACATCCACACATCTACAGTCATCGCAGCAGCTGCTGCCAACAACGTGAACATCAATGCTCAGCAGACCGTGGGCGGCATCGTTGGCGCAGCAATGCAGTCGACCGTTAAGGACGCTCACGTGAGCGGCACAACTCTCGTAGCCGACAACACCGTAGGCGGTATCCTCGGCAGCAACAACTCGTCTAACGTAGACAAGTGTATGTTCGACGGCACCATCACCGTGAAGGAAGCTATGTGGGACGGACTTTCTGCAGGCGGCATCGTCGGTTCTCTCGCTCCAGACTGGACTGGCAAAGCTACACCTCTCGTTACAAACAACGTAGCAAAGGGTGAGATCGCTCTCGCTGATGGCACTGAAAGCGACGCTACTATCCACCGCATCGTGGGTCGCACAATCGAGAACGAGGAAGATTGCACCGACAAGGAGCTTCGTCTTGCTAACAACTTCGCCGTTAAGGGCATGAAGGTGAACGGCGTTGCCGTAGAATCTGACGACGCAGCTACCGTAGAGGGCAAGACCGCTACCGAAGCCGAACTCAACAAGGCTGCTCTTGAAGCACTCGGATATGCTTACGGCACAACTGATCAGGCTCCTTGGAAGGAGACAAGCGCTCTGCCAGTGCTCTACTTCGAGAACTCGCTCAAGGCATTCACACTCTCAAGCACACAGCTTACTCTGAAGCCTAACGATGAGTGCGAACTTGTTGCTAACTCTTACGGCGCAAGCGCTCTGAACGCAGACGTTGAGTCGACAAACGACGAGGTCGTAGAGATTACTTCTACCGACACCGACGAGGAGAGCGTCATCATCGCTCTGAAGGCTAAGAAGGAAGGCAAGGCTACTATCAACGTAACTCTCGACAACGTAACCGTATCTTGCGAGGTGACTGTAGCTGTTCTGAACGGCATCAACGAGACTGTTGCAGACAACAACGCTCTGGCTATCGTGCCTGGCAACGGTGTTGTAAAGGCTGAAGGCGCACTCTCTATGGCTGCTTTCGCTCTCGACGGACGCAACGTAGCAAGAGCTAACGGCGAATTGCTCAAGACAAGCGAGCTTGGCAAGGGCGTATTCGTAGTGGTTGCCAACTTCAAGGACGGCAAGAAGGCTACAGCAAAGGTTATCGTTAAGTAAAAACCCTAAAATCTACAGATTTTGAACTTACGTAATATAATTGTCACAGCCACCGTGCTACTCTGTTCGGCAGAGAGCGCGATGGCTGTGCCTGCTTATCCTGGTATCATCAAGGTGAAGCAAGCCGACGGCACCGTACTATCGGTGAGACTGCACGGCGACGAGCGAGTTAACTTCATGACAACTGACGACGGTTACCCGATAATGCTCAACCGTCAGACGGGCAACTACGAGTATGCAACGCTCTCGGGCAGCACGTTGCGCACGAGTGGCATCGTGGCTACCGACGCTTCGATGCGTACGGCGCAGGCGAAGCAGTTCCTTGTGAGCTACGACAAGAACACTACGCTGTCGGCAGCAAAGGCGAAGAGCATGAACGCGAATGTGCTGATGCAGCAGACCGACACATACAAGCGCAACGCGAAGCCGAAGAAGACGCTGACGAACAACTTTCCGCATACGGGCGAACAGCACTCGATAGTTATCCTCATGGAGTTCAAGGACAAGAAGTTCTCTACGATGGACAACCCACAGCAGTACTACACCAACGCCATGAACCAGCAGGGCTTCACGGCAAAGAACGGCGCCAACGGCAGTGCGCGCGACTTCTTCATCGCGAGCAGCAACGGCATGTTCAGTCCTACTTTCGACGTCTACGGACCGGTGCAGATCAACTATAACCAGCACGACGCCGGACAGGGCACGTACAACACCACAATCAACATGGGCACGTTCGTGAAAGCTGCCATCGAAGGTCTCGACGATGTTGTCGACTTCTCTAAGTACGACCACGACGGCGATGGATTTGTCGACAACGTGTACATCTATTATGCGGGCAACGGCGCTGCCGACTCGGATGACACGCAGACGATATGGCCCCATGCGTTCGACTTGCGCAAGTGGAACATCAATCTCACCACCAACGACGGCGTAGGCATCGGCAGCTACACGTGCAGCAACGAGGTGGACGGCACACGTGAGGGCAACCTCACGACTGGCATCGGCACCTTCGTGCACGAGTTCGGTCATTGTCTGGGTTTCGCCGACCACTACGACACGCGCGACGCAAGCGCCAACTACACGCCGGGCGATTGGGACACGATGGCGAGCGGTTCGTATAGCAACAACTCGAACACGCCCCCGCTCTACTCGGCTTTCGAGCGATACGAGATGGGCTGGATCGAGCCCGAGGAGATTACTCACCGCAGCGGCGGCGTGAACAGTCTGCCTAATCTCGGCAGTTCTAACAAGGCGTACAGAGTGAGCGTGCCTGGAAAGGACAACGAATACTTCCTGCTCGAGAACAGACAGAAAACCGGTTGGGATGCCTACCTGCCTGGTCAGGGAATGCTCATCTGGCACATCGACGACGTGCCCGAAGTGTGGCAGAAGAACGAGGTGAACAACAACGCAGCCCACCAGCACGTGGACATCATCGAGGCTAACGGCAAGCTCTCGGGCTACCAGTACTATCAGACGGGCGTGCCCTTCCCTGGAGCGAACAACGTGACGTCGCACAAGTTCAAGGCATGGGACAAGACCGAACTGCTCACTATCGAGAACATCACCGAGACAGACGGCGTCGTTTCGTTCATCGTGGCAGGATCGGACGCCGGACTCACCAAGCCCGACTTCACCGTGAGCGACGTGAGCTACGACCGCTTCCGCCTTTCATGGCAGAAGCAGGCTAACGCCGAGAAGCACATCCTCGACATAAAGAAGGTGGAAGCCGACAACTCGCTGAGCGCAGTGGGCGACTACACGGAGATGGCTGTTGAGGGCGAAGAAGTGCTCGTGACGGGTCTCGACGAGGACGCCACCTATAAGGTGAGCCTCAGCAGCTGCGCCGCATCGTTTTACTCTGAGCCACAGACAAAAACGGTAAGCACCACGCAGATGCCGTTCACGGAGAAGCAGGTGAAGAACGTGAAGGTGACAGACATCAGCGGCTCTACGCTTAGCGCCTCATGGGACGCAATGGACGAGGCGCAGCAGTATCTCGTGACACTCTCTACGCGCGCTTTCGACGGCGACGAGCAGACCACATCGTACGATTTCGCCGACAAGAAGGACGGCATGCCCGAAGGATGGTCTACCAACAGCAGCAACTTCATCAGCAGTGAGGGCTACTACGGCGAGGCAGCTCCGGCGTTGCGCCTCTCGTCGAACAACAGCTACCTCATCGCCAACAACAGCGAGGCGAAGGCAAGCAAGCTCAGCTTCTGGTACTACGTAGCCGTGCCGAATGAAGGTTCGGTTATCGAGGTGCAGACCATGAGCGACGACGAGTGGACGACGGTGAAGACTATCGACGCTTCTACGGAGAAGAAGGAAACGGCTATGGTAGAGTTCGAGCCGACAACGCAGGTGAAGATTTGCTTCAAGCGCAGCGCAACGTCGAACGTGCTTATCGACGACGTGAGCGTGAGCGGCAAGGGCATAAAGAACCACCCGCTCGACCGCTACAACATGAAGGATGTGCAGAACGCCACTACCTTCACGTTCTCCGACCTCAACGCCCTCACCGAGTATAGCCTGACGGTTCAGGCTGTGCGCAACGGCGAGAAGACAAAGCCGTCGGCAGAGGTGGTCGTAACGACGACGGACAGCACGAACGCCATCGAAGCTATCAGCACAGACAAACTTACGGACGGCAAGCTGTACGACCTCTCGGGCAGACGCGTGACGGACGCTGGCGCCAAGGGCATCTACATCAAGAAGCAGAACGGAAAGGCTGTCAAGCAGATAGTAAGATAAAAGAATATATACAACAAACGCAAAGAGTCGGTCAGTATTCTGGCCGACTCTTTGCGTTGCCTACAACAGATGCAGCGCCGATAAATGACTATTCAGACATTTTGTTATTGCTGCACAATAAAATAAATATTCATTTTACCGGCTTAATCATATTTTTAAACTACCTTTGTACGACACCAAGAAAAGAAACAGCATGGCAAAGCATAACAACACGGGCAAATGGGGCGAGGACCTGGCTGCCGACTATCTGCGCGAGAAGGGTTACGAGATAATCGAGCGCGACTGGCGCGACGGACACCGCGACATTGATATCATCGCGCGGTCGCCCGACTTGCGCACCATCGTGTTCGTGGAGGTGAAGACGCGAGCTACGGATGTCATTACAAAGCCCGAGGAAGCGGTTGACAGACGCAAGATTCGCAACATCGGCATGGCGGCTAACACGTATGTGAAGATGCTGAACGTGCTCGACGAACTGCGCTTCGACGTCGTTTCGGTCATCGGCGGAACGAAAGAGACGGCGCAGGTGGAGCACATCGTCGATGCGTTTAACCCGTGCATGGCGTTTTGAATTGTGAATTTTGAGTTGTGAATTTTGAATTGTCGGCTCCGCCGATGTTGATTTATTCAATTTTGAATTTATAACTCAAAACTCTACAACTCAAAATGCGCGCAGCGCACAACTCACAACTCAAAATTCAAAATTCAAAACTCTAAAATGAAAATACTGAAACTCACGGAGACGGCGTCTACGAACGACGTGCTTCTCGCCCACCCTGCCCCGCCAAACGGCGAGATAGTTGTGGCGGTGGCGGAATATCAGACGGCAGGACGCGGACAAGCCGGCAACTCGTGGGAGAGCGAGCGCGGCAAGAACCTGCTGTTCTCCATACTCACCTGTCCGCAAAACATAGCCATAGCCGACCAGTACGTGCTGTCGATGGCTGGGGCACTGGCGCTGAAGGCGGCACTCGACCAGTACACCGACCACATCACGCTGAAATGGCCCAACGACATCTACTGGCGCGACCGCAAGATAAGCGGAACGCTCATCGAAACCACCGTGAAGGGAAAACGAATAGACCGCTGCGTTTACGGCATCGGACTGAACGTGAACCAGCGCGAGTTTTGCAGCAATGCGCCCAATCCCGTGTCGCTATATAATATAATAGGTAGGGAGACGCCGCTCGAGGAAATGCTCGACGCCGTGCTCCGCAGCTTCGAACTCTACTACCGGCGCGCTGTGGAGGGCGACTGTGACGGCATCTGCGCCGAATACAACGCCGCTCTGTTCCGCCGCGAGGGCATGCATGCCTACGAAGACTGCGCCACGGGCGAGCGCTTCGAGGCACGCATCAGCCGCGTAGCGCCCAACGGACGCCTGCATCTCATAGACGCCGACGGACACGAACGCACGTATTGGATGAAGGAAGTGAGGTTTATAGTCTAATGGTTTGGCTACATCACAAAAAAGCAGTACATTTGCATCACAAGGGGTGCACATAAGGGGGTGCACCAACAAAGCAGAGAGAACACCCCAACAATAACAAATAAAACAAACGAAAACATACAACATGGCAAAGTTCAAGAGAATTCTCCTCAAGCTCAGCGGCGAGAGCCTCATGGGCAAACAGAGCTTCGGTATCGACCCGGTACGTCTGGGCGAATACGCAGAGCAGATTAAGGAAGTGCACGAAATGGGCGTGCAGATAGGTATTGTAATCGGCGGTGGCAACATCTTCCGCGGACTCAGCGGCGCATCGAAAGGCTTCGACCGCGTGAAGGGCGACCAGATGGGCATGCTCGCCACGATCATCAACTCGCTGGCGCTCCACATTTTTTATGGCTACGCCTGGAGCGTGCTGGCAGCCCGTGTCCCCAACGCGCTGATCCTGACGGCGGTGAACACCGTGCTGCTCCGGCTGCTGATGGAGAATAAGGCTGTGATGGCAGCAGTGAAAAAGTAAAGAAGGCTTATGGTATGAATTACGAATCGGCATTGGAATACATCCACGCGGTGCAGTGGGCGGGGCATAAGCCCGGGCTTACCCGTACCCGCACCCTGCTGGCTGCACTGGGCGACCCGCACAAAAAGCTGCAGTTCGTCCATGTGGCGGGCACCAATGGCAAGGGCAGCACCGCTGCCATGCTGGCGTCCTGCCTTCATGCGGCGGGATACCGGGTCGGACTTTACACCTCCCCCTTCATCAATCGCTTCAACGAGCGCATTCAGGTGGACGGCGAGCAGATCCCGGATGACGCACTGGTGCGTCTGGTGGAGCGCGTCCGCCCGGCGGCGGAAGCCATGAGCGATGTGCCCACCGAGTTTGAGATCATCACGGCACTGGGAATGCTTTACTTTGCCGAACGGCACTGTGACATCGTGGTGCTGGAGGTGGGTCTGGGCGGCACGCTGGACTCCACCAATGTCATTGACCCGCCGGAGTGCGCGGTCATCACGGCGCTGGGCATGGACCATGTGAAAGAGCTGGGCCCCACCCTGGCCGATATCGCGTCGGCCAAGGCGGGCATCATCAAGCCGGGCAGTCCGGTGGTGAGCTATGGCGGTGTGCCCGAGGCCGATGCCGTCATCGTCCGGGTGGCAAAAGAGCGGAACGCCCCGCTGACTGTGGTGGATTTTGACAAGCTGAAATTCGAGGGCGGTGATCTGGATGCCGTGACCTTTGATTTTGATGGCCTTGATGGCGTGAAGCTGCCCCTCATCGGCAGCTATCAGCCAAAGAATGCCGCCCTCGCCATCACGGCCCTCCGGGTGCTGCGGGGCAGGGGCTGGGACATCCCCGACAGCGCCAT
>OMDA01000255.1_pt1 | contig 29317 bp, 27 predicted proteins | sample 1645141 | NCBI WGS metagenome assembly OMDA01 (sample SAMEA103958151, study PRJEB25191) | human gut metagenome | reverse complement strand
GGCTCCCTTGAAAAGGGAGCTGGACGCGAGTTCACGAGCGGACTGAGGGATTAAAAAGTAATTTGCTTTCTATTTAAATTCCATATAACTCCGCAAAATCCCTCCGGCTTGCCTTGACGAGGCCCACCTCCCTTTACAAGGGAGGCAAAATCCCTCCGGCTTGCCTTACGGTAAATCACCTTCCTCTGCAAGAGAGGAGAGGTTGAGCGAAGAGAGAAAAGTGAACAGCGAATAATGAAGTGAGCGGACGACGGATAGACGAAAGAAAAACGAGAGGAGAGTAAAATGCGAAAAAGTAAAAAACGGCAAGTATCCTTTGATACTTGCCGTTTTTGGAGCCTTAACTATACACGTTTACGAACAAAAGAAGTTATTGAACAAGCTCAAAATATAGCTATGAATTACATGATTGATGAAATAAATAAAGCTTTTAAGAAAATTACTAAAAATAATATTGATTATTTACACGACAAAATAAACCAATATTATGGGAGTATATAAACTCTCAATTAATTAATGTCTTGCTATTCGTCTTTAGGTTTATCATAAACATTATGTTTGACTGATATTGTTCCATTGTCTAAATCAATATATCCCAAGTTAATGCAAATACCTCTCCAGTTCTCATTCCAGTATAACAAGATGTTAAAAATGCACAAGTAAATGTTTCATTATTTTCAAATCTATTTAAGAACCTCTTTACCATTTTCATCATAGTCAGTAACACCGAATCAATTACATCTCCAACAACAGCACCCAACATATTATACGAGCCTTCATTTTTCCTCGTTTTTATTATCTAAATTGCTTTTATATTCATTACCATATTCAGTAGTAAATCCAACAAAATATATTTTTTTTATATCATTATGATTAAAAAATGTTAATGAATCTGTTGCACCATTCGGATATTTGCAAGCCATATAATCCATAATTTTCCCATCTCTATCTTTGACTTTATACCCGATTATCATTAGCTTATCAAAATTTCCCTGAATTTCGACAACACTACCTATTATCATATATTTATCAAGAGAAACTTCCTGTAATTTTTTTCGTTTTTCTGCCATGTACCTATTAATTTCCTCTTCCGTTTTTTGTTGTCCATTTATACCCCATTTAATATCTTTATCTGACACAACAAATCTATCCTCTGCATTGTTGTTTAAATTATTCATTTATATCATTCCTTCCTTTTCCTTTGTAATAACGCACAAAAAAAATCAATCTTTTCAGATTGATTTAATCATTGACGTCGCATTGGTGCGACGATTTTATCTTTTGGAGCAGGTGAGGGGAATCGAACCCCCGTATTCAGCTTGGGAAGCTGATGTTCTGCCATTAAACTACACCTGCTTACGTGCTACGCTGAATATTTTATCATTATTTTTACAATAAATCAATAGTAATATGATACGCGGCACAGCTTAGCGGGGTAGGTCGCGCTGTCGCTTCTTATTACAGCTTTTCCACGGAGAGCCTCAGCCTTTTCAAATCGTTTTCGTCGGGATGAGACAGAGCACGGTCAAAGTTTTCAATCAGCATATCGAGATTCGGCGCGGGATTCGGCAGGCTTTTCATTTTGATATAGCGCTCCCTGACCGTTTGCGGCATTTTTCCCTGACACATATACTCACCGACTGTGATGTTGCTGCCGCTAATGCTCTTTTTTGTATTTGCGAGGATTTTTTTGAAGTACTCCTCGTCTCCGCCGAAGCCCGCCGTTCCGAAAAGAAAAATCCTTTTATTTTTCAGCGTTTCGAGCAAATCCAAGGTCGCCTTGTCGGCGGTTCCCTTATCCGTCCAAAAGCCTATAAATAAAATGTCGGATTGTGTATCGGCGTTTTCGCTCACTCCGAAATAATTACAGTTTTCCTCCGGCAGCGCGTCGCGAATGGTGTCGGCGAGCAGCCTCGTGTTGCCTGTCGGGCTGCTGAAAATAATTGAATAGCTTTTATCTGTCATGATGAACCTCTTTGCTTGTGCGGCATATCACATATGCGGCGAAATTTTGTTATAAATTATTATATAATTACGACGGCAAACAGTCAACAGCCGCAAGTGCCGAAAGCTTATACAAAAAGTAAGTTTTTCTGTAATCGGCAATAAAAAGGCTTTCGTCTCACCTGAAACGAAAGCCTTGATTTTATGTGTTTATGCTTGACGTTACGGCTTTGAGCCGCGCTTCAACAGCCTTTTCAGTCCTTGAGCTCGTCAACATACTCGGTATGCTCACGCAGATACTTTTTATCCTCGGGTTTAAGGTCAAGGCCTATGGTTCCGCCCGGATTCATAAGGTAATCGGGGTCAAAATAGTTTTTAAGCGTGCGGATTATGCCGTATTCCTTTTCGCCGAGGTAGCCCTCAAGCCACGGGGCAAACATCTTTCCGATACCGTGGTGGTGGCTGATGGCAGCACCGCTCTTCTGTATGGCGTCGAGAATTGTTGCGTGATAAGCACGGAACTCCTCTTCGTCCTGCATTTTAGTCATAAAGATGAAGTAGAGGTTGGCGCCCTGCGGATAGCAATGCGACATATGAGTTGTAACGATTGTGTTCGGAAGCTTATGGCAAACCTCACGAACCTCACGGTGAACACGAGCCATATTTGACCAGTTGACCGTGCACTCAAGCGTATCAATCATAAAGCCGAAATCCATGAGTGTATCGCGAAGATACGGGTCGTTGAAGCGGCCCTTTTCCCAGCCCTTGCATACGTAGCCGGTCATCGGGATACCGCCGTGCTTAACGGCAATTTTCATTATGTTATGCGCAACGTTTCTTGAGAAGCCCTTTTCGCCGTCTGTAAATCCGAGGAAGAGACAGCGCTCAAAGTCCTTGTAGCCCAATTTATCAAGAAGAGGCTCAAGCGGCGTTTCGTCAACGTTGTAAAGATGGAGCATTAATGAAGTCTCCTCCGGGTCTGAAAGACGGAAAACAGAGGAGAAGCCGCACTCACACTGCATCATTTCACGAGCGGCGCGCATAGCTGTCGGCCAGTCCTTGAACATATAAGAAAAGCGTTTTCTGTTTTCGGGCATCCAGCGGAAAAACTTGAGCGTGACCTCGGTAAGAACGCCGAAGGTGCCCTCGCCGCCCATCATGACCTGATTGAGATTCGGTCCCGTTGCCTCTCTCGGATAGTGACTTGTCTCGATTTTACCTATCGGTGTGGCGTATTTCTGCGAAACAACTATATCGGCTATGGTGCCGTAATAGGTGCTGTTCTGACCGGCACCGCGTGTGACGGTCCAACCGCCGACGGAGGAATATTCAAACGACTGCGGGAAGTGACCGCAGGTGTACGGACGCTTTGCGCCGAAAAGGCTCTGAGCGTTTTGAAGCGTTTCCTCGAGCTTCGGTCCGGACATACCTGCCTGAACGGTAATGGTCTGGTCGGTCTCATTGAATTTAATGACCTTGTTGAAGTTGCGGCGCATATCAAGAGAAACGCCGCCGTTAATGGGCTCAACGCCTCTTGTAACCGACGAGCCGCCGCCGTAAACATAGAGCGGTATTTTATTCTTGGTGACGTAGGCTACGATTTTCTCAATCTGCTCGCTTGTCTCCGGAAAAACAACGAGGTCGGGAAGAGAGTCAAAACGACGGTGACGCATTCTGAGAAGATCGTACATTGTCTGTCCGTATGAAACGGCAAGACGGTCGTAGTCGCTCTGTGAGACGTTCTTTTCGCCGACTATTGCGGCAATGGCCTTTACGTGCTTTTTGTCAATCTTCGGAGCGTGCTCTTCGCCGAGATTTACAGGGTCAAGACCCAAATCGTCATTATACTGCATAAACTCCTCGTCCTTGAGATTGCAGCGTTTTTTAACATATTTGTAAAGGCTCTCCTTCGGATATTTGAAGAAGTCGGGGTCGCCCCAGCGGAAAATTGAACGATAGCTGTTCTCAGGTGCTCTCTGAAGCATCCATTTAGGCTCAAAGCCCTTATACGGTTTTGTACTCATTATCAGTGTCCTCCTGTTTGAAAATGATGTAGGTATTTTTCTATTGGCTTTAATCTTGAGGCAAGGTGAGAATACGCCTTGCCGTAAATTTTCATATAGGTTCGGTGGTTTTCCTCGTTCGGAATAAATACATCTTTTTTATGTACCATATGCTCTATGGCGTCCTCATAGCTATCGTAAACGCCCTGTGAAATAAACGCGACCATGGCACAGCCGACTGCGCTCGCCTCGTGAGTCTGAATACGGTGTACGGGCAAGCCGAACACATCTGCGGCAATTTGACATACGACCGGGCTGCTGGAGCCGCCTCCGCCGGCATAAAGCTCATCTACCGTGACGCTTGAGCGTTTTTGCATTTTAACGAGCCCGTGGTACAGCTCTAAGCAGATGCCCTCTATTATGGCACGATACAAATGATAACGCGTATGGAAATCCGAAAAGCCTATAATTGCGCCGCTCGCGTTCGGGTTCGTGATGCCCGGAGTCCAAAACGGCTGTAAAATAAGTCCGCCGGAGCCGGCCTCAATATCCTTGATTTTATCGTCGAGATAACGCTCTATGCAAACGTCCTCCTCGGCGGCGTCAACCTTATCCTTCGCGGCAAACTGCTCTATAAACCACGAAATCATCCAAAATCCGCGATAGACCTCGAATTCGGGATTGAACATATCGTTCGGGACAGCCGGATAAGCCGGCATATAAGGCTGCGGTTCAAAATATTTTTTAACCGCCATCTGTAAGGTTGAGGTCGTGCCGAAGGAAATTGCCGCTCGGTTTGATTTTACAACGGACATACCGATGGTTTCACAGCCCTTGTCGGAGCCGGTTGCTATAAGCGGAAGTCCAATTGGAATGCCCGTTTTTTCGGACGCATCTTTTGTGATTTTACCTATAACCTCGCCCGACGGAACAAGCTCACAGAGCTTTTCGGACGGAACATCGCACACGCAGCGCGTGAGAGCACCGGGTTTCATCCAACGGCGGTTTTTGTAATCAAACGGTACGTGACCTATCATATTTGCCACGGAATCCTTAAGCTCGCCCGTCAAAAGATAGTTAAGATATGACGGCAGCATAACGTATTTGTCTGTTTTGGCCCATATTTCGGGCTCGTTTTGCATAATCCAGTTGCCGGTAGAGGCCCGGTAAATCATATCTACCGATTCTCCCATTCCCACAAGCGAAAACAATGCGCGTTTTGCTGCCGGAATCTGTCCGTCCTCGTCGGCCTCACGCTCATCGAGCCATAATATTATGTCGCGAAGCGGACGTTTGTCTTTGTCGAGGCAAAGCACCGTGTCACGTATGCAGGTAAGGCATACGGCTGTTATGCGGTCAAGCTTATCGGCATTTCTCTCGATAACCTTTTTTGACATTTCGGCTATAATGTTAAAATAAAAATCCGGGGTCTGTTCTGCCCATCCGGGCTGTTTTGATAAATAAGGAACCTTGTATTTTTGCTGCTCCTTATCCTCAAAGTCTCCACTCTCATTGACAAGCAAGCATCTTGCACTCTGCGTGCCGACGTCAAAGGTCAGCACAAGTGACTGTTCCATTAAAGATTTTCCCCTCTTTCTTTTTTAAGGTTGCTTCTTCTCGTCCTTCAGGATATTGCTTGTTGCAATCAAATCCACGCCGAGATTGAGAATATTCGGTACAACGACTTCCTCTCGTCCGAGTCGTTTTGAAACGGTGATACGGTTTACCTCGTGCATCAGGTCGAAAATTCTGTTTTTGGGAATCGGCCCCGATACGCGAACGGGCAGGACCGGTACCGAAGGGAAGGCGGTGCGCACCGTTGTGCAAACGGTACGACGCGGGTCGGTCATTTCGCTTACGGCGAATTCTTTGCCCCTTTTGCAGGTGTTGCCGGTCACAACAAGCTCGTCACCGTCTGATGTAATCGTCATTCTGCACGAACGGGGACAAACGATGCAAACCAATTCTTTTGTCATTTTACACCGTCTCCTTTACCGAGTCTTTCCAGCCGAAGCTCCACTCGGCTGTTTTCGTTTAATTCGCATGCACTGAAATCAATCGTGAGATTTTCCATTTCGGGCGGACGCATAAATGCGTAACGCTTTTTAAGTATTTCCTTACCGTCCGCGTAAATATGAAGCACACAGTTGTTTTCCTCCTCGCGGACGCGGAAATACAGGTCTGTTTTACTGTTATCCTCGTTGAGATTAAGCCTTTGCGGCACTGCGTACAATAAGCCGTCGCCCGGAATTATCTCAATAAGCCGTCTTTCCTTGGCGGAATAAGCAGCGGCTGATTTTCCCGCCTGCTCGGCGTTCTGCGAAACAAAGTCAACCAAATCGTTGACGTGCAAAGCGTTGCCGCAGCTGAATACGCCGTCGGCACTCGTCATACACTGGCCGTCGCATACGGGACCCTTTGTGCGTGGGTCAAGCTTTACTCCGACGGACTCGGCGAGCTCGTTTTCGGGAATCAATCCGACCGAGAGAATCAGCGTGTCACATTCGACGCGGCTCTGTGTGCCGGGTATCGGAGCCATATTTTCGTCAACCTTTGAAATCTCAACTGCTTCGAGCCTGTCAACTCCGAACACGCGAGTGACGGTGTGCGACAGGTGCAGCGGAATGTCATAATCGTGCAGGCATTGATGCAGGTTTCTCGTAAGTCCCGACGGCGTAGGCTTTGCCTCATAAACGCCGAGAACCTTTGCGCCCTCAAGCGTAAGCCGGCGCGCCATGATAAGTCCTATATCTCCCGAGCCGAGAATTACGCATTTTTTGGCGGGCATAAGCCCGAGCAGATTTGTAAAATGTTGTGCGGTTCCGGCCGTGAAAACGCCTGCAGGACGCGTACCGTGAATAAATACCTGCTTGGCGGTACGCTCGCGGCAGCCCGTAGCCAGCACAAGCGCTTTTGTCGTAAACACCGAAACGCCGCTTCTGCCGACGGTATGCACCGAAAAGCTTCCGTCGCCGTTTTTGTCTATTTTCGTGACAAACGTCAGGGTGCTGTATTCGATATTGCGTTTGTACAGCTCATCCTCAAACCGCTCGGCGTATTCCGGACCGGAGAGCTGCTCGCCGAAGTGATGAAGACCGAAACCGTCGTGAATGCACTGCTTGAGTATTCCTCCGAGCCTTGCCTCTCTTTCAAGAAGGAGAACCTTGGCACCGTTATCGTGAGCGCTTATCGCCGCCGCAAGTCCGGCAGGACCGCCGCCGACAACGAGTACGTCATAGTTACCTGTCGTCATCACTCTTCGCCTCCTTCGTTTACCTTTGTTTCGCCGTATGTTATCACCGCTTCCGCCGAGGATTTTTTAACCTCGTACAGCGGAACGCCGAGGAATTCGGCAATTATTTTGGTGACAAGCGGCGAACAGAAGCCGCCCTGACAACGTCCCATTCCCGGTCTTATGCGCTTTTTTATACCGTCAACCGTCGGAACGCATATCGGGGATTTCAAAGCGTCGAGAATTTCGCCCTTGCTGATTTGCTCGCAGCGGCAAATAATCTCGCCGTAGTCGGGGTTTTCGGCTATCATTTTTTCTCTTGTATCGTCGTCCATTTCGCGAAGCACGGGAACGCCCTTGCGAATGGGATTATAATTGTTGTTTTTTTCAACCGTCTCGGTCTTGCCGAGCATATCGACCGCAAGCTCCGCCATATCGACGGCAACCGCGGGAGCGGTTGTAAGTCCGGGGGATTGAATACCGGCTACGTGAATCAAATTCCTTGTTCTTCTGCCGGGTTCAAGTATAAAATCCTCCTCAAAGGTAGGAGCGCGAACGCCCGTGAAATAAGTGATTATATCACGTTTTGACAGCGCCGGCATTGTTTGAGTCTGCTTGTCGAAGACGGTTTTAATGCTCTCGGCACGTGTTTCCGTGTTTTCCTTTTCAACCGTTTCTACGGCGTCGGGTCCTACGAGAAGATTATCGTGGACGGTGTGCAATATGCCGCCGCCCTTTGAATGGGTTTTACCGTGAACGCTTATGTCCTTTACAGAGGCTACCGAGTGCATATATGCGCCTGCTTTTTGGTCAAGAATCGAGTTGGTTCCTCGGCGCGGATGAATCGAGAAAAATCTGTCATCCGCCATGGCGGCAATATCCTCGGCAAAAACGCCTGCGGCGTTGATAACGATTTTCGGATGAATAACGCCTCTGTTGGTGGTAACGCTTATGATGTTATGCTCCGACACCTCCATGGAGAGCACAGCGGTGTTAAGACTTACCTGCGCGCCGTTTTGAACGGCGTTTTCGGCATAGGCTATGGTGAGTCCGTAAGGGCAAACACAGCCTGCGCTCGGATTATACATTGCGAATTTTGTTTCCGGTGTGAGATTCGGCTCGCGGCGCATGAGCTCCTTGCCCGAGATTATCTCGGTGTCCTCTATGCCGTCGTGATGCTTCCGCCAAAAAGCATATAGACCGATAAGCGGCTTCAGCGCGGCGTTGCGGAAAAGCACATATTGACCTACCTGCTTAAACGGAACGTCAAGCTCGCGGCAAACGTCTGCATACATATGGTTTGCGCGGCGAATGTACTTGTGCTTGAGTGAGCCTTTGCCGAGGTCGATTCCGGGGTGCACCTCGCCGTCGTTGCGTCCCGACGCCTGAAGCGCAAGGTCCGCCTCCTTGTCTACAAGTAAAACGTCAAGCTTCCACTTGGTCAGCTCTCTTGCTATCGAAGCACCTGAAATGCCGCCGCCGATAACAAGCACGTCGGGTGTTCTGCCCTCGAGGAAATCATCCTTGAGAGACGGCAGACGCGTCGGAGCGGGCTGCTCGCCCGTGTAAACAATATCGTTGACAATATGCGTTGTGCTGAATTTTTTTGCCGCCGCTTGGCAAGCCGCGACGATTTCGCCCCAATCGGAGCTTTTGCCTCGAACAAAAATCGAGCCGTTCTCCTTTGAAGCACTGAATTTTCCGCCGAAAGTCTTTTTCAATTTTTTGTTAATTGATGATATGTTCATAACTTCAAGCCTCTTTTAATCAGCCTTGCAGTCGGTCACACGCCCGACTGTGCATAAAAAATATGTCGGTTGACTGACCGACTCATAAGCAAAGTATAATTCCGAAAAAAGCGTTTGTCAATACTTTTAACTAAAAAAATCACTCTTACGTATTTTTTTTGTGAATATTGTTTTGTAGACATTGCCGATTGTTCGTGTTATACTTTAAGAAATTTTGCAGGAGGGTATTATGGCAGCTCAAAGACCCGAAAATATAAACGAAATCATACTTGATACTGCTGAGGAGCTTTTAAAGGTAAATTCCTTTTCGGAGGTGACTCTCGCGAAAATAGCCGAAAAGGCAAATATTTCGAAGGGCACGCTGTATTACTATTATAAAAGCAAAAACGAAATTCTTTTTGCCGTTACCGACCGCTACCTTTCGCGCCAATGGGACGAGCTGATACAATGGACGGAAAACAAGGAAAAGGATACCTCGCCGCACCGTCTTGTAAATTATGTAATCGAGAGAAATATAGCCTATGCCGGGCTCAGGCTTCACCTCTTTGATGCGGCATTGCTCGGCGACGAGGAAATCAGAGCTAAGCTTATTCATCGCTATGATGAATTCCAAAAGCTCATTTCGGCAAAAATCGCCGAGAGAACAGACGTTGTTTCTGCCGACTATTTCACTTGGCTTATTTTGATGGTTTCCGATGGTATTATTATTCAAAACAGCCTTAAAAACGAGTCCTTTGATACTCGGAAATTTCTTGAGAACAGCACCGAATATATTAAAAAAATCGAGAATATGCATAAGCCGCAATAAACGAAAGCCTCCGTCTTAATAACGGAGGCTTTTTACTGCCGTAAAAGCAGAAAGGGGAAACGAAAAAAATTATACTTTGTGTTTTTTCTTTTTGCGCAAGACTGCTGTGACGCCTGTTACGCCGCCGCTGACAAGCAGCAGGGAAATCCATAAAGCGAGGTCGCTTGCATTGCCGGTTCGGGGAGACTTCGGATTGCCCGGCAGCTTAGCCGTTACGGTGTCGGCCTTTTTAATTTCGTTTATACCGTCTTTGTCGCTGTAATACTTATCACAGCCGCCGCAGTACCAATACTCGATATTGCCCTCGGCGGCCTTCGTTGCCGCCTTTGCATCGATGTGCTTTAAGTCGGTGTGATTGTTTAAATCGGGTTTTCCGTAAGCCTTGCCGCAGTATTCGCATACCGCTTTTTCGGCGCAGGTGGCTGTGCCGCCCGAGCAAGCCATTGTTTCAACACCATTGCAGCCGTCCACGGTGCATTCACGGCTATGCGTGCCGTCGCCGTTTGATGTCCATTCGCCGAAGGTGTGCCCGTCGTTTATCGTCACGGTCATCTCGGCGGTGTTGCCTGCCTTATCGGTGACAATGATTTTCTGTTCGCCGTCTGCCGCAGGAAGAATAAAGCTGTTGTTCTCGTCAAGCTCGACCGCCGTTCCATTTACGGTAACTGTATCTATATACTTCTCGTCAATTGTAACTGTCTGTGCCTCGCAGTAGGTCTTGCCGTTTTCAATGCCGCCGATTACAGGCCGGATATTATCGAGCGTTATGCGGTCGGAGCGAAGATATGTTATATTAAGGCTCTCATCAACAAGCATTGCATAAACAATATATTCTCCGTTAGGCTCTATTAAAAACGGCTCATCATACGCACGGTACACAAGAGAGCCGAGTTCCGTCTCGGAGAGGTCCCGATTTGTCACCAGATAAGAGACAAACACGGTTTCGCTGTTATCGGAGGCGTTTATCGTTACCTCCTGCGTGTCCTTAAAGAACAGACCGAAGGTCAGCTTGTTTAAGAATTCGCGCCATTTATTTGTGCCTATGATAATTTCGCCCGTGGGTTTTTCAATGTCTTTCCATCTCGCTTTGAGCGTTATATTTTCGGCAGGCATGGTCGTGGGAATTTCTATATCCCAACCGATAAAGGTGTATCCCTCTCTTGTCGGGTCGGCAGGTGCGGTAATTGCCGTGCCGTAGTCCTGCGTGATCGGAGCGATTTCGCTGCCGCCTGCGGTGTCAAAGGTAATTGTATATTTATTCGTGTTCCAAACGGGATAGAGCGTTAAAGCCTCGTTTTTGGTATAAACATCTCCAAAGCTGTACACCTTTTCGCCGCCGTCCACGGTCGCCCAGCCTACTTGCGTGTGCCCCGTGCGAGTGAACAAAGCGCCTCGCAGCGTGAGAGCATCGTTATAGAACTTAATATCTGTGACCGCATTGCCGTCTCCATTTTCTCCGGGCTGATAGGTCACATCCCAAGCGCCCGTGATACGCACATAGGTCTTGTCGGAAAGCTGCCGGAAGATAGCGTTGAACCGCTCTCTGAGTGCGTTGTACAGCGCGGCAAACTCTTCATTTGTCAGCGTGTTGTCATCCGCCAGATAGCGCTGATACAGTTCTTGCATTTCAGCGGAAAGCTGCGGAATAACAGCTTCTGCGGCATCCTGCGCCGAAGAGCCCGTGAACAGCCGCACACCGTCGCCCATTTGCAGATAGCCTAAATCTTGATCCCGCAGCGTAATGGCCTGCGGATCGCCCGTTACGGTAAGCGAGCCGCTGTCTACGGTAAGATAGTACGCCGTGAGCCCGTCCGTCATGGTGACGCTGCCACCGCCATACTGGGTGTATTGGCTGAGCGTCAGTGCGCCGTTCAGCGTCAGCGAGCCGTTGCCGAGAATGGAAAGGGTGTTCATGCTCTTGCTAATTCCGTTCAGACTTTCGATGGTATTCTTTCCGTCCGCCGTGATAAAGAGCGGGTTGCTCTTTCCGATATACTTTTCGCTCAAGCGCACAGAGGTCAGGTCGGCATTCTTGAGCTTCAGATTCGGGAAAACACAACCGTATCTTTCAAGCCTGCCGGTCGAATAAATTTCCAAAATATCCTTGCCTGTCAGATTCACTGAATCCCTAAGTGTACTAAAGTTCTTGCCCTTAGGCAGAACAAAGGAGGCAGTCCCGTCGCCGAAAATATCGGTATAATTGTCCGGTGTGACCTCGACCTCGCCGTCGCCGCGATCCAAAAACAGACCGAAGCCGCCCCATAAAGCGGTAAGTGCCGAAACATCTGCGGGAACGGTATCGCCGGGCTTGTAGAAGTTTGAATTTTCGTCTACCCACCACAGTTGTGCATCTGCCGAAATGCTGTCCGGGCGGGGCAGACCCTCGGCAGCGGGCGCTTTGAAGCTCTCGCCCTTTTTCACGATGATATTGATCCAGTTCTGCTGCTCGCCGGGCATATAACCGGCCATGATCAACGCAACCGCCTTCAGGCTGTCGGCGGCAAGATCTGTCGGCAGTTCAAGGACGGGGCGGAAACCAATGTCCCGCTCCGGAAGGGTTGGCCTTGCCCAAAATGTAGCCTGTGCAGCGAAGTGTCCACCACGAGATAGATACATTCCCTCGACATTCCCAGTACCTATATCCTGGCCGAAAGAGCGCATTTTATACCAGTTTTTGATATAATCGGCTGACTTCTGATAGATCGTATCCCATTCATTGTCAATTGGTGCAAGACCAGAGCCTTCTCCTTCATTACGGTGATGGTCTCCAACAGATGGGGCGCGGAGCGTATAGTTCACGTTACTCGCTGTATAGGTCTGGCCATAAATCAGGTTCATTTCTGCCAACGTCTCCCGCTGCAAAGAACATTTCACGTTATAGTCCGCAATAAAAAGGCTGTGCTCGTAGGGCTGCTTGGCGGTATCGGTTTCATTTTCCATCGAATAGGCATCCACCGTACCTGCATAGGTAAAAGGCACATAATGCAGGGTGCTGTCAGGCAAATTGCTGTTTACCGTTCCGGGAATATCCATTGCCGAAAGGTCAAAATAGTATCTGCCGCCGGGGGCAAGGGTGAACTGTTCGTCGACCCGCTTTTCAACCGTCAGCGTAACATCCGCGAAACCGCTTGCAAGGTCGGTTTTGCGGTCGCCGTTGTACTGCTCGTTGAAGACCTTCAGGGTATAGGTACCCTCGGCAAAGCCGGCAGGAATGGTAAGCTGTGCCGTACCGTCTTTTTCTGTGAGGGAGGCGTTGCTGCGGCCGTAATAGATTACATTACCGACATCATCAAAGATCAGAGCGGAAATATATTCGTTTGCGCCGGTTTTTGCGTCGGTATAGGATATCTCTACGGTGCCGCCCTTGGTGGAAGCGGAAACCTCCCAGGTAGTTCTGCTGAAATCGTTGCGCTTGCTGTCATAAAGGGTCAGCTTCCATTCGTTTCCGGTGTAATTTGGGGAAACGGGCTGCAGCCCTCCGTCGGGCTTGCCGCCCACGGCGGCGGATGCAAAGAGGACAGAGTCCAAATTCAAGTCGAAAGCGGGACGAACGCCAAACTCCTTGGAAGTAGAGTATCCACCATAGTAGCGGACTTCACCTCTACCAGCCACAAAGGCAGTGGAATAGTCTTCGTCTGGGGAGCGCAGCCACCAATAGCTTGACGCCCAACCCGGATGCTCGGGATCCACGACACGCAAATCGTTGTTTACCGCATTAGCCTCTTTTGAGGAAAGCGGCCAAAAAACAGCATTGCTTACCGCAGGACCCGCTACACCGTCGGTATTTTCCTCATCGTAGTTTCCGCTTGCAAGGGTCCGTTTTTCAACAGCATCGGTTTCTTTCGCCGTCAGCTTATCCGCAAGCGCGTCTATTGCCTCTTTCAACGCGCTGTCCGCATAAGCGTTGCTCGCACCGAACTTTGACAACCCCATGTTATTTGCCGCAAGCAGGGTCATATTCCCGGCTATGCCGGCTGCACTGTTTCCGTCATAGTCGATGACGCGCCATGCACCGGGATTATTTTCATGGTCTTGCCCGAAATACACGGTCGGTGCGGTCGCTGTGTTTACATTTTTACTTAGTGCGTCTGTGCCAAGCTGTATCGCAGCAGAGCCCGTTGCTGTCTCGCCCTCGGCAAATACGCCTGTCGGCACAAGGCAGAACAGCATACATAGGGTGAGCAGGATACTGAGTATTCGTTTTTTCATTTCTTGCTACCTCCGTTATGTAAACTTAATCAAGGGCGGTTATTGTGATTGTGCCTTTGAAGCTCTCGAGACGGGTATTGTATGCCGACTGTTCAAACATGAAGTACAGCGTTATATCCTCGTCCGAGGCGTCGTAAATTCTGGTGAAATTAAAGGAATGTTGGTCGTTTGTCTGCGCTATTTTTTTGCCGTCACGTTTTATGCGTGTAACCTCACGGCAAAGGTCGTCGTCATAGCCGTCTGTCATCTGGATGGAGTAATTACCGTTGTTGTTGGACTCGTTTGATACCACCTGGAGAGAGCCGCTTATGGTGACGCTGTAAACATGACCTTTTTTGAGCGCAATCTTATCAAGATAAGTGGATATCAGGTCTCCGCTGTTTACCTTTTCATAAACGCTTAAAGCTGCGTTGCCGTTATTGAGAAATACTCTCGGAATTCTTGTTTCTGCATAAAAATAGCCCGGGCAGCTGCCGTTCTGACCGGCGTCGCCCTTGTCGCCTTTATCGCCCTTGTCGCCTTTGTCACCCTTATCGCCTTTGTCGCCTTTGTCGCCCTTTTCTCCCTTTTCGCCGTCTGTGCCGTCAACACCGTCTGTGCCGTCAACACCTGCGGCTTTTACACCGGTGTCGATTTCTCCGAACCACCAGTTGCCGTTCTCACCGATAAAAGGTGTTTTACCGTCTTTGCCGTCAGAGCCGTTTTGCCCGTTTATTCCGTCCTTACCGTCGGCTCCGTCTTTGCCATCAGCGCCGTCTCTGCCATCCGCACCTTTTAATGCGGTAAGATCGTACAGGTTAAGCCAAATCTCATCGCCGACATAACGCCATTGCAGGATATTTTCGCTTACGCGAAATTCCGGAGTTTTTCCGTTTGCACCGTCCGTTCCGTTCTGTCCGGCAGGGCCCTCTATATCGGCTATCGCAACAAGATTTTGCCACTCGTCGCCCTCGTAACGCCACTGTATGTGGGTTTCGGTTCGCTGCACCTCTATGTTTTTGGCATTAATGCCGTCCTTGCCGTCTGCTCCGTCTTTTCCGTCTATGCCGTCTTTGCCGTCTGCTCCGTCTTTGCCGTCAACGCCGTCTTTGCCGTCAAGACCGTTAATGCCGTCTTTGCCGTCAAGACCGTTAATGCCGTCTTTGCCGTCAAGACCGTTTTTACCGTCGACGCCGTTCTTTCCGTCGGTGCCGTTAATTCCGTCCTTGCCGTTTTCTCCGGCAGCACCTCGCAGCTCGGTAAGTGCCACAAGGTCGCGCCAGTCGGCTTCATCGCTGTATTTCCACTGAACCGCCGTGCCGCTGTTGCGCACCTCCGGCAGTGCGGCGTTGGTTTTTGCCGTTTTGCCGCATCCTGCGACAAAAACAATGAAAAGCACCAAAAGCATACCTGTGAGCAGTTTTTTCCCTGTTCTCATCTTCTTTCCTCCGTTTCGCCGTCCGTAGACAGCTTAAAGTCATATTTCATTTCAAGCATGGCAAACAGCTTATGCATAACCGTAACGGCAAGCTCCCGAATATCAATCGAGCCGATAAAAGCAAGCACCTTTGCCTGTTCTTCCTCCGGTACACGATATACTCTCATTGATGCCGTCAAAAACCTGCTGAGCTTGCGCTCCAACGGGAAATGAATATCACATTTGCGAGCCATATAGTTACGCATAAGTCCTGACGTGCCGATTTCCATTTCATAAAAGTCACTTTCGCTGTAATCGGGAAAATTTGCTCCGAAAATCTGCTTTAATTCCGCCGTGGTGTGCAGATAGATGAATTCCGCCGTGTCGGGCTGAGAATATGCTTCAATATAGATTTCTCGCAGGTTCTCGTTAAGCTCCGTTAGCGTGAGCTGAAGAGACGTTTCCACCGCATAGGCGTATACGGGCGGCAGCTTTTTGTCCGCAATACTCCTCGCCACGTCAAATTGACCGCCGAACATCGATTCGGTCAAATCCAGCAAGATTTTATCCTTGGTCGGAAACAGATTTAAATAGCTGCCCATTGCGACGCCTGCTTCCTCGACTATTCGACTGACGGAGGTGCTTTTGTAGCCCTCCTCCAAAAACAACCGAACGCACGCCGTTAAGATTTTTCTTTTTGTTTCACTGCTGTTTCTACGCAAATATATCACCTGTTTATAATATTATTAGTATGCATACCAATAATATCATATAGCATACAAAAAAGCAAGAGAATGTTGATTATTAACACGTTATGAGTAGGTCTTGCTTAAAATAAACGGTTTTTCATATAATAATGCACTTAACCCCTCGGATAATGCAGACGCATATCCGAGGGGTTTTGGCCGTTTCTGTATCAAAATATATTGTTTTGAGGTGCTTCACGAGGGCTTTGCTGCTTGATTATATAAAATAAGATGCGGGAGACTTAGCGTTATTCGCATTCGCATATACTTTTTCTTGTGTGCAATATCGAAGATGGCGTTACCGAAAATTCGTCAAGCCCCCATTTGCAAAGCAAGGGAATAAGACGTGTATCGGCTGCCGCTTCTCCGCACATTCCGACGGGGATGCCTGCCTTTTTGGCGTTTTTGATCGTCGTTTCGATAAGGCGCAGAACCGCAGGCTGAATCGGGTCATACAGCTTTGAAACAGCGGCGTTTCCTCTGTCAACGGCCATGGTGTAGCCCGTCAGGTCGTTTGTGCCGATGGAAAAGAAATCAACCTCTTTTGCAAGCAAATCGGAAATTATTGCCGCCGACGGAGTTTCTATCATAACGCCCACGGGAATATCGGCGAATTTAAGACCCTCGTTTTTAAGCTCATCTTTGCATTCTTCGATAAGGGCTTTTGCTCTGCGAACCTCGTCAAGTGTCGTTACAAGCGGAAGCATAACCTTTATGTTTCCGAAAACCGCTGCGCGGAGAATCGCACGAAGCTGAATTTTGAAAATTTTAGGGTTGTCAAGGCAGTATCTTATCGCGCGGTGTCCGAGAAACGGGTTGTCCTCTTTTTCGATTTTAAGGTAATCTATCGCTTTATCTCCGCCTATATCGAGCGTGCGAATGATAACCTCCTTGCCGTCCGTTATCTTTGCGACGGTTGAATATGCTTCGTACTGCTCCTGCTCCGTGGGAAGAGAGGCTCTGTCCATAAACAGAAATTCCGTTCTGAAGAGGCCTATGCCCTCGCCGCCGTTTTGCAATACGTTCTGTGCGTCCTCAGCCTTGCCGATGTTGCCGTACACATGTTTTTTTACGCCGGATTTTGTAACGGTTTCTTTTGAAAAGTATTCGTTGAGGCTTTCTTTTTCCTTCAGATATGCCGCCTGCTTGGTTCTGTATTCTTCAAGCTCTTCCTCTGTGGGGTCTGTAAATACTTTTCCCTTGAAGCCGTCTGCAATAATCATATCGCCGTCCGAGATTTTTTCAACCGCATTGACGACCGACAAAACGGCAGGTATGCCCATGGCACGTGCGAGTATTGCGCTGTGACTCGTAACACCGCCGACCTCGGTGATAATTGCGGAAACATTTTCCCTGTTTATTTGTGACGTCATGGACGGGGTGAAATCCTTGGCGATGAGAACAGAGCCTTTCGGTACGGATGAAATATCCACACTTTTTACACCCAGAAGAATGCGCAAAAGGCTGTCTCTTATATCCTTTACATCCGAGGCGCGTTGGCGCGTAAGCTCGTCGTCAACGCCGGAGAACATATTGATAAACATTGTGCATATGCTGTCAACCGCCGCTTCGGCAACAGAGCCGTTGTCGATTGCTTCTTCCATCTGTGCGAGCATAAACGGGTCCTCAAGCATAACAAGATGTCCCTCGAGTATCTCCGCCTCTTTATTTCCGGCATTCTTTTTAAGCTCCGCCACAAGTGATTTTGTTTCGTCGGAAAAGTCGGCGACTGCCGAGTGCAGACGCTTTTTTTGATGATCCGAATCGGTAAATTTTACGGATGAATAGTCAAGGTTTGTGTCCCTTATAACGACGGCCTTGCCGATTCCGAAGCCTTGAGATGCGCCGATTCCTTTAAGCATTAAACCCACCCTTTCATTAAGCCGCGGCAATATTATTCTTCGCCGAAGCCCGATGTGATAAGCTCTTCGGCTTTTTTGAGCATTTCGTTTTCGTCTGCGCCGCTGCACTCTACGGTGATTTCGCTTCCGCATTTGATGCAGCCTGCCATTATATTCATAATGCTCTTGCCGTTGATCCTTTTACCTCCGAAAACAATGTCAACGTCCGAAGAGAATTTAGACATTTCTGTTACAAAGGTGTTTGCCGGACGCATATGAAGTCCCATTTTATTAGTGATTGTAAAAGTTTTCTGTACCATAATAATTCTCCTTATGTTTAATACCTGCCGAGAGGATGATGCCCCTCGGCACGGTTTTTGATTGTTTGTTATACGGATTCTTTACGATCCTTTTTAAGAAGACCGAGCATCAGCGCTCCGACAACCGAGCCTGCAATAAGGGCTACGATATAGAGAAGCGGATGGTCGCATACTATAAATGTGAAGATTCCGCCGTGAGGTGCGGGGCATGTAACGTTGAACAGCGATGTAAGAGCACCTGCGACAGCAGAGCCTACTAAGCATGAGGGGATAACTCTGACCGGGTCGGAAGCGGCGTAGGGGATAGCACCCTCCGTAATGAAGCACAGACCCATAAGATAGTTTACGGGGCCTGATTTGATTTCTTCCGATGTCCACTTCTTCTTGTTGAAGGTTGTCGAAAGTGCGATTGCAATCGGGGGAACCATACCGCCTATCATAACAGCCGCCATAATCCATGTGTTGCCGTCGGCTATTGCAGCCGTGCCGAAAACATAAGCCGCCTTGTTGAACGGGCCGCCCATATCCGTTGCCATCATTGCCGCAAGTACTATGGAAAGGAGTATTTTGCTTGTATCGCCGAGCGACGAGAGGAACGAGGAAAGAGCGGAGTTGACAACGCCTATAACGGGGTTTACAAGACACATAAGAAGGCCCATGATAAGCGTGCCGAAAAGAGGATAGATAAATACGGGCTTTATTCCGTCCATTGATTTCGGAAGCCAAGAAAATGCCTTTTTGAGGAGATTTACAATAATACCGGCAAGGAAGCCTGCGAGCAGAGCACCGAGGAAGCCCGACACCGCTTTGTCGTCTCCGGTAAGGCTTTGGTTTTCAATCAGCGAGCTGAAGGTGTAACCGTTTGCCGCAAATACGCCGCCTATCATACCGGGCAAAAGACCCGGTCTGTCGGCAACGGACGATGCGATATAAGCCGAAAGAATGGGGAGCATAAGCGCAAATGCCGCTTTGCCTATCCAGAACACAATTGCCGCGACGGGACTTGTGAAGCCGAAGGTTCCGCCGACATCGGCATTGCCTGCAAGCGTATCGAACAGGAAGCCGAGAGCTATGAGAACTCCGCCGCCGACAACGAACGGGAGCATATGCGAAACACCGTTCATGAGATGCTTATAAAGTTTGTGCCAGCCGCTTTCCTTTTCGTCGTCATCAATAGGCTGCTTTTCACTTTCGTCGGCGTGATATATCGCGGCTTTTCCGTCAACGATTCTTTTGATAAGCTCCTCGGGCTTGTTTATTCCGTTTGAAACCGAGGTCTTTACAACGGGCTTGCCGTCGAAACGTGCCATTTCGACGTTTTTATCTGCGGCAATGATTATTCCGTCGCATTCTTCGATTTCCTTTTTTGTGAGCACGTTTTTAGCACCGCCGGAGCCGTTGGTTTCGGCTTTGAGCGGATAGCCTAATTTTTCGCCCGCTTTTTCAAGTGCCTCTGCCGCCATATAGGTATGCGCTATGCCCGTCGGACAGGCTGTAACCGCGAGTATTCTGTAACCGTTCGGCTTTACTTCGGGTTTTACCGCTTCCTCGGGGTATTTTTCCGCTTCCTTTTTATCGATTATTTCTAAAAATTCGTCCGTTGTTTTTGCGCCCCGTAGAGCCGCGCAAAATTCCGGTTCCATAAGCATTACCATAAGACGGGAGAGTATTTCGAGATGTAAATCTCCGTCAACGGGAGCGGCAATCATAAACAAAATGTCCGAGGGCTTGGAGTCGGGAGCGCCGTAATCAACGCCGTTCGGAACCGTTATCGCCGAAAGACCGGGAGTCTTTACGCTGTCCGATTTTGCGTGCGGAACGGCAATTCCTTCTCCGATTGCGGTCGAGCCCTGAGCCTCTCTTGCAAGGATAGCCTCCTTGTACGCCGCCTTGTCGGCAAGATTTCCTGCCTTTTCGTGCAGGGAAATCAGCTTGTCGATTGCCTCTTCCTTGTCGGTGAGAGAAACATTAAGAGCAATCGCATCCTTTTTTAATAAGTCGATGATTTTCATAAGTATTCCTCCTTATTTATACTCCGCGTTAAAGACGCGTTCAATTTCTTCACGGGTTGCAAGCTTTTCTGAAAAGGCCGTTGCGTTTCCGCACGCCGAGCCGAGTCTTAAAGCGTAGGAGTAGTCGGCGGTCTTGATATATCCTGCCGTAAAGCCTGCTACCATACTGTCTCCGCAACCGACGGAGTTTATGAGCTTGCCCTTTGCGTTGCCTATCCTGTGGACGCTTCCGTTTTCGTCCGTAAGCATTGCGCCGTCCTTTGCCATTGAAACAAGCACGTTTTTAGCACCCATTTCCTGAAGCTTTTTCGAATATTTCACAATGTCGTCATCACTCTTTATTTGGACCGAGAACAGGTCGCCGAGCTCGTGATGATTCGGCTTTATTAAAAACGGTTTGTATTTGAGCACGTTTTTGAGCAAATCGCCCGTTGCGTCAACCACGCAGTTTATATTTCTGTCGCCGGCTCTCTCAAGTATTTGCTCGTAAATGTCATCGGGGAGGGTATTCGGGATAGAGCCTGCGAGGATAAGATAATCTCCGCTCTTTATGCTGTCAAGCTTTTTTAAAAAGCTCTGCATATCCTCTTTTGTGATTTCGGGGCCGCAGGCGTTCAAATCAATTTCCTTGTCGGCCTTGATTTTGACGTTTATTCTCGTATCGCCGTTTTTAAGATAATTAAAGTCGCAGCTAACATTGTCGTTTTTGAGCATTTCTTCAAGCTTTTTTCCGGTAAAGCCTCCGAGAAAGCCGAGTGCCGTGTTGGGAATTCCGAGCTGTGTGAGTATGACCGACACGTTGATGCCTTTTCCGCCGTAATAGATTTCTTCGCCGTCCGTACGGTTTATGTCGTCGGTTCTGAGAGCTTTGAGCTTCATCACATAGTCGAGAGCCGGATTCAGAGTAACGGTGTAAACCATTAAGCAGTTACCTCCTTCACTACCGTTTTTGATTTAAGCTGTTCGTCATCGCATTTGTCGCAGACTATACACGCCGCCGCAACCGGTGAAAATGATACCGCCGAAACTTTTCCGAACTTTGTGTGGTCGCAAAGCACATAGGTTACAAAGCTTCGCTCTATGGCAACAGCTTTCAGCATTGCCTCCTCGGTGTCCGGGGTTGTAAAACCCTGCTTTTCGCTGACTCCGTTTGTTCCGATGAACGCTTTTGAAAAGTTATATTTCTGAAGATTTGAAGCGGCTACTAAGCCTATGATTGCCTCGGTTGTGCTTTTTAATTCACCGCCGATAACAAAAACCTTGCAGCCATTGGCCGTCAGCTCCTTTGCGTGGGCGATTCCGTTGGTTACAAAGGTTGCTTTGGAAGAGGTTATATATTTCGTCATAAGAAAGGTGGTTGTGCCTGCGTCGATAAAAACGAAATCGTCATCATTTATCTGCGAAGCGGCATATTTTGCTATTGCTTCCTTTTCGTTTATGTTCATCAGCGATTTTTTGTTGAAATCCTCCTCGTTGTGGAGAAATTCCTGCCCGAGAACAGTCGCACCGCCGTGAACCTTGTTTATTTTCCCGAGCTGGGAAAGAGCCAAAAGGTCACGCCTTATCGTAGATTCGCTTGTTTCGAATTTTTCGGCAAGCTTTGAAACGGTAACCGAGCCGTTCTGACGCAGAATTTCAAGTATCTGCGCTCTTCTGTCGGTTGTAAGCATATTCACACCTCCGATATCTCTGTTGTGCCTTAATTATACAAAAACAGTCAGATACAGTCAATATCGCGCAATAAAATTCAGCGTTTATGCTTATAGTGTGCCCGTTTTGTTATCTAATATGCAATATTATTGAACCGTAAATGCGCACTTTTGCACGTTTTAAATTTTTCAATCATAAAAATACGCATCGGATAACATAAAAAAATCCGCCCGAAAGGCGGACGACATCAGTCATAAATTCCATTAGCAGACGGAAAAAAGTCAATGAAAAACTGCGGCTTTTTCGTTTTTCTCGTTTTTGACAAAAATAAAAACCGAAAGCCCTTGAAAACAAAGGCTTTCGGCATTGCTTGTGGCGCGCCAAAAGGGATTTGAACCCCCGACCTTCCGCTTAGGAGAAGTCTCGGAGGGGCTTTTCTTATTCCCTCGAGATCCTCAAAAATCCTTGATTTTACTGGCTTTTTCGAAATTTTAGTGTTAATAATTTCTCTTATGAAATCTGCTAATTTTACGCCGTTTTTTCCCTTCATTTTAGCAAGGTATTAGCAAATGCAAAGATTTTTGGGGGACATCATTCAGTTAATCTGATACTCGTTGCGAGTGCTAAATCGCCGTAGCACTTTTTCGTTATTTTCGAGTATCTTATCAAATTCGTGTTTTTATTATACTGATTTTGAGTATCAATTTCAAGGTTTTATTTGGGCATTAAAATGGCAACCCTTGCGGATTGCCATTTTTCGGTCTATATTGTTTTTGCCAATGCCTTTAACAACGCCGCTGCTTCCGGGTTGGATAACAGCTTTGCAATCAGAGAAGCATTTTCTTCTACACTGTTGTCATCGGAATTTTCTTCTTCCTCTACAGGAGGTTCCTGAACCTCTGCCATCGGGTCAAGAAATTCAACGGAGGTTTCAAACTTTGGCATAGGAGCAGTTTTGCCTTCTTCAACATTTTTCAGTCCTTTGGCATTGTAGAACTGTTCCTCAAATTTCTGTGCATTGTAGCGTCTGTCCTCGTCAATGATATGGCTGTAAACATCGGCTAGGGTTAGTCATCGTTTCATTTATTACATCTATGAGTTTCGTTGCAAGCGTGATACCCAAGTTATCTGTATTCTGCCAACCGAGGCAAGTAGTTAAGTCGCCCTGTGGGTCTGCGTCTATGAGCAATACTTTCTTGCCCTGCATTGCAAGACCTACACCGAGATTTACCGTAGTGGTTGTTTTTCCCACTCCGCCTTTTTGATTGCATATTGCAATCGTTTTGCAGTTTGACACTTTGTTGTCCTCCTTTCTTAAAATTCATAGCTTTTCGGCTATGTACCTGACCGATTCATTTCCTAATCGGTCGTGGCAATATTTATTCTCAATACCCCTTGCCGTGCAAGACGCTGTGGGAAGTCACTAAGGAACAGATAGCTAATCTGTATCATAGGAGTTTCACCTCTGTCGGGTTTTCCGCCAGCCCCGTAGGGAAGTATCATTATCATTCTGACTGTCATCGCCATAACAGGGGCAACCTGTTATTTATATAGGGAGTTCTCGCTATTCTGATATTCAGAAGTCTCGGCGTACCCAATAAGGTGGCTAAATTCATCAGAAATAAAGTCTTAGTGACCTGTGTATTCAGTTTTCAAAGTACAAGTGAAAGGCTTCCGTTTTCGTGGTTCGGAATTAACCCCTTCACTTGTTTGAAATGGGAGAGCGTTTTTGGGGGGTGTTTTTTCAAAATTTCTTAAATATTTTTTTGAACGCAAAAAAAAGCCGCCTATTTTAAATTTGAGGTCAATAGACGGAGGGTAGAAATTTTCATATTTATGATGTATAATATGTGATATTAAAGATTGATAAATCGGAATTTGAGAAGGTAAGTGAATGGGATACCATGGAGGAATATGATAATGTCGAAAGATGAGTATTTGATAACCGATACGCCCCTCAAAGCGTTGACGGTTTTTGCAATGCCAATGATTCTTGGAAGTTTTTTTCAGCAAATATACAATATGGCCGACTCTATTATTGTTGGCCAGTTTGTTGGTTCTTCCGCACTTGCAGCTGTCGGTGCATGTGCAGCATTGACCAATGTGTTCATTTGTGTGGCACTGGGAGCCGGTGTCGGAGCCGGTGTGCTTGTGAGCCGTTATTTCGGAGCCAGGGAGTATGGCAAAATGAAAACAATCGTGTCAACCTCCTTGATTAGCTTTTTGCTTCTAAGTATAGTCCTTGGTGTTTTTGGCTTTTTCTTCGCCAACTCGATGATGAGTGGACTGCAAACCCCTGCCGACATACTGGATGATGCAGTACTGTATCTGCGGGTCTATTTTGTGGGCTTTCCGTTTCTGTTTATGTATAACATTCTTTCTACCATGTTCACCTCAATCGGCGAATCCAAAATTCCGCTAGGACTGCTGATTTTTTCGTCCATCCTGAATATTTTAATGGATCTTTGGATGGTAGCCGGGCTAGGTCTCGGTGTGTTCGGTGCGGCTATTGCAACCCTGATTGCACAGGGAATTTCCGCAGTGTTTTCGTTTTTGATTTTCTTTGCACGGATGCAGCAATATAAAAGCCCCTTTAACAGGTTTGAACGGCAGGAGCTGTATTCCATGCTTCGCATTGCGGTGCCGTCGGTTTTACAGCAGTCCACAGTGTCCATCGGTATGATGATTGTGCAGGCAGTGGTAAATCCTTTCGGTACACAGGCACTCGCCGGGTATACAGCAACGATGAGGGTGGAAAATGTTTTTTCATTGATCTTTGTATCCATTGGCAATGCGGTTTCGCCGTATGTTTCCCAAAACCTTGGCGCAGGCAAACCCCAACGCATCAAAAAAGGCTACCATGCGGCGTTGGTGCTGGACGTGTGCTTTGCCGTTCTTGCCTTTCTCGTCATTGAAACGCTACACACGCAGATCTCCTCACTGTTCTTAGGAAAAGACGGAACGGCGTTGGCCTATCAGGTGTCTGGTGATTATATGAGGTGGCTTGGTTACTTTCTCATCTTCATGGGTATCAAGATGGCAACCGATGGAGTCCTTCGCGGTCTCGGAATTATGCGTCCGTTCCTCGTTGCAAACATGGTGAACCTTGCGATTCGTCTGTCCGTTGCCCTGATCTGTGCACCGCGTTTCGGCATTGCCTTTGTCTGGCTTGCTGTACCAGCTGGTTGGCTTGCAAACTTTTTAATCTCCTATGTGGCTCTCAGGAGATCATGGCCGACTGATAAAATGGCATCCATTAGTTAACTTTAAGTTTGGAGAATTGAGAAAATCGGAAGTTTTGGAGAGAAAATCAATGGAAGAAAAAACATATCAGACTCCTTGCGGAACAATCCACTATTGGACAAACGTTTCACACTCGGATGAAATTACCCTTGTTTTTCTACCGGGATTGACGGCAGACCATAGATTGTTTGATAAGCAGATTCACTATTTCGAGAACAGGTATAATGTTATCGTCTGGGATGCACCGGCACACGCTTCCTCATGGCCGTTTCGGTTTGATTTTGATTTGTTCGACAAGGCAAAATGGCTGGATGATATCTTAAACCAAGAAGGACTTACAAAGCCTGTTATTGTCGGGCAGTCTATGGGTGGATATGTGGGACAGGCTTATGCGCAACTTTACCCAGACAAAATGACAGGCTTTGTCTCCATTGACTCTGCACCGCTGCAACGAAGCTATGTGACGGCAGTTGAGATCTGGCTTTTGAAACGGATGGAGCCGGTATATGCTCATTATCCGTGGAAATGGCTCCTGAAATCGGGGGCGGAAGGCGTTGCCACGACTGACTATGGTAGAAGCCTCATGCGTGAAATGATGCTAAATTATGACGGAAACCAGAAACGCTATGCACAAATTGCTGGACATGGCTATCGTATTTTGGCAGCGGCCATGGAAAAGAATCTGCCATATGAACTGAAGTGCCCATCTCTGTTAATATGTGGAACTCAAGACCATGCCGGTTCATGTATAAGGTATAACAAAGCATGGCACCAAAAGAGCAAAATTCCTTTGAAGTGGATTGAAGGAGCTGGACATAATTCTAATACAGATAAACCGGAATTGATAAACAGTTTAATAGAAGAATTTGCCGCAGGTATTTAATAACAGACAAGCTGGAAAAAGACTTTGAAGGTCCGATAGAGCTTGAAAGCACAGAAGGCGGATATACACCTATCTTCGGTGATTCCGGTCATAGAGAGCCTAAGAAAGACCCGTTGACAGTAATCATTGATAAGATAAACGAAAAGTATGGCACTCATTTTACAGAGATGGATAAAGTACTTGTTCAGATGGAAAATGATTATGCCAATCAGGAGAAATGGCAGAGCTACGCAAAGAACAATGACAGGGCAACATTTATGCTGTTATTTGAAAAGGATTTTCCGAATATGGTAGCAGACAGATATGAGCAGAATGACCAGTTTTTCAGAAAACTGTTTGATGATCCGGATATGATGAGGCAGGTAATGGAGACTGTAGGTTCTGTATTGTATGAGAGATTGAAGAAGAAATATATCTTTGATCCAAAGTCGGGAGTAATTGAAGAGGCGACACCGGAGACTTATGTGGAAGATACATATTTGACGAAGAAATAAGGAAGTGAAAACATGCAGTTACGAGATTAGTAAAACAGATTGATGAATATGATGGCGAAAATTGGATTGACAAGTACGCTGAGTAATGAGGTACACATATTATGGGAAACGAATCAGGTGAATGGATTATGCATGGCATGAATTGGGACAACCCGGATTGCATCCATTCTGTAGATGAAGCAATCAAGTATATAAATGAATTTGGCTTTTTACCATTATTTAAGAATGACATAGATGGGTTTTCACTTGAAGAAAGAACTGTTCCAGAGTACTGGTGGAGTGATAATCCGGAGATTGATCCATGGATGTGGCGGGCTATTATAGCAAGGCGGCATGATATCGTCTATGGAAAGTTCTTTGATAAGAAGGCAGGATTTATATCAAAAAATTGGTTTCCTGTATTTGCTAATTATCGCCGGGATGGATATGATTTTGATGCATTATATGATGATGGAAAAGCGCCTAATAAGCATAAAAAGATAATGGTCAATTTTATGGAAGATAATGCTGATTCAGAGATTTATTCCAATGAATTGAAAAAACAGGCTGGATTTGGTAAGGATGGAGAAAAGGGATTTGATGGTGCAATAACGAATCTTATGATGCAGACCTATCTGTGCAACTGCGATTTTAAGAAGAGAGTGAATAAAAGAGGTATTGAATATGGATGGGATGTGGCAGTGTATTCATCTATTGAGCATATCTATGGATATGATTATGTGACTTCCTGCTATAAGGATAATCCACAGGATTCATGGAAGCAGATTGTAGATTATATGCATGAGATGTATCCGGAGGCAACGGATAAGCAGATAAGGAAGCTATTAAAGTAATACAGGCATGGATAAGGAGGTGCCGCAATGCCATTTAAGATTGTCCGAAACGATATTACAAGAGTAAAGGCAGATGTGATTGTAAATACTGCTAATCCAAATCCGATATGTGCAAGTGGCACGGACTTAGCAATATATGAGGCAGCAGGAAAAGAAAAGCTTCTCGCAGAAAGAGCGAATATCGGCAAAATTGCAAGAGATGATATTGCTGTCACTGGTGCATATAACCTAAAGGCAAAATATATTATTCATACAGTAGGACCGGTATGGACGGATTGGATTGCATCACGAATTTGAAATTCTGGAGGACTGCTATCGTAAATCATTGCAAAAAGCATTAGAACTTAAGTGCGAGAGCATTGCATTTCCATTAATTTCGACAGGAGTATATGGATTCCCGAAGGATAAGGCATTACAGATTGCTGTGTCAGTATTCAGCCAGTTTCTTACCGAAAATGAAATTGAAATTATATTGGTAGTGTTTGATAAAAGGTCTTTTCAGCTTTCCGGTCAGATTGTAGGTGATATTGATTCTTACATAGATGCTAATTATGTCAGGGAAAGTCATAGAAAAGAATATCCGGTGCGAAGCAGAAGCAACGCTCGCATGAGAGAATTGCCAGAGGAAGCGTTCTATGAGGAGATGCTTCAAAGAGAAGCAGAAGATAACTATCTACTTGAGGAAGATACAAGGTTAGCGGAGCCTTGTATGCTGTCAGCAGACATTTCTTTGGAAGACCAGCTTTCAAATATCGGAGTTTCATTTCATGATAAATTATTTGAGCTGATCGACGAATCGCATCTTGATAATAAGGATGTGTGGAAACGGGCAAACCTTGATAGAAAACATTTTTCAAAGATTCAATGTGACCAGAATTATCATCCAAAGAAGAAGACAGTGATGGCACTCTGCATTGCAGCTTGATCTGGAACAGTCGAAAGATTTACTTGCCAGAGCGGATTGGGCATTTAGTCCAAGCAGTAAGGTGGATCTGATTGTACAGAAGGCTATTATAGATAAGCAGTATGATATTATGCAGCTGAATGTGACATTATTTAAGTATACGAATGAAATTCTTGGAGTATAGGAGAAAATATTCATGAGTAGAGAGACAGATATAAAACTTTTAATGGACGATTGGGAAGAAAAACATAAAAATAACGGATATAAGCGTTTTATCAGAGATGGTATAGTGTGTGAGGAAAAATGGGAAGCACAGCACACACCAAGAGTATGTTATTTCTTAAAGGAAGTATACACTTCTAATGAAAATGGTTATAATCTGGTAGAAGATTTGCATGATTGTGAACGTCCATGGACTATGTGGAGAAAGGTAGCAATATGGACACAGGCAATATATAATGCATTTAACGATAATATCTGTGAGTATGACGATGAAGTATTACGATCTAAGGAAAAAGCAATAATTGACCGGATTGCAGTGGTCAATGTGAAAAAGAGCAATGGCGGAAGCGAATCTGAATATGAAGATTTGAAAAAATACGCAATTGAAGACAGGCTGGAAATAAAGCGTGAATTGGAAATTATACAACCTGATATCATTGTATGTGGGAATAATCTCAGCCTATTGAAACTTGTATTAGGGGAAGAATTACAGAATGATGATACATGGGATAATATGTTGGCACTTTGGAAGGATACATTGGTGCTTGATTATTATCACCCTGCTGTGCATTATCCTAATCGAGTAAATTATTATGCTTTAATGGCAATCTGTGATGTGGCAAGGAAAAAATATGGTACGCCTGTATGGTCAGCACAAAATGAAAAATGTTAGGGATATTAGTGTCGATGCAATATTGCACCGGCATTTTTATTTTCTAAAAGTGTCGTCCAAACAGCGACCATATGAAGATGCCTTTTAATTATACTCATATTGTAAGCGCATAGTTTTAGGGCGTACCCTATAAATGAAATCTGACACCCCGCGCTA
>OMDA01000244.1_pt1 | contig 29951 bp, 14 predicted proteins | sample 1645141 | NCBI WGS metagenome assembly OMDA01 (sample SAMEA103958151, study PRJEB25191) | human gut metagenome | reverse complement strand
TTAGGGTCTGGGTGTCCATTTTGTTTGGACACCAATTCCCATTTATATAATTCTTCTAAGTTAGAATCACCATTTAGTCCATAATGGATTTGGTGATTCTTGAATAATATGACTATATCTTTTAAATTCATTTCGTATCTTCTATTGTTATATCAAATTTTATATCCTGGTTCCTGCAGATGTCTATTTCTGTATCGTAGGTGATAGTGGATAGGTCGTACATCTTTCGCTCACCTGGAGCGTTGTAGATAAACCATCCATTCATAAAACCACCGTCAGGATAGATACATAGTTTCTTTCCTGCACATTCAAATGTGAGGACACGCCAATGCGTTAGACTACGTCTTGGTGCTGAAACGACAGGGGAGAGAGTACCTTCTATTCCATCCTCATATTCCAATCCCTCAACCAATTCGTTTGCCAGGTTCTCCAGCCATGAGTCACGGTCTTCTGATGTAGGCTGATTGGCTCCAAGATTATCACGCTTTCCGTTGTCACTATTGTATCGCTCAACCAAGAACTCCAAGTTATAAGGAGAACCTATCTTCTTAATGAAGTACTTGATAGTTTGTGAACACAAGATGATGGAGAGGATGCTCTTCATGTGCTCATCTTGATAAGACACATTTACTATAGATTCTCTGTTAGCCTGACAATGAGCTACAAATGCTTGAACAATCTGTGATGCTCTATCGTCGATGATACCGGCAAGCCCAGATGTCTTGATGATTGTTGGGTCACCATCCACGAGTTTGAATATCTTCGTTGTAGCATCCACAATATCCGTCTTTATAAACTTTGCCTTGCATGCGAAGTTATTGGTACGGATATAGTATATGGTACCATTTCCCCACTTGTCATTCATTGTGATATGGTTAGGGTTGTTTGTAAAATACAATCTGCCTTCAATGTAAGCCAACGGGTAAAGCCCATTCCCTGCAAATGGATTCTTTATTTCCATCACTTCGTTTGTCCATCCCTTAACAGAGCGGATCATGCTCATCGCCGGTGTAGGTATAGCTATATCCGTATTCTTAACTACACAGAAAGAAGTCTGCTGACCATGAGGAGCAAAATAGTTGAAGAACTGACCTTTCCAACAATGGTCTGTGCCTTCATATTCCCAGCTTGCATAGTCATCATCAACGAAAATGAACTTCTCGTTCTGTGACAATGCAAATGTACGTTCCATCTTGGCAAGAGAAGTTTCTGTAGCACTTTCTCCGAATACACTCGATACAGCATTTGGCAGAACTTTTCTTGCAGAGCGTTCCTCTTCTATCCATGCCTTTGCTGCATCTATATCGATATGATTGATATAGTGTAGTGTGAACTTGTCTATCAATGCCTCCTTGTTACCTGAACGTATTGCAGCCTCAATGATTGTATAGGCACGTTCTATAGCCGACTTCATCAAGTCCATAGCAGCCAGCTGGTTAGAATAGCCGGAACCACCAGGATTAGCATCGAAAATGCAAATATGTCCATTAGGTGTAATGGTAAAGTCGAGGTCTGTACGCTCAACATTCAATTCCTCAGACAAGGCTCTTGCAAAGAGCAATCCAAGAGTGATGAGCAGATCTTCTTCTTCATTACGACTATTAATCCAGTCTTTCTGGAAATGGCGTATTCTAATCTCTGTATAATCTGTTTGGATGGTATCACCCAAAACTACGTTTCGCTTGATGTAATCAGTACTGCCACATCCCAAACACTTATTCGGTTTCGGACCTTTTTTCACGAGTGCAAAGTGATAATCTGGCTTATCCGTATCTTTTGATGCGATAGGATTCATTTCGCTTGGCAGTTTATCAGGGTCACTTGATGAGGCTGCAGGCCAGCTTTCAAGTACGGTCTTTCCGCATTTGGTACAATGACAATAGCCGAATCCTGTACCTTCATTATAATACAGTATCTGACCGTTGCCGCTTTCTCTACTGCTACGGGTATCAAAAAGGTGTGGCTCAATACGATCCTGCTTCCATTCATCAGCTCCAATCAACTGAGCACTTACACGAGTATATACATTCTGGTCAAGAATTCGACTTGCCGATTCATTCATGTCTGGAATAAATTCTGCAGGTTGCAGTAGGTCGAGTTCTGTACTTGCACTAACTCTCCATTTCTCTAAAGAGTCCAATTCCTCTTTTGTATCAATCACAACTTGCTCACGGTTGAAGTACAGCTTTTTGAATGTTACTTCTGGTTTGAAGAAGTTGGTGTATCTAATACCACGCACGATTCTTACCATACCGTCTCTTGCAATAGGATTGCCCGGTGCATATTGAGACAATGCAGTACGAAGAGGGTATGATGGGTTCGATGGTGTAACCAGTGTATATGATGTCTGTGATGAAGCATTTATATCAAACTCTACCACGTTCACTGGCATATTGGCATTTGGCGTAAAGCGATGAGTTGCCCAATATGAAAGCAAACGGGAAGCTAATGGTTCAATGAACTTCATTTCAAAGAATGCCTGTTGTCTTGCACTCTTTGCCTTCTTGTATGGTTCTGCATAATCTTGAATGCGCAATTCTAGTTCAGAATAGCATTTCTCGTTCATTTCACGAGCTTTGGAAACGACATACTGAGGCGGACGGCTACTAAAGATAGTACCGTCTAACAGAATTCGTATCTTTCTTCTCAAATCATCACTCAGCGACTCACTGCATTTATTGTTGAATGCCTCATAAGGTGTACCAGTCTCGTCACCTAATCCATCCAATGGGCTAATAGGAGCATTATCTGCCTTTTTCTTAACCTTGAAGTGGTTACTTTCACCATCAGGAACTATCTGATAATTAGTATAGTAACTGATTACTTGCTCAGTGATACTGCCACCAGCCATTCCAAAAACGCCAAATTCTCTAATGAGGAAAGAGTTAATATGACGTTGAATCACCTGGGCACTATTCAGATCAACAGTAGGCGAGTTGACGTTACGCATGATGACATTCTCCATAGGATTCAGCAATGTCCTTATACCTACAGCGTCAGATCCACACAGTGTAACACAGGCACTACGAACCTGGCCGCGTCGTCCACTACGACCGGCTCTCTGTTTATAGTTTGAAGGCATTGGTGGGACAGAAGTCATCATCACTAATTCCAAGTCACCGAGGTCAACACCCATCTCCATTGTTGTAGAACAGGCAAGGATGTTGAGTCTATGATCCTTGAAATCTTCTTGTACCTGACGACTAATCATCTTATCCACCTGTGCTGTATGCTCAGCCTGAATGAAGAGTTGAGGGAATTGATGAATTTGAAGAAGACGATCTGAGAACGAACCGTTTTCTCCCCATAAATCATTATTCCAGAGAATCTTTCGATTATCTTTAGCCCATTCTTCTATAACCTCATCAGCAGGATTTGGATTCATGCTATGGTTATGATAAGGGTAGGGAACCCATTTTTCATGAAGCTCTTCTTTCAAAGCTACTGGTTCGCCGCCGATGACGTATGGTGAATAACCATGGAAGGTAATCTCTACAGGACGCAGACATTCTACATGATGTCTGCTACCAGACTGGTTTGTGTCACACAAATATACATCATTATAGAGTTTGAAACCAAGTTTGGCAAGATTGAGTCGATAAGGAGTAAAATGAACTCCATCTTTTACCTCGTCTTTGTCTTTAACTTGTTTGTGTAACTCCGTGTCATAATGCTTACCATGTTCCAGTAATTCGTATTTTAACGTCAGTTCATTCCACATGCAGTCTATAACATCCTGAATGTCTTGCTTATAACTGTTGATAGCATTTACTATTGAAATATGCTTCTCGTTTGCAATCAGTTTTGCTAACAATCTGATGATACGAGATGGATTAGCTGCCTTGTCTCTGATGACTGGTTTGTGGACAGGACGACGCATTTCTTTTTTGGTGGCAAATCTTACCGTTTGGAATATGTCAACAGAGTCCTGGTCATCCATTGTCAAGAATACACACTCACTCTGACGAGCAGTATAGTCCAGGAATAACTGCATTAAGGCGTGCCAATCCTTTTTAGAAATCTGATTTTCAGGTGATAGCTTACCATTGAATACCTCTACAGCATCTGGCAACTTTGAAGTCAATGCTGGTTGTAAGTCGTCATAGTAAGAGGCGAACAAACCCATTGTTTCTGGAGTTGCTGCAGACAAAGGTCTGTGAGACAGATATTCCACCATGAGGGATAGAATATATTTGCGTTTCGTCTCTGGCTTTATATTGCCATCTTCATCAAGTTCTGGGCTCAGTTCAGAGCGTTCTGCAAACTGCTGACAGAAAATGTCTGCCAGCCTATCATTGATAAGCACATCTAAAATGTCCTGCCATGACAAGAACTGATTAGGCTTCAGTTCATTGAGCAGCGCTTGGATAGCTTTTTCATCGCTACCTTCAAGAATGTCCAGTTTCTCTTCTGCATCCTTGTGCTGAGGGTCTTTTCTACCTGTAGTATCGTAAATATTTTCGAAGTGCTTAATAGCCTCTTCCTTTGTCATACTGCCAGCAGTAGCCATTCTGCATAACTCATGGTACAAAGTGCCATAGACCCACAGACGTTCTTCTTCCAAGTTCTGCTTAATGGTACTACGAGCTGCCATCTGGCGACTATCTACAAAACTGATATATTGCTGCCCCTTATGCAGGTATATCTTAGATTCATCTTTTGGCTTTCCTTCTGTCATTAAGTCGAGAGTAGAAGGAGCTATCAATCTGGAGATAAAATCTGGAGCAACACGGAACTTCTGAAGTTTCTTTGCATCTTCTTCATCAGTTTGTATCACATCGGCATTGTCTTCGTCCTGCTTTGCCTGTTTTGTCAGCTTCGTACCACAATAAGGGCATTGGCAATGAGCATTGGCAATGATTCTCCAACCTTTTGGCGCCGGATTGCTTGCTGTAACATTTAGCAGTCTGTTACCCTTGATAATATAAGGTATATTGTTGTCATATTCTGCATTCTCACTTTTTGTAGTACCAAATACGTAGAGAGTTTTACCTGTATCTTCTGTATTGTCAAGATCGAACATGTCGCTATCATCCATAGTAATAGACTGATAGCCAATGCCGTCATCATACTTCACTTCTTCTGCAATGGCAACATACTCACCGCAATGCTTACAACGACTCATTTCCAATAAGGGTGCATCGTCTTTGCTCCTCTGTCCCGATTTGTTTTCCAAATAGACACGGAAACTACCATCCTCGGTATAGTGTGAGTCTGCAAGGTCAACATACAGACCATGGTTTGGTACACGGTAGAAGTAATGTACTTTCACACGTAAGTCTTCCAAACCCATGTCTTCTGCTTTTTGACACATCTCGTCCAGTCTCACCAGTTTCTCCTCGATAGTCTCACCTTCCGTTATCAAGTCATCGAGTTTGATATATCCGTCATGATTATCGTTGATAAGCTTAAGCCAATACTCCTTGTCCTCTTCTGGAATGACATCGATGCCTTTACGCTTACCATCCACATATTTCACCTGGTTAGTCTGCAATCCGGTGATGCCAGCAATGAAATCCTTCAGTTCTTCCTTGGCATTCTCACTACCATTGCCGATGGTAGCGGATGACGTTGCAAAGCGTACCTCGTCAGTAGTCACACCATAGGCCATGATCACACGTCTAATCAGCATGGCAATCTCAGCGGCTCCAGCACCAGTATAGGTGTGAGTCTCATCCAAAGCAATCCATCTCAGTGTGCCTTCTCCTTCCTCTTCCTGCTTTTCATGAATCAGCTTTCTATCCTTATCACGCAGCAAGACATACTCCAGCATGGTTGGGTTTGTCAACAGTATGTTGGCTGGGTGTTGACGCAATTCGGCACGAGTGGCTATAACATGAGGGTATTTCTCTTCAATGACATTTCCATCTTCATCCCTGATGATTCCACGGATGGCATCAATCTTACGGAGAACTTTTTTGTAGTTCTTATCGTCTTCGTTAGGCAGAAACTCCGGCATATCGCCATTGTAAACCGCAAAAGTGAGATTTGTTCCTGCCAGCAGTTTTTCCATACGAGCCTTCTGATCCTCCATCAGAGCATTGAGAGGGTAGAGGAAGATGGCCTGCACCTGTTCTGGTATATGATGTTCTATCAGATCCTGTACAAGAGGGAGCATGAAACATTCCGTCTTACCCGAACCTGTTCCTGTTGTTACAACGATACTCATATTCTTGCCGTCAGGAGTCTTCTCTTTCAACAAAGTCTTCCAGCACTGATACTGGTGCTCATAAGGTGGATAGTAAGTATCTTCATTAGGCATACATTTCTGCCAGAGTGTACCCACCATTTCATTAGCCTCGGCTTCGTGTTCTGGATAGACAGTCTCGTAGCTGTTCATGCATTGTACCAATGGCATAGCATCCTTAGGAGCGAATACCTCAGGGATTATCATCTTCAACTGATTGATATATCCCTTTTGGCTTTCGTTCCTTGCTTCACCGCACCACATGGCAGCAAGAGTTTTCTCTACTGCTGTACGGTTATTCTTATATAGTTCTGCAAATCTGAATTTTTGCTTCATATCTCGATATTCTAATTTTCATTTGAAACTATAGCGTGACTCATCTCGCTAAATTTGTATCTGCACTCATCATAGTCTTTCAGAAACTCTTTCAAGTTTTCATATTTTCCCAAAGCATCTGGGTTATCTTGTATGAGTTTGAGAGCCTTATCTGCAACTTCCTCTATCTTTGGCCAAACATCAAAAGTCCAGTATCTTTTAAGAAACTCTTTTAGACAACTCTCCTCTCGTTCATCCGAACATTTTGGCGTCTTCAGAAAGAATGCAGTTACAGCTTCCTTCATCTTGCTTACCTCGTCAGCATCTTCTGACAAATCTTCAATCTGCCTGCTCCACGTTTCTCTTGGTAAAAGCATCCAGTCGAAGTGGAACTCTACGGCAAACTGATACAGATTTTCAATGTCGGTATCGGTTAGCTGATAACCACGCTTCTTGACAAGAGGGAGAAATATATCTCCAATTTGTCTGCCTGCTTTCACCACTTTTATGAGTGGATTGAAGAGGAAGAAGTATGTTTTGTGTTCAGCTACAATCTCAAAGCAATAAAGCGCATCGACTACAATCTGCGATTTCTTACCTCCCCAACCAGACTTTACCTTTTTTATATAAGGTAAGGCATAATGCCGTGGAAACGAATTGAATTTCATGCTTTGGAATACGATGCCGTCACCTGATAGTTCGTTGCTGTTAGCTACAGCCACAGGATCCGTTTTGTAGTTCCATGCATATAAATCTGTTGGAGCATCCAAAGCCTTTGAAATATATACTTTCAGATAATCCAGAGGAAACTCTTCTGTAAGTTCATCTACCGGCATTTCCAGTTTGTAGTTATCTACAGAAAGGTTAGGGTCATTGAAGGTAGGAAAACCATAGAACATTCTACTGTTCTTTTTGATTTGATATTCCTTCACGCCATTTTCTGAGAAATCTCTTATAGAGAATTGGTTGCAGTTGATGAGAGGAATGTGTATATCCTCTTCTTTGCCAGCATAACTCACAATATGACTTTTCCCTTTGCTATCCTTCTGCGATAGTTCACGCATAATGATAGGACGATATACGTCCACCAATATTTGTGCCTGGTCATTTCCTATTTTCAGCTGCTTGGTATCAGGCTCACGCACACCCAGCAACTTTTCAAAGTTATCTTGTATGTCATCTACTCCTTCCAAAGCTGTACAGATACGCATATGTTCGAAATCTCGCCAGATAGGTTGCTGTCCGGCAGAGACAGGAGTGAAAGGTACATAATACACATGTGGTTTGAATACGATGCCTTTCACCGTCACTCTTAGGCGGATAGCACCTTGCTCCGGTTCTTCTTCGTTCCAATCCACATAGCGTGCTCCTTTCAGCCATTCCAGATCATAGTCAGTTACAGGTTCACCTTCCTTTGAAGTACCTGTAGCATAATGTCGTACTTCCAGACCACTGCGTCCGAAAAGAACAGGGAGATTATCTTCCTGCATTTCTTCGTCATCGTAGTCTGTATCGATATACTTGTAGAGTACAAAGACATTATCCTTATACTTGATGGTCTTCAGATATTTCTTTGTAACAACCTGGTATAGTCCATTACGGTTGAAGAAGGGCGGCAATATCTCCTTGCCATCCGGACCAACCAGTATAACCTTATCATTGATAGGGCACCAGCAATAGTCAGTACCGCATTCTTCTCCATTTCTATAATGTGCATACACCACTGGCAACTCTCTGTAAGGTTCAGCAAGATGATAGGCCGAAGAGAATATCACGGCTGTTGCAGCCTGTGCATTCTTTCTCGTGCTGAATCTGTTGCTTGTCTTAGGCAAGGCATAAACCTGCATATAGTCTGCTACATGCAGTTCCTGCACAACTTTTGTCACGGAAATACTTGTGCCGTCTGTCTGATTTTCGTCGTACTTCATCACCATCTCAACCTTGTCGAAATGGCATACAGGAATATCGGTATAGGTATTCTCGTCGATTTTGTTTACCGATAAGAAACCAGTCTTTTCACTTCCTGTATTATCATATTTAAACAGAGGTTCCTCTGTTTTATCTATTTTCTGTACATAGCGACCATTATCCTTGAATCGCAGATAAAAGCGTATTCTACCTACTTCCTCAGGATGTTCAATTCCCCATTCCGGTTTAAGCAGTCTGTCGTAGCCTATGTATTGTTTTTTACCTCCACCAATCTCTTCAGGTTTCAGTTTTACTCTCAGGTGGCGAACCATCTGGTTTCTGCTTGCAGTATAGGCAATCACCCATTCAAAGTCAAATTTATTTTTCTTTGCCACCTCGTCAGCTTCCAGAATCTTGTGGAGTAACTGCGGTATGCAGGTTTCTTCACGATTCATGTCTTCCTTGGCAAAAGGAGCCTCTTTTTCCTTGCTGAGAATACAGTCCAGGTATTCATAGAGACTATGCTTGCGTGCTATTGATTCTTGGAAGGCAACAGCACGGTTACGGTCTTTCAAATCATCCAGTTCTATTTCTTCGCCATGGAAGATCTTGCAAAGCTGGGGTAGGAGAGCATCATTCTTATCTCGTTTCAGCTCTGCTTGTACAGCCAGTCCACCCAACACCTGCAAAGATTCCAACCATCGATAAGATGTCTTATCTGGATTAGTTGATGCGTTATAAACGAAGGTGTTGGCATCAATCTTTGCCAGTTGGTACAACTTCTTCAATTCTTCTGTACTAAGGGTTAAAACCTTGTTGTCATCCATGGTGTCTGCACCCTTATAAAAGCGTTTGTACCACTCTGCCAGATACATCACTAATATAACGGCGAAATCCTCACTTAGCAGATGATGATAATCATTACTATGTGAGGAGATGCTGTTTGCTATAGCCGTTTCAAGGATATAGAACTGCTCTAAAGAGAGTCTGAGCTCCCAGACGTAGGGGCGACCTACGTCTATTTGCTTCCTAAGTTGCTCTTGACACTTAGGTAGGCATGCCAGCAGTTTTTTATCCTCTTCTGTATATAGAGTTGTTGCCATAATCCTTATTCGTTTTTATAACGTATTCCTTTATATTTTCTTTTTAACTCTTCCAAACTCATGCAGTTACCTTTGCCTCCCTGTCCATGATGAATCATCCTATGGCAGTTGGCACAAAGTGGTACAAGGTCGGTTTGAGAGTTCACTGGATGTTCTCCTTCTGTTTGTGAGAATGGTTTGAGATGGTGAATCTCAATATATTCGTCATCAATGTCATATGCCCTGGTAAAATCAAAACCACAACACTCGCAGAAAATGTGACCACCATGTAAAGCCTTGTAATAGTTGATGCAGGCTTGTCGGAGTATCATGTTTCTCTTTCTGATTTCGGCTGGTTGTGCTTCGCCGGCTTCACCTTCTAAGTATATGGTATTTTCTACCGTTGGCTTGGGTGTAACAGGCGGTTCAGCAGTCTTCGTTCCAGAAGAATGATTGGTATCATCATATTCACCATAGACCGGCATCGGCACAGCATTTGCATTCAGGGCTTTCAAGAATAGCCGGTACCATTTCAGAACCTCTGTGTATCGTGGTTCCACACTCATGTCGAGATTCTTCAAGATAGGGTGCGTCTTGATCTTCCTGCGAAATTCTTCTACATCATCTATTTCTGTAATATCATAGATAGACTCGTATTTGGTGCCAAAGTAGTCATTGAGCGTATTGGGAATAATACGCTCTGCCGTTTCAACGGTCAGACTTACTTCTTTGGCATCACCGTCAAAGCGTTCCGATAGATAACTTCGGAATACTCTGCCAAGTTGCTCGTATGTGAAATCACTTTTATGCATATGCTTTTTTAAGATAACGTGTTCTCTACTATTTAATTGTCCATTTCAGTCTAAACATAATCTTCGAACTGATGGAATTCTCCATCGACGATTGAAGTTTACTTGTCATAGAATCAACTTTGTCTGCGTATTCATCTTCTAATTGAAACAACTGTGCTCTTTTCTTGCTGAGAAGTTTAGCTTTTGTATTTTCTTCTTTTTTAAGTTGAATTTTTACAGACGCATTATGTTCTTTTCTTATCTGTCGGCGCAAGGCTTCATGCTCCTTGTTGAGTTCTATAACCTCTTTTCTAAGAGGTACTAATTGGTCTTCTGCCCACATCTCATACTTGTTGATTTCATAGTCAACATATTCATTTGTCCTTTCTTCAACCTGAAACTTATAACCATTAAGTTGCTCCTCATATTCTTCTTTGAATATATCATCGAGTGTAGCAAGATTTGAATCCTGTTGAGATAAGCAGTCAAGTTCTAATAGTTTAAAGACAAATTCTGGCGGCAAAATTTCTCCTCCGTCAGTCTTTGCACATGCTATCAGTTGTTCTTCTCCATCATATTGATTTGATGAGGTGACACGATATACGCAAGCTAAACCACTTTGTCCCTTATACTGCTCAATTAAAGCTGTTTTATACGGATAAGAATCTAAGTCAAATATTAATTCTTCGTCCGAAACATCCTCAGCAAGGGCTTTTTCAACAACAAATTTCCCTAAAGGATGTCCATATCTTAATTGAATGTATTGCTCAGACTCCTTATTTAATATATAGGTGCCTGTAGGAATGTTGGATGCAACTTTGTCATTCAGAGTGAAGATATGCTTGTCAGAATCGATGTTGGATATGCTATCTTTAAGAACGTTTACAGCAATATGCCACAAGTGCTTATTATAGGTGTCCAGACGAACTGAGTCTTCACTTTGTCTCATGCGCAATTTATTGACAACCTCCTCGTCGAAGTTTTCTAACAAGGATTTTCTTGTACATGCTATGCGCTCTTTAATAACTTCCTCCAATTCATTCTGGAGTTCATCAAATGCAGCGGCGATTTCTCGCTCTGTACGACATGTACTATAAATGCTATTCAGTCTTCTTTCAAAATCTACTCCTGAGTCAATAGAACCAAGAACCTCATCACTGGCTCCAAAGACACCATCGAATAGGGAAAATTTATCGTTCAATAATTCATAGACACGTCTATCTGCATAATTGGCCTCATTTACGAAGTTTACAACCACGACATCACTCTTTTGTCCATAACGATGGCAACGACCTATTCGCTGTTCAATTCGTTGTGGATTCCAAGGCATATCATAGTTGACTACCAAAGAACAAAACTGCAGGTTGATACCCTCAGCTCCTGCTTCTGTGGCGATGAGTATTTCTGCTTTATCCCTGAAAGTATCTACTATTGCTTGTTTTCTGTCAATAACAGTACTTCCAGATATTCGGTTTGTTCCTGCATATTGCATGAGCCAAAGACGATATATGTTTTTAGCGTCTTCGGAGGTGTTTGTTCCATTAAAACAGATGACCTTATCTTTGTAGCCATGTTCACTGAGGTACTTGTACAGATACTCCTGCGTTCTTCGACTTTCTGTAAATATAAGAGCCTTCTTCTGCCCACCAAGACTTTTTATCTTCTCAAAAGACACAGATAGTGCATTCAACAATTCTTTAGACTTTGTCTCTTCACCAATGCTACGAGCCAAATCACAATAACCTTGAAGTTCCGCTATTTCCGCATCAATATCGTCAAAGTATGAATTTGATTCTGATGAAGTCTTATCGTAGATATCGTATTCATCTTCTTTGTTATCATAATCATTTGCCACACAGTCTAAAGCAGAAGACATCATGCCAGTTTCTTTATAAACTTCAAGTCTATGGATAAAACGTTCAAGAGTATATCCCAATGCGTATGCAGATGAAGACATGATTTTTCTAACCAATAGGGAAAGAAGAGGGCGTTGTCTCTCTGGTACGCCATAGGTTCCTTCTCTCATCAGATAGTCACTAACCTGTTGGTAAAGATCTATTTCTGCTTGTGATGGATAATATTCTTGAACCAAGGCTGTACGCTTAGTGAAGTTCACATATTCTTCAACCTGATTTCTCAGTGTGCGATGAATGATATGAGCTATACGTCCTTTCAATTCTCCATATTTGGCTTTGTCTCTTGTTGATACAGCATTATACTGTTCTGCAAATGTATCAAGACTGGAGAAAAACTCTGGATCTATAATACTAATCAATCCATATAGTTCCTTTAAGTTATTCTGCAAAGGAGTGGCAGTTAACAGTATCTTTTTATAGTCTCTGAAAGCTGCTCTCAAAACGTTTGCCATCACATTGCTTTTTTTATAAACATTTCTAAGTTTATGAGCTTCATCGAGAACTATCAAATCCCAATTGATACTTTTGAAATATTCTGCATTGCTGACAGCAAAATTATAGGAGCAGATATAGATACACTTTTCACCTTTTGAAATCTGTATCTTTCCCTCTTGGAAGGACTCACTATCCAAAATAAAGGATGGCAAGTAGAATTTCTCCATAAGTTCAATATTCCATTGGTTTCGCAATGATGCTGGGACAACAATGAGTATGTTTCTCTTGTTCTCTGCCCATAATTCGGACAATATGATGCCTGCCTCGATAGTTTTACCGAGACCAACTTCATCTGCAAGAATAGCGCCCTTGCTCAAAGGAGATTTGAAAGCAAACAGTGCCGCCTCAACCTGGTGTGGGTTGAGGTCAACACGTGCTTCTGACAACACGCCGGTAAAACGACTGTCATCACTTACGGACTTTTTATGTGAAATGTCCCAAGCATAATATAGTTGCTGAATGGGTGATAGCATATCTTATCTGTTTACTTTTTGTTCTATTCGGATTGCGTATTCAGGTGAAAGAGCATCGAACTCTTCAATCTGAGCGCCTCTCCAATATTTTTTCGCCAAAGCTTCGCAACGGGCTCTTAATCTTTTGTTCTCCATAGGATTTGCCTCCTTACCATATGTGTCACGCAATTCCTCATATGACTTTTTTAGATTCAAATCTATAAGAGAAATACGCACAATGTGGTATTTGCTGTCAGGATGCTTTTGCATGAAGACATTTTGAGAACGGTGCAGATAGAATGGGGCAGTGCCATCTTTGAGACTGTAGAGAGTTGTTTTAACATCAACGTACATCTTTTCAGTCTTAACTTCAAAGTCATATTCACCAATACCTTCAAGAGCTGCATGTATGAAGTCTTGACCCTTGACAAGTTTCTTGTTTTCAAGATAATGACTATAGATAAGTTCGCCGATGAAGCCGATTGTCTGTCTCACTTGTGACTCTTTTTCCTCTTCCTCTGCTTCTTCCAAGTCATCCATCATTTGCATCAACTTGTCTTTCTTTTCTGCCAGTCTTTCTATGTCTTCTTTTTCCAATCCTTCAATCAATTCCTTGATAGGTTCTGCTGCATCATTGAGTTTGTCAAGTTCCTCACTATTCATTTGTTTGGTGATATTATTAACTTGCTCTATGTTTTCAACTGTTTCTGCAGAAATCTTATTGATTGCGTCCTGTGCCTGCTCCTCAGTAAGTGGACTGTTTGAGAGATCGATGTTTGATTTTCCTGTTCCCTCTTTGTCTCCGGTTCCTTCTCCCTTTCCGATGATGCCTTGTTGCATAAGTTCCCACTGATCAACATATAAGGACTGAAGAGCAATGAAAGGCTCTTTGAAGAACTCCATACTTGCTATATGCTTAGCTATAGTCTTCATTAGACTTAGCCCATCTTTGTTCGGTTGTTGAATAACCACACGCTTTCCTGGTTCGTAGCCAAATTCGCTATCATGCATCTTGTCTGCGAAAATGCTTGCATTAGAAGCCATGATGTTGAAATTCATTACAATAGGCTTATCTGAGATATGTATGGTTATTCCCTCAGAATCATCTGTTTCTTTCCATTTCTGGTAAACAGGGTCATCATATTCAGGAAACTCCTTAAAATCAGCAGCAGCTTGTACTGTCCATCTAGGTCTCTTATCAAGATTATGTTTGAACAAGAGCTCTTTGTCGCCATATAGATAAACATTATTTTCTCTAATAAACTTAGCCAAACTTGGACTTTCAGCAAGACGCTCTTGAAAGAGATTTCCTGCCCAAGAATAATATGAGAGGAATGTTCCATCGTTTTCGTATCTTTCCAGTACAAATATTGGCTTTGGAGTGTCTAACTCATTCTGACTGGGGACAACTTTTCCTGTATATTTTAAGAATGGCATTGGGTCAAACTCTGATGGAAGCTTTTCTATGATTCCCATCAAGGTGTTGAACCTATTTGTGCCATAAGCATATGTAAGTCTCTTCTCTATAGCCCATGAAATTGTATTATCTATGGCGTTCTGCTCCATATTTAGGACCCATGATGTATCGTTATTCAACGTATCATCAAGCAAATTCTGTCTTACAGCTATGTAAGGTTCATTTACTGTATGGAGTTTTGAAAACAGAAACAGTGCTTGTGGGTTATTGTCTATCCAATTATGAAGGACATTAGGCAAAAACTCATCTTGTATGAGTATGTTATGGTTGGCATATACCTGCTCTTCCAAGTCCACATCATCCATCTTGAAATGTTTATCAAACCCACTAAAGTTGTTTTCTAAAATCATATCAAGTGCATCAGTAAGCTTAACATCTGCACCAATTTCTAAGTCATCACAGGATTCATCATTGGTAATGGCGTAGTCTATACAGAATTTTAACTGTTCTACTGTCAGGTATGAACCTTTTAATTCTTCAAACAGGCTTTCTGTCGAAACTTCATCTTCTTTTCCATCATAATAGTGCTTCTTGAAAAAATCTGCTTCATTCTGTGACGGAAGACATTTAAGAAACGAGTCTATAGTCTCATTGTCTTTTTTGTAATCTTCATCCAAAAGATACACATCATATTCATTATCACCAACATTAACATGTTGTTGAGTGATTGATTCTGGAAGCTCTTGACCTTTGTATCTCAGACGACTAAACACTTTTTCTATAAATCCATTCTCTTCAGTATTACGTTGCGCAGCAAACTCTATCACCTGCCATTCAAGACTTGCTTTGGTAATAGCAGTTTCAATATTGATATATCTTAAATTGTTAAAGAATATTCCAAGTATTCTTGTGCCTGCATCTTTGGCAAAAGAGAATAGTTTAATTGGATTCTTAACTCTTTCAATAGCCTTTTCGAGTATATTTTCATTTGATGCAAAGAAATAGTCCTTTCTTTCTACTTCCAGTATCTCTTGCACTTTATCAGGAATGCGGAAGAAATGTGCTGCAAACAGCTCGTCCTGCAAGTCTGAAGATACTGCATCAACATAATTGTAACCACTAGGCTTTTTCTGTATGATATAATTGCCTTCAGATTCTTGAACATAGTATGAAACCAAGAAACCGTCTGTTATTTTTATGAAGATACGCAGTAATTTCTCATCTGCGACTAATTTCTCATTTACAATATTTGCCGACTGTACTGTTTCCACACGGAATGGGGCTTCCATAAGCTCCTTGCAGAACTCATATGGCAATAAACGTAAGTGTGCAACATTAGCTTCCAGATAATTGTATTCATCTTCTGTAAGTTTTGACACATTGTTCACAATAGCGCGCAGTTGTGTCGTTGGCTTTCCCTCTTTATCCAAGAAGAGAGTCAACGTTTTTGTATCAGTTTGGTCCTGAGATTTTGTGTCTACAGCTTTATATGCGCTCTTTATGTCAGATATATATTTATGGCTATTTTCGCTCCATCCTTCATCTTCTTTAAGGTTCGCCCAATTACTTTTTACCCATTCCCAGAATGTGGTCTTAGCCTTTGAAGGATTCAATAGCCATGAATTTTTTCTTACTGCTTCTGGAATAAATCCTTTTACACAGTACTTATCAAATAAGATTGTGTCTTTAGGACGCTCTTCCAAGAGACTGTTAAACGGCTTGTAAGAGTCATGCCAATCTTGCAAAAGAAAAATCTCAGTCTTGATCTTGTAAATATAGTGCTGCTCCTTGGTCGCAATCCAAGCCAGTAAGTTTGCTGCGTCTTCTTTTGTTGAGTCTGATAGTCTAAAAGATGCAATATTTGTTTTAATTTTATCAAACAAGTTAGCAATATAGACCGGTTGATTTATATCAGACAAGATCTCATTAATATGCTCACATTCTCCAAATTTCATTCCCTCTTCCAGAGGAAAGTAAATATTTGCATTACTATTCAGCTCACTGTAGCTAAATAGATTGCCTTTGTTAGAACGGAATATCTTTACTTCTTGTACACCTCTTTCATTCTTGTGTGCATTGCTAAGTTTATTAAATTCACTATAGTCATTAGCTGACAGATTATTTATCCATTCCGCCAACTTAAAAGGTTCTGCATCTGAAAGCAGGGTAGAGAAATCAATTCTTCCAACATCAATCTTGTGTCGATGAAGATCTTTCTTTATAGAATCATCAATCCATTTATATTCAGTGATACCTATTTCCTTTAGAGGTACTTCATAGTTTTCAGCAAAAGACCGTACGTTATCTATTTTTTCATAATCTCCTGAAGCTGTGAGTACAAATTCCTCAAAGAAAGGGATAAACACTTCCTGGAAGGCTTCTTTTATATATTTGAAGTCTTCTCCTTCTTGATACTTCGTGGCAGCTATTGCCTTATATATGTAGTCAAATTTGTGTGGATCAGATACTTTGATTTCTCTCAGAACCTTAACAAGTTCTGAAAAAGCTTTAATCAATTGTCCTTTTGTCTTTTCCTTGTCTAAAATTCTTTGGCGACTGTTGTCAACACCAAATCTTTGGCTGTCAATGATAAAGCCTAGTCTGAGTTTTGTCTCTAGAATAGGAAGACCCTTAAAGAAATTCACCACATTTCTTTCTGCAAATACGGGATTGAAGGCAAAGTGATAATAAAATGGTTTACCATCAATTTGGAAATCTACAAACACCGACTGCACCTCATGTTGCTCAATCTCTTCTCCCATCACATAGATATGTTCAACGGTTTTACCCTCGTTGCGTTCTTGGTCTTTTGTAATAGACGCAAAGACTCCTAAACGTGTTCTCACACGTTCCATGTTTATGTCAGATGTGATTTTCTCATACTTTCCTTTACCCAATGGAATAATAAGTGCCGTACCTCTATTGAGGAAATGTAAGTTGCGTCTTGGATCTACTAGGGTGTTGAATACACTGATGGTTTCCAATGCTTCCTTTGTAGAAAATAGTTCTTCTGATGTGCCAGGAGCTATTGGATAATAGCTCATGAGAATCTTAGCAAAAAGAATATTCTCTTTATAGTTGTTACAATCTGCTTGGATCCAGTTTCCCTGTTCTTGTAAAAGATTGGCAAGTTGATTTCTATTATACCAGGAAATCAGATATGGTCCTTTCTTTTCATCATACAAGGCTTTTACAAGGAGCTCCTCATTCTCTTCACTTTCGTTCACCTCTGTTAAAAGAGTATAAAGCAATTTGGAACCTTGTCCATATTTACCTAACTTTTTTTTGTCATTACGTTTCAATGATTTGCCCTTTGCCAGGAAATTGTATAATTGACCATCTTTAAGGTCCTTTGGGTCTTTAATATCAATGTCTGTATAAAATGGTTCACCATTATTGAGCACAATGAGATATTTTTCATTGGCATAGAAAAATAGTGAATCGGCATTTGCATCATACGCATTCTGAACAAACTCATAGAACAACTGTTCTTCCGCATTACTAGCAAAGCTGGCTGCATCAGAAATCACTGTTTTAACCTGGTCAGGTAATTGGTCCCAACCATAAATCTTCTGTAGCAAAAGTTCTTCGTTGCTACCTAGTAGCTCCAAAGTTTCTTTGCCACAAAGTTTTGTGATATATTGACTTATATTTCTTACATTCATAATGTTATTGATAAGTTATATATGGAATGATTTGTATGATGAATGTTTTGTTTCTGTCTTCTCCGTTCGGTCCATAACCGGTGTACCTTCCTTTACCTTCAAAACCAGAACCAGAGATAAACACTTCACCATTTTCTCTTTCTATATCTCTTAATAAACCTCTGCTTTTCCAAAATAGATGCAGATTGCGAGCACGATTGTAGCTAAGGCTTGCCGCATACGCTTTCTGTGCATTATTTGGATGAGGGTTGTCATGCGACCTGGCAGCACGTCCTTCTATAACCACTTTGAATGAGACATTTGCAGACTCTTTGAATTTCTCTATGATGTCTTCAACCTCTTTACCTGCCTCTATTAATTGAGAGTAGGATGATGGGGGTATAATAGGACTTTCTGGTGCAAATGTCACATTAACAGTACACTCAAATCGTTGATATTTCTCGTTATATTTAAAATATTTACGATTGATTGATTTCTGAGCTTCTTGAAACTCTCGAATTTTCTTATAGAGTTCTGCATTGACTACGATATCATTGATGTTGTTTTCTGTAATACCTTTGTTGTGGTATAGATCAACATATACCTTATAGCTACCATACGCTACGAGACTCGTAATGATGAACACTATGAGGAATCCTGACATCAAGTCTGTGTAGTTTTGCCAGAAATTATGTTCTTCTCCGTCTTCGCGGAATGATATTCTACTCATTTGTTTACAATTTTATTAAGCGTTGATTCTAATTTCTGTAATTCTACGATTGAACCACTTATAGAACTTATATGCTTTGTTAGCTGCTCAATATTCTCTTGGCGCTTGTCAAGCAAATTAAGAACTTCTGAAATCTTAGCATTTGTCTCTTCTACAGCTTGCAGACTCTTATTGTTGGCAGCAATAGCTTTTTCTGCAGATTCATTGGTTCTATGAGCCACATTCACTGCATCACCATATGCAAGTACTGCCTGATCATAATTCTGACGAATTTCTGCAACAAGACTCTTAACAAACTCATAAGCTTTATTCAATGATTCAACATTTGTAGCAATTGCGGTGCTTAGTGCTGTACACTGAGCCGAAATAGAACCTTGAATATCGGTCACAAAACCACTTATTGATTCACGAAGGTCTGCTGTAGCCTTTTCATTCATGCTGAGAGTACTGTTAAGTGCATTTGATGTAGCTTCCTGGTAAGCATTACGCATGTCTATCATCTGCTGGAGGCTCTGTGTATTATGCTCCTGTACCTTAGAGTATTCATTATGCATCTGCTCATTAAGTTTTGTAGCAAGAGCATTCATAGATTCACGAAGATCTGCTGTAGCCTTCTCATTCATACTGATGGTACTTGTGAGTACCTCAGAAGTAGCCTCTTGATAAGCTGTGCGTAAATCAACCATCTGTTGGAGACTCTGAACATTATGTTCCTGTACCTTTGAATATTCGCTTTGCATCTGCTCTGTCATTTTTGTTGCAAAATCAGAATTTTGCATTGACAACACTGTTGCAAGTGAATCGTAGTTTGTTATAATCGTATTAAGTCTCTCTGCTTGTTGACTGTGAAGAGAAGACAAAGAGTTTTGTAACTCCTTTGTTAAGTTACCAAGCACGTCAGTTACAGATGTAGTAATATTGCTTATCTCTGAGTTCGTGTTGTTCAGCATCGTCTCAACTGACTGACGTTGATTGTTGATGATGTCGCTAGATACATTACTCAAACGCTCTGTAATGGTCGTAAGGAGTTGGCTTGTCTTAGAGAACTGTTCTTCACCAAAATTCAATACCTGCTGTTGTATAGAGCCGTGCATCTGCTTAAAGATTTCATCCATACGCTTAACAAAGCCTTCGATAAACTCTTTAAGAATTTCACTCTGACGACTAATATTCTCATTGAGTTTGTCATTGTATTCTCTGTTTTTCTCTCTTTCTTCCTTGTGGAGGTCTATCAGACTAACCAAAAGCTCGTTATTTCTATCCAAATAGGATTTATTCGAAGTCATTTCCTTTGTGTGGATAGCAATATCACGTATATACTCTTCTGGAGAAATGTTATTGAGCTCTTTACTTTCCAGTTTTTCTTCTTCTGCAAATATGTTCTTTGCCCATATTGTCGTAGCAAGTGCACCAAGCAATCCTAAAATAGACGATGTAAAAGCAGGAATTAACTCGCTAATTATATTCATGATGTCTATATTTCGACTGCCAGCAGCTTGTACTTCTGCTAGTGTTTTTCCAGTGTTATCAATCAATTCTGGTTGAACACCTCCCAACCCATGAAGAGAATAACAGATAGACCAAAATGTCCCTAATAGTCCTAATGATGTAAATACTCCAGGTATACAATTTAGTAGGGCATGAGACTTGGTGTTTTTGTATTTTTTATTACACCAATACCAGGTAAATCCTCCTCCTACAATAACGAGGAAATTTGGCAAATTGAAAATTAACCCAATCATTTTATTTTTTGAATATTAATATGTTTATAATTCTTTATTTTGTTGTTGCAGTATCTCTAAGAGATTACTACAGTACTTTACTTGGATTACTGCAGTACTTCTTATAGATTACTCTGGTACTTAGCATAAATACTAGGGCTTAATCATACCAGTTGATATTCTCTTCGTAGCTATCGAACTTCATATCTTCAGTTACTCCCACCGTTTTGAGAGCATTGAGGATGAATACTTGCTCATTGGGTGGGAGAGAACGTTCACCACGTCGTCGCTCAAAGTATGGATTGCGGCTCCAGTGATTGATGCATATCGACATGAATCTGCTGTACTGATTGGGGAACATACGCTTCTGGAAATTGGTAAATCCACGGGCGTAGGTCACAGGCTTGCTGTCCCGATAGTATATACACGACTCATTCTTACTGCATCTGGACGGATTGATCAGTTGCAGATATTCTTCATGCTCCATCAGAGTGGAGTAGGCTGTCTGATGTAAACAAGTAGCTGCCATAGGGCAGCTACTATGCTCACATACAGGATAGTCTTTTGGTAGAGACGTATATTCTTTCTTTGGCATAATCTACATTGTTATTGATACCATTACCTTTTATGATGCGTTCGATAGGAACTTAATCCATTGGCTTAATCATCTTCTCGATAAATTCAATCTCATCTTCATCAAGTTTGTATTTACGATAGAGTTGTTTATCTATGTCTGCAATGCTTTGAGTCCAGTCGATGTCTGAGATGGCAGTGAAATTTTGAAGAGGTACATTAGCCCAAGTATCACGTGGATTATGTTGCGTTGCTTTGAGTGTACCCAATAAACATCTGGCAAATTTTGTCTTGACGTAGTTCAAACATGCGGATGCCTCCTGGGCATCGGCAAACTTGCCGATGCTTAGGAAGGTATCCGTATGTCCGATTACCGGCACGCCGATTACCGGCGTGCTGAGCACTTCGCCTATAGCACCAGTACCATTTGCTTCAGGAACGAGAACATTATAATAATTAAGATATTCACATGGCTGAAGATATGATGCATTTACCCATTTTGTTTCTCGAGAGCCCTTTATTCTTCCGATAATTTGAACACCTTCACCTTTGCACTCTTTTTCTGTGTTGACAAATATCTCTGATAAGTTTTCAAAAGCATTTGACGTTATCTTTGAAGCTGTTCCTTTTCCTTGTACTTCATATATTCTTGGAAACTCACTCAAAGCTTTCTCTGAGAAGCGGTAAATGCCTTGGGAGGAAACTAAACTGGCAAATTGCCCAAACTGGAATGAAGGGTGTGCAAATACTTTTGCCATTATGGATTTTAATTCTGGATAATCTGAAAAGAACCCAATTGCTCCAAATTCTTTATTTGCGTTTCTTAGTCCAATAGCTACTCCTCCCTTAATGTCTACAGTTGGGAATACGTCACTTGATTTTTGGAAGTAATCAACCACTTTGAAATGAGTATCAGATAACATCTTCTCCATCCATTCCATAGGTGTTTGTCCAGCCTTAAATAAGAATCTGCCAGGAGTAATAAATGTTACCAATGGTGACAATTCAAAGGCTGTATCGTAAAACAAATTGTAAATAGGAGTCTTTCTTGTACTTTCTCCTTCTATCTGATATGGCGGATTTCCCACAATTGCTTTAAACTTCATATTATTTATATCTTCGTTTTCTGATTTTGGAATAGAATTATATACATGCCAGAAGTCCTTGCCACGAACGATGTCGTTTTGGAACAATTCAGGCTTTGCACGGAGCACATTAATCATGTCACATTCCAATGACTCGTGATCATTATAGAAAAATGTCTTACCTTCTTTGGTAACATGTTCGTCTGCTGCTTTGAGTACACCTGCAGATACAAGGTCTGTTACAGGCACATCATGCTCATAGCAACGAATATTCATGCGGATATCCTTGCGGAAACCTGCTAAAGTTCGTTTTGTAATGCTTACAGCCATCTTAGTACGGCACACGACAAAGATGTTGTCCTGCAACACATCCTTCCAAATTTCGAGATCGTTACCTGCTTGGCGATAATACTGTTCTGCGTTCTGGCTTTTGCCACGCTCGCCAGTAAGATGGATGTTGCGATAATTTGGCTCCTTGGCACCCTTGAAAAGAGAGTAAGCCATATAAAGAGGGTAAAGACCAGTCTTTGAGTTGATTTCAAGAATGCGAGAATTGTAATCACCGAAAATATCTTGGGTTACCTCGTTGGTGAAATGAGGCTGGTTGTTATCATCCACAGTTACACCTACAGGTCTTGCAGCATTGACATTCTCGCCATACTTATTCTCCTCAGTATAAGGTGCATCAAACTCCTCATTAAAGAAACACCAGCCACCCACAGTATCGCTCATGTGCATGTTGACCACACGCCATGGAGTAAGCACGGTCTCCTTGTCAGGATTGTGGAAGTAAGAGAAGATAGTAGCAATCTTGGCAATACGGTCCTCGGTGTTGAGATTGTCAGCCTCCTTCACCATCTGGCGTATGCGCTTGGCTGCACCTGTAAAGATGCTGCGGTCGAAGCAGTCTTTCAGGATATTGAACGTTTCCTTGGTAAATCCCTTAGGCATAAACTCTTCCCAGGAAGCATCATCGATTAAACTTGTAAAATAATCTGGTGATAGCTTCACGTCAACCAACCAATCTAGAATATCCTCTTTCTCTTTTGCAGACAGTTTGCTCTTGTTATTAAGATCAATATCCTTTTTCTCTGCCCATTTTTTTAACTCTTCTGAATCTTTTTCGCTGAGGTCATCATATTCCAATAGAATTTCCGCGCCATAAACAAGCAGAGGAATACGGATGGCCACACCACGGAGCACAGACATACGGGCACGCTTTTCCTTGTTTTCTTCGTCGTGTTTTTTCTTTGCCTCGTCAGTCTTATCATCCTTTTCTTTGTTCTCCCATTTCTTCCAAAGTATAGGATTGCTAAATGAACTCCATTCGCCATTTACTAACTGACTATGGCTGACGAAAAGATATGGGAATAACTCTACAGGAGCACACATTACATCGCTCCATACCTCATCTTCTGTTGTCGGCATACCATTATCGTCAAATTTAGCAGCCATTGAAGGGCGAGGAGGTAGAACTTCGCTTTTGGATAGATAGTAAATGTACTTAATCTGTTCTGCATCAGCATCCCCCAATCCATTCTTGTTGACATTGATTTTCTCTGGTTTCCAGGCATTTGGCATAGAACCAAGAAGATCGTGTACATCGCCAAGAGCCTTCTCCTGCTCAGGGCTGAGATTCATCAGTTGATCAGGATTATAAAGTGAGTTGTCGGCATAGCCACTGCGCACGGCACGCTCGATATATACATTAGAGAGTTTCTCAAATATCTGAGTAGCAGAGAAGTGCTTGCCCATTTCGCCTTCGTCCATTGAGAGTACAGGGCAGAGCTTGATAAAGGCAGCAAGATGTTCTTCCTCCTTCTTCTTAGTAAGCTTCATCTGCTTCTTTCCCTTTTCTGTCTGTGCATATACTGCCATCTTTGCTGTTTCAGCCACAGCCGTAAGGGCACGGTCTGGGGCAAAGTCAAACACATAGCAGTCGGACTTCTGACGGCCTTCGAGTACGGCATGAGTCTGCACACGGAAGATGGTCTGCATGTAGTTGGCAGCAGGAGTATTCTCTGAGCCTTTCATACAGAGCACGGCAGTCCATTCTGGAACACTTACACCCGTGGTAAGCTTTCCGCAAGAGAGGGTGATGGTATAATCCTTCTTGGTAATGTTTTTCTTGGCATTGCCACGGATATTATCCAGCACATCAGCCAGAGCACTACCATTCTTATCCTCGATATTACCATCACCTGCAGCATTGATGATATGGAACATTCCGTTTCCTTCGCCAAATATATCATGCTTACGCAAAAGTTGTTCGAGAGCAGCAGCTTCTTTCACACCAGGCAAGAGCCAGAAGGTATGGCGGAAGTGCTCACGAAAATCATCTGTAGAGAAAGGATAGAGACTGGTGTCGGATTCTTCTACAAGTTTATCGAGGAAGCGATTGATTGCTTTCTCGTGTACGAATTTGTCGATTTTCACCTTAGCCAATTCTGCCTGATATTCAGCCTTCTTGATCACATTAGGCTCATTGTCTATCAACTTCTGAAGCTGAAGCTTATCTTCCTCTGTATATACTCGGAAGAATTCATGGAACTTGAAAACCTCATTATTCTGAATAGCCTGGTCACGCAGCATCTTAGGCAACGTGAAGGTGAGTATCTGCATACGTGGCAGGTCGGCGTATGGGTTAGGGTCACCATAATGATGCTCATCCCAGAACAACTTGGCACGCTGTTCCATCACGTAGTCCCAAGTATATATTTCACTTTCTTCATATTTGTCGAGCAGGTTGAAAGGTGTTCCCGAAAGTGAAAGAATTCGGGTATTCTCCTTTTTCAACTTGTTCATTACACGCACACCGGCAGCAGCATCAATGCCTTCGTGCGCCTCGTCAACCATTACGAAGTCCCAATCATACTCCATAATGGCACGTTTCAATGGATCAAAATTGCGCTCCTTGCCACCAACAAATTGTGACAGGCGCAGATATTGCATGCTGACAAAGAATACAAGTATCTTTTTGCCAGCATCCACTTCATTTGTAAGCGTATAGAAGTCACCCTGAGAGTCGTTGTCATCCATCATTCGGCGACCATAAGCAGGTTCAAGTCCTCTTGCATGATAGTCAGCAAGGGCTTCCGGGGTACGGAATATCTTCGCAAAGTCATCATGCCAACCTTTATCTACAACAGGGCGATGGGTAATGATGAGCGTAGAGCGGTAGCCACAACGCTTAGCTACTTCAAGACCAGAGAGGGTCTTCCCAAAGCGCATTTTGGCATTCCAGAGATAGTGCTTACCCTTGTTAGGGTCTTTGAACTCCTTTTGGAAGTATTCCACGGTATCATGGATTGCATTTTCCTGCTCCGGGCGGAACTTGATGGCTCCATGTCCAGCTCCCTTACCTTGCTTTATCTTGCTGATAACTTCTTGTATATCAAAGATGGTGCAGGCAAACCAAATGTCTGCATCCTCAGTCTGTCCGGTAGTTGGATCCTTATACTTACCAAGAGTCTTTGAAGGAATGTCCATGGCACGCAGGGTGCGATAGACATCATCAGCCTTATAGCATTTGTCCTGGTCGTAAGTGGTGCATTCCACATATTCAATATGGTATGCTACTCCCTGCATGTAAGGACGAGCATCGAGTACAGCACGAACAGCCTTACCCAACTCCTGGCGGATTTTGGAATCAGCTATATCATTATCGACAAAGACCTCACCAATTTTGAGAAGTCCTTGGTGCTTCCTGTCGTTGATGCTGAGCACGTATAGGAGGCGTGATTGGGTTATAGTGTATCTCATTTATCGTAATATTAATAATATTCATTAAAATGTTATATCTCGTCATCTTCCGTCTCTTTTTGATTGCTACGGAATAATGAACGGAATTCTATCTTTTGCCATGGCTGCGATTTTGGGTCTTCGCCAGGCGATGGTTGCCAATCTTTTGGCTTTTTCAGATTCCAGTCTCTTATGATGCATTTTACACCGATGTGGCCATTTGTCTCGCCCTTTATGCAGGCTGGACATTGCTTCTTGGTAGTTTCTCCAAAGAGATCGGTTTCATATACTTTATCGCAAGAATCGGGAACAACCATCTTGATACCATCCATCTGCCACAGATTCCATGAAATCCATCGGGCTGCATTGATGATCTTGTTTCTTGTTGGAACTCGGAGGTTACCATCTGCATCTTTGATGTAATTGCCATCTGCATCCTTTGGATTGAACTTATCCATGAAGTATTCTATATATGTATAGAGTAGGGCTTCACGAGCTAAGAGCAGATTGTCGCCCTGCCATTCATAACCATAAGTATGTTTGAAGGCTTTTTCCGCCATATCGTACCATTCCTTTTCGGTCTCGACATTTTCGTTGATGACACGCATCTTTCTGTCGAGAATACCGATACGGTGGCTGATAGGGATAGGCTGACCTGTTGTGGTGTCGTAACGACTGACCAAATAAGGAGCTTCTCCACAGGTTATTTCCATGCAGTTGTCAACAACATACTTTTTCCATGTCTTTTGCTTGTTGCCTTCCGGAAACTGGATTTTTCCTTCTGTAGGAATCCATGAATGTGTACCATCTTCGTTTGTAACTTCACGATTGAAGACATCTTTGCGTCCAAACCAGTTCTCGTCGATGAGATTGTTTTGTGCATTACATACCCATGAAGGAGTAAACACCTCTGCCTTATCTTTGGTGCGGTCAAGCTGGGCTTGTTTGTCTTTCAGTACACGAGGCATTACGATGCGACGGAACCGTCCGGTAATATGCTCTGGCTTGATCTCATCATCATATCGGTAACCTTCTTCTATAAAATTCCCGTGTTCATCAAGAACCGAGTTTTCATAATCTGATGTTGCCCAGAAGATGTTAACCACCTTCTCCTGGTCTGAAGCCTCTGCACGGGCTCTAGCAGACATGGTGTGGTCAATGAGCAGTTTGTCTAGAACTACAGGGTCGTAGTCCATGATGTCTTGCTCAGAGATGTCAACATCACTGATATGCTCAAAGATTCTATATGTTGTATTCTTTTCTGCCATTATTCTTTTTTGCAAAATTATCATTCTATGTTGCAGTCTTTCTGCACTATTGAATATTTTTTCAATAAATTCTCAATTTTCTCAGCAATTTGCAGTCTTAACCACTCAGGTTTGAGTACTTCAACCTGATTTCCGTATGAAAAGATGCGTGCTTCAAGTTCCTTATTCGGACGAACCATGAGCTTGATAATTCGCTGTTCTTCGTCTTCAACCTCCTGTGAAGGATGTATTGGCTTGTTCACCACATAAGGGAAACGAGCTTCGTCAAACTTCAACAGTACTTCCTCTGCCACTGGATGGTCTTCGGGTAACGTCACTCCAACGATGTCCTTGAAATATTCATTAAAGTCTATATCCGTATTGGGAATAAACGGCACATTGGCACGTGAAAACTTCACGATACGGTCGAGTGCTTTATTTGTTATGTAATTGCCATGACTACCTTCCTGCAATCCGATGAGGAACCAGCGGTTATTGAATTGCTTGATATGGTAAGGATGGAGGATGGCAGTTCTTTCATTGCCAGCGAAAGTGCGATAGAGCAAATTCAAAGGCTGATGATTCAATGCGGATTCTATCAGTTCGCCCAAGAACTCTGTTCCCTTCAGCAGATCATTGTGATCAAATGATACGATATTCTCAGTATTGGGCTTGACACCAAAACGAAATTCAAGATTTGAGATGACATCTTCCAACCATGCGTTACTCGGCACACCACGGAAACGACTGAGTATGTCGATAGTGGAGCGAAGAGACTTTACTTCTTCCGCAGTCAACTCATTATTAAAAATGGAGAAGCTTGGGTCTGAATAACGGTAGTAACTTTTCCTTCCATCAAAGGGATATGTTTCGATAGGGGCATTGTAGGTGACTCTATCTCTCATGTATTTGATGTCTTCACGTATCTGACGGATGCTTACCTGCGAGCCATAGAGATCCATGAGGGACTCATTGACCGTGTCCATGAGGTCCTCAATGCTATATGTTCTATGAAAATCGCTAAAGCATCTGTCCAGTATCCGGTAGCGCAGTTGCGCATTCTTGTTTGTTGGCATAGAGTCTTTACTTAATTAGTTTATTTATCTGTTTTTATAGTAACGACATCGTCCAGTCTGACAAGGTCGTTCATGTCGCATTTGAGACAGCGAGCTATCTCAATCAAATTCTCTAAAGTTGGTTGTGATGTATTGGTGACCCACTTTGATATTGTTGCAGGATCTTTACCGAGCATCTCAGCCAGTTGCTTGTTGGTTAGCATGCGTTCTGCAAGCATCACCTTAATCCGATTTAGAGGTTGTTTCTCCATATTTCTTAATTTTTATATTATTCAATATGCAAAAATAAGGTTTTTTCTTCGAAAAACAGACATTTTTCATAAAAATAACACTCCTAAAGCAAATAAATTGATGTTTTCGTCATGTTATTCGAAAAAATATTGTATTTTTGTAGAAGATAAGCTGCATTCGGCAATCGGAGCAAGCTCCATTGCGTTCGGTTTGCACTTTTTTTGCATGTGAAGGGCGTCTTTTTTCTGAGAGTGCAGATAGATTGCATAATGGCTTTCTACTTTTGCATCCAGATTGTAACAGTTAGACCTTTAGGTCGTGGTATAAACAAAATCATAAGAACGATGGAAAAGACGAACATCTACACAGATGAAGAGCGTTATTGGATGACAGGAGGTAGAACAGGAACATTGCCTACACGTATCATCCCATCTGTGATTTACAGTTTGGCACCAAACGAAATCTTCGTGTTTGGAAGCAATGCTCTGGGTATGCATCATGCAGGTGCTGCTCGTGTGGCCTATAATGAGTTTGGTGCAGAATGGGGAAATGGTGAGGGATTGCAAGGTCAGTCATACTCTATCCCCACGATGGAGGGTGAGCATAATACAAAGCTTGCCATCATGAGATTTACGCAATATGCCAAGGAGCATCCTGAACTAAAGTTTCTGGTAACTCCTGTTGGCTGCGGTATCGCTGGATATACTCCAGAAGAGATTGCTCCTATGTTTAAGGATGCAGCTTATTTGGAGAATGTGTATTTACCCATCAGCTTCTGGAAGGTGCTGATGAAAAAATAATGTAAAATTTAAAGCATTTAAAGATGAAAAAAATATTCATATTATTATTTATTTGCCTTACTAGCATATGTTCTGCACAAACAACTGAACATATGAAATTTAAGGGTGTTCCTATGGAAGGAACTCTCCAAACTTTTACAAATAAGTTAAGAGTAAAAGGCTTTACACCCGTTGGCATCAAAGAAGGTATTTCTGTACTTACAGGAGAATTTGCTGGTTATAAAAATTGTACGATAGGTGCTGTTGCCGACAATAGTGGGATGATATGTAAAGTTTCTGTTGTATTTCCGTCAATGGACAAGTGGGGAGAATTGGAACTATGTTATAACAGTTTCAAGTCAATGTTAACTGAAAAATATGGTGAACCTATAAAAAGCGAAGAATTCTTTAGTGAAGGGTATGATGGCGATGCATCAAATAAAATGTATGGCGTAATGTTTGATAAATATAAGTAGTGTTTACTGAATAATTTATAACTCTCTGATATTTAAGTTTATATAACTTTATTTCTTCGTTTATTTAACAAAAAAATCGTACCTT
>OMDA01000218.1_pt1 | contig 31792 bp, 31 predicted proteins | sample 1645141 | NCBI WGS metagenome assembly OMDA01 (sample SAMEA103958151, study PRJEB25191) | human gut metagenome | reverse complement strand
GATGTGAGAAATTTCCCAAAGGCTTTAACTCTATGACATAACCCAATGGAGGATCAGCAGGGAGGCTGTCTCCCATGATTTCATTGCCATGACTCTGATTTCCATTGTAACAACCCGCTAAAAACAGGATTGAGATTCCAGCTATAAACAGCAATAACTTCTTCATAGAATATTCTTTTTATTTGTATTTTGCATAAATCAATATCGGTCTTCTCCTAGAAGATCCCTTGTATATCTGCATCACTTTCTCCACGCAGCTCCTTGATACAGTAAAGCAGCCACGACTCTCTGTTCCCTGCGGAATATACTCCTTCTCACCGGAGAATTTTGTCACCTTGCCAGCAGAATGAATCAGGATGCCACGGGCTTCTGCCAGATAATTGCTCTTGTCGAGCCCTCGAAGGCGAACGCAGTTCTTGAACTTCATTCCACCTTTTCCTATCATGACATATCTTCCAAGACTCGTGCATCCGCTTCCAGGGTTATTACTGAACTTTGGCTGGGCTGCTGTATTTCCCTTACCGCTTCCATGCATGCAATAGCTGCTCATCACCCTTTTGCCACGTTGCAAGTCATAGATAAAGAATCTCTTCTTTCCAGACGGAATAGAGAAATCCACCAAGATATAGTAATCCGTACTGTATCCTCGTCTATCACAATAGTCTCTTACTTGCGTCAGGTTCTCACAATCCACCTGATGGTACCACTCTTTAGCATCCACCGTATTCTTAAAAAACGGCTTCGTGAACCTATTATAAATAGGTGGAACGAAAAGAACACCGAAGACAAGCAGAACCAGTATTCCCAATATAATCAATAACTTCTTCATAATTAACTTGTGTATAATCAAAACATTGATTTTCTATTCCCTGACACATGTCAGATTCATCTCTTGCTTAAGAAACTCGATAATCTCATTGCGCCTGTTTACCAAGATATAATGGTTTTCTTCTGGAACAAAGAACAAGCCGCCATGAACTCCCATCTTACTGAGCCTGCTTGCCTGACTTGGGATCAAACGTGAAGAATGATCCTGACCGCCACCAATCAGATTGATTCTACATGGCACCTTCCTCAATCCTCCAAGATTACAGGAGATAGATGTCAGACTCTTGAAATCCTTGGCATGTGATGAGTGCATGGTTGCCACTATCGCACTACCTCCATTTGAAAGCCCCATCAGATGAATCTGACGGTGGTCGATGTGATAGCCCATTCGCTCCAGGGAAGGTATGTAATAGCTGAAAATCTCATTAATATCATGATTTGTGAAGATACCGCTCATGCTGCGAGTACCGATGCTCAGCACGATGCAGTTGTTCAGATCCTTCCAGATACCCTGATAGAGTTGCCAGTTGCCCAGGTATCCATGACAGAATATTACCAGCGGATATTTGAACCCGTTCTCCTTGCTCCATCTTACATTCTCATCTCCCTTAGGTTCGGAGATATAAACAGCCCTGTCATTGGTTCCGAAAGCCTCGTTGAAAGCCTGCACATAGACTCCTGACATCGGATTATCCATCCCAAGATTGTCATACGGGGTAAAGAAGTTATGAATCTTACCATTGGCAATATCCTGATTGGCTTGTGCAATAAGAGTACCGCCAACGCCCATCATGCTGATGACAGGTCGGGCAATCATCAGGTTTCTAATGCTAAAGTTCACTATCTCTTCTTCAGGAATCAGGGTATTGATGAGATATTGGGTAAGTGGAGGATACTTAGTATCCCCATTCTTATCCAGATAAACGAGTCTCACCCTGTCATTTGAGTCGATGCGATAACGGGGCATTGCCATCCACAGGCATACGAAGAAGAGCATCCAATAAGGTTTCATTCCCCATTTCTGTGTCCATGCCGGAAGCATCTCAAAGATGTGCTTCTTCCATACCTGGAAGAGCAGCATCAGCATGATGGTCTTGTAAAACAGAGAGGCAAACAATGCCCAAGCCACTACGAGCAATACAGATATAATACATTTCTTAGTCATATATTCTTCTTTTGTATGTTGGGTTATTTCGATACAGGAAAACTTATCAGTTCATTGCTGGTCTTCTTGGCTAGTCGGTTGAACCATACAAGCAGAATAAAGTTCATTCCTATTAGTGCCACTCCCAGGAAGACAAAGAGGATGAGATAAACACTCTGGTAACTCATGTGCCATTGCATCCCCGTCATCTTCGTATAGTTGAAGAGTGCTTTATGCTGAGTCAGAAAACTCTGCCCAATGAATGGGCTGATGAAATTGAACCAGTTGGCGAATATCAGGTATGCATATCCAAGAATGGAGGCTGTTCCTGATATGGTGAACACATCCAGGCCGAATTGCTTGTATCTCTTCCTCATGGGAATGAGAAGCAAGAGGCAGGATAGGATACACACCAGTCCCTGTAGGTATAAGCTCCATGCCACATTGGCAGTAGCATATGAAACTCCCAGGCTTTTGGCAATCATAGAAATGATGCCTGCGATTATATCATATAACATTTTCATTGTATATTGTTATTTTTACGTTGTTTCTAATGTTAGAAAATCATGGGTGCAATGATTTTATTTATTACTCAATGTTTTAGAGTGCCTTTGCACATCCATATATACCTTTAGCTGGCTAAAGGTAAACATTTCTGGAGCAAAAGTAGATAAAAATGAGCAGATAATGCTACATCCTATCTGTTGATTGTACCAAATGCCTGCTTCTGTGTATAAAATACATGTTCTAAAGTCTGTTCTATCTGTTTGTAGTATTTTGTAGATGAGTTCTCTTCATGTAACTTTTGAACAATTCTTTCAAGTTCCGATAAATCATGCCGTTATCAGAGTCTTGTTACCATGGATTGATGAAAATTTGAGTTTTTGCATTGTGAAGCGAAGAAGCATGAGGAGGTGCGATGGGGTAAAATCATGCGTATAGTTAGTGCACTAGCCGTGGTTACTGCAAAAGTTAAGCCCATAGATGGACAGGTGTTTAGTGTAAAACATAGAAAGAGGCAGAAAGTTAACTCTCAGCCTCTGTGCTCTGTATTTACCCAATGCCGCTAAGAAAAAGAAAATCCATACTACACCCAAATCAGACTTCCCCAAAAACAGATGTTGTAAATCAAGGTGTTACAACACGAGTAGCAGCAATGTGTGTCAAAAAACATTCTTTTGTGCATAAACAGCTGGATCCAAAACCTGGTGATATCAGTTTTCTTTATTTTGCGTTGCAATTTCTTTGCTCAGCCATTTTTGAACAGTAAAAAAATCACCCAATAAAGCCCTTAGGTATTCTTTCACGTGGGGTAAATCTTTTGGCAGTATACATTGGCGTTTGGAATGGAGAATGAATTTCTGTCCTTCTTCTTCTATGTAGTAAACAATGGTTGTTCCACTATAGTTGTTGATTGTGTTAACTGCCTTACGTACATTAGACATTTGTTCCAGATCATCCAATGGAACAACATACCACCCTGGATCCCAAATATTAATGAAGAAACTCTCGTTGGTGGCATCTATGATAAAATGTTCTCCCTGATATGTAAAATCCAAGCGATTCTCTTCCTCTTCTGAAACAAATACCTCACAGTTTAATTGCTTCAGTAGCTCTATGCACAAATCCTTGGTGTGGGGAGGTTCTTCCTGCTTTTCTTCTTGCTGTATGTCTGCAGAAGCCTCAGGTTGTGTACAGCCATCAGTCTCTTGTTCAATAGGCTTTACTTTTCTTCGCGTAAAGAAGTAAGTACAAGCTATAATCACAATCGTTGAAATAATAGTCTCCATATGCATTGTTTTTATTTGTTGTTCTTTTCCAATAATTGTTGAGAACTAAAAAGTAAGCAGTTTAAACTCATGCTTAGGAGTTTGTCTTAAAAAAAATGTGCGAATATGAGTTACTTTACTGAGTGCTTATCTACCCATTCCTGAGTGAACACAAAGTCTTCAGATAAAATCTTACTTTCTACATATTCTTTAATTAAAGAAGCATGTGAGAGCGGAGAAGACAAATCATTTATATCACAATTAGTATTATAATCAAGTAATACTATTGTCTTATTGTGTTTATTTAAATAAGCCAAATAATTAGTTTCCTCGCGACAACGCCATAAAAGCATGTATTCATAAGCAGGCTTGTAAATACTGTCTCTTGCAGTAGCATAGTCTATTAGCTTTCCCCAAAACATGTGTCCCAAACACTTGCCAAAACGTCTACAGCTGCGCTTCAAATTACGCATAGTAGTGTTAGTAAAGCAAGAAGTATCAATACCTGCATGCTCAAACACCTTCAGACCTTGCCACATACCTTCTACAGAAGCAGAATAGTATTTAAATGGTCTCTGTTCTGCTGAACCGAGATAGGGGTCTCCATCCTTTGGCTCTTTATCAGAACCAAATACAGGAATATGACCATGAGGATAGAATGGAGAGAGTGTTTTCAATGCACCTTTAGAAGTAACATCAAAAATTATTGCACCAGGATATTCCTTACGAATATTTTCTAACTTACATCTTTTGTTTTTAATAATTATCATAATCTGTTATTTTTGTAAAATATAAACATTTTAAACAGGTCCCACTTTTTAAAGCGGGCTCAGTTTTTTAAAAGAAAACATCCAAAACTTCCTCAAACACATCATTCGGACTTACTCTATTGAAGAGATTCATAGAGGTGTTGAGCTTCATCACGTCAACTCCGCTTCCCATGATGTATTCGATGTCCTTACCCTTGTGGAGCAGGAGCGCCTTGCAGCATTCACGGAGTCTTTCACCCAGAATTTCATGTTCAATATAGGCTCTGGCTTCACCCTCGCCATCCAAGCCATAGTATTTTGAATTGTAACTATGTCCGAGTCCCTTCTGTTGCGGGAAGATATACCATATCCAATGGCTTTGTTTTCTACCTTCTTTCAGTTCTCTCAAAGCCTGGGTATAGGCAAACTCCTGAGCATCCAGGAAACGTAAGAGATCATAGTGTGGCTGCTGAACCTTTGGCCATCCGATGATGTCCCAGAACTCAGAAGGAAGGCACACATTCTCGAGATCGTAGCATCTTTCAAACAGAGGAGCCATCTCTTCTGGAGAATATCCGGCGATACCGCAACCAATCAATGTCACAAAGAATGTTTTGTCAGGATGATTCTTGGCAAACTCAATGAAATCATCCACATCCTTTTTCATAGCTTCCATACCACTCATTGAATCGATGGCGTAACTCATTCCCTGCAAACCATGTCCCTGACCTCTGATAGCACCGAACTTCTCCAGGGCAGTCTTTGCCGCACCACCATCATGATATCCCATGGCGTTAGAACCGAATACAAAGATTTCACCAGCGGCAAGACGGCTGATGAGATGAGGGGTAACGCGAGTCTCTGGATTATTAGGCGACTTATCCAGTTTAGCAAGCTCTTCTGCTTCCACCACAGGAACCATCTTCTTCCATTCCTCCAGGAACTCTTTCATGTCGTATTTTAAGTTCTGAAGTTCAGAAGGCTTATATACGCCACTTTTCGCCACGTATTCTGCCACCTTTTTCTTCACCGTTGCCTCGGTCTTGAACTTTGCCATTTCCTTTGGATTCAACTTAAAGGTAAACGACTTATAGGTCTTCTTACCGTTGACCATTTCAAACTTGATAACTGAAATCTTTACTTCCTTACTCATTTTTATTATCTTTTAGTTATCTATTATATGGCGACATCACATACATGATTCCCAGACCAATAACAGCCAAAACGACCAGGCTGCCTAAGGAAACCAAAGTATATTTCAATCCTTTTTTCATTACATTTTATCTTTTAGTTGTTTTCAGGGGGACAAAGATAGTGAATTTATCCGAAACAGCATAGAAAGTTGGGGGATAAATGTATGAAATGGGGAGCTGGATGTACGAAATGACAAAACGGCTACCTGACATTACTCATCAAGTATCCGTTTTAAAGATTCTATCATTTCCTGAATTGCCTTTTTCAAAGGCTGCAACTCATTTTCTATAATCCACCAAATCTGATCGGCGTCAACCTCAAAATAATGATGAGCTATGATATCACGTAAACCTTTCACATTTTTCCAATCAATTTCAGGATGAGTTGTAAGAATTTCTCCTTTAGTAACCTTATCAAGTCCCTTTAAACTTTCTCCTATAGCAATAAATTGCATACATATGGAATCAAGAATTGCTACCCCAGTAGAAGACATCAGGAAATCATCGCCACAATGATAAGGTTGTGAACGCTCTTCTATATGCTCAATAGAAATATGTACTCTATTAAGTATATCCAATGCTACATATTTATCGAATTGCATAGATTCCATCCCGTTCTATTCTTGATTTAAAGAAAGGATTCATGTTTTTGTGAATACGCACTACATCAACTGAGCACTTGAACAAGCTCTCTAAAAACTCTTTCAAGTCGGCCAATAAAAATGGATTAGGAGTTTCTGTTTCTACGCAAATATCCAAATCGCTTTGCTCTGTTTGCTCATTTCGTGATACGGAACCAAAAATGCGCAAGGTCTTGATTCCAAAATCTTTAGTAATCTTGGAACTATTTTGCCTTATTATTCCTATATAATCTTGAACTGTTCTCATAACACTTATCTTTTAAGACTGTGCAAATATAAGAAATTATCTGGTATCTTCCAAACTTTTTGCCATGTTTTTGCAATTCATCCCACAAAATATCATTTTAAAACTTTGGTACTTTCAAATATTAATCGTAATTTTGCAACATATTAGAGTAACCAAAAATAAGGAGGATTACAATATGACCAAAATAATGTCAAACCCAAAAGAACCAACAGTTGCCTATCGTCACGATTATGCAACAGAGGCTCATAACGAATCCGAAGAATATCCTTTTATGACACCATGCAATAATGACGAGTTGGTGAATCATGTCTTAGCTCGTGAAGAAGAATATGCAAGAACAGGCAACGCTGTTGACTTTCTAGAAATGATGGCTGATTTCAAAAACGAATTCGAATGGTAAACATACGAGTATTTAATCTCTCACCATTTCATCACCACCATATTCCCATCAAACTTACCCCACATTACGGGATGCTGACGATTCCCAGATGCTTCTACTACACCTTGATGCACGAAATTATAGATTTCCTTAGCCGTGATAACTCTATCCTTGTTTGTATCAGCACCACCTCGCAAGCCACGTTCCAAGAACACAGTAAACAGACTATTCTTGAAACCTGTCTGTCTCGGAGTTTCTAAGGATTTCTCCGTTGAACGAGAAGAAAGGAAGAGCATCACATTCTCTTTAGAATAGTTAGTATTCCTCTTATTCGTATTTCTCATTTTCCCAGCAAAACAAGCATCCACGAATATCATTTTCTGCTGAGCTTTACTCTGTCTCATGATGCTCAATACGGAAGAGTAATACAAAACTCCATCGTAACACACCAATCCACCAGGCATACCATGACCACTAAAGTATAGGATAATAGCATCTGATGGCGAAGCCTTGGCAAATGTATTACGCATTGCAGTACATACCTTTTTGATTGTAACGTCTGAATTGACAAAACAATCAACCGTAGCATTACCATTCTTGGTAAAGATGCCCGATATGGTCTTGGCATCATTCGCACTTACCCGAAGATCGTTCTGACGACCGGGATAATCGGCGATACCAACACACACGATATAGGTTCTTGCTTGCAAAAACAAAATGCTAAACAAAAACATGGCTATTATGGATAAAATTCGTTTCATGACAAACTCATTATTATTAGCGAGCAGAATGATAAAATAACAATCCTGCCCGCTATTCTTGCTAATTACAAACAGGTCTTATTGAACACAGAGTCTGAATTGGCTCATACGTTAAATCAGAATCTTCTTCATTAAAATAAAGATAATAGGTATTCACGTGATGAGCTTTGCTAGAACTCCAATAATATTCAAATGATTTTTTTCTATTTTAACCTAAATACAACAGGTACACTATATCTTACTCGCACGCACTCTCCATTTTGCTTACCCGGAATCCACTTAGGCATAGTTTCTACTACACGCATAGCTTCTCTGTCTAAAGCTGGATCTGCAGATTTAGCAACTTTCACATGAGAAATGCCTCCATCATTTTCAACCACAAAGCTGATAATCACCCTACCTTGAACACCATTTTCCTGTGCTTCAACTGGGTATTGAATATTATTGCCAAGATACTGCATCAAGGCACTTTGTCCTCCAGGAAATGAAGGCATCACTTCAACGACATCATATACTTTTTCCTGCGATTCTTGGGATGTATTATAGTTCTGCTGTTCGTTATTTACATTTTGTTCAGCACCTTGCTTTTGAACATTTTCTTCTACAGTTGTTTCAATATTTGGTGCAGTCTTTTCTATTGCCTCATTATTACCTTGACATTTCATGAAAGCATAAACACAACCAATTACGAGAACAGCCAGTATCGCCAGAAAGATCCTTCTAGAATTTGATAGATTGTCGTCTTCATCGACATATTCCACATTTTCTTCCTTCTTTGGAGCAACTATCGTCTGTTCATGAGTATCATCAATATTGCCAGAAATCTTTTGCGGCAACACTTGTGTTTCCTCTTGATTAGTCAATACTTCTGAGGCGATAGTAGGCATCATACAATTCATCAACTTCAAAAATTCAGATACAGTCTGCACTCTATCCTTCTTTCGAGGATTCATACCTTGCTCTATAGCGTGCCAAACAGTATCAGAAATACCTTTAGACTTATCTCCAATTCCTTCATTCAAGACAATACTTGCTTCAGGAGGATTCTTACCAGTAAGCAAATAAAATAAAGTTGCAGCAAGACCATAAACATCTGTTGCAGGAGAAAAATCCTGCAAACTCTGTTGGTACTGTTCCAAAGGTGCATAGCCAGCACTAATTCCTACGGGAGTAGAACTAGTCTGATGCCCTTCTTCTGTATAGCCTTTTGAGATTCCAAAGTCAATAAGCATAGCACCACCTTTATCATCAAGCAGGATGTTACTTGGCTTTACATCATAATGACAAATATGCTTTTGGTGCATATATTCCAATGCCGAACCTACCTGTTGGATATACTTAATGGCTATAGCCTCATCCAAAGCACCATGCTGCTTCACATAATCAGACAACGAGCCCCCACTCAAATATTGCATCACATAATAGACCGTATCATTTTCCTCAAACACATCTACTACTTTAACGATATGAGGATGATTCATCTGTGCAATGTTCTTTGCTTCCTTAACAAACTTCTTGCGATATAACTCTACTACGGCACGACTTCCCTGAGAAGGAACGGTTATCTTCCCCGTCCCTTCCTCACGCTCACAAGTGTCCTTCATAAAGAACTCTTTGATTGCCACAGGTACATCGACCTCCATATTACCAAAAAATCCAGAGACGGTTTCTTTCATTACCGCCTTATAGGTAATACCGAAACCACCTTGTCCGAGGATCTTTTCTATTTTATACTTTTTGTTTTGAAGACATCCTATCATAATTATCTATTCATAATATTCAACGACCTTCGTCCTTGTTACACGTCCTTTTCCACCACAAGCGGAACAATTAGAATAACTTGTAAAAGCATCACAATAATGACAATAAGTAACTTCCTTACCAGTACCATTACACAAATTACACACTACATTTATACGTCCTTTGCCATTGCATTTCATACATTGCCAAAAACCATCAGCAGAGCCTGATCCACCACAATCAGGGCAAGTTATTGTCATTTTACCTCCACTACCTTTACACAAAGAACATACACTTTCAATACGACGATTACCACCACAATGCGAACAAGTTACCTTTCCCTTTCCATTGCATAAAGAACAAACCTCTGTATATATTTCTGTCCTTTGTTTTTTCTGTGGAACTACCATATTAGAAGGAGTTGAACCTTGATAAGGCGGCGTGCTCGTATTACTTGAAGGCTCTTTACTATTACTAGCAATACCAGCTATAACAAACAAGAACAACAATCCACCGCCTATTATCCAAGTCCATTTATTTGTTATCAATGCCATAAAAAGGTAGAACAGAACTTTAGCCAAAGGTATCAATATCAACATCAATAAGAAACCAACAAGAACCATTCCACCAGAAGTATGCCCATGATAATAAGCACTAACAGGCAATGATATTAGCAAAAAAGCCACAACATACCCAACTCTATAAATCAAAATCCTATCCATGATTCATTATCATCAAAAATAAATAACTTACACCATTCCCTATTTAACGCTCTAATCGTTTAACATTTTAAGATAATTATTTATATTCAACAACTCTATAGTCACCTTTCCTTCTTTTTCGCTTATGCATGATGTAAAAATCGGCGTAGAATGCTTATTTGTTACATGAACTTCAAACTTTTCTAATCCTTTTTGGCATTCAACTATCGGCATTATTAAAATATTAGAAATTAAATCCGATTTTGGCACATTTTTCATTTTATCTGCATATTTCAGTTCTATTCTTGCATCAAGAAAATTCGTCAAAGTTTGATTATCATCTTGCATTTCCGGATTCACCCCTTGAATCGTCATCGATTCTATACCAAGATAATCTCCAGTAGCTTTACTTTGCAAAAGAAAATCTATGGACTTGCCATTATCCGATAACGGTTCTTCGATATTGACCAATCTATAATTGTCACAAGAGGCAAACCAATTAAACGCCAGCAATTCATTTAATCGGTTTTTAAAGTCAGAATTGCCAGACATGACATCAATATCTCCTGTAATAAACAATTGACGCATAATCCCTTCTACCTTATTCTTCAAGCCAAGACTATCTGCATATTTTAACGCATCATTTAATGTATTCACAAATGCTTCTATAAATTTCAAGCATTCTTTGTTTCCACCAACACACCCTATTAAATAGTCCACAAACATATATGAATCAAAGTTCTTTTGACTTTCTATAATTGGGCATCGTGTTAGAATACGTTTCTGTACTTTATTCCAATCAGAATCCTTCAACACCTTCATTTGAGGAACTAAAGCCAAACATTTTCCTTTTAAAATGCCAATATTCTTATCTTCATTCTGCTTCATACTTCATTTTCCCTTAAAAAATTCTTTATTTATTCGGAAAGAACTAAACGCAAACCTGTTCCATCTCGTCGTTCACCAATAGAACATTTACATCCTCTACTTGTATTTGTGCAACATTCAGCTCTATCCCACCAACTACCACCACGACATACATGCCATTCTCCTCTTTCAGGCCCTGTAGGATTTAATTGTGAACCTGCATTATACTTTCCTGTAAAATCGGAACAGAACTCCCAAACGTTACCTGTCATATCATAAATACCAAGTTCATTTGGCTGTTTCATCGCAACATCATGAGTTTTCCCCCCACTATTAGTATCATGCCAAGCTACATCGTCCAAGAAATTACTGCCACTGTACCGATTAGAACCCGATGATTTATTACCACCTTTGGCTGCAAACTCCCATTCGGCCTCAGTTGGAAGGCGGAATTTCTTTCCTGTAATTTCATTCAATTTTGCGATAAACTCTTGGCATTTTTTCCAATCAACACTTTCAACAGGTCTCTTACAGCCTTTAAAATACGAAGGATTATCTCCCATAACCTTTGCCCATAATTCTTGAGTAACTTCTGTCTCACCTATATAATAATCATCTGTAATAGTAACTTCATGAGCAGGTATTTCATCGGAATAAGAATCGGCAGAATCTACCATTTCCGTAACACCCATCATAAAAGTCCCAGCTTGCACTTTTACCATTTTATATTTTACAGAATCTATACATAGCACTCCATCTTTAAAATAGTCGTCATTTTTATGGCCACCCATAAAAACAATTGTACATATGCCTATCAAAAGCAACAAAGCAAGCACAACAAAGCCAAAGCTATTGCCGAAAAAAGCATTACCAACTTGTCCTTCATTTTTTTCGTAGCCCTTGTTGTTATTTTCTTCTACTTTTCCTTTACCATCCTTACCAGCCCATACAGTCTCTTCATCATCACTTGCAGGATTAGCATAAGATTGATATGGGGCATACGCCTTTGTCTCTTCGTTGTTCGAAGTTGCAGAAGACTGATGCAAGAAGCCTCTTATCTCCCCAACATTTTTCGGTCTCTTCAATCTATTCACTTGCATCATCCAAACCACCAATTTCTTCATTTCCTCTGAGACATTAGGCATAGGGAGGGCAAGATGCTTGTCCTCTGTCTCGTCTTCAGAAAGGTCAGAAACTGATGGTGGGTCTTGATTGGTAAGTAACTTATACACGGTTGCACCAAGGGCATAGAAGTCTGTCCATGGTCCGAACTTATCATAGCTCTGCGCCATTTGTTCACTAGGAGCATAGCCATTCGTATAACTGATGCCCGTGCTCATTGTGGCACCACCTACCGTACTCTGCTGCTTACTTGCACCAAAGTCTATCAACTTGACCACATCATGACTATCCACCATAATATTGGCAGGCTTGATGTCAAGATGGAACATACCTTCGTTATGGATTGCCTCAAGACCATCCAATATCTGATTCAAGTAATTGCGAACCTCAGACTCTGCCAAAGGTGCATTGGTACGCTTCAAACGTGCAGATAGATTTTCTCCATCCACATAATCCATCACATAATACGCAGTACCATTCTCCTCAAAAAGGTCATAGACCTTGACAATATGAGGATTACTGAGACTACGAAGACGGCGAGCTTCTTTCTTGAACTTCTCTCGCTGTTGCTCAAAGCTATTGGTATTCTCGGCATTACTTACACTAATGGTAGTGCTATTACCATCACGCTGGCACACGCCCTTTACAAAGAACTCTTTGATAGCATAAGTCTCATCAAACTCGATGTTCTTTGCTAAATAGGTGTTGCCGAAGCCACCTGATGCTAAGTAGCTTTCTATCTTGTAAGTTCCGTGTAGGATGGTTCCTACCTGGAGCATATTTTGATTATTTATTTCCTTCATTTTGGGTTGTATCTTGGTTTATAGAATCTTGTATTGTTGTATCAGGCTGTAACTTTTGCTCTTTCACTGTCACCATAGAATCCTCAAGAAGAGAATCCAGCAAAGCAGCCTCTGTTTTATGCTTGCTATAGTAGCCATAACCAGCCATGCCAACAGCAGCCAATACCACTAAGGCAACAAAGGCAATGAAGAGAGATTTCTTTCTTTTCTGCTTATTCTTCATCGCAACGATTACACTATCAGGAACAGGCGGCGGTGTACCAGCAGGCTTAACGATTTCAACATCAAGAGAAGCAGTCACCTCTTCCACATCAGGCTTGATATTCATAGCATTACATTTCGCCGTAGGCTCTTCATTCACAAGGCTCACATCAGCCTCTTCATGACTCACCTCTTTGATATGGACAATATAAGCTGAGTGATTATCCTTATTATCTGAGGTTTCTGAAATCAGCATCTGTCGCTTTTCTTCATCACGCACATTCGCAGAGAAGACATCCAACAGCTCCTCATCCTCCATCTGTTCCAACATGCCATCAGAACAAATATAGAAGTAATCACCTGGCTGAATATCAGAAATATGGATAACATCAGGTTTTGGATGATTTCTGTCTCCAGCTATCATCGCACGTGTGATGACATTTTTCTGTGGAAATGTCTTCATCTCCTCATAGGTCAACTCACCAGCCTGATAAAGATCAAACACCAGGGAATGGTCACGACTCTTATATAATATGGTATGCGAAGATGGACGGAGATGGTATATTCTACTATCTCCAATGTGGGCTGCCGTACATCCATTACTGTGAAAATACAGCAAAGTTAAAGTTGTTCCCATCTGGCGGGTATCTCCCGCAACAGCCAGTTTATCCAGTTCTTGGTAGGCATACGATAAAGCGTCAGATAGCAACTTATCTTCCAAGCCTTCAGAAGCAACTGCATGCTGCAACAAAAACGAAGAAAGACTTTTGCAAATACTTTGGCTTGCCACTTCTCCATGCTCATGTCCACCCATACCATCACAGAGCAAAAACAAACGGTCATCCTCCGTTGCTTTGCCCTCTATTGGATAGATGCAATCTTCCTGGTTCGCCCTCTTACCCAACTCATGGATAGCTAAAGGCTGATATATCTTGATTCTCATTGTTAGCTTTATTTTTGATGATAAACAACAGTTGTGTTACCCATCTTGATGATACTTCCTTCTGTCAAGACGAGCTGGTCACCCTCGTTCAATAATTGTCCATTCACATAACTGGCATTTTTATTATGGTAGTTAGACACCACCACCCTAACCTTGTCCGTAGAAGCCTTAATTACCTGGATGGCAAGATGCTGACGACTCATATATCTATCATCAGTAGCTATCTGTACAGTTGCCTGCGAAGTAGTAGCCTTGCGGCCTATTACATTATTGCCGAACCCCAACGGATACTTCTGACCACCATAGAGCAAATAACCAGGAGTAACCTCTTCATTCTTGCCTGCAAGGATTGTTTCATCAGATTGAGAAGAGGAATGCCCTACGTAACGAGTTTCTCCATTATCTCGATTCACATACTGAGTCTCACCATTGCTGTTACCAACATATTCTGTTTCCCCAAAAGATTGCGGAGTTGCAGCATGTTGCTGTGAGAACATCACTCTCAACTGAGTTTTACATTGAGGACAAGTAATCATCTTAACCGCTTCGTTTTGAGAATTTCTCACGTCAAGCAAAACACCGCAACTCGGACATTTGATTCTTTTAATTTCCATTGCTACCATCTATTTTAATCAATGTTTATGCCATCTGAATATCAGCATCAGACATATAGTCTGGCATATCAGGAGCAACATCTGGATTCTCCAAGGATGCAGTTTGGAGATTTGGATCAGCAGAATCATCAACTCCGGCATCAGCGAAATCACTACCACTTGGAGTAATCACTTGTCCTGTATGCAAATCAACTGCTTCCCCAACGTCAATACTTCCATTGCCATTGGCGTCACAAATCGCAACATCAGGATTTCCATCCTGATCAAAATCTACCACACTCACTTCCTGACCATCCACATCGAAGACACCCACTGTAGCCATGGAGCCATCAGCAAGCTGAACTTCACCCGCATTAACCAAATGAACATCTGCATTTTGGTCATCAGCCACCTGCACATCACTTGCCTGATGCAAATTTGCATCATTGTGAGCAACAGATACATCCTGGTCTGCATGAGAAGAATGAGATACCACAGCAACATCTTCAGTTTGATGAGGAGCAGCATTCATTTCTTCTGCACGTACTTCTGGCTTTACAGCCTGAGCATAGTCGTTCTTTTCTGCATCTGTCATGTTGTTCCACTCATCCTCGGTATAAGTACTATAGATATTGCCATGCCAATGGAAAGCGCCACCAGGACCAACTTCGGCTCTAGCGGCATCGAATGCCTCCTTAAAGCTCTGCTCATCATGACTTTCAGCTACCTTGATAGAGGCATTATCATTAGCTGCAGCAGCATCTTGCGATGGATTCTCCCCTTCCGGTTTTGTATCGGGAGCTTCTTCCGTACCTGCAGCAAAGGCATCGGTGGCATACATAGCACTTGCACCTAACAAAATACCAGCAGCACCACCTACCGCTACTTTCTTCCAAGTTGCCTTATCAGCAGCGTTCTGAGTTTTATCTTTACTTTCCTGTCTTACTTCAGGATGTGTATTATCGAAATACAATGTTTCTTCATTCTGTGCCATAATCATACGTTTTAAAATTATAACTGGTGCAAATATAGTGAAATAACAAATAGATAGGTACTTTTTTTGTGCTCATTACACAAAACCTATCTTCTATTGTACAAAATCACTTTTTAATTTTAGCCTTGCAATAAGGACAAGCCTCATTCTGCATTAAAACTTCATAAGACTGAAAGCCCAGAAAGTGATGACAATGAGGACAAACATAATGCTGCTGAAACTCTTCTGTCAACTGCTTCTGCCTTAATGGTCCCTTAGAAGAATCCTTATATGCTTTTACAGTAAAGCCTACAGAAATCAAAATACCAAAGAGATACAAGCCTATATAAAGAGGAGTCTCTCTAAATTCTGGGAAAATGATGCTCAAAGCGATGGCTCCCATAGTAATCAAACCAGTAATGCCACGAAGAGAATTAAACTTGCGGTCAGCTATTTGCTGATCAAGTTTATGTTCATCATATTCTTCCCAAACACGCTGCAATGGACGAAAATCTACCATTTGAGGAATAAAACTCTTTATCCAATCCCAACTAACCAAAAATTTGCTTGGACCAAGTTCTATTTTATCCTTTTCCATGATAGTCTTTGCCATTATTTCCACTCCATTGACAAAAGTAACATTCTGAGGTTTTAGATTCATAATTCTATAAGAACCATCTGGATTAATGGTCAAACTACAGTGTTGACGGCTCACAGTCATAGGAACACTTCCAGCACCCCCAAAAGTCTTGGATTGCTGCCCCATCGTTATTCTCAATTGAGATGTACTAGCATCACGTCCAATGATTAATTCCATAAAATTCTTTGCTTGATTAGTTTATTTTTTAGTTATGAGTAAATCCTTCATTTGCTTCAAGGCTTCCTTAGAAATACCTAAAGCAAAAGCAAAATGCTCATAATCGGATAATATCAACTGTTGCTTTTGCGTATTGACCTGATAGATGTAGCCAGTGTTGATGATAAAGCGCTTACCCACCCGCATAAAAATACTCTTGCAATCTACAAGATGCTCTGCCAAGTACTTCTCCATCTGAGTCAAATTCAGACAAACAACAGCCTTCAGCTTGTTAATAGTAACAATCTGTGTATAATTGCCATCTCCTTCGAAATAAACAATTTTGGAAACATCTAATCTTAAGAGTTCCGTCTTTGTATTGAATACGATAAATTGACTATCCATATTTACCATTTACATCGCTGACTTGTTCCCAGAAGTAGCTATCAGTCATTAAGTTTTCAATGAAAAAGCGTGGGACTATTGCTTATTACCGGATAGAGGTTGTGGAAGGACCCGTCAGCAAGTAATAATGCAATAGCCCACGCCATAGAGTATATTAACATCTTCTTCCATAGAGAAAAAGATACAATAATCCTTAGACGTGAGCATCATTGCCTATTTATCGTTAGCAGACTTTGAAACTTCCACATTTCTATCGCAAGATAACGTTCAATACGCTCATTCATTTGAGTCTTCATCGCAGCCGTTCTTTTCCGTCTGCTCCAACTCTGACCGCAAAAGTAAGAAATCTTTTTGATACCGCCAAACTTTTCCTCTATTATTTCTTCCAACAGGCTTACTTTTATGAAATTTCCACCAAAAAGGCATTGAAGTTTGCCACTGCTGAAAAAGATAATGCTTCCACATTTCCAATCCATGGCAACCTCAATGCCTATATCCTTAAACGGCTTTACAAATTAAAGTACACTTTACCGAAAGGCGCCGTGTTCGCCTTCCACTCAAAATTATTGGCTACAACCTCTCCGTCTAGGTTTCTAACCACCTTGCTAACGAGTGCATGTGTTCTCAACAAACTATCCAAAGGACCACCATAATAACCAACAACTGTCAATGATCTACGTCCACCACTATATGTTTCTCTCACACGAATCTTGACTCTCACAACTTGATTGTTCTTAATATAATAAGCACCAACATCAGTATATTCCTCCGTAGGCTGAGGCATCTGCGGCATCTCCAAGCCAAATGATGGCACAGAATATTGCTGGGCAGGTGGATTTGTATATACTGGCTTATACTCTACAAACTGAGCTTTTACACTCATTACACTTAGCATCATGGCTAAAATCGACATTACCTTCTTCATACCTTATTATATATTAAAAGGGTTATACTTCATGTTCCTCGTTCCACGAATCATTCTCTTCTATCGCTTCCCGATTACGAGCGCAAAAGTAAGAAGATTATTTCTATCAGCCAAATATCTAAACCTACCTTGTATGAAATGCCGGACTGAATGTACCAAATGACAAAACGGATATCGGCATCAACCTCAAAATAATGATGAGCTATGATATCACGTAACCCTTTCACATTTTTCCAATCAATTTCAGGATGAGTTGTAAGAAGTTCTCCATTAGTTAAGTATATCCAATGCTACATATTTAATCTTCATCTCTGATAATCAACTTATTAAGTGTGAAAGGAGAATATCAACACAGGATACAGCTTCCACTCCTTATCCAGCTTGTCGATAGCAAGCCCCTTGAACGATACAAGCAAAGGAATTGCTCCGTCTTTGCAATCCGTCGTAATAATAAGCCACTTTCAAAAACGCTCTTCACTCTTCACAAATATGGTATAAGTATTTGTATATAAGGAATTTGTACGGGTGAAGAGTAGTGCGCTACTCTTCACCTCTCTTCACCCACTCTTCACCCCAAAAAAATCTGCATCATCTGCGAAATCTGCGTGACTTTCTTCTAAGACCGAACAGGGCGAGCTTCCATTTCAATTTCGTGCGTAACCCTAAGGTGAAGAGTGGTGAAGAGTGATGCGTAACTCTTCACCTCTCGCAACCCCAGTGTTTATCGGGGTTTCAGCCGATTTGGTGAAGAGTGAAGAGTAAAAAAGCGAGTGGTTGTTTTACCAGCTCCCGACGTATCGTTTTGTGCCTGGCAATGGCAGGTTATTGCCCTGGTAAGGGGCAATGTTATGCCATAGTGAGGCAATAAGCGCTACAAGCCGCATTACGCATCGTCAGTACTATCATGGAGACCTCTCAGTAACGTCTTTGCGCCTTGCAAGTACTATCGCTGTTGCTTGTAAGTACTATCATCGTGCCTTGTAAGTACTATCATTGTTGCATCGGTTTTACGTAAAAAGTCTTCGGAGTAACCTTAACTTGTTACCGGAAGAATTAATGTTATAAGCCGGAGAAGCCTATATCTTCAGCCGCACAACAGCTGTTGTGCGCTTGCATAACAGCTGATATGCGCTCGCCCACCACCTGTTGTGCAAGCGGAAATCAGCTGGTGGGCGATGAGTTATTGGATATAACGGATGCTTGACATCATTCATCAAGCATCCGTTTAGCAAATCACCTACTTCATTTTCCATCCATCAATGGTTCCCGTCTTCGACGAGAAGTTGCAACCTATCTGATAAATTTTTCTGCCATCTGCTGCATATTCCCTGGCATAGCCCATATTCTCTATCTGCTTCAGGGCTTCTTCAGCCGAACCATCACGCTTGAATTCGAAGATGTAGATATAGTTCTGGGTCTCTACCACGCAATCTACCCTACCTTCGCTTTGCTGTTTTGACCAGCGTCAGGAAACCGCTTCGCACTTCATCATTCGGGAAATCCAGGAGATACGAATCGGTATCCATATTCCAGTCTTTGATGGTGAGATAACCGCTCTGATAAATCATAGGCAACGGTGATTCCACATCTGCCTTGTAGTCGATGAAACTACTCGTAGGATAAAACCTGTTGACCATCTCATTGATGTTCTCATCAAAATGAGACAACAAGCGAACAAGATAGGTTGGCGAACCGGTGCGGAACCAATAATCTGCCAGGATTTTCTTACTCAAAGCATTCAAGATGCTGAAAGGATTATAGATATCAAGCATATTAGGACTGAAGTGATAACCATCAAACTTCCTCTTCAGTTTGTATTTCATTCCTTCCTCTGTGGTTTTATATCTCACAGCCATCGCTTTGATTTGCTCATCAAAGGTAGAATACAATTCATCTTCCGTAATTCCACAAAGTGCCTCGTAATGCTCATCCATACTGATGTCGTTAGGCTGATTGAAACCACTGAACACGCTTACCTGCGAGAACTTGGTAACACCCGTGAGCAAGACAAATTGCAGATTAGCATCGGCAGCCTTAAAGACACTATAGAAACCTTTCAAAACCTCACGATTCCAATCTTCCAACAACCGTTCTTCACCCTTTATTGATGTTTTGATTTGTGTATCAAGCACATCCAATATTGGCTTATCATACTCATCAATTAAAACCACGGCACGAAGTCCTGTTCTCTCATGAGCAGCTTTCAATACATATTCAAAACGACCTCCTAAGGAATCCCTGAAAGGACTTTTACCATATATCATCTCTTGCGATGCAACAAAGTTCTCTAATATGACCTCAAGTTCTCCAGGATTAGTGAAATTATTACCATTAAAGTCAAGATGAAACACAGGATATTGCTTCCACTCCTTCTCCAGCTTGTCGATGGCAAGTCCTTTAAAAAGTTCCTTCTTTCCCTCGAAATAGCATTTCAAAGTAGATACGAGCAACGACTTTCCAAATCGTCGTGGACGACACAGAAAGTAAATTGTTCCATTATGAACCAAATCATAGACCAAGCCCGTCTTATCGAGATAAACATAGCCATCTTCTATGATTTGTTCGAAACTCTGTATGCCGATAGGATATATCATATTGCTGCCTTTTTAATTCTTTCGGCAAAGATACAAAAAATAATGATACGAGCAAAGGAATAGCCCGAAAAAATAACGAGATGCAAATTCCGACATATTTTTATGAGGGAACTATTTTTTGAAAGGCAAAACGTCTTTTACCCTTCACCAAAACGCCGTATACTTCTGTATAATAGCCATTTCTTCCACTGACATAAATAAATACATGACGTAGTAATAATATGTGCCTTGGGATGGCAAAAAATTGCCCCACTAAGAGTTCTCAACTTGCTGACACTGGTATCATAGTATAGCAAGTACCCGGACAAGACTGACATATTTGGCATGACAAGCCAAATCCCCTTGACGTACATCAAGGCATCAGACCATGCTGCTTGATATGCGTCAAAAAATGCCCTTCTTTCATCATTTTGTCACGACTTTGTGGCAGGAATTCAAAAAAAAGGCACTACCTTTGCACCAGCAAAAGAGAGATTGTAATAAGGATAATGTAAAAAAGGAGACCCGGAAACGAGGCTCCATTAAAGAACGAAAGGAAACAAATTATGATGACAACAGTAATGATTCTCGCAGTAGTAGCAATCATGATTGCTCAGGCTGTACATGTTAACAACAAGATTGAGAAGGGTCTTAGATAAGGCCACTTCAGGTAAAAAGAAAGATTGGCAGCAATGCCACAGTATTAATTAAAAAAAGAAAGGATAACGATTATGAAAACAATGTTTAAGAACATCAAGAAGGCCTTGAAGGCTATTCTTGCAGATTACATGACCGCTATGGAAATGTATGGCGAGGCTTTGAACAGAAGCCGTGGTTGTGCTTGCGCATAAGGGATTCAACCCCGAATGCAACAGCATTCTTAAGAGAAAGCAAACGAAGTAATTACGTTTATAATAATAAAAAAAAGCGTGTGAGTAGCAATACTTACACGCTTTTTCTTTTATTATATGGTATCAATCTGATAATCAACTGATTCTTTCCTGGATGTTTACCATTCCATAGAGAAGGTGATGCCTCTTCGCATCATATCCTTTGCCGTAGGCTTCAATCGGGTGAGGAATCCTTCCCAGGAGCGATTCTTCTGAAGACTCCATCCGGCTTCTGCCAAAGCCAATGCACGTGGATAAGCCTGATAATAGATGCGCTCAGGAGAATTGATACACTCACTCCACAAGGTTCCGGCTACACCAAAGAGGTTGTTCTTTTCAAACTCCTCTCCCATTCCCCATGCAGGATCAAGATCGTAGGCTGCCTTCAAGGAAGTAACAGGCATTCCCCAGTTTACCTCAGGCATGTCGCCCTTGGCCATCGGATAGTCGAAATAGCAATGTTCACCTGGACAAAGCAAGATGCGGGCATTGTTCTCCACCGCTGCCACCAATGCTTCCTTGGTGAGACCTGCACGCCATGCAAAGGTAACGCAACCTGGCTGAATCTTCTTGAAATCGGTCTCATACCAGAACATCGGAGTCTTATGATATTGGGTACGAAGAAGATCTATCACACGGTCGAAGAGATAGCCCTGCAGCTTCCAGTTCTCAGAACGGTCGGTAGTAGTAATACCGAGTTTCTTCTTCAATGCCTGACACTTAGGACAGTTGGTCCAGCAATCGAGGGCAGGATTACCAGCCTCGTCACCACCCAGATGAATGTATTCAGAAGGAAAGACATCGGCAAGCTCCTTGAATACATTTCCAAGAAACTCGTAAGTGAATTCATTACCGGCACAAAGCAATTCGTCAGATACACCGCAAGTAGTACGGATAGGCTTTCTTACTCCCTGGCAGGTCAATTCCGGATATACGCAGATAGCAGCCACCTCATGACCCGGCATCTCAATCTCAGGTACCACCTGGATATGATACTTGGCACAATATGCTACAAAGTCGCGCATCTGCTCCTGTGTATAATATCCCTTGATAGGCATCAGCATATCGTCCATACCCCATCGGCTGCTAGCCTCAGCGGTAAGACGAGGATATTTCTTGATTTCGATAGTCCATGCCTGATCATCCACCAAATGAAGATGAAGCATATTGAGCTTATAGCGAGCCATCTCAGGAACGAAAGCCTTCAACTCTTCGTATGGGATAAAGATACGGCAAGGGTCCACCATCAACTCTCTTACATGAGTGCGTGGCTGGTCTTTCAAAGCCAGCTGTGGGATAGCATCGCAACCCACCTTAGATGCATTGCCACGAAGCAACTGGTCGAAAGTCATCAATCCGTAGAAGACACCAGCTGCAGTCTTTCCTTTGATGACCACGCCCTTCTGCTGTACTTCCAGAGTATAAGCCTCAGCATCGGTAAGAGTAGGATCAATGGCAAGGGTCATCGTCAGCTGTGCTCCCTTCTGCTGAGTATTTCTCTCCTTGAGGATTCTGTCAGCATGTTCACGCTCATTAGCCAGACCTTCATCTGCCACAATCTTCCAGTTTCCCGCCACCTGCAACGGTGCAGCCTTAGCCTTCACCTTCAGATCCATCGGTACAGGAATCAGGCAAGCTTCAGGATTGCATACTTCCCTAGCCTGTTTCACTTCTCCGAAGAAAGCCTTCCAGCCTTGTGCCTTGCGGTAAGCCTTCTCGCTGCCTCTTGGCATGACCAGTTTCACGCCTCGCATGTTCACGCCCGAAAAAGCCGTAGCAGCAGCCTTTGGTGGAATATGGGAATTTACCCTGATGACCTGTACACCCTCAAGATTGGCAAAAGAGAACTCTCCTATCTCCGGTGTGCCTTCGATTGTGATGTTTTTCAGAGACTTGCAACCAGAGAAGGCTGCAGCCCCCACCTTCGTTACAGACTTGGGAATCACCACTTCCTGCAGGTTATCGCAGGCAAAGAAAGCCTGAGTACCTATCTCCTGCAACTGATTTGGCAAGATGATATGCTGCAGATGATGACGGGAATGGAATGCATTCTTAGGAAGAACAGGACAGGTTGCCTCGCTCAGGTCCAGATATCTCAACTGCCAGCAGAGATCACGAAGCTGGCGGAAATCTGAATTTTTCGTAGTTGTCAAGGTTCCTGTCAACTTTAGATTAATAGCTGCAGATTTCTTCTCGGCATTCAGGTCTTTCATGTTGGCAATGGTTTGTGCCGACATGGAAGAAGCCAAGAGAGCAACAACTGCCAATGAAATAAATTTTCTCATACTCTAATGGTTTTAAAGGTTTATAATAATTTGAATATTTTTCTAGATGAAAGCTATTTTCTTGCCATTCTCCACAAAGTCCAGATTAACGACATCGATATTCTTCCACAATACCCAGTCGCTTTCCAGCTCTGCCAGTCCGGCAATATCTTCGCCATAGTTGAAGAGTCGCTCTATCATTGTTCCGTATGTTAGATGATCTATCTTCTCTATCGGATGCAGGATGACCGATTCTTCGAAACAGCCTTTCTTCTCACTCCGAATCTCTACCAGCAACTTCGCCTGCAAGAGTTCTCTTACAGCCTGATTGACTATCTGCTGCGGAATCTCCGTCAAGTCATGAATCTCCTTAGGCGTATAAGCCTGTTCACCATCATTGAAGCGCTTGCATACCAAATGCATCACCATGCCACAAACCCGGATGCGCTGTGACAGCTTCAGATGGTCGTAACTGAGATCGCCATCGTAATAATGGATGTTCTGATTGGTATGACAGAGCAAAGCGCCAAAGACCACGATAGCCCAGGATATCTGAAGCCACAACAGAAAAAGCGGAATGGCTGCCAGCGAACCGTAGATGACATTATAGCTGGAAAGAAATACCTGCAGATAGATGTAGCCATACTGCAAGGCTGTCATGCAGATACCCGCCAGGAATGAAGGCACCAGAGTACTGCGGACCCGGATATAAGTATTCGGAATGACATAATAGCAGAACACAAAGAACAGGAACATCGGAACAAATGCCGCCAGATGGAGGATAAACGAAGGAATCGTATCCCCGATATCGGCTATCTTGTCGACATTATCCACCATATTCACTATCCATACGTTGATGCTCGAAGCAAAGAGAATCATCAGTCCCAGACCGAAAAGGATGGTAGGATATTCTGTAACAATCTGCTTCCACGAACGCTCGCCCGTATGCCAGATATCATCAAAGGTAAGCTCTATCTTCTGCATCAGGGAAACGATGGTATAGAGAAACATCACGATACCCGTACCGATGATATAGTTGCTCTGCGTGTTCTCAATATAATTATGTACGAAGTCAACGATAGTCTTGGCAACAACCGGTTGTGCCTCGAAGGTGGTAGACAGCCATGACTCCAGCAATGACGCATAGCCGAAGCCTCGGGCAATAACAAACATCATCGCCATAAAAGGTATCAAAGCCATGAAGGAGGCGAAAGTCAATGCAGCTACATCCCTTGCCCACATATCCTTTACATAGAAGATGCGACCGGCAAGCATACCCATCTTGATCCAAGACTTCATTCTGCCCCGGAAATCCTTGATATTAGAAGAATTAAACTCTCTAATATCTTCGTAGAATCCTAGTATTCTGTCTATTACCCCCATATTCTGAAGTTTTACTCCGTTATCAAGCAACAAATCCCTCCACAACATCATCTCATGATGCCGTGAAGGGATTTGTCTTAGTATAATTGCTTAAGCTCTATGATTAATAGAACTTGAAGTAGTTGCGAGCGTTGTTGTAAGAGATGTCCTCTACCATGCGAGAGAGGCTCTCCATGTCGTTAGGAAGCAAGCCCTTCTCTACATCATTGCCGAGGAGGTTGCAGAGCAAACGACGGAAGTACTCGTGACGTGGGTAGCTGAGGAATGAACGTGAGTCGGTCAACATACCTACGAAACGGCTCAAGAGACCCAATACTGAGAGAGCGTTCATCTGACGGGTCATACCATCGAGCTGATCGTTGAACCACCAGCCTGAACCGAACTGAATCTTGCCTGGGCAAGAACCATCCTGGAAGTTACCGAGCATAGTAGCGATAACCTCATTGGCGCATGGGTTCAAAGTATAGAGGATAGTACGTGTCAACTTGCCTTCCATGTTCAATTCATTGAGGAAGCTGCTCATAGCCTTGGCTGTAGTGAACTCACCGATAGAGTCGAAACCTGTATCAGCACCGAGCTTATTGTACATCAATGTATTGTTGTCGCGGATAGCACCATAGTGGTACTGCTGAGTCCAGTCGGCAGCGTGATCCATCTCTGCGCAAACCTTGAGGAATGCATGCTTGTACTGACGGATTTCGAGTGCAGAAAGCTGCTGGCCACGCATAGCCTTAGCAAAGATAGTCTCAATCTGAGAATCTGTGTATGGCTCATCGTAGAACTCCTCAATACCGTGGTCGCTCAACTTACAGCCGTTCTCTGTGAAGAAGTCGTGACGCTTCTGCAAAGCATCAACCATATCCTGGAATGTAGTGAGATCTACACCTGCCACCTCACCGAGCTTGTTCATATAGTCAGCGAAGTCTGGCTTCTCGATGTTCATTGCCTTGTCAGGACGCCAAGCAGGAATCATCTTGATTTCGAAACCGCTCTCACGTGTCTGCTTGTGGTAACGGAGATCATCGATTGGGTCGTCTGTAGTACAAACGCACTCTACGTTATAGTGACGCATCAAGCCGCGAGCGCTGAACTCTGGCAGCTGCAACTTCTCGTTACACTCGTCATAGATTTCACGGGCAGTCTTAGGACTCAACTGCTTGTCGATACCGAAAGCTGTCTTCAGCTCCAAGTGGGTCCAGTGATACAGAGGGTTACGGAATGTATATGGTACAGTCTCAGCCCATTTCTCGAACTTCTCCCAGTCGCTGGTATCAGTACCTGTGCAGAAACGCTCGTCTACACCATTGGTACGCATAGCACGCCACTTATAGTGGTCACCACCGAGCCAAAGCTCTGTAATGCTCTTGAACTTGTGATCATTAGCAACCATCTCAGGGATGAGGTGGCAGTGATAATCGATGATTGGCATCTTAGCCGCATGATTGTGGAAAAGGTCCTGCGCTGTCTTTGTGTCGAGCAGGAAATTTTCATCCATAAATTGCTTCATAACTGTATAGTAGTTTTTAAATGTTTATTTATTACTATTAATTATGACGCAAAGATACAATAAATATTGGAATAGCAAATCGTTTAAGCGAAATATTTTTGATTATTTCACTTAAACGATTACGTTATCTTATGAATTTGAAGTTTTTAAAGTTGAAAAATAAAATTTCAAAGTTCCATATTATACGATGATTCTTGTCTTATGATAGTTCTCACGGAACTCACTTGGCGAGCATCCCTTCTTTTTCTTGAATATCCGGTTGAAATTGCTGAGGTTATTAAACCCGCAGTCAAATCCGATTTCACTGATACTTTTAGCTGTATCCACCAGCATGCGTGCCGCATAGCCGAGACGAAGGTCGATGATATACTCAGAAATGTTCCTGCCCGTATGAAGTTTGAAGAAACGGCTGAATGCACTCGAACTCATGCCCGCCAAAGAAGCAAGCTGAGGCAGGCGGAGATCATCCATATAATTCTTAGAGATATAATTCTTCACCTTTAATATACGGCGACTGTCGTCCTCAACGGCTACCTTAGCATAACTGGAAGAAGCCAAGGTACGGGCATTCTCGCACTTAGACAATTCATAGAGGATGGTCAGGAATTGCTGGACGGCATAAAAGCCATCCTTGATGCTACTCAATGTATCTAACAGACCATACACTTTCATGATTGCCTTTATCGGAAAACAAAGGCCTTTCTTAGCCTCCTGCATCATACGGGTAATGCTGGCATAAGGATTTCTTCCGAAAAGGGTTTCATCTGCCATACTGAAGTCAAACTGAATGGTAATCTCACGAATGTCCTCACTTCGGCATTCGTTCTGCTCCCATACATGCTCCAGGTCAGGAGAGGTGATAAGACAGAGATCATAATCGCCTATAACCTCCTGTGAATCGCCCACAATACGTTTCACACCGGCCGCATTCTCTACAAAATTAAGTTCGAATACCGAATGGTTGTGTATCGGATAGGTAAACTCTTTCTTGTGACGGTCAGCAATATATAGTACGTCCTTACCCATCAAAGGGGTAATTTCATGTATGATTCTTCTGTCTTCTGCCATAATGTTATAGTGATTAATGAGTAGTGAGTAGTGATTGAAGAGTAATGAATAATGATTAGTGATCATCATGCGCATACAATAATCACTAATCAATATTCACTAATCAATAATCACTAATCAATATATTAAATATTCAATGTTCTAAGGATTTCGCTCATCTTCTGCTTGGTTGCGATACGTGTAGGTACCAGAGGCAGACGGAGTTCGTTCTCAATGAAGCCCATATCATTCAGCAGAGCCTTAACACCTGCAGGGTTACCATCCACAAAGAGCAGACTGTACAACTCTGTGAAAGAGTGATGAATCTTGCGTGCAGGCTCGTATTCACCGCGGAATTCCAGACGAATCATACGGCTGAATGCCTTTGGCAGTGCATTACCGATTACAGAGATAACACCAGCAGCACCACTTGCTATCATAGAGAAGGTAAGCGCATCATCACCACTGATAACTTCAAAGTTATCCGGCTTGTTCTTGATAATCTCATCTACCTGCTCCAGGCTGCCACTAGCTTCCTTCACTGCTACTACATTAGGGAAATCGCGCGCAATGCGACAAGTGGTCTCAGGCTTCATGTTAATACCTGTACGACCAGGAACATTATAGAGTACGATAGGCAGTGGACTAACCTGAGCAATTGCCTTGAAATGCTGATACAAGCCTTCCTGAGATGGCTTGTTGTAATAAGGACAAATACTGAGGATGCCATCAATGCCACTCCAGTCTGTGTTCTTGATTTCATCCACGACAGCAGCAGTATTGTTGCCGCCACAATATTTCAAAATCTTGACGCGCCCCTTGTTCACGTCTTTCACCAATTCAGTAATCTTGTCTTTCTCTTCCTGGGTCAGGCATGGAGCCTCACCAGTAGTGGCAAGGATGCAAAGAAAGTCTGCACCATTGTCAATTTGGAACTCTACCAATCTCTTGAGAGACTGATAATCAACCGATCCGTCGGCCTTAAATGGAGTAATGAGGGCAATACCTAAGCCCTTAAAAATATTCTGTGCCATAATCTATTAAACAAAATCGTTGGCAAAAGTACACAATTATTGTCAAAATGCAAAATAAAATCAGAATTTTCTTTCAAGATTGTATCATTTTTGAAAATATTCTGTATTATTATACCATATTTCACGTTTTTTTAGTAACTTTGCACCCGAATTAAGCGAAAAACGAAGGGCAAACCAAGCTCTATGTTCGAAGCTCAAAGTAAAACAGTTCAAAGTTAATAATGAGATATTTTATATTCTTTGGTTACGACGGAACCAACTATCACGGCTGGCAGATTCAGCCTAATGCCAATTCGGTACAGCAGGAGTTGCAGCGTGCACTCTCCATACTTCTGAGAAAAGAGATAGAAGTAGTGGGAGCCGGAAGAACCGACACAGGAGTACATGCCCGCAACATGGCGGCTCACTTCGAAGCTGAGATTACGATGGAACTCGACCAGCTGGTATATCGTCTGAACCGAATTCTGCCACGTGACATCGCAGTATACGAAGTACAGGAGGTTAATCCTGAGATGCACGCCCGCTTCTCTGCCACCTCGCGTACCTATCATTATTATATCCACACAAAAAAGGACCCATTCGAGCGTCACTATTCCCTGCAGATGAACTATCCTCTCGACTTCAAGAAGATGAACGAGGCTGCACAGCATTTTCTGCAACACGAAGACTATGCTGCTTTCTGCAAGGCGGGCGGTGACAACAAGACCACCATCTGTCATGTAACGACAGCCCGCTGGGTTCAGACCTCTCCCACTACCTGGTATTTCGAAATCACCGCCAACCGTTTCCTGAGAAACATGGTGAGAGCCGTGGTGGGTACCCTCATCGATGTGGGCAGGGGAAAGATTACGATGGAGCAGTTCCTCGACATCCTGCACAATGGCAGCCGCAGCGATGCGGGCGAAAGCATGCCAGGCAATGCTCTGTTCCTGGAAGACGTGGGGTACATGGAACTTTGAGATTTGAACTTTGAACTTTATGATTAGCATGACAGGCTATAATCCTATAAGTTGCAAGACAAGCCATATCATAAAGTTCAAAGTAAAAGAAATCATAAAATTCAATGATCAAAGTTCAAAGTAATAAATGGTCAAAGTTCAAAGTTCAAAATAAATATGTGGTTAGTATTAGCATTTCTCTCAGCAGCGCTGCTGGGATTCTATGATGCCTTCAAGAAGAAGGCACTTTCAGGTAACGCAGTAATTCCCGTGCTCTTCTTGAACACGCTTTTCTCATCACTCATCTTCCTGCCGTTCATCATCTTGAGCTATACAGGAAATTCGCTGGATGGAACCATGTTCCATGTAGCCGAAGGCGGATGGGAAGTTCACAAGTATATCGTGCTCAAGAGTTTCATCGTATTGAGCAGTTGGATCTTCGGTTATTTCGGCATGAAGCATCTGCCACTCACCATCGTGGGGCCTATCAATGCCACCCGTCCGGTAATGACACTCGTGGGTGCCCTGCTGGTTTACGGCGAGGTACTCAACCTCTACCAGTGGATTGGTGTCATTCTTGCCATCATCTCCTTTGCCATGCTTTCGCGCAGCGGAAAGAAGGAGGGCATCGACTTCAAGCACAACAAGTGGATTTACTTCATCGTTCTGGCTGCCGTACTCGGTGCGGTGAGTGGTCTATACGATAAGTATCTGATGGCTCCACCCGAGAATGGTGGTGTAGGATTGGATAGAATGATCGTGCAGAGCTGGTACAACATCTACCAGTGCTTCCTCATGGGAGCCATGCTCCTGATGATATGGTGGCCTACCAAGAAGAACTCCACCCCATTCCATTGGCATTGGAGCATCATCTTCATCAGCATCTTCCTCAGTGCGGCAGATTTCGTATATTTCTATGCCCTCAGTTTCCCTGATTCCATGATAAGTATCGTGTCGATGGTGCGCAGAGGCAGTGTGATAGTATCGTTCCTTTTCGGTGCCGTGTTGCTTCATGAAAAGAATCTCAAGAGCAAGATGGTAGACCTTCTTCTTGTGCTTTTGGGTATGGTATTCTTATATATAGGCAGCAAATAATCTCGTGATGTTGCCGAATTTGAATTTTAGGGCGCAAAATGTTTTGCAAATAACGTATAAAATAGTACATTTGCAATAGAATATTAATATGAAATCATAACCATTATGTCTCAAAACATATTCAAGGGCCTCGGAATAGCCCTTATAACGCCCTTTAATGCGTCTGGCGCTGTAGATTATGTAGTACTCAAGCAGCTGGTGGAATATCAGTTGAAAAATGGCGCAGATTTCTTTTGCATCCTCGCCACCACAGGCGAGACCCCGACTCTGACAGATGAAGAGAAGCAGAGGATCAAGGAACTTGTAGTAGAAGTAGTGGCAGGCAGAGTGCCGATTCTCATGGGATGTGGCGGAAACAATACTGCAGCCATCGTTGAGGAACTCCATACGCGCGATTTCTCAGGTATCGATGGAATATTGAGCGTTTGCCCTTATTACAACAAGCCTTCGCAGGAAGGACTATACCAGCATTTCAAGACTATTGCCAATGCCACAGACATGAAAGTGGTGCTCTATAACGTTCCTGGCAGAACGGGTGTCAACATGAAGGCGGAAACCACTGTTCGTCTGGCTCGCGACTGCAAGAACATTGTCGCCGTGAAAGAGGCGAGTGGCAATCTGGAGCAGGTTGACGAGATTATAAAGAACAAGCCCGACACCTTTGATGTTATCAGCGGTGACGATGCTTTGACATTCCCGATGATAGCCTGTGGAGCGGTTGGTGTAATCTCCGTAATCGGCAATGCTTTGCCCAAGGAGTTCTCACGTATGTTGAGGCTGGAGCAGAATGGAGAGTTTGAGCCGGCACGCAAGATACACCACATGTTTACCGATCTCTTCAATCTCCTGTTCGTGGACGGTAATCCTGCCGGTGTGAAGGCGATGCTCCATGAGATGGGAATGATAGAGAATGTATTGCGTCTTCCTCTTGTGCCGACGCGTCTCACCACGATGCAGAAAATCAGTGAGTGTCTGAAGTTCAGACTCTGAACAACATATTTTGAATCTTTGGTTTAGATCATTGAATAAGTTCCTTAGGTTGGGTCTCATTTGTTGGGATTCAGCCTATTTTCATATTCGGCAGCATACTATTATAAGAATAGAAGGTCAGCCATTATGTAGCTTGCAATAGTCTTACCTGACTGTAATGAACAAGACATAATCCAAGCAAGCCCTAATGACCGATTGGGTTTTAAAAAAACAAAAGCACCCTGAAAGGATAAAGCCAGAAGAAAGATTCTGGCTTTTAGCCTTTCAGGGCGCAATATTGTTGAAGTCTGT
>OMDA01000212.1_pt1 | contig 31881 bp, 32 predicted proteins | sample 1645141 | NCBI WGS metagenome assembly OMDA01 (sample SAMEA103958151, study PRJEB25191) | human gut metagenome | reverse complement strand
CGGGCTTTGCAAAAAGCCCGCAAATAGGGGCGTTGTGACATTTTTGGACGCTTACCTCAGAATTCTTATCTCTTGACTTCACGCCCTGGTGCTAATGCTGAAACATTAGAAAGATTTGAGAATTATCATGTATGCAAGCTTTCAGCTACTCAGGTCTTTGAATTCATTGATAAACAATTAGGCAATGGTTCTGAAGAAGATAAAGAATTGGCGGTAAAGATAAAGGATTTGTTAAACCAATCTAAAAGAAATCCTTTTATGCGGTATATGAGCAGTCCTTTACTGCTGTCGATGTTTATTCTGACTTATAATGAGCACCCTGAATTACCAAAACATGTTAGTAGCTTTTATTATAATGTTTTTGATACATTACACTCCAAGCATGATGCGAAGAGCAAGGCTGGTGGTTATCAACATGACAAGAAATCAAAACTCAGTCAAGATGAAATAAGACGATTGCTAGAAGCATTTTGTTTCATATCATATATGCAGTCAACGTATGAGTTTTCCCCAGAGTATTTACATGATATTTTGCCAAAACTCATTGAACGTTTGAAAGTAGATTGTACAGTTGATGACATCATTTACGATTTGAGTGTAGCCATTTCGATTCTGGTACAGGATGGTACTTCTTATGTCTTCCCTCATCGTTCTCTTCAGGAGTATTTTGCTGCATCATACATAGCTCATTCTAGAGAGGAAACTAAGAAGAAAATATATTCTGAAAAATTTCGAAACACAGCTAAAACTGAACGTATTACATTTTGGGGGCTGTGTGAAGAGTTAGACCAAAGTTGCTTTCTTCAGTATCTCTTAATTCCTAGATTGAAAAATTACATTGAAGATTTGGTAAGGATGAACGATAAAAACTTGTCTAGATCAGAAAACATTTTTTTTAATTATCTGCAACTAACAGACTCGTTTGTAGCAAAATCTTCAGATGAGTATCTTATCTTCCATAGAAATACTCTTAGTTCTAGTGTTGTCCGATATTTGTATATACAAAATCCTATTGTGAGAAAATTAATAGGATCATTTAATAGAATCAACGTGAAAGATCTTGCTTTATTTATAAAAGATGGGCAATTTTACTTAGACAACGAAGATAAATCAAAGGGAGTAATGGAGTTCTATGAGCGAAATGATATATTTAAAGCTGCAGAAAAACATATAGAGGTATTAGAAAAAATAGTTAAAGAAAAGGAGAATCTTCTAGCTACTATGAAAGATGATTCTGTAGCAATAATGGATTTGATATAAATAATAAAAAGAGGATTCGGCGAAGCACCACTAGCATTTTTTATAAGCTACTTTTCGCTTTTGGTGTGGAGCCTGCCTTTCTATATAAAATAATTTAAATTAATTATAATATGTCAATTTTTAAAGACAAAACCCTGTTGATTACAGGTGGTACAGGTTCTTTTGGTAACGCTGTATTGAATCGTTTTTTGAGAACAGATATCGGTGAAATCCGTATCTTTAGTCGTGATGAGAAAAAGCAGGATGATATGCGTCATGAGTATCAGGTGAAATTCCCTGATGTGGCTCATAAGATTAAGTTCTTTATCGGTGACGTCCGCAATCTGCAGAGCTGCCGCAATGCGATGCCTGGAGTTGATTACATCTTCCATGCTGCAGCATTGAAGCAGGTTCCTTCTTGCGAGTTCTTCCCAATGGAGGCTGTAAAGACCAACGTTATTGGTACAGACAATGTATTGACTGCAGCTATTGAGGCTGGTGTTGGTGCAGTTATCTGCCTCTCAACAGATAAGGCAGCTTACCCAATCAATGCTATGGGTATCACCAAGGCTATTGAGGAAAAGATTGCCGTAGCCAAGAGCCGTTACTCTGGCAAGACCAAGATTTGCTGCACACGTTATGGTAACGTGATGTGTTCTCGTGGTTCAGTAATCCCTCTCTGGATTGAACAGATTCGCAGTGGCAACCCTATCACATTGACAGAACCTAAGATGACTCGTTTCATCATGTCATTGGAAGAGGCTGTTGACTTGGTTCTCTTCGCATTCGAGAATGGTCATAATGGTGATATCCTCGTACAGAAGGCACCTGCTTGTACCATCCAGACTCAGGCAGAGGCAGTTTGTGAACTCTTCGGTGGCAAGAAGGAAGATATCAAGGTAATCGGTATCCGTCATGGTGAAAAGATGTACGAGACCTTGTTGACCAAGGAGGAGTGTGCCAAGGCTGTAGATATGGGTAACTTCTACCGTGTTCCTGCTGATAACCGTGATTTGAATTATGATAAGTTCTTCCGTGAGGGTGATGCCAAGCGTGTAACCATCGAGGAATTCAATTCAGATAATACCTATCGCCTGAACTTGGAGGAAACCAAGGATAAGATAGCTTCTCTGGAGTATATACAGCATGAGCTTTCTGGTGAGGGTAACTTCGTTCAGTAATCAAGATAACTTATGAAGATTCTTGTAACAGGTGCAAAAGGCTTTGTCGGTAAAAACCTTTGTGCCGCATTGAATAACATCAAGGACGGAAAAGACAAGACTCGCCCTTCATTGGTAATCGATGAAGTATATGAGTACGATCTCGATTCTACCTTAGTGGAGTTGGACTCCTGGTGTAAGGATTGTGATTTCGTATTCAACCTGGCAGGAGTCAATCGTCCAAAGGATAACTCCGAGTTTATGAAGGGTAACTTTGGCTTTGCCTCTACACTCCTTGATACATTAAAGAAGTATAAGAATACCTGTCCTGTCATGCTCTCCAGTTCACAGCAGGCTTCCCTGACCGGACGCTTCGGCAACAGCGAGTATGGCAGAAGCAAGAAAGCAGGTGAGGACTTGTTCCTGGATTATCAGAGTAAGACAGGTGCCAAGGTTCTGGTATATCGTTTCCCGAATCTCTTTGGTAAATGGTGCCGTCCGAACTATAATTCAGCTGTTGCAACATTCTGCAACAACATTGCCAACGATTTACCAATTCAGGTAAACGATCCTTCTGTAGAACTGGAATTGCTTTATATTGATGACCTCGTAACCGAGATGCTTGATGCATTGGAAGAGAAGGAGCATCATTGTGAGTTCGAAGGTTTGGAAGTCGTTGCTGGTCCTTTGGGTAAGTACTGCTATTGTCCAATCACGCATAAGGCAACCCTGGGAGAAATCGTTGATTTGATTCATCAGTTTGCTGATCAGCCAAAGACCTTAATGATTCCGGAGATACCAAATGGCAGTTTCGCCAAGAAACTCTATTCCACCTATCTCAGTTATCTTCCAAAGGAAAAGGCTATCTTCGATCTTAAGATGAACGTAGATCAGCGTGGCTCCTTCACCGAATTGGTTCATACCTTGAACTGCGGACAGGTGAGTATCAATATCTCTAAACCGGGTATCACCAAGGGGCAACATTGGCACAATACCAAGTGGGAACAGTTCATTGTTGTATCAGGTCATGGTTTGATTCAGCTCCGCAAGGAAGGTACCGATGAGGTACTCAACTATGAGGTGAGTGGCGATAAGATTCAGAGCGTTATCATGCTTCCAGGATATACGCACAACATCATCAATCTTTCAGAAACAGAAGATCTGGTCACTGTGATGTATTGCAATGAAGTCTTTGATAGCAGCAAGCCTGATACATTTTTTGATCCAGTAGAAAAAGAATAATATGGAAAAGCAACCAAAATTTGATTATTCAGATATTAAGTGGCAGGAGAATGGCAAGTTGAAGCTTGTCATCGTAGTAGGTACTCGGCCAGAGATTATCCGTCTTGCTGCCGTTATCAACAAGTGTCGCAAGTACTTTGATGTAATTCTGGCACATACCGGTCAGAACTATGATTATAACCTCAATGGTATCTTCTTCAAGGATTTGAAGCTTGCAGAACCAGAGGTTTATATGGATGCTGTGGGTGATGATCTGGGAGCTACATGTGGTAACATCATCAATTGCTCTTACAAGCTCTTTGTCCAGACCAAACCAGATGGAGTACTCGTATTGGGTGATACCAATTCATGCCTGAGCGTGATAGGAGCCAAGCGTCTTCATATCCCAATCTTCCACATGGAAGCAGGTAACCGATGCAAGGACGAGTGCCTGCCAGAGGAAACCAACCGCCGTATCGTGGATATTATCAGTGATGTGAATATGGCATATTCAGAACATGCCCGTCGTTATCTGGCTGACTGTGGCTTGCCAAAGGAGCGTACCTATGTAACTGGTTCTCCAATGGCAGAGGTTCTTCATCAGAATCTGGATGAGATTGAGGCAAGTGACATCCATGAGCGTTTGGGCTTGAAGAAGGGACATTACATTCTGTTGAGTGCCCATCGTGAGGAGAATATCGATACAGAGAAGAACTTTACTTCTCTCTTCACAGCAATCAACAAGATGGCAGAGAAGTATGATATGCCTATTCTCTACAGTTGCCATCCTCGTAGCCGTAACCGTCTGGCTTCATCTGGCTTCAAATTGGATAAGCGAGTAATCCAGCATGAACCACTTGGCTTCCACGATTACAACTGTCTTCAGATGAATGCCTTTGCGGTAGTTTCTGATAGTGGAACCCTTCCTGAGGAGTCTTCTTTCTTCACCAGTGTAGGTCATCCATTCCCTGCAATCTGCATCCGTACTTCAACAGAGCGTCCGGAGGCAATTGATAAGGGTGATTTCATCATTGCAGGTATCGATGAAAAGAGTCTCCTTCAGGCTGTAGATACAGCAGTAGAACTCAACAAGGACGGTCAACTCGGCATCCCTGTACCAGATTATGTAGAGGAGAATGTTTCTACCAAGGTAGTAAAGATTATCCAAAGCTATGTTGGTATTGTGAACAAGATGGTTTGGAGAAAATTCTAATAAGGAAAAGTGCGTGCACAGGTGGGCATAAGCTAGAGTTCGATACTCTCACGCACTACAAATTAATAATTTATATTATGAAAGGAATTGTATTAGCTGGTGGTAGCGGTACACGCTTGTACCCTATCACCAAGGGAATCAGTAAGCAGCTGATTCCTATCTTCGACAAGCCGATGATATATTATCCTATTTCGGTATTGATGTTAGCAGGTATCCGTGAGATACTCATTATTTCAACACCATTTGATTTACCAGGTTTCAAACGCCTCTTAGGCGATGGAAGCCAGTTAGGTGTGAAGTTTGAGTATGCAGAGCAGCCATCGCCAGATGGCTTAGCCCAAGCTTTCATTATCGGAGAGAAATTCATTGGTAATGATTCTGCTTGCCTTGTTTTGGGAGATAATATCTTCTATGGTGCTGGTTTGAACCAGATGTTGCATCAGGCTGTAGTAGATGCAGAGCAGAATAACAAAGCTACTGTATTTGGTTATCGAGTAAGTGATCCTGAGCGATATGGCGTGGCAGAGTTTGATGAGCAAGGCAATTGTCTCAGCATTGAAGAGAAGCCTGAGCATCCAAAGAGCAACTATGCTGTGGTAGGCTTGTACTTCTATCCTAACAAGGTGGTAGAAGTAACTAAGCATATCAAGCCATCCGCTCGTGGTGAGTTGGAAATCACCACCGTAAACCAGGAGTTCCTGAAGGATAAGCAGTTGAAGGTACAGACTATGGCAAGAGGATTCGCCTGGCTTGATACCGGAACCCATGATTCCCTTTCTGAGGCATCCACCTTTATTGAAGTCTTGGAGAAGCGCCAGGGCTTGAAGGTAGCTTGCTTGGAAGGTATCGCATACCGTCAGGGTTGGATTTCTGCAGAACAGTTGAGAGAGAATGCTCAACCTATGTTGAAGAACGATTATGGAAGATATTTGCTTTCTATACTTAATGAAAGCAAGGACACATTAAAGCAAAACTTAGAATTTTAAACAATTGTCTTTCTGTTTCCCCAATATAAGACAGAAGACATAAAAATCATATATCTAATGGATAAGAAATTGATAACAGTAACATCTCCGTTACTGCCAAATTTGGATGATTTTCATGCTGAACTCCAGAAAATCTGGGACAGCAAGTGGATAACAAATAATGGTGATTACCATAAGAAGCTAGAGGCTGCTCTTGCTGAGTACCTTAAGGTTCCTTATGTAAGTCTTTTCACCAATGGTACCCTGCCATTGCTTACTGCATTGCAGGCACTCCGTGTAACAGGCGAGGTTATAACTACTCCATATAGCTTCGTTGCTACAACTCATAGCATTTGGTGGAATGGATGCAAGCCTGTATTCGTTGACATAGACCCTGCAACGGGTAATCTTGATCCAAACAAGATTGAGGCTGCCATCACTCCAAAAACTACCGCAATTATGCCTGTACATGTTTATGGAAAGCCTTGCGATACCAAGGCTATTCAGGATATTGCAGATAAGTATGGTTTGAAAGTCATTTATGATGCTGCTCATGCTTTTGGTGTAGAAGTAAATGGTGAGAGCATCTTAAATGCTGGTGATATGAGTACTTTGAGTTTCCATGCTACTAAAGTATATAACACCATCGAAGGTGGTGCACTGGTTATGCATGACGAGAAAACCAAGAAGCGTATTGATTACTTGAAGAACTTTGGCTTTGCAGGAGAAACCGAGGTTGTTGGTCCTGGTATCAATAGCAAAATGGATGAGATGCGTAGTGCTTATGGCTTGCTGAACTTGAAGCAGGTAGATGCTGCAATTGAGGCTCGTCATCAGGTAGCTATCAAGTATCGTGAGGCTTTGCGCAATGTTGAAGGCATTACCTTCTTCGACGATATGCCTGGTGTTCGTCATAACTATAGCTATTTCCCAATCTTCATTGATGCTCAGAAGTATGGTATGACTCGTGATGAACTGTATGCAAAGATGAAGTCACAGAATGTGTTGGGTCGTCGCTATTTCTATCCATTGATTAGCGAGTTCTCTACTTATCGTGGTTTGGAGAGTGCCGATCCAGAGAATCTTCCTAATGCTCATAAGATGGCGGATAGCGTGATTTGCTTGCCTATGCACCATGCATTGAGCGATGAGGATGTTCAAAGAACTTTGGATTGTATCATTAAGTAAACTGATTTTTATGGAACAAAAAAAGTTAATGCTTCTTGGAGGTCTCCGTTATCTCCTTCCGGTAATTAAGGCTGCTCACAAGTTGGGTTATTATGTCATTACTTGCGATTATTTGCCTAACAATATTGCCCATAAGTATTCTGATGAATATGTCAATGTTAGTATCATAGATAAGGAGGCTGTGTTGAAGGCGGCGCAGGAAAAGCAGATTGATGGCATCATGTCATTTGCTGTAGATCCAGGTGTGGTAACTGCTGCTTATGTGGCAGAGAAAATGAACTTGCCATTCCAAGGTCCTTATCAGTCTGTTTCTATCTTGCAGGATAAGTCCAAGTTCCGCAAATTCTTGACCGAGAATGGATTTAACGTGCCAAATGCCAAGGGATATACATGCTTGGAAGATGCATTGAAGGATGTTGATTTCTTTAATTGGCCTGTGATAGTTAAACCAGTAGATTCCGCTGGTAGCAAGGGCGTGTCTCGTGTTGATAATCCAGAGAATTTAGCTAAGGCTGTAGAATATGCTTTGAGCGAGGCTCATAATGGACATTTTATCATTGAGGATTTCTTGGAGAAAGAGGGTAATTCGTCAGATACCGATTGTTTTACAATAGATGGAAAATTGGTGTATTGTTCTTTCTCAGACCAGCGCTTCGATGTGAAGGCTACCAATCCATATACTCCTTCAGCCTATAGTTGGCCTTCCACTATTCCTACTTGGGCTCAGGATGAGTTGCAATCAGAGTTGCAGCGATTGATGACATTGCTTGATATGAAAACAGGTATCTATAATGTCGAGACAAGACTTTGCACCAATGGAAAGCCTTACATCATGGAGGTTTCTCCACGTGGAGGTGGCAATCGATTGGCTGAAATGCTCAATTACTCAACCCGAACCAAACTGGTGGAGTGTGCAGTGAAGGCAGCAATGGGAGAAACGATTAACGACTTGAATGCCCCTCATTACTATGGTCATCTGGCAGAAGTCATCCTTCATGCAGATAAGGCTGGCATCTTTAAGCAAATAGATATTGCTGAGGATAAGCAGGAGCGTGTCGTTGAAACAGACCTCTGGGTATCACCAGGTGATAAAGTGGAAAGTTTTGACGGAGCTAACCATGCCATTGGCACCTTGGTTGTTCGCTTTAATACTTTGGAAGAACTAGAGGTTGCAATGAGCAATATTGAATCTTGGTGCAAGGTGGTTGTTGATTCACATTCTTAAATCACTCCCATATCAGTAATTAGTAGAAGTCGCTGTTTTTTTGTTCGAGCATTCAGTACGCTTGTTTACGGAATGCTAGGAACAGACAGTTGTTGAAAACATGAAAACTGTGACAGCAATGGCTGTAAATCAAGAGCTTGAACCTGCGAAATAGGCTACTAAGCTTGTTTTGTGTAATTAAGTTTAGATTATTATATAATGGATAATTATCAAATAGAATGCAGACGTTTTTCTTATGAAATTGTAAGTGCAATACTTGTAAGAGTTTCGTCATTATTTACCCCCCCTATCAGATGGGCTTGATATAGAGCAGTATGCTCATAAATTGTCAGAAAAGGCTATTTTTTTGACTTGTTGTGAAGCGGAGAAAATGGTAGGTTTTATAGCCTATTATCTCAATGAACAGGTCAAAGAATTTTATATTACATTGATATGTGTAGATAGTGCTTATCAAACTAATGGTATAGGAAGCCAAATGCTTGATAAGTTAATCAGAATTGCTAGGCAATCACGCATTTCATGTGAGACTATAGCTTTGGAAGTAAATAAGCAAAATAGTAAAGCTTATAGTTTTTATAAAAAACACGGATTTGTAGAACAAGAAGACAGAGGCACGAAGATCTTGATGAAAAAGAATCTTTGACATGAATTGCTTCTGTTTTCTTAAAGTAAAACAGAAGCAATGAAAAAGATTTTAGTTATAGGTGCTACTGGTTCATGCGGTGCATATACTACAGTAGATTTGAAAGCAAAGGGATATGATGTTGTGGCGGTAGCTCATCGTCCGAGTGATAATGGGTTCTTTGAAGAGAAAGGAATTCCTTATTATTCTATAGACTTGAAGGATAAATCCTCATTTGAGCAACTACCAAAAGACATAGATGTGGTACTTCATTTTGCAGGAGCAATGCCAGCAAGAATGAAAGGCTACAATCCTTATGAATATGTTGATAGTATTATCACTGGTACACTCAACGTATTGGAATGGATGCGAGAGATAGGATGCAAGAAGATAGTTTTTGCCCAATCGATAGCAGATATCCTCTACAAGTTTGGTACCACAGAGCCAATAGATGATGATGTGGAGCGCAAGTTCCCATTAGCTACAGATCATTCTGTATATTCCATTTGCAAGAATACAGCAGTCAATCTCATTGAGCATTATCATGCACAGTATGGATTCCAACGATTCATCGTGCGTCTCCCTACCATTTATGTATATCAGCCTAATCCTTTCTATAATGTAGATGGAGAGAAAAGATGGATAGGTTATCGCTATATCATAGACCAAGCCATCAAAGGCAATACCTTGGAAGTATGGGGAAATCCAGACTCAACCAAGGAAATGGTATATATCGGTGACTTTGTCAATATGATGGAGTGCTGCATTAAAGCAGAGCATGATGGTGGAGTTTATAATATGTGTTGCGGTCATCCTGTTTCCATAGAATATCAAATCAAGAAGATAGCCGAGATATTCAATGGTGATAAGAAGTCAGACATTGTCTATAAGCCAAAGAAGCCTTCTTCACCTCAGTTCGTTTTGAGCATAGAGAAGTCACGCCGAGAGCTAGGCTATGAGCCAAAATATGATTTCGAGACCATGATGAAGTGCTTCAAGCATGATATGGAGACAGAGCCTATGGCTAAGATTTGGGGCAAGAAAGAAGATTATATGTAAAGGAGGATACTGGGAGCGAAGGAACGCAAGATAGGTTTGGAGGTTCGACACCTCCTCCCAGTGCTACAAATTGATAAAACAAAACATAAATTATTGTAAATTGATATGGAAAAGCTTACCGAAAGTAGATTAAAAGCTATTGATGAGCAGATTGACATACAAAAAAAATCAGTTGCGTTTGATATGAGAGAACCAACTATCGAATTGTATGTAAGTAAATATTTAAAAGATATAGATAAAGATGATAATGAAATTTTTGTCCCTGATTATCAGAGAGAATTTATTTGGGATGATAAACATCAATCTCGTTTTATAGAGTCTCTTTTCCTGGGATTACCTGTGCCTTTCATTTTTACAGCAGAAATCAAGCAGACGGGTAGATTAGAAATAGTTGATGGATCGCAGAGAATTCGTACTCTAGCTGCCTATCTTACTGATGAATTAGTGTTGAGAGACCTTGATAAGCTGAGTGAATTAAATGGAACGAAATTCTCTCAGTTGTCTTCGGCTCGACAACGTATGTTTAAAAATATAGCATTGAAGATGGTCGTGTTATCTGCAGATGCTTCAGAGAATGTCCGTAAAGAAATGTTCGATAGAATAAATACTAGCAGTGTACCTTTGTTGCCAATGGAGACAAGACGTGGTATATATCGAGGAAAATTTACAGACTTTATTATAGATGAAGCTAAGTCTGAACAATTCAAGAAAATATGTCCTATAAATAAATATTTTGAAAATAGAAGAGAGGAAGAGGAATTGTTGTTGAGATTCTTTGCATTCAGCGATAGCTATCCAAACTTTAAAGCTGTTGAATCTAAGGGCGTAGCTAGATATTTGGATGAGTATCTTGAAAAGCACAATATGAGATTTACGGAGGAAGAGAAGGGCATTAAGCGAAATGCTCTGAAGAAGTTGGTAGATTTTATAGCTATTGCTTATCCAAATCAAGGCTTTGCAAAAAAAGTTGGCACTCAAGGAATTTCCAAACCTTATTTTGAGGCTATTGCTGTTGGTGCTTATTTGGCATTGAAAGAAAATCCTAATATTTGTCGGTCAATTCCTAGTTCGCTTATTGTAGATAAAGATAATAGAAATGAATTTTTCAAATCTATTGAGGGTAGGTACAAAACTCATACTGCTCAAAAAATATTAAGTAGAATAAATATAGCCAAGAATGCTTTTTTGAACAATGTTGAGAAGTGAATACGATAAGCGAAAAATAGATATAAATGAGTTCTTTTCAATACTGCGCTTTATAGATGGTATAGAAACTAATGTAAATAATAGGTTGTATAATGGTGTGGTAAGCAATAACTTTTCTGTCAACAGAAAAATGCAGCAATGTTTAAGGGCTGAGTTTGTATTGGTCTTATATAATGCCATTGAGTCTACATTCTCTAATTGCATTTATTATGTTTTTGATGCAATAAAAGATAGTGGATTAAAGTATGAGGATTTAAGTGATAAACTTAAGAAAATGTGGATAAAGGAGAAAGTCCATAAAAATTCGTCCCTTGACAGTTTTAGAACAACCCTAAAGACCATAGCAGATAATATTAATAACCAAAATATAGAGTTTCAAGAATTGCCTTCTGATATATCAGGTAATTTGGATATGAGAAAAATGGCAACTTTGTCTGACAATATGGGTAATAACTTAGGAAATATTCCAAATTCCACTGAAACTGGTAACATCTTATTAAAAATTAAAAATGTACGAAATGATTTAGCGCATGGTAATGAAACGTTCTCTTCTGTAGGTGCTAATTTGACAATTAATGATCTCGAAAAGTATAAGAATATAGTTATTTCTTTTTTAGATCATATAATTCAAAAATATGAAAGTTTTGTAGCTGACAAAAAATATAAAGCATAAATCTCATTTTTTATCAAAGGGATCTTTTTTGTGATAAAATATGATTGTACTACGTTAATGTAAAACTGTTTTAAATATGACAACAAAAGAAGCAATTCAAGCTGTTCTTAAATTCAAATCCCTAGTAATTAATCTTATTAATGGGCATGGAGATAGAACCGCTATTAATCAAAATATCAGTATAATAAAGAGAATCCTGTACATTACAGGAACTCATAAAAGTGCAACTATAGCTCCACCACCAGCGGTTGGAGGATTGATGTTAAAAAATGTAGATCCTTTAGATATAATATTTAATGTCCCTTATGGTATGGAGTTAGAACTTTATACCTCTATAGTTGATTCGATGGATGAAACCATAGGCGTATTGAAGGCGAATCCTGAAATTATCGAACGATATGAGGAAAAGATAAAGGAGAAGAAACATCAAAACGATAAAAAAGACTCTTTGAAGGTAGATAAGACAAAGGTCTTTATTGTTCATGGTCGAGATAATGAACTTAAAGAGTCTGTTGCTCGTTTTATTGAGAAATTGGGGCTTGAAGCAATTGTTCTGCATGAGCAACCAAATGCTGGTAAAACGATTATAGAGAAGTTTGAGAATGCGGCAGATGTTGGATTTGCAATCGTTTTGTTGACACCTGATGATGAGGGTGGCTTGGTCGGAGAGGAAAAACATTCAAGAGCAAGACAGAATGTTGTTTTTGAATTAGGCTATTTTATAGGAAGATTGAAACGCTCTCATGTAGCAGCATTGGTGAAAGGAAATGTTGAGATTCCTTCCGATGTTAATGGCTTTGCGTATATTGGCGTCGATAATGCAGGTTTTTGGAAGATGAAGGTATCCCAAGAGCTGAAGGCTTGTGGGTATGATGTTGATATGAATAAAATTGTGTGAAGTGATGCAAGAAGAATCTTTAAAAAATAAAACGATAAAAGGAGTAGGATGGAGTGCTGCTGATGCCTTTTTGGGACAAGGAGTAACTTTCATCGTCGGTTTGGTGTTGGCACGCCTTCTCTCTCCCGATGAATATGGATTGATAGGTATTTGCTTAATCTTTACAACTGTCCTCAATGGCATTGTTGATAGCGGATTTAGCAATGCCTTAATACGAAAGAAAGACGTAACAGAAGAGGATTATAATACCATGTTTATGACCAATATGGCAATTAGCATAGTATTGTATATTTTTCTTTTTATAAGTGCGCCTTTAGTTTCGGATTTCTTTCATCGAGTAGAATTAACGGCATTAGTTCGAGTAACAGGGCTTGTATTGTTCTGTAATGCTTTGTCCATCACTCAAGTTACAATACTTGCAAAAAGAATAGATTTTAAAACCAAGACAAAGGCTTCCCTAGTATCTGCTGTTGTAAGTGGTGTGATTGGCATTGCTATGGCTTTTATGGGATTTGGCGTTTGGTCTTTGGTGGCTCAACAACTATCTCGACAGTTGTTATATACTTTATGTTTGTGGGTGTTGAATAAATGGTGGCCTAAGTTTACATTTTATAAGGATAGTTTTAAGTATATGTGGGGCTTTGGTTGGAAACTCCTTGCAAGTGGTATATTGAATAATGTATGGAATCAGTTATATCAAGTAGTTATTGGAAGGTTTTATACTCCTTCAGCCCTAGGACATTATACTCGAGCTAATGAATATGCAAATTTGTTCTCTGCTAATCTTACTTCTATAGTTCAAAGAGTTAGTTATCCCGTTTTGTCAGAAATGCAAGATGACAAGGAACGTATGGTTATTGGCTATCGTAAGGTTATTAAGGTTACAATGTTTGTCACAACAGTGTGTATGATATCATTAGGTGCAGTTGCTGAGCCTATGATATATACGTTGATTGGTACAAAATGGCATGAGGCAGCTACTTATCTTCCGTTAATATGTATATCAATGTCATTGTATCCATTGCATGCTATTAATCTTAATATACTTCAAGTATTGGGGCGAAGTGATATTTTTTTATATTTAGAGGTATTGAAGAAAATAGTAGGATTAATTCCGATAGTCATAGGTATATTTTGTGGTATATATTATATGTTATTGACTTCTATTTTTACTGGTATTATAAGTTTATATCTTAACACATGGTATACAGGTAAGGCTCTTGACTATACATTTTGGAAACAGCTGCGTGATATTTCTCCGTCATATTTAACTGCATTTGTTATAGCGTTAGCTGTATATTTTTTGAAGTTTCTTTTGTTACCATATTATATAGTTCTAGTAATTCAGGTATTTATTGGTGTAGTTGTCGGATTGGTTATTAGTGAGCTTTTTAAATTTGAAGAGTATTTAGAGCTCAAATCAATAGTCTTAAATATAATAAAACGAAAATAAAATGGAATATTCTAAATATAAAGTGTGTGTAAGATGTTTCACCTTTAATCAAGCTAAATTTATTGAAGAAACAATGAATGGCTTTGTTATGCAACAAACTAATTTCCCTTTTATTTGTTGTATTGTTGATGATGCATCTACTGATGGTGAGCAAAATGTGATTAAAAAGTATATGAAATCTAACTTTGCTATGTCTGATTCTTCTATAGCTTATGAAAAGGAGACAGACTATGCTCATATTATTTTTGCGCAACATGTTGATAATCCAAATTGCTTTTTTGTTGCATTGCTATTAAAAGAAAATCTATATTCCAAAAATGAAAACTTTAGAAAATATGATTATATTTCGGAATGGCGTGACTTGTGTGAATATGAGTCTATTTGTGAAGGGGATGACTATTGGATTGATTGTCATAAATTAAAAAAGCAAGCTGCTTTTCTAGATACTCATTCTGATTATGGATTAATTCATACGGATTTTGATCTAGTTGATAAAACAAGAACACATTATATGGAAAAATTCCCTGATGGAGTATATTTCCCATATATTTTGTTTAAAAGTGGAATACAAATTCAAACCCTTACGGTAATGTATCGCCTTTCTATTTATAAAAAACTACCAAAGTATTTTATGAATAAGTCTTGGCTCATGACCGATAAGCCTCTGTGGATAGAATTTTCCAAGTATTCAAAAATTAAATATTTAAAGGAGGTAACAGCTAAATATCGATTATTGGATTCCTCGGCATCACATTCTAGCGATATTAATAAATTGATTTCTTTTAAAGAATGCGGTAGAGAAATTAATAATTTTTATGCAAAAAAATTTTTTGTTCAATTAAAAGATGAAGGTTTTTCTTCTGATTATTATGATGGGATTTTGAAATACGCTTATAGATTGACTTCTAAACATATTGCAACTAAATATTTTTTTAAAGCAATAATAGAGTATAAGTTGACAATAAAGGGATTTGTCTTCTATGTTGGAACGATTTTCCCATTTTTAAAAAAAATAATAGGTTATCATTGATATTTTTATTCTAAGATTATGTCTGAATATATTATTATTGAAATAGCACTATTGTTGCTTTATAAGCAAAGAGGTAGATTCTTGTTTGTTAGTATATTGGTATTTTTTATTCTTTTTGCTGGATTTAGAGAATTTAATGTAGGTACTGATACGATGAATTATTATTTATCTTATGGAAGTGGATGGGGCGAATATTCTTATAATGAGGAACTCGGCTTTGTTTTGCTCAGAACATTGTTGTCGGCAGGTGGTGTTGATTATAGGAATTTCTTGCTTATTGAGTCTGTTTTGTTTTATATTCCAATTTTTTTTGTAATATATAAAAAGACAAAATATCCAATATTCTCTCTGTTTCTTTTCTTTTCCTTAGGATATTGTTTTTTCTTTTTCAATACTCAAAGACAAATGTTGGCAACATCAATTGTAACACTTGCTTTTTATTTATATGAAAAAAAGTATGCTATATGGATACCTATTTCATTGATATTGTTTGCATTTTTCTTTCATTCGTCCGCTATTATATTTTTAGGACTATTCTTTGTGGATAAGATAAGGTTAGACGCAAAAATGGTCGTGGCTTTCATGCTGTTAACTTTTTTGCTCCCTTTTATAATTTCCCCAATTGATTTAATAAATCGAGTAATCAATATACTACCTTTCTTCTCAAGATATAATTATTATATAGAGTCGGGGTTAGGGGCTGCTTTTTCAATTAACAGATTTTTTTTAAACGCCCTTTTTGTTTTTTTGATATTGAAAACTAATGATACTTTAAATGATAGAAGTTGTAAGTTGACCTTATTGGGTATAATTATTATTAATTTGTTTCCGATAGGTGTCTTTAAAAGAATGTCAGATCTATTCTTATTCTTTCAGATATTTTATCTAAATAAAAAATATTTTCAAAAGAATCTGGTAGATAAAATTTTGATTATAACCTATTCTGTAGTAGTATTTTTTGTTTATTTATACAATAATAATGGTGGTATCGTACCATATGTTTTCAGTATGAGTCATGAATAATGATTCTTGTATTTTTAATATTTGATGGATTTTTAATTAGTTTTTTGTACAAGATATATTTTATGAATATAGCTATAGTTCTTTCTGGAGGAATTGGGTCTCGTATGGGACTTAATATTCCTAAACAATATGTACTGGTTAATAACAGACCAGTTATAAGTTTCTGCCTTCAAACATTTTTGGAGGATAAATATACAGATGCTATTGTTATAGTGGTAGCTGATGAATGGAAAAAATTTGTTCAAGACGAAGTTGGTGTATTAAAGCCTCAGAAAATTGTTATGTATGCAAAACCTGGGGAGACTCGACAATATTCAATTTTTAATGCGTTGAATGTTGTTAAAGATAGCCACTATAATGATGAAGACATTGTTTTAATTCATGATGCAGCCCGTCCCTTAGTTAGTCATGCACTTATTGCGCGGTGTTATAATGGATGTAGTAAAGTAGATGGTGTAATGCCAGTTGTACCTGTAAAGGATACTACTTATTTAAGCAAAGATGGCAAACATATTTGTTCTTTGCTTGATCGTAGTCAGCTTTTTTGTGGCCAATCACCTGAAGCTTTTCGCTTTGGTAAATATTTTGAGATACATCGTGAAATGTCTAGAGAGGAGTTGTTGAAAATTAATGGAAGTACTGAAATCGCATTTAAGGCAGGCTTAGACTGTCAGATGATTGAAGGGGATCCGATTAATTTTAAAATAACCACGCCAGAAGATTTAGCAAGTTTTGAATCAATTGTAAATATAACAAAATAATAATGAAAGCTTATGTTCTTTATGCGGTAAATGATTTCCGCTATGATAATATTGAAATGCCAGAGTGTCCTGCAGGTTGGGCTCTAGTAAAAGTAAAAGCTGCAGGTATATGTAGTTCTGATATATCTCGAGTTTTTACAAAAGGTACATACCATTTTCCTACTATTCCAGGTCATGAATTTGCTGGTGTGGTGTATGCTGTAGGTGATCAGAAAGATTCTGATTTAATAGGAAAGCATGTTGGTGTTTTTCCTTTAATACCATGTAGAAAATGTGAACAGTGTAAAAATAAACGTTTTGAAATGTGTTCTCATTATGACTATATAGGTTCAAGGCGGGATGGGGGATTTTCGGAATATGTTGCTGTTCCTGTATGGAATTTAATATTGCTTCCATCTTCTCTCTCTCTTATTTCTGCAGCTATGCTTGAACCACTCTCAGTAGCTCTTCATGCTATGAAAATAGGTGGAATTAAAAAGAATGATACAGTTGCAATTATTGGAACAGGTATGATTGGTATTAGTGCAGGACAATGGGCTTATAAATTAGGAGCCAAAAGTGTTACTGTTATTGGGAGAAATGAGAATAAACGTGACTTGGTGGAAAAATGTGGCTTGGATTATGTTGTATGTACCGATAATGAGATGATAGGTCAGTATGACTTTGTTTTAGAAGCAGTAGGAACTCCTTCGGCAATTGGACTTGCTGTTAGTGGTGCAGTTCCTGGTGGTACAATTCTTTTGATGGGTAATCCTTCCGGAAATATAACTTTTCCTCAGGATTTGTATTGGCGTATTTTACGCAAACAGCTTACTCTAAAGGGTACATGGAATTCTACTTTTGATGGGGAAAACAAATCTGATTGGACAGAAGCCGTTACTGCTTTAGTAAACAATGAAATTAATGTTGAGCCTCTTGTTTCTCATATATTTAATCAAGACAAGCTTAAGGAAGGTTTAGAACTGATGTTTGAACATAATACACCTTACTGTAAGGTAATGACAATTTGGAATCATGAAAATTAATCATAAAAGTGAAATTTCTGCATCTATGATGTGTGCAGGTCTTATTGATCTTAAAGAAACAATAAAGACTTTTGAAGAAGAGAAGATAGATTATCTTCACATTGATGTAATGGATGGAACGTTTGTTCCTAATTTTGGCTTGGGGGTAGATTATATACGAGGCTTGCGTGAACTTACTTGTATTCCTCTAGACTTGCATTTGATGGTGAAGGATCCAGAGTATAAATATCAATGGTTAGGAATCAGGTCAACGGATTCTGTTTCTATTCATTATGAAAGTACTTTTCAAGTTCAAAGAGCATTAGATTATTTAGAGGATTATGGTTGCAAACGTTTTCTTGCTATCAATCCGGCTACGCCTGTTGGTTCTTTGGAAGAAGTATTAGATTACATAGATGGCATAAATCTATTAATGGTAAATCCTGGTTTTGCTGGGCAAAAAATCATTGCTTCAACATTGGTAAAAGCTCAAAAAGTTGTGGATTTATTGCATCGTGAAGGTAGAGAGGATCTAATTATTGAGGTTGATGGGAATATTACACTTGAAAATGGTAGAAAATTACGTAAAATTGGAGCTAGTAGGTTCGTTGGTGGCACAAGTTCCATTTTTAAGGGGGAAGTTACTGAATATAAAAAAAATATAGAAAATTTTAGAAATTGTATTTTGTGATGAAACAGATAACAAATTCAGAAGATTTAAAAACTATCCAGATGGATATATTATCATATATTGATGTTGTTTGCAAAAAATATAACATTAAATATTCTATTTCTGGAGGTACATTAATTGGTGCAATTCGTCACAAGGGTTTTATTCCTTGGGATGATGATATTGATATTATGCTTACTCGTTCTGATTATGATCATTTGGTCAATGCAATGATAAACGAATATGATAAAGGTAATATCAAATATCGTCTTGTCACACATGATATAGATCGAGAGTTTCTATATCCATATGCTAAGGTCTTTGATGAGGACACATTATTGATAGAAGATATTAAGGAAATTAAGAACTTTGGGGTTTACGTAGATGTATTTCCTATAGATTATATAAGTCAATCTTCTAAGAATAAGATAATTTCTCGTATGCGATTTTTGTATAATATGTTGACGCTTAAGCGTCTCGTATGGGATAAGGAACGCCCCTTTTTGAAAAATTTGACAATCTTGTTTTCTCATGTTATATTGTTTCCTTTTACCTGTCATTGGATAATTGATAAGATGGATAAATATGCAAGAAAATCAAATAATAAAGTTTCAAAGGAAATGGCATGTTTGGTGTGGGGATATGGAGAACGAGAAGTTTTACCTTCTTCAATTCATGATAATCATATATATCTTCCATTTGAGAATAGAGAGTATATGTCAATTAGAGATTATGATATATATTTGAGAAATATTTATGGGGATTATATGCAACTTCCACCTAAAGAAAAACAGATTACACATCATGGCTTTGTAGCTTATTGGAAAAATCGATAATTATGCCAAAGATTCTTCAAATAAACGAATGTCTAAATCTTTCTACGGGTAAAATTGTACAGCAGATTGGCGAAACAGCTATGGCTCATGGCTGGGAAAGTTGGATTGCATATTCAGGTAGGGAAAAAGAGATGTCTTCCAAGTCTAATCTAATAAGGATTGGTAACTATGTTGATGCTTGTCTTCACTATATAAATCAGCGCTTGTTTGATAATGAAGGTTTAGCATCTTCCCGTTATACAAAAGAACTGATTCTTAAAATTGATTCTATAGACCCTGATATAATTCATCTTCACAATATCCATGATCATTGGTTGAATTATCCTATTCTTTTTGCGCATTTGGCGATGAAGAATATACCAGTAGTATGGACCCAGCATGATTGTTGGGCTTTTACTGGAGGATGTATGTACTTTGATATGCTTGGTTGTAATAATTGGATGGATGGCTGTCATAATTGCCAGGATAATCGAACAATTATTTTAAATCAATCTGTTCGTAACTTTAATCTGAAACTGGAGACCTTCGCAAAAATTAAAAGTTTGACATTCGTTCCTGTTTCTGAATGGTTAACTGATTTGATGCGTCAATCTGTACAAAAGAATAGAACAATTGTTACGATTCATAATGGGACCGATTTAGGTGTTTTTAAGCCAATTGCAAGAGAAATACCAAAAGAAAAAAAGTTTCGTATTATAGGTGTTGCAGCTGTGTGGGATGCAAGAAAGGGATTGGGTGATTTTATAAAACTTCATTCTCTTCTTCCTTCTGATTTTGAAATAACATTGGTTGGACTTACAGAAAAGCAACTAAAAAAGCTACCTCAGGGCATAATAGGAATTACTCGAACGTCCAATGTTACAGAGTTAGCCGGTCTTTATTCAAAATCGGATGTTTTTGTTAATCCGACATATTCCGATAACTTTCCGACAACCAATATTGAGGCTCTTGCTTGTGGTACTCCTGTTATTACATATCGTACGGGTGGAAGTCCTGAAGCTGTGGATGAACGTACTGGTGTTGTTATAGAACAAGGTAATGTAGAAGCTCTTGCTGAAGCTATTCTAAAAATGAAAGAACAGCCTTTATCTTCTGGGGCATGTCGCAAACGAGCTGAAGAATTCTTCGATAAAGATAAGTGCTTTACAAAGTATATTAGTTTATATGAGAAAATTCTTGCAATGTAAGACGTACTAGCAGAATTGAGTATAAGACTGCTGTACTTTTTGGGAATTGCAGATATAATAACATATATATATTTCTATAATTATTCAATGGATTATATGTATAGACATTTTTTTAAAAGATTGATAGACATCGTGCTCTCAGGTTTGGGCATGATTGTTTTGTCGCCAATCTATTTGCTGCTTATGCTATATGTGGCGATATTTATGGGATTGCCGGTCTTGTTTGGGCAGGAACGTATTGGTAAAGGGGAGAAACCTTTCAAACTATATAAGTTCCGTTCTATGACTAATAAGAAAGACAAGGATGGTAATTTGTTGCCGGAAAGTGACAGATTGACTAAGGCTGGTATTTTACTAAGAAACTCTTCTCTGGATGAGTTACCTGAGTTGTGGGCTATCTTTGTTGGCAAGATGTCAATAGTTGGTCCTCGTCCTATGCCAACCTATTATGGACCTTACTTTCTGCCAGAAGAAAGAAAGCGCCATACAGTAAGAGGTGGTCTTATTCCTCCTGATTCTTTAAGTGGTAAGGCTGTGACCAGCTATGAGGAACAGTTTGAATATGAGTGCTACTATGCTGATCATGTCTCATTGTGGTTGGACATCAAGGTGATATTTACTACATTCAAGATACTCTTCAAACGTGTTGAAGAGGATTATGGAACTTGTGAACGTCCGCACTTGAATGTGTATCGTAAGGATATGTTGAAATAATTAAATTGATATATTATGATTCAGACAATTAATGAACTTATAAAGAAGAATGGTACTCCTTTCTATCTCTTTGATGAGGAGGGTTTTGTGAACAACTATAGAAAACTGGAGGCAACTTTCAAGGCTGTATATCCAAACTATCAGATTTCTTATTCTTATAAGACCAACTATACTCCATTTGTATGTCAGCTTGTGAAGAGCTTGGGTGGATTTGCCGAAGTGGTGTCTGATATGGAGTATACGCTTGCCAAGAAGTTGGGTTACGCTAATAATCAGATTGTTTATAACGGACCTTCTAAGGGGGAAGAAATGTACGAACATCTTGAGAACCATGGTATCTTGAATCTTGATTCTTTGGATGAGGCTAAGCGTGTTGTTTCATACTGCTTGGCTCATGCCGATAAACAATATACTGTAGGTATTCGCATCAATATGGATTTGGGTGCAGCCAACTTCATCAGCCGTTTTGGTCTGGAACCTGGCAGCAAGGATATGGTGGAAGTTGTTAGATTGATCAAAGATACACCTAACTTGAAACTGATAGGTTTGCATTGCCATATCAGTCGTTGCCGTGGTGTAGAGGCTTGGGCTGAACGAGCTAAGATAATGCTGGATATGGCTGATAAGTATGTGGATGGTGTACCTGAATATATCAGTCTAGGTAGTGGTATGTTTGCTGATATGGCATATTATCTGAAGGATCAGTTTGGTGGTTCTAGTGTTCCTACATACGAGGATTATTGCAAGGCTACAATTTTGCCTTTTGCAGAGCATTATAAGGATGTGGAAAAGAAGCCTATGCTTTTCACAGAACCAGGAACTACCGTTGTTGCCCGTTACTTGAGTTTCGTTAGCAAGGTTTTAAGTATCAAGCAGATCCGTGGAAGATGGATTGCTAATATGGATGGTGACTATCATAACCTGGGTGAAATTTGCACCATGAAGAAATTGCCTACACATGTGATTGCAGGAGGCAAGGAACAGAAGCATTATGATAATATCGACATCATGGGCTTTACCTGTCTGGAACAGGATGTAATGGTTCCTGCATGGGATGGTGAACTCGCTGAGGGCGATGTGATGGTGTTCGATAACTGTGGTGGTTATTCCATCGTATCAAAACCTCAGTTCATTAAACCTCAGAGTGCTATGTTTGCTAAGCGTATCAATGGCGATGTACAGATGATTATGCGTGCAGAGACATTTGATGATGTGTTCGGTAAGTTTAGTTTTGACTTTTAAACGTTGAAGAAATGAAAGATATTACTGTATTGAGCTCTGCATGTGGAGCCTTCTTTATGCCTGGTTTCTTCCGTTGTCTGAAGGAAAACCATGAGCGTAATATCAGAATAGTAGGTTGCGACTTGAGCGATGATGCTGTGACAAACAGATTGTTTGTTGATAAGTATTATCAGGTACCAAGATATACTGACAGCACTTATGTGGATGTATTACTGGATATCTGCAAGAAAGAGCATGTTGATGTGTTCTTCCCTCATATTTCCATGGAACTTCCATATATCTTGGACAGAATGCAGGATTTCGAGAAAGCCGGGGTGAAAGTTGCCATCTCTGATAAGGATACTTTGGCAACAGCTAACTGTAAGTATCATCTTTATGAGTTTATGAAGAAGAAAGGACTTACAGTACCTCAGTATTTCCTTGTAGATTCTTCTGAAACTTTGCGCAAGAGAATTGGAGAATTGGGCTTCCCTCAGCGTCCTGTCTGTGTGAAAATGACCGAGAACAGTGGTAGCCGTGGTGTTCGTATCGTTCGTGCAGACTTATCAAAGAGCGATCTCTTCATGCATGACAAACCATCTTCTATGAACGTTACATTGGATGAAATGTGCGAGATATTGGATGGCTGCAATCCAATGCCAACCATTATGGCAATGGAGTTTCTGCCAGGTGTAGAATATACGGTTGATTTGCTTGCCGACCATGGCAAGACTTTGTATATAGCAGGTAGAAGAAATACTACCAGCTCCATGAGCATTGCTCAGACATCTGTTGTAGAGAAGAAGGATAGTGCTTATCAGCTCTGTGAGGACATTGTGCGTGAGTTGAATCTCGATGGAAATATCGGTTTCGACTTTATGCTTGATGAGAACGATACTCCTTGGCTTACTGATTTGAATCCTCGTGTAACAGCTACTATCATTCTTTATGCTGGAGCTGGTATGAATTTCCCTTATTTGCGTATCAAGCAGCTTTTGGGAGAGGAATTGCCTAAAATTGAGTTGAAGTATGGAACCAAGCTGGTTCGTAAATACTGGGATGTGCTGTTTGATGAGAATGGCATAATTCAAATTTAAAAGATTTCGTATGAAAAAGATATTGATTACCGGTGCCAACAGTTATGTTGGCACCAGCGTAGAGAAATGGTTGTTGAAAACTCCTGGGGAGTTTGAGGTAGATACGGTAGATACTATGAATGAGGCTTGGAAAAAGGCTGATTTTACGAAGTATGATGCAGTATTCCATGTAGCTGGTATTGCTCATGTGGATCCAAAGCCTGAGATGGCTCCTTTATATTATAAGGTGAACCGTGATTTGACAGTAGAGATTGCCAAGTGGGCTAAGGAGGCTGGCGTGAAGCAATTTGTGTTTATGAGCAGCGAGATAGTTTATCATGTAAGTAGATCTATGAGTCCACATATCATAACAAAAGATACCAAACCAAATCCAAATGACTTCTATGGTGATTCCAAACTTCAGGCTGAAAATGGATTGAATGAACTGGCATGTGATACCTTTAAGGTTGCCAACCTTCGTCCGCCTATGATTTATGGTCCAAAATGTAAGGGTAACTTCTTGCGTTTGGGATGGCTTGCTACTAAGGTTCCTGTATTCCCATGCTGGCACAATAAGCGTAGTATGCTTTATGTATATAATCTCGCTGAGTTTGTGAAGCAGATTATCAATCGTGAACTTTCTGGTACTTTCTATCCTCAGAATCGTGAGTTGAGTGATACTGTGGAGATTGTCCGCTTCTTTGCCAAGAAGTATCATCATAAGGTATGGATTAGCAAGTTGTTTAATCCTGCAGTGTTGATAGGCTCCTGGTTCTTGCCTCAGGTTCCTAAGATGTTTGCTGATTCTTACTATGAGCCAAGCATGACCAAATATGATTTCGATTATCAGGTGTTCAGTCTGGAGGAGTCAATGAAGGACTTGGAAGTAACTGAGGATAATAGAAGAATGAAGTAATACAGGTTTTTATATTTGATTAAAATGAGATAAAATGAATCAAAAGAGAATTTTAGTTGTAACACAATATATATACCCAGAGAATTTCAAAAGTAATGAACTTGTTTTTGAAATGGCTAAGCGAGGGTATCATGTGGATGTATTGACCGGTATTCCTAATTATCCAGAAGGGGTATATTTCAAGGGATATGGTTTGTTCAAGAAGCGTATAGAAAAAAAAGATGGAGTAAACTTCTATCGTTGCTGGCAATCTCCTCGTGGAAGAAAGGCTTCCGGACTAGGTTTGGGCTTGAATTATATTACATTTGCAATTTCTGCTACTTTTTGGATTTTCTTCTATTTCTTATGGAAAAAGAAATATGATGCCATTATTACGCATGAGCCGTCTCCTATAACACAGTTGATTCCTGCGTGCCTATTAGGCATAATAAGAAAGGTCCCTGTGTATTCATGGATTATGGATATTTGGCCAGATGCAATAAAGAATAGCGTAAGCCCCAAAATGTATAAATTGGCAGCTCCTGTTCTTACTTCTATCACAGAGTGGACTTATCGACATTCAGACAAGTTGCTGATAACTTCAAAGGGGTTTGAAGAACTGCTGTGTAGAAATGCAGACTATCATGATAAAATTATTTATTATCCAAATTGGAGTGTTGATATGTCTGTTAATAAAACTGGTTTTGTAACGCCTGAACTTCCTGAAGGATTCCGTATTATGTTAGCTGGCAATTTAGGGGAAGCTCAAAACTTGGATGCTGTTGGAGAGTGTATGAAGTTACTGAAGAATCATAAGGAGGTAAAATGGATTTTTGTTGGTGATGGTAGTTGGAAAAAGTGGTTGGATGACTTTATCAAAGATAATGGGTTGAATGATACTGCTTTCACTCTAGGACGCTTCCCTGGTTCTGCTATGCCTGCTTTCTTTAAAGAGGCTGATGCGATGTTAGCGACTCTTCGAGGTGGATTCATCGATTTGGATATGACGGTTCCTGCTCGTGTTCAGTCATATATGTCGGCAGGAAAACCAATTTTAGGAATGATTGGTCAAGGAACCATTGATTTAATAGAAGAAGGTGATTGTGGTTATGCTGTTGCTCCAAGTGATTACAAAGCTTTAGCTGACGTTATTATTAATAAGGTTCTAACAGATAAAGAAGGATTTAAGCGAAAAGGATTGAATGGTCGTAGAATGTATGAAAAAGACTTTTCTCTTGATCGCTGTATAGACCATTTGGAAGAAATAATCCAGAACTAATGGATAATTTATTTTTTGAACTGCTTCACGTTGCTGTTGGTAATTGTACATGTTTGTCACATACGCCTTCTGTAAAAGAATGGAAAGAACTCTATGCCTTAGCGTATGACCATGCTTTGTTTGGTGTTTGTTTTAGCTCTCTAAACATTCTTGATAAGCAAGAACAGCTGTCAGAAATGCCCCAGCAATTGAAGCTGCATTGGTTGGGTATGGCAATGCAGATTCAGAAACGTAATCTGCTAATGAACCAGCGATGTGTGGAACTGCAAAGAATCTTGGAGCAGAGTAGCTTTCGTTCCTATATTATGAAGGGTCAGGGTAATGCTGCTCTTTATAATAATGTACAGAATAGTGAGAATGGTTGTGAAAACAAGGAATTCGATCTTTCTTCGCTTCGTCAACCAGGAGACATCGACATCTATCTTGAAGGTGGTTATGACAGGGTGATGGAGTATGTGAACAAGACGTTTCCAACGAAGGAGGTGAACGAACTGGAGATACATTATCACTGTTTCAAGGATACGGAGGTGGAGATTCATTATCTGCCGTTTGTGATGGACGGTCCCAAGAATAAGGTCTTGCAGCAATTCTTTAAAGAAGAGTCGGAGGCATGTTTTAAAAACAGAATTTCTCTGGGTAATTCTGGAGACATCTGTGTTCCTACCATTACCTTTAATCTTGTTCATCAATTGGTGCATATCCATCATCATCTGTTTTATGAAGGTATTGGATTACGGCAACTAATGGATTATTACTTTCTTCTCTTAAAGGCTAGTGATAGCTCTGTTGATAGCATCGAGAGGTCGAAGAAGGTTATTCATCAGTTAGGACTGGATAGATTTGCTGCAGCGTTGATGTATGTACTGCAGATTGTTTTCGGTCAGGAACGAGATAAAATGTTATGGTGTCCTTCAGAGAAAGATGGTATCTTCCTCTTGAATGAAATCATGCGTTCGGGAAATTTCGGGCAGTCGGATATCAGAAAAAAAGCTATCTATCAGAATAAATGGAAATCTTTCTGGTTCGTTCATTTTAAGACTTTTCGATATTGGCGCTTTGATCATTGGGCTTGCTTCTGGAGTCCGATATACAGAATACATGGATTTATTTGGAGAAAAGTGAATGGATATAATTGACAAGTATTCTTCTCTCTATGACTCTGGCATTCCTGATTATGTCTTCTTCCTTTCCTTTTGGGCTACGAGTTTACTTATAGCCATCTTGCTCATCATAATGAAGGGATTGGATATCAGGAGAACAGTGATGGGAACTTTGCTTGCCGAGTGTATCTTCATCATCTTTTGTTCTACGGTGATATTTCGGGAAACTTTGCCGGAACCTCATTCTAACTTTATGCCATTTTGGAGCTATCAGGCTATCTGGGAGGGTGATGATATGTGTCTCGTAGAGGTTCTGCTTAATGTCATCCTATTCATCCCGGTTGGCTTCTTAGCATGTGGCTTCAGAAGAATGAACAGATGGTGGAAGGTGGCACTATTGGGATGTCTCATCTCCTGTTCTATTGAGGGCTTGCAGCTTTGGCTGCAGAGAGGACTCTGCGAACTGGATGATGTGTTCCATAATACTTTGGGTGCTATTGTGGGATATGGTTCGTATCGATGGATTGCTTCGGTGTTGAGCCGAAGAATGATGAAAAATAACAATAAACAAAACTAAGAAAAATATGAAATACTTATTAGTTGTAGCTCATCCTGATGATGAGGTGTTGGGTGCTGGTGCATCTATGTGGAAATGGTCGCATGAAGGCGACGAGGTTGAGGTGGCTATCATGTGTACTGAGGCAAAGGCTAGGGCTTTCCGTCCTTCTGATGCCGAGTTGGAGGGTGATACCAATGAGAGTACTGCCTTTCTGGGTGTGAAGAAGAAGTATGAGGCTACTTTCCCTAATATCGAGATGAATACGGTTCCTCACTTGAAGCTGGTACAGTTTATCGAGAGTGCCATCCGTGAGAGTGAGCCTGACATCGTGATTACGCATCATCCTGCCGATACCAACAATGACCACCTGATGACTTCCATGGCATGTCAGGAGGCTGTCCGCCTCTTCCAGCGCCAGCCAACCGTAAAGCCATTGAAGGAGTTCTGGTACATGGAGGTTCCTAGCTGTACAGAGTGGGCTATCAACGATGCCATGAATCTCTTCCGTCCTAACTGCTATGTTGAAGTAGGCAAGGAGGGTGCTGAGGCGAAATGCAAGGCATTGGCGATGTATAGAGGTGTAATGCGTCCGTATCCTCATCCAAGAAGCAATGAGTATCTCATGGGCTTAGCTGCCGTAAGAGGTAGCCAGTGGGGATGCAACTATGCTGAGGCATTCCAGGTAGTGTTGAGAAGATATTAGAAGATTTTGTTTCTTACAGAAAATATGCTAGAAATAAACAAGGATTTCTTGGATTCTCTTTTTGCCAAGGCAAAGGAGAATCCTCGCTTGCGCCAGAACTATGATCTTCGTACAAGTGCTGAGGATCAAAGCCAGAGAATGCTCAATGCTCTGCTACCTGGTACAGAAGTGGCGATACATCGTCATCCCAATTCATCAGAGAGCGTCATCTGTCTTTGTGGTAGAATGGATGAAGTGATATACGAGGAGGTGGTATCGTATCTACAGGATGGTGGGGATACCATAAGAAAGGTCTCTTATCAAGAGATTGAGAGAATTCATCTTAATCCCGTGGAAGGAGTTTATGCCTGTCAGGTTCCAAAAGGGGCATGGCATACGGTTGAGGTATATGAACCTAGCGTTATCTTTGAAGCAAAGGATGGGGCTTATGGGAAGGATGGGAGCGAAATTCTTCGAACCACCTAGTTCCTCCTCCCAAGGAGGACGCCACATCTCTCACCAAGCCTCTCTCTTGCCCGAAGAGAGAGGATGTAACCGCCCTCAGTGCTGCTTTTCTAAAATCATCCCGTCCTTCTTTACCATTAAAGAAGGCTCCACCTCTCACCCCGACCCTCTCTCCCTCAGGGGAGAGGGAGGAAACCGCCCTACTCGGTGCTCGGAACCGCTTCGCTCTAAGGTTGGCGGGGCATCAAAGCCCTCGCCATGTTTTGCGGGCTGGGACCGCATGGCAACGACTTGCTGATACTTTTGTTTCGGGAGAGAAAAGAAACCACGGATTTCACGAATTTACACAGATTTGGACCTATGCGTCCTGGGATTACATAACATTGGTGATCAATCATCGGACTTGCTATTTCAAAAGTAGAAAAAACTGCGGTATTGAGCGTGTTGTTGGATGAGAATTCTTAATATACTCTAAATATTTTGAAAATACTTTGTGTATACCGGGATTTTTTCGTATTTTTGCCATTTAGAGAAATTATAAAGACGGTATTATGGCAGAGAATAATATATCAAACATGGATAAAACACAAATGATTGAGAGCTTTCAACAGCGACTTTTAGGTGACTATGGTTACCAAGATGAACAAATCGGAAAGAATGTTGAAATATCTCATGACTTTAGTGTTGATTTGGCTATATGGAAAAATGGGGACGATAAGAAAAATAATCGCCTCCCGGATATCTGTGTGACCATTCTCTGCAAGATGGAGCATGTTAAAATTGACAAAAAGGATGTTCATGGTGCTTTCTTAACCTCTATGCATTCTTCCGTGCGCTTTGTCGTGATGCATAATCTTAAAGAGACAAAGGTATTTCTTATTGATGATAAGAAAAGCGGTGCTTTGGAGCAAATTGCTGATTTCCCGAAAGCTGCTGATGTTGCTAATGATACGTTGTTGGGAGCTTTTGTCGCAAAGATGCGCAATTCGTCCAAGGAGGCTTTGTTACAAGCATTTGGTAAATGCCATAATTTTATTCGTAATATAGATAAATTATCTCCTGAGTCTGCCTTTGATGAATTTAGCAAAGTTATCTTTATCAAAATGGACTATGAACGATATCCTAATGGTGAACTTATCTTTACAAGGAATAAATACGAACAGTTAGAAAGTGATTTCGTTGCGAAGAGCTCAAAAGGCGTATTCCTAGATGTTCTGTTTAGTAAAACAAAGGAATATTTTCAAAAAGACGGACTGTTTGAGGAAGCTGATACGATACATATCAAGCGTGAGACGGTACTGAAGATTATAGAGACTTTGGAACCCTTTAATCTGTGTAACTTGTCGGATGATATTAGAGGCTTGGCTTTTGAGTCATTTTTGGGAAAGACTTTCCGTGGTGAGTTGGGACAGTTTTTTACCCCTCGTACTATAGTAAACTATATGGTTGATGTGTTGGATATTAAGGAGGGGGAAACTATTTGTGATCCATGCTGCGGAAGTGGAGGCTTCCTAATTCGTGCATTTGAGCATGTTCAAGATTTGATAGACAATGATATTCATCAACAGATTCATGATGTGGTGAACCATGCTACCATGTCTGTGGCGGTAAAAAAATATCAAGTAGAGCAACTGTTATTGGAGCTAGACAAAAAACATATTGGTTCTCGATATTATAAACTTTGCCATCAATATATTTATGGTGTAGATGCAAATATCAGAATGGCTCGTACTTCAAAAATGAATATGATTATGCATGGTGATGGACATCTTGGGGTATATTGCCATGACGGATTGTTTAATGTCGGAGGCGTTGAAGATGGGAAGTTTGATGTGATTCTCATCAATCCTCCATTTGGCTTGCGTATAGCAAGGGATTTGGAGAATGATGGAAAGAAAGTAAGTGACAGCTACCATATCAAGAAGAGTAATGCTGAGGCTCTTTTCATAGAGAGATGTTTGAATTTATTGAAGCCTGGTGGTCGTGCAGGACTCGTGCTTCCTGATGGTATTCTGAATAATCCGAATATGGAAGATGTAAGAAAGTATGTGGAGAACGAGGCTGATATCTTGAATATAACTTCCATTCCTGCTGATGTGTTTATTGCATCTGGGGCAAATGTGAAACCAAGTCTGGTGTTCTTGCGGAAGAAAATAAAAAACGAGGGAAATACAGGCAATGTTATTTCTATTTCCAAGGTGGATGATGCTGGAATCAATTCCAAAGGATTGCCTTCAGACAACCAACAGCTAACAGAACTTGCTCCCGTGGTAAAGGAATGGATTACCAAGGGCGCAACAGTCTCTTCACCTTATTTCAAGGTCGTAGAAAGACAGATGATGGACAAATGGAATGTCTCTTCATGCTTTGATATGCAGAGTATCGCGTTGTCATCAAAGTATCCTTCGGTGTTACTGAAAGACATTCTTTCTGTCTATAGTGAAAAAATAGATATTCAAGACGATAAATCATATACTCGCTTGACAGTAAAGCTATTTAATAAAGGAATACAAAAGCGTGATACTCTTCTCGGTGAATCAATCGGCACAAAGAAACAGACAGAGGTTCATGCTGGTCAATTCATCGTTTCTAAGATAGATGGAAAGAGTGGGGCATTTGGGTTTGTGCCTGATGATTTGGGCGGCAGCATTGTGACCCAGGACTTTATGGTATTTGATTTGGATAAGGTACAGGTTTATCCTCCTTATTTGGAGTTGGCATTGAATGATGATGCCATTCTCGACCAATATAAGAATGCCAGCAATGGTTCCACTGGTCGTAAGCGACTGTCACAGGCTATATTTCTATCTACTAGAATTCCTTTGCCAACTTTGGAAGAGCAAAGAAACATGGTAGAGGGAATCGTCAATATGGAAAATGAAATTAAGCTGTTGACGGAAAAGATTGAGAAACAAAAAATGGACTTGAGTAATATCTTATATAAAGGTTAGAAGTAATCAAACTATTGGAGTTTGAGGTGAAGTCACCTTTTAGAAATTTAAAAGGGCTGAAAATCAAGTTTGACAGTAACATGTCAACTTACGTTATTATCGGTACAAATGGTGCTGGTAAGAGCAATGTGCTGGAGGCGCTGAGCAGCGTCTTCAAAACATTGTATTATGATTCTACTCGAAATTTCGAATTTAATTTCTATCTGAAGTATGAGATGTTGAACCACAATATTTGGTTAATATATAATAAGTCTAATTTCCGCAACACTATAATTTAATATTTTTTATAAGCACCTGAGCAACAAA